>RCNF010001080.1_pt1 | contig 14280 bp, 8 predicted proteins | sample 2041311 | NCBI WGS metagenome assembly RCNF01 (sample SAMN09708228, study PRJNA481090) | Marine sediment metagenome, whole genome shotgun sequencing project. | biome: marine sediment; feature: ocean; material: sediment; isolation source: Sewage treatment plant 2 marine sediment (STP2) ... | reverse complement strand
CAAGCCAGAGCTTATTCTATCCGTTAACATTACTTTGATTCAAATTTAATCGAATTTGTGACACATTTTCCAGCCTGGCCATCTTTAGAGCAGGCTTTTATGGTTGCCTTTATCTGATGTCCAACTGTGCTGTCGCTGAAAGCACTGCTGTTAACTACACCTGTATTCCCCACCGATATCTTTGCCGCACTTCTAAAAGAATTACTGGAAACAACTACACTTTCCGCTGTTACAGTATCAACAAAGGTCGCAGAATAGGATTGTAAAGCAAGATTTCCTGTATTAAATACCTTTACAGAGACTTTGGTACCTCCAGTTGTAGTGTTATAGGAGAGAACAAAATTTAATACTGGAGGCGGATCTGGAGGGGGAGTGAACACTGGGAGATTCTCAGTCATACCTTCCGTTGAGGCATATTCATTCCAAATCCAGCACTGGATATTCCCCCCTGCCTGGTCCTGGACGAACCAAAAAGACTCTTCCTGGTTCTTTCCAAGCAGGTCTACCTTATCTCCACCCAGGAAAATATGGATCAACTCGAATACATCCTTGGGACCTGACCGGCAATTAGTATTTTTAGAAATATACGCTGTTACTTGTTCAGGTGTGGGCGTATCGGTTATTGTCGGTGATGGTGTAAGACTTGGAGTCTCACTTGGCGATTCTGCCCCAGCTTCACTCTCCCCCTCACCACTTTTATCGGGGGTCTCACTGGGCTGGGGAGCTTCAGCTGTTAGGTTTTGGGCAATCTCGGTACTTGCCTGAGCAGTTTTTTCCTGATTATCCTCAGCATTTCCAGTCCATACGATCTTAAATGGAAGGGTGCAGGCAAGGCTAATCATTAATAGGATAGACAATAATCCAATAATTAGTAGAAATCTTTTCTTTTCAATAAAAAATCCCAGAAGCTTATCCATAATCCCTCCTCGATTAAGGTGACCGGTGCTGATTATCGGTATACCGCTTTCAATTGTAGTTTTATTAAGCCCTTATTTGAATTGTAAACGCTAATAAGCTTGTTATGTTCATAGATTCTATGAAAAAACGAATGAGTATCACTACTTTTGCAGGCGTTCCAGCAAATAATTGACTCCTACACACCGCTTTGATATAATTTTATGGAAAAATTAGGACTTTAACTTTTACCTATTATCAATCCTTAGTTACAGAATTTTCTTTGAGATAAGGCATCCAAAAATGCGGGTGTGGCCAAGTGGTAAGGCATCAGCTTCCCAAGCTGACATCCACGGGTTCGAATCCCGTCACCCGCTCTCATGGACCAGAAACAAAAACCTTCCCTAAAACGAGGAAGGTTTTTTGTTTATGCAAGATCTTTCCCATTATGATGGATCAAACAAGTAGCCGGTCCCCCGCACATTACTTACCCACTCTTCTACTCCCGGGAAGAGCGCCAATTTTTTTCGCAGCCGGCTGATCATCGGTCGTAATACTTCCGGGGCTTCCCATTCCAAGATCTCAAAACCCTGTACCAGAAAAACAATCTCCTGGTGGTTCATCACCCGCCCCCGGTTTTCCAGGAAAATGCTCAGCAGCTTACCCTCCGTGGGTGTCAGCCGTACCCGGTCCGCACCCCGCCACATCTCCCTCCTTTCCAGGTCCACTGTAATACCCCGCGGTAGATTCACCACTCTCCGGGGCGGCAGCTCCTCTGTGCGGATGCCTTCCACGTCTTTCAGCTGATCGAGGGAAGATTCCAACTGTTCAATGAGGATTTCCTTTCTAGTTCGGGATTCTTTTTCAGATAAAGCCTTGTTAATACTCAACAGAATGTCGTCAGCAGTATAGGGTTTCAGCATATAATCCTGCGCTCCGCTGCGGATGGCGTCAATAGCCGATTCCAGTGATCCATACCCGGTGATGATGATAATCCGCGTATCCGGGTGATATTTCCGGATCTCATGCATCACTTCCACCCCATCGATGCCTGGCATCTTGATATCCAGGAGCACCAGGTCAAAGCCTTCGGCGAGAGCCTCTAGTGCATCCTCACCGGAATCGGATGAGTCTGCCTGGTAATCCTCCAAACGCAACAGCTCTTCCAGGGATTCACGCACACCTGCATCGTCATCCACAATTAATATTTTTGCTGACATAATAATCCTCCACCTAGAACTCAGTTCTGAACCATTTCAAACACAATGGAACAGACCTCTAAGGTTGTTAAAATCCATCGCCCTCATCGGCAGGAAAAAACCTTGACAACCGAGGAGTTCGATCGGACATACCTTCCTTCTATCATACAAGACTTTCAGCTTTTTTGCAATTTAAAGCTTAAAAACACCCTTGGTCAGGGGTGAAAAATCTCACTCATGTTATACTTCAATAAAAGCTGACAACCTTTAACAGGAGCAAATAATGAAAGACTATTTAGCTGTAGCAGACTACTCTTCGGAGGACCTGCAATCCATCCTGGATACAGCAATTGAATTGAAAACTGAATGGAAAAAGAACGGGAATCAACCCATTTTTAAGGACAAAGTCTTAGCGATGGTTTTCCAAAAACCCAGTTTACGGACCCGGGTATCTTTTGATATGGCCATGCGCCACCTCGGAGGAGATGCACTGTACCTCTCCCCGGCTGAGATTGGCCTCGGCAAACGGGAATCCATTGCTGATGTCGCCCGGGTACTTTCCGGGTATGTAGATTGTGTGATGGCACGAGTATTTGATCATGAGCATGTTCTGGAATTAGCTAAATGGTCGGAGATACCAGTTATTAATGGATTAAGCGACTACAATCACCCCTGCCAGGCAGCTGCGGATGCGCTAACCATCCAGGAAAACTTTGGCTCCCTGAAAGGACTCAAAGTCACCTATATTGGTGATGGCAATAATGTCGCAGTTTCGCTGATGCATTTCTGTGCCAAATTGGGCGCTGATTTTACAATCGGGTATCCTGAGGGATACGACATCGATCCGGATGCTGTCGCCCTGGGTGAGAAATTTGCAGGAGAAAGCGGAAGTTCCATTTATCAGTTGAACGATCCTCAAGAAGCGGTGGCTGGAGCTCAGGTTATTTACACCGACACCTGGGTCAGCATGGGGCAGGATGAAGAAGCAGCTCACCGGAAAAAGGTTTTCCCGCCTTATCAGGTAAATCAAACCCTCCTGGAGCAGGCGGAGAAAGATGCCATTGTACTGCATTGTCTGCCAGCTCACAGGGGAGAGGAAATCACCGATGAAGTTGCGGACGGACCCAATTCCCGACTTTTCCCCCAGGCACACAACCGGCTTCACGCCCAAAAAGCAATCTTAGTTAAACTATTATCATGATCTTCAATGCAGTGAGGTGCAACTCATGAATATATGCATTCCAAAAGAACGTCGCGATTCTGAATATCGGGTCGGACTGACACCAGCAGGGATCCAGCTCCTGACCCAGCAGGGACACACCTGTTTTGTAGAGAAGGAAGCTGGAATTGGAAGCGGTTTTTCAGATCATGCCTATCAGAATGCCGGCGCTACCATCGTTTATAGTGGCGAAGAGATCTACGGCCGGGCAGAATTGATCTTGAAAGTATCTTCCCCCGTCAGGGAAGCTTACGACTGGATGCAAGCAGGGTTAACCCTGATGGGATTCCTGCATCTTTCAGCAGGAGCTGCTGCCAAAGCGGACATTCTGCTGGAAAAAAAGATCACTACCATTGGGTATGAAATTATCCAGGAACTGGACAATAGTTTACCAGTGCTCAAGCCCATGAGCCAGCTTTCCGGAAGGATGATCCCTCAAATTGCAGCAACCCTGGCCCAGAATAATTATGGCGGTAATGGATTTTATATTGGCGGTGTACCGGGAATTCCACCAGCGGACGTAGTGATTATTGGATCCGGTGTTGTGGGGCGCAATGCTGCCCGATCCTTCCTGGGAATGGGTGCGAATGTTCATATGCTTGACAGCTCCCTTGAAGTGCTCCAGGAAATCGATCGCGAATTTGGCAGCCGGGTGAATACTCTGGTCTCCTATCCCTTCAATCTCCGCAGTGTATGTTCCTTTGCGAATGTGCTGGTCGGAGCCATCCTGGTCCCGGGAGCGCCATCTCCTGTGGTAGTCACCCGGGAAATGGTACAGCAAATGCATACCAAAGCGATCATAATTGACAGTTCAATCGATCAGGGCGGCTGTATTGAAACCAGCCGGCCCACTACCCACAGCAATCCCACCTATCTTGAAGAGGATGTTATCCATTATTGTGTACCCAATATGACCGGGGTATTAGGCCGGACTGGAACCCATGCCATGAGCAATGCGACCTGGCCGTTTATTGAACGGATTGCCGAGATCGGCGTGGAAAAATCCCTTAAGGAAAATCTGGCTCTAAAGCATGGTTTATATACCGAACAGGGGAAAATTGTAAACCAACATTATAAAAATGCCCTGGAGGGGAGAAAAAGCTTATGAGTTGGACTGACCAATATAAACAGAAGGTAGTTACCGCGGCAGAGGCTGTGAAGGCAGTTAAATCCGGCGACCGGATTTTCCTCACAGGGAACTGTTCTGTGCCAAAAATAATCTTGTCTGCCCTGGTAGATCGGGCATCCGAATTGAAAGATGTAGAAATAAACCAGGCATTAACAGTTGGTTCTGCTGATTATGTCAGCCCGGAGATGGAAGGACATATACGAGTTAATACCATGTTCATCAGCCACAATACTCGTCAGGCAGTCCAGGAAGGAAGGGCGGATTTCACGCCTGTGCTTTTATCAGAATTTCCTCTCCTCTATAAAAACGGGATTCTACCCGTAAATGTAGCCTTTGTGCATCTCTCTCCTCCCGATCCGCATGGATACTGCAGTTTTGGTGTTGAGGTGGGGTTAAGTAAAAGCCCGGCGGAATCAGCGGAGATAATTATAGCTGAAGTGAATGAACAGATGCCCAGAACTCTGGGAGATACCTTCATCCACGTCAGTGCGATCGACTATATTGTTCCTGTCGATTATGAATTACCAGAACTGGCTATGGGTGACGATAATCCATCAGATACCGTTAAAAATATTGCCGGTTACATCGCCGAGTTGATACCAGACGAAGCGACCATGCAGATGGGAATTGGCGCCATACCTGACGCGGTTCTGAAACATCTATTTGATAAAAAGGACCTTGGTATTCATACCGAATTATTTTCAGATGGAGTGATTGACCTGGTTGAAGCCGGAGTAATAACAAACGCTAAAAAAACATTACATCCAGGAAAAATCATCGCCGGGTTTATTCTGGGCACAAAACGCCTTTACGATTGGGTTCATAACAACCCGCTGATTGAATTCCTGCGTACTGAGTATGTCAATGATCCCTTTGTGATTTCTCAAAACAATCGTATGGTGGCTATCAACTCTGCGATTGAGATTGACCTCACCGGTCAGATCTGCGCAGATAGCATCGGAACTAAATTATACAGCGGGGTCGGTGGCCAACTGGATTTCATATATGGTGCCTCCCGTTCCAAAGGGGGTGTTCCAATCATCGCTCTCCCAAGTACGGCAAAAGACTTCAGCAGGATTGTCACAACCTTAAAACAAGGCGCGGGGGTGATCACAACCCGAAATCACGTCTATTACGTGGTAACAGAATACGGTGTCGCCTCCCTCTATGGAAAAACTATTCGCGAACGAGCCCAGGCTTTGATCAATATCTCTCATCCGCAATTCAGGGATGAGTTAACCAAAGAAGCCGCAGAGCTGCATTATATATAGCCATATATTGTTGGATTAGCAATTAAGAGAGCAGAAAATGAATCACCGGGCAAAAATTATCGCTACCTTAGGACCTGCGAGCGAAGATAAAAAAACTATCATCGCTTTGCTGACCGCTGGAATGGATGTAGCACGGATTAATTTTTCCCATGGAAATCATGAGGGGCATGCCCAGGTGATTCAGAACCTACGCGAAGCAGCCCAGGAACTTAATCGATCTGTCACAATCCTCCAGGATCTATCAGGTCCAAAAATCCGCACTGGAAATATCAAGTCGGGCAGTATTAACCTTGTGGATGGGAACAACTTTATCCTTACCGCGGATGATATCGAAGGATCAGAAGAGATTGTCTCTGTAAATTATCCCGACCTTGCCTTGAGCGCAAAAGTTGGGGGTAGGATTTTACTGGATGATGGGAAACTTGAGTTACTGGTAAAAGAGATCAAGGGCAGTCAAGTTGTAACAGAGATTATCCAGGGAGGCGTGTTGAAACCCCGCAAAGGGGTTAATTTACCGGGCGCTGATTTAACCATCCGGACACTAACCGAAAAAGACCTGGCAGACCTCAAGTTTGGAATGGCACATGATATTGATGTGCTGGCGCTGTCATTTGTGCGCACCGCGGAGGATATTAACCGGCTTAGGCAGGAAATCAAAAACATCAACCCGGACCAAAAAACCCTTCCAATCATCGCTAAATTGGAACATCCTGATGCCATTAAGAATCTTCATGAAATCATCCATGCAGCAGATGGAGTAATGGTCGCCCGGGGAGATCTGGGGATTGAAATGCCGCCCGAATCTGTCCCGATCGAACAAAAGCGGATCATCTCAATGGCCAACAAACATCTCAGTTTTGTAATCACAGCAACCCAGATGCTGGAGTCGATGATAAATAATCCCCGACCTACCCGGGCAGAAGCTTCCGATGTCGCCAATGCTGTCCTGGATGGCAGCGATGCGGTCATGCTTTCCGGGGAAACTGCCATTGGCGAGTTCCCTGTAAAAACTGTTCAGATGATGGTTTCAATTATCGAGCAGAGCGAAAATCATATCGAAGAATGGGGTCAATCCTTTTTCGACCCGACAGAGGATGCTGTTCACGATAATGCAGTATCCATTACCCGGGCAGCCAGGGAGTTGGCTCACGACCGCTCTGTCGCTGCTATAGCTGTTTTTACCAGGAGCGGCAGGACTGCACGCTTGATGTCCAAAGCCCGACCATATGTACCCATCCTGGCATTTACTCCTGTAGAAAAGACTTACCGCTACCTATCCATGTTATGGGGCACTACTCCCTACCTCATCCCGCAGGCGGAAACTATCGAAGAAATGCTTGGGGTTCTTGATACAGCAGTTCTTGAAGGAAATCCAGTAAAAGCAGGCCAGGAAATTGTTTTAATCGCAGGATTTCCTATCCACAAAATGGTTCCCCCTAACCTGGCACTCCTGCATACCGTTAAATCAAGGTAATGGTTTAATTTAACAAAGCGATTTCTAACATCCTCTCTCTCCAGCAGAGGAACTCTTCACCACCCCCTGGGGTAAAAAATGGACAAACAGCCTTTTATCCGTGGTGAACAAAATTCTAAACCTTTTCCCCTGGAAGAGTTTCTTCCAACCTATCGTTCGGGAGTAGTCAGTACATGGTTAAATAACCAGGCAGCTCCCCCGGACCTGGTACTCTCTCCATTTGGGGATTCTCCTCAAGAAGCCCTGGAAGCCGCAGCAGCAGGCTACCGCGTGATCGTACCCGTTCATAACCCAATCAGCAGGTTCTTGCTTCAGCGCCTCGCTCAACCCATTTCCTGGGATGAACTCAACTCTGCTCTGGTCCAGCTGGCATCCAGTTTCAAAGGAAAAGAGCGCTTAAAACCGTTTGTTTTATCCCTATACGAAACGGATTGCCCTCATTGCGGCAAAATGATCTCTGCCAGATCATTTACCTGGGACCGGTCTAGAGGAGAGCCAATTCAGAAATCCTGCCTTTGTTCCGAATGTGGTGAACCATCAGATACTCCCGTATCCCAGGATGATATTCAAAAAGCTCTTTCATATCTGGAAAACAGTCCCTCCCATGCCCGGGCACTCACCCGGGTCGCGCCGCCCAATGACCCGGTCCGTTTCCAGGCTGAAGGCGCTTTGAGAACTTATCCACCCCGTACCGTTTATGCTCTTTTTACTATCTTGAATAAATTCACCGGATTTGATCTGGAAGACCAGGAACGGATTAATCTGGAAATGCTGCTGCTACATGCTTTTTACCGCTGCAGCAGTTTAAGCCCCCCTTCTGACGGGGAAGGCAGCAGCACCGAGGAGGAAAAATTCTACCGGGAAGAAAACGTCTGGTTCGCCCTGGAAGAAGCATTAGAGATTTGGCGGGATAGTCAGGAATCAGTTCCTGTAACTACCTGGCCGGAACTGCCTCCAGCATCTGGTGGTATATCAATTTATCCCGGCCGGGTGAAGGACCTCCTTCCCCTCCTAAGAGGGTTAAAAATTGATGCCGCCCTATTGGTATTCCCAAAACCCAATTTATCTTTTTGGGCTCTAAGTGCGCTTTGGACGGGTTGGTTGTGGGGACAGGAAGCCGCAGCTCCTTTGAGGAATATTCTCAGTTTGCAGGATCTTGATTGGGTCTGGCTCACACGGGCTTTAAAAATCACCTTATCAGAACTAAAAGAGATTCTCAATCCAAATATTCACTGTTTTGGCCTGCTTCCAGATCTTGAAATAAATTATTTAATCTCAGTTGGCACAGCGGCAATTACAGCTGGATTTGACCTTTTAGATATAGCTCCAGACCCGGACCTAAAACAAGCCCAGATCATCCTATCAACTGGGGATAAATCAACCAGAGATCCATCCTCTAAATCAATCAAGGAAATCATTCGATCTGCAGGCTTAGAATTTCTGAAAACCTCAGGAGAACCAAAACACTCTATGAATCTTTACAGCGCCGGGGTGATTTCGATCGCAACCGAGAATTCTCTTCAGCAGAGCCAGGATAGTAACCTGGATGATATTTACAGATCATTGGTTAAAGACTTTGAGGAATCTATCGCCTACCGTCAGGGTTTTCTCCATTTTTCACAATCAGAAACCTGGTGGCACCAGAAGCTGAATCTCTCTCCCGCTCCACTCTCTGATCAGGTAGAAATTACCCTGGTAAATCACCTGGTGAAATCCAATTCTTCCAAATCAGAAACAGACATTTTTGGAGTTCTCTATCAAAAATTCCCCGGAATTAAAACTCCCCGCGAGGGATTGATTATGGTCTGCTTAAGATCTTATGCCGAAAGAACTAAAGGAGATAAAGCAAGCTGGATTCTCAAATCTAGCGATCAGCCCGCAAAACGCAGGCAAGACATAACGGAGATAGAAGGAATTCTTACCCGCCTGGGTGGTCAATTAGGTTATGAAATTAAGAATGTTGAACCAGTGGGGAAGATTATTAATATACTCTGGAATGAAAATGGCCATCCCGCCTATACATTTTATATCTCAGCTTCAGGAATCTTAAACAATTTTCTGGCTGGATCGAACACCCCTACAATTAATCCCTGGCTAATCTTGCCCGGCAGTAGAGCAGAATTAATTCATTATAAAATGCGGAATAATAAACCCCTGGCAGATCTGATTCAAACATCTTGGGGGTTAACCAAATACCGGCATATCCGGCGAATGGCGGATGAAGGCGGATTGACAAGAGAAAATCTCCAGGATCGATTAGCCCTGGATCCATTTACTTCTGATGCACCCCAACTCCCCCTGATTTAGCTGGAGTCATTATAATCTAGGGCGTTGGTGTATTCGTAGGTGTGTCAGTAGTTGTAGGTGTGTGAGTAGACGTAGGAGTGTCTGACGAAGTTGGAGTTGGTGTACTCGTATCCAAGGGGGTCTCGCTAGCCGTTGGTGAAACAGTTGGTGTAGGTGGCAAAGTGCTAGTCGGAGTAGGAGATACTGTGGGTGTTGGCGTTGGAGTTGGCACCTGATTATCTATCAAAATTTGTTGCTCTGCAAAACCACCATTTGTACTGGTCATGTACAACCGCAATGTGTACAAACCGGTTGGTAAATCACTGATATCCCAGGAATAAATTTCAGATATATTTTTAATCGGGTTATCGATCATAAAAATCGTTTCCCATTGAACGGGGTCTCTACCCTGGCCATACTCTAAACGGGCCTCATCAAATAAGCCGGTTGCATCCACTTTTCCAAATATTTTAAGCGGATTGGAACTCACTATATCATTTTGCCTGGGGGAGGCAAACTCGAGAATTGGGCGGGGATCGCTTGCATCACACACATTATCCTCATTAATGACAAAAGGATCCCTCGTTAATCCCATGCTTTTTGACCAATCATTCCCATCTTTTTTTGTGACCCAGAGGATTGCCCAAGGATCATCCAGATGAATACCAAGTTTTTCCTCGCTGTATCCTGAGCATTCCGGGGAAGCCAGCTTTTTTGCCCATGTATCCACCTGTACTTCTTCCCATAAATCTTGATCTATAGGCAATGGTGGTTGATCGGCTGCAAAATATTCACTGCGCTGACTGGGGCAATACTTTGAAGGTTCTGTACCTGAGACTGAGCATATGACCCGTTCAATAATTCCTGCTGGTTTGGAAAATCCGGATGGATTTCCCCCGGTTAACTGCTGGATACCTTCTTCCATTACTTCAGCCCAGATTGGTGCAGCTCCGGTCAACCCGCTGGTATCTTGCATGGGAGTATAATCTGCATTGCCAACCCACACTCCAACTGCCAGATCAGGAGTGTATCCTAAGGTCCAGTTATCTCGAAAATCATTTGTTGTGCCGGTTTTTGCGGCAACCTTAAACGGCAAGTTAATCACCGGGCTTGTTCCAAATCCTGGGATCCTGGCTTGATAATCAGATAAAATCGATGATATCAGGAAAGCATGTTCTGACCTGATTACCTGTTCGCCTGCCGGCTGTTGGTATTCATATACCAGGTTGCCCTCAAAATCTTCAATTTTTGTGATTGCGACCGTTGGGACTTGTCTACCGCCATTGGCAAAAGTTGCATAAGCCCCTGTTAAATCCAATAAAGTAACCTCACCACCACCCAGGGTCAAAGAAAGGCCATAATCATTCCTGGTTAATGTTGTTATGCCTAATCTCTGGGCGAATGGAATAAACCCTTCTTCTTGGGGTGTTTCCGGATCATCATAGATCCCAACATAATTTAAAGTTTTCACCGCCGGTACATTATACGAATTTGCGAGTGCAGTTCGCAAAGTTACCGGGCCATGATATTTTTCATCATAGTTTACAGGAATATAGGGATCCCGGGGATCGTTCGGATCCCCTGAAGGTGGAAATTCTGAACGCACATCCCAGATCAGGGAAGCAGGAGTCCACCCTTTTTCAAATGCTGCCACATAGGTTAAGGGTTTTATGGATGAGCCTGGCTGTCTCGGGCTGATTGACATATTGATTTCACCCTGGATATCCTTATTTTCAAAATCTGCAGATCCCACCATGGCAAGGATCTCACCAGTAGTGGGACGAAGGGCAATCAATGCGCCATTTGTGACATGTTTTCCCTGGAGATTCTCAATTTGATTAAATACAATTTTCTGGGCACGATCCTGTAGACCTGGATCAAGGGTGGTATACACTGTAAATCCTGAACGATATATAGTCTGCGGATCATATATATTTTCCAGGAGAGATCGGATGTAAAACACCCAGTGGGGGTACAGTAGCTCAGTATAGGGAACTGCAAACTGGTAAGATATGATTTCTTCTGCTGCGGACGTCGCTTCTCCTGCCCCGACACATATTTTTCGTTGATTATTACTGACAAAGATACAGCCCTGCTCTTGGCTGGTTTGATACATCAATACCAATACATTTTCATGACGACCCAAAGTAACATCGCGGTTGGTATAAATATCATACACCGCAGGCAGTTGCGGCAATCCAGCCAGGAAAGAGGCCTGTCCCAGGGTAAGATTCTTCGCCGAGGTACTAAAATAGACCTGGGCAGCAGCTTCAACTCCGTATGCCAAATTGCCGAAGTTAATTTCATTCAGATACAGCTCAAGTATTTCATCTTTTGAATATCGACGGGTGATCTCTGCTGCAAGAATCGCTTCCCTGAGTTTCCGGGCATAGGTTCGGCTGGCTTGTTCTTCCGGAGAGAGAAGCAGCATTTTTGTTAACTGCTGGGTGATAGTAGAAGCACCGGATACAATTTCATCGCTGATCAGATTGTAATAAAACGATCGGGCGATCGCCATTACATCATATCCTGGATGACTATAAAAATTAGAGTCTTCAGTGGCAATTGTCGCCGCAACCAGGAAAGGTGATATTTCTTCCAGCGGAACATAAGTTCTGCGGCCGGCATTTGGATCTAAAAGCTCATATAAGACATTACCTTCCCTATCCAGGATCCTGGTTGTCTCAAATTTAGCAGCCTGTTCTTTCAAATCTTCCACATCCGGAAGGGTTGCGGCAATCCTGTTGTAATGATAAATTGCGAATGAACCGGTGATCAATACCATGACAATACCGGCAAACAAACCAATTACCAGCATTTTAATAATACATCCCCATCCCTGTCCGCGATTCCATCCTCCAGGACCAGTTTTATTCCACCAGGCCATGAGTTTTGAGGTTTTTTCCGGCGGCAAGGAAGATTCCCTGGTCCGGCGTCTAGTTGTTGGGGAAGTATTTCCCCGCAAAACTGCTTCATCCATCCGTCGGGGAAGAGGCATACCCCTCGCATCCAAGGCTGGTGGCGGTGTATGGGGAGTTGATCCCAGGGAAGGTGGCGGCGTATCATCCAGGGAAGACCGCGACTGCTGGGGTGTCTCTCCCAGCACTTCCGTCTCATCTAATCCACTATTCTCGCCGATACCGGACGATTCAGAATCCCGCTGTGAGGATTGTTTTGGTGGGATTCTCTTTCCAGAACCTTTTTTGGGGGAAGTTGATATTTTTGATGTTTGGTCTTCGCTTTCTGGCCGAAGTTTCCCCTCAGGCGAAATACCCAAGGATTCCAGCTGAGAGCTAATTAATTCCTGATCATTTTCCAGCTCTTCTGCCCCGTCTATCAGGTCCTTGAATCGCTTCTTGGAATCTTTGGGTTGTTCAGTCTCTGTCATATATAATTTTCAACCAGAAATAATGATCTGAAAATAACTACTAAGGGATATCTGTTATTGAGGTATTCTAGCATAAATAAGGGAATTCCACCTTTCTAACTACATTCTATCAACTTTACCGGGAAACTATCAAAATCCGAATTTTCCCATAAATATCAGTCCATGATTGACTGGTTTTGAAGTGCAATTTACAATGGTTTATATGTCTCAAGATGTTTGGACCAGAGATCTGCCGGATTATTTTTATCTGACCTCGGAAAATCGTTTTTCCAGCTATAATCCATCCCAAAATCAGGGATGGATTCTTAACCAATATCACGGCAATCCGCCTGCCCTGGTTATCCAACCGGATCTGATTGATAACAGCACGTTTTTCAAAATATTTCCGATTTTTTCAGAAGGATCTACAACAGTCATTGACCCGGCTGATTTTATACAACCTCCCCACTTAATCGAATTCCAGGCAAATCTGGTAGAGTATAGCTTTTCACCTTTTAAGGATATTAAAATCAAGGCCCTGAATTGGGTACCTGATCCGACTTTAATATGTGGGATCTTCAGGATAATGAATGATTCCAAACAAACCCGAACGATCCGGATTGATCTTGCAGGACAGCTGACTGCCCAAACTTTAGGGAATAGTATGACTGTTATTAATAATCTTGGCAGGGATTTTCTTGCTGGGCAAATTGGCAGTAGATTTCCTGTCATCTTCATGTCAGGTAATACTAAAGGAGGTAAGGGACCGTATTCATGCCTCTCATCACCGCTAAACATAAAACCAGAACAAGATCTGGAAATTAGGTGGATTTCTGTGCTGGGAGATTCTCTAGCTGAGGCATTGCAAACAATTGACACAATTAACCAATTAAACTGGATGGGAGAAATTTCCAGATCAAAAATCCAGGATCAAAGTCAAATAGAAATTATTACTGGAAATCCGGACTGGAATTTTGCATTTAAACTTTCCCAGAAGCAAGCAGTGTCATTTCTACTCAGACAGTTTCCCCAGGGACAGGTGTCACCTACTACTAGAGGGCTCTCTCCCTTAAAAGCCATCTACCTTCTTAATGCCCTGACACCCATCGACCCACAAAATATTCCCTTGATCGTAGAGAATGTGATGGATGCTGTTCAGGACAATGGCATGATTCGTGAAAGATCCTGTACCCATCATAAAACACTGCCTGCATTACCTTTCGCCGCGGAACTGGTCTGGCAGGCTGATCAGTTCGCTCCTGGCCTGCTGCAGAAAAATATCTTAGTAGATCAACTGAAAAAATCACTAGACCACTGGTTTCTGAGGTCCCAGGATCAAGACCAGGACGGAATTCCAGAATTGATTCATCCCTGTCAGGTAGATCTGATGGATAATCGTTCTCTGGATTCAATATTAAAGAAAGGATTTACTACGCCGGAT
>RCNF010001079.1_pt1 | contig 14294 bp, 13 predicted proteins | sample 2041311 | NCBI WGS metagenome assembly RCNF01 (sample SAMN09708228, study PRJNA481090) | Marine sediment metagenome, whole genome shotgun sequencing project. | biome: marine sediment; feature: ocean; material: sediment; isolation source: Sewage treatment plant 2 marine sediment (STP2) ... | reverse complement strand
CGCGACAATCCCCCATGTCCCCCATTCACACCGGAATCGCGCGCAAAACTGGACCTGCTGGATATCCGAAAGCGCCTGAACAAAGCGCGCGTATGATTTGTTTGGCACGTTCTTGTCGACGTGAATCACAACCGGACACCCGACAGCGGCCCAGTGTCGGGCGACCTGTTCGGCACGGCCCAGTGCGGTGTGCACCAGCATGACAATCCCGACGCTCACGTGATTTCCTCTGACATTATGCCCAGTTCCCCTTGGACATCAGACCCAGTATTTCCAACTGTCTCCAGTTTATATACTTTTCAGACCATTTGCACCAAAGCTGTGGATCATCATTCATTTTGTCGACATAGGCTTTGTATTCTGCGCTGGTTGCATAGTGTTGCTTGCGTTCAACTTCCTCGGCTGCTCTGGCAGAGAACGTGTCCAGAAACTTAGCGTGCAACAGCGCACCGGATGCTTTTTCTCCGCCACTCTCATCATAGACCAGATTCAACCCGCGCGGCAAAAGCATGTGGGTCGAGCTAACGTAGACATAGCGCTTGTCCCATTTTACCAACGGAATCTTGTTCAGCGCCGGCGCCTTTTCGGGCGCCTCGCTAAAAAAGACACGGCGGCGCGGGCCACCCTGAATCCACAGATTGCCATATTTATGGTTCTTTTCGATCGAATAGTTGCCGCTGTCAAACCAGCACGCAATTTCGAATGGGTCCTGTCCGTCCTGATAAGGTTGCTCGCTCAATCTGCCTTTTGGGTACATATCGACCATCATAGAGCTGAATGACCGGATCGAAGATGAATCAAGCCAATCAGTCAGCGCGCGCAGAGGCCGGGTGTCGCAAAATGGATAGACCAAAAACTCATCGGTATCGACAACAAGGCTCCAGTGGTTGTGGGCATATTTCCTCAGAAGCCAGTTCTGCCAATCGAGGCCATATCTGGCTTTCTTATAGCTTCCTTTACTCTCCCAAAGCGATACATCCGGCTGTTCAGCCAGATATTCCAGCGTGCCGTCGGTACTGCCGTTGTCAACAATCAGAAAGTGGTTGATCCCCAGTTTGCGATAGTAGTCTAGAAAATAGGTGAGACGGAGGCGTTCGTTCCGCATCGTCAAGACGGCCAGAATATCGTGGGGTCGGATCGCATCGGTCAGATCGCGCAGTGGCACCAATTCATGCCGCTTTAGACGCGCTCGGGCCTGGTATCGTTTGCGTTTGACTCGCAGTCGATATGATTCAAGAACACCCAATTTTAGGCCTCATGATCATTAGAATAAAGGCAATTGTTACCGCACCTCTTGTCCAACAAGAGCCGCCCAATTTCCTGATGGTGCCTTGGTGCCACACGATGCTCGTTTTTTTGTTCTTTGTGTAGTTAGTCTACCACTATGGGTTTGCATGGAATTGGTAAACATTCTTACCCTAAACAGTAGAGATTTAGGCAATTTTGTTCTTACCAGTTACCATCGGACATCAGTCCAAGCTCAACCAATTGCCGCCATCCATTGTAACGGGCGGACTGTGCGCACCATAAATCAGGGCTTTTGCTAAGCTGCTCATAATACTGATCGAAAAGCGCGCCGTTGTGAAAATGCTCAGCCCGTTTCTGTTCTTCGAGCGATTTTTCGGCAATCATGTGTATGAATTTTGTGTGCAGCAAAACCCCGCATAATTGGCTGCTCTGCGGACCATCATAAAGAAGATTCAAGCGGCGCGGCAGCATAGAGTGGGTTGAGTTTACACAAGCGTATCGCCGGTTCCATTTCACAAGAGGTAGCTTGTTCAAAGTTGGGGCCCGCTCTGGGTTATCTGCAAAAAATACCCGCGCTCGCGCCCCCCCCTGCATCCACAGATTCCCGAGCGGCCACTGTCGCTCCATCCAATACCCGGTTGCATCAAACCAGGTCAGAATCTCGGCCGGGTCCTGACCGGAATGATAAGGCGTTTGGTCTGTCTGGCCTTTGGGATACATTTCCAGCATCATCGCGCCAAAGGCAGGAATCGACCGGTGATCAAGCCAGTTAGTCAACTCTCTGAGCGGCCTGCTATCCCAATCTGGATAGATCAAGATCTCATCCGCATCCACTGTCAGGCACCAATGTCCGTGCGCAAATTTTATGCGCAACCAGGCCAGCCAGTCCACGCCGAAACGCGAATCTTTGTAGCTGTCTCTTGTGCTCCACAACGAGACGTCCGACTGCTCCTTCAAATAGGCATCGGTCCCGTCGTCGCTGCCATTATCTACAAACAGGAAATGGCTAACGCCCATATCTCTGTAATGTTGCAGAAAAAACGGAAGGCGGAGCACCTCGTTGCGCACAGTAGAAAACAGCAGGATGTCCGAAGCCGATATCCGTTCGGTTCGGTTCATGATTGGGGTCAATTCGTCGCGCTTTTGCATAGCGCGCAGCAACAATCGGCGCCGTCTCCATCTCAGACGATAAGAAACCCATGCTGTTTGAAAGATACTCAGGTTTTCACCCTGCGCCTTGTGAAGACCGATCATGATCGTCCGGATCCATTAGCAGTCATAGTGGCCGGTTTGGTGCCACTTCCAGGCATCATCGATCATGGTTTTCAGATCGGACCGATGCGGGTTCCAACCCAATTCCTGAACCGCTCGGGTCGATCCGGACACCAGCTTGGTACAATCCCCCGGCCGACGTGGTCCTTCGGTGTAGGGCACGGCGCGATTTGTGACCACACGCGATTGGTCCATCACTTCGCGCACAGAGAATCCACTGCCAGTGCCAAGATTGAAAACCCGGCTCGGCTTACCATCTTCCAACCACTTCACCCCCAACACATGAGCGTCAACCAGATCGCAAACATGTACGTAATCACGAATGCAGGTGCCATCCGGCGTATCATAGTCGGTTCCAAAGATCGTCAGGCCGTCTCGCTTGCCATCAATCGCATCCAGCATCAGCGGAATCAGATGAGTTTCAGGTCGATGGAACTCCCCTACTTCCCCTTCCGGATCTGCACCCGCAACGTTGAAGTAGCGAAAAATCACCTTCTTAAGGCCAAAAGCCGCCTCAAAGTCTGTCAGGATGTCTTCTATTGCCCGCTTCGAGGCTCCGTAGGCATTAATCGGATGCTGATCGCATTCTTCATCCAGCAGAACATTGTCCTGTTCTCCGTAGGTTGCGCAGGTAGAGGAAAAAACAAATTGAAGACATCCAACCGACACTGCCGCTTCAATCAGGTTTAGCGACCCCGTGACATTATTTGACCAGTATCTGCCAGGTTCTTTCATACTTTCGCCGACCTGAGACAAGGCAGCAAAGTGCATGACTGCAATCGGGGAGTATTGTTTAAAGACCTCGTCGAGACGGGCGCGATCCATCAGATCGCCTTGCTCGAAGGGACCAAATTTGACAGAATCGCGCCAACCGGTAATCAGATTGTCATAAGTTACGGGCGTATATCCGGAAGCGCGCAGCGCTTTACAGGCGTGCGACCCAATATAGCCTGCTCCGCCAGTCACTAACACACAGGCCAAATATTCCCCCTTGCAAAGAGGCCTTATTCGGCCGCTTTGTCTACCAAAACCATTTCCCGCAAGAACTGAGCAAGATCAACTCGCAACTCTTCTCGCGCTAGACCAAATGCCACGGTCGCTTGCAAAAATCCAGCCTTGGAACCGCAGTCATAACGCTGGCCACGGAACCGATAACCGTAAACGCCGTTCTCAGTGCCAATCTCGGCGGCAATTGCATCGGTCAGCTGAATCTCGCCGCCGGCGCCGCTTTTCATTTTGTTCAGGTTATTCAGAACAGTTGGACTCAGAATATATCGTCCGATCACGGCAAGGTTGGAGGGCGCATCTTCGGCAGATGGTTTTTCAACCATACCTTTGACCGAAACCATCGAGCCAAGATCTTCCTGAACATCAAGCACACCGTAAGATGATGCCTTTTCTGGTGGCACCTCCATGGCGGCAACCATGTTGCCACCAGTTTCTTCATATGCTTCGACCATCTGCTGCAAGCAGGGTTTTTCAGCCGCAATGACATCATCCGGCAAGATCACAGCAAAAGGCTCATCCGCGATCAAGCGGCGAGCACACCACACCGCGTGACCAAGACCCAGCGGTTTGTGCTGGCGCAAATATGCAATAGCACCACTGTCCATATTGGTGCTCTTCAGAACTTCCAAAAGCTCGTCTTTGCCTTTTTTACGCAGCTCTTGTTCCAATTGCGGGGCATGATCAAAGTAATCTTCCAAAGCACCTTTGCCCCGAGAGGTTACAAAGATGAACTCCTTGATCCCCGCTGCACGCGCTTCGTCGATAGCGTACTGAATCAATGGGCGATCCACCAATGTCATGATCTCTTTCGGAACTGATTTCGTTGCCGGCAGGAACCGGGTGCCCATTCCGGCAACGGGAAAAATTGCTTTGGTTACTTTTCTGCGCATTACAAAACCCTCAAGGTCGACCTGCCCCTTTTTAAGATGGGGCCGTTACAGCATATGTTAAGTTTAATAGTCTCGTATAATACCGTCATTTAGGCAAAAAAGAGGCGGATTGTCGATCATTGTTCAAAATATGCTGTCTTTCATCCTTTGGGTGATCGTTACCAGATTGTAGTCGCCTTTCCAGCTTCTACTTGATCCGAGTAACACGCTGATTGCATAGCAAAACATATCAAACGACCGATTGATTCAACGCCGGCAGACGGTGCGCGTGCCCAGCGCTACCAGAAGCTAAGCCATAACTGTGTGGGCGAATTGATCAATCATCACTATTGCGTGATTGCCTGACACATCACTGCAGAAATAGGGTGTCGAAGCCTTCGGACAGTTCCGCCACTCAGCAAGAACTCTGTTATTGGTCACTCAAGACGCATTTCTTGCATCATCGACTCGATTTTTGTGACGTCCTCGGGATTGTTCAACTCCCAGAACTGTCGGCCTTTTGCCTCAACCTCAACACACAAAACCGAGCGGCCGTTTTCCATGAACCGGAGTTGCTCAAGGCCTTCAAATTTCTCCAACGGACCCGTCGGCCAGTCTGGATAGGCACGCAGAGCATTCGGTCGATAGGCGTAAACACCAACGTGGTGATATACCGGTGTCGCATCTGCGCCTTGGAACCTGTCATTCACATAAGGAATTACTTCTTTCGAGAAATAGAGTGCGGTCTTGTCCTGTCCAAATACCGCTGTTGTCCCTCCTACGCGCCCAGCCGCGCGATCTGCCAGTAGGCCATTCAGCGCGTCTCCGTCACACCGCAGGACGGGCGTTGCCACTTCGGCTTGGTGCGCCGCGCGCAACCCGGCTACCAGCGATTCGACAAACCAATGCGGGGTAAGTGGAGCATCACCCTGCAGGTTAACAATGATCTCGAAACCACCGCCCAGTGCGTCATGCGCTTCGGCACACCGTTCTGTCCCATTGGCGCAATCCGAGGATGTCATCACCACGTCAGCCCCGAAAGCCTCGGCCGCCTGCTGTATTCTTGAATCATCCGTCGCAACAACAACACGATCCACACCCTGAACTGCAGTCGCCGCCTCCCAAGACCGCTGGATCAGGCTTTTGGACACACCGCTGGTACCTTTCAAAGCAACCAGCGGCTTGCCGGGATATCGCGACGATTCGTAGCGCGCTGGGATGACGATCAATGTGGACATCAGCAGGTCTTCAGATCAACGCCGGGTGCATAGGCAATGAAAAACGGATTGGCGAAACCGTCTTTTCCGTAGCCCAGAGGTGTGTGATCATCAAACCGAACAACTGCGCCGCCGGCACCGTTCAGGACAGCATGGCCTGCAGCCGTATCCCACTCCATCGTCCGCCCGACGCGCGGATAAATGTCGGCCTCACCGGTGGCAATCAGGCAAAACTTTAGCGATGACCCGGCGCTCTTCATATCTTTGACTGCATATTTACCGATGTAATCATCCGTGGCCTGATCACGGTGCGATTTGGACGCCACAACCATAAGGTCGGAATTGTCAGGACTAGACACTGATATTGGAGCGACAGAACCGATTTGATCCTTATCCAACGCGCCAGTTTCTTCGACCGACTGCCCATCAGCCAAAGTATAAAACATCCGATTTTTGGCCGGTGCGTAGACAACGCCACGGGTTGGAATGCCGTTTTCAACCAGCGCAATATTCACCGTGAAGTCGCCGCGTCGGTTGATGAACTCTTTGGTGCCGTCTAGAGGATCGACTATCAGAAAAGTATGACCTTTCGCAGCGTGTGATGCCGACTGTTCTTCTGTCACCAGCATCATATCCGGAAAGGCAGTTCGCAGCCCTGTTGATATGATGGCATCTGCCGCTTCGTCCGCAGCGGTGACCGGGCTGTCATCAGATTTGACCTTCACATCAAAATCGTCCGATTCGTAGATCTCCATGATGACGTCACCGGCTTCTAGGGCAAGTTTGCGCATCACGGGCACTAAGACCGCATAGTCCAATAGATTTCTCCTACTGCCAGACGTGTTGAAAATCAGGGTCTGCATCTTTATGGTGGCAGGCTAAGGGAACATCAAGAATTCACTGTCACGGTACCCAAAAAACAAAGGGCCAATCAGGCATGTTTCAATACACACGCAAACAATCCAGTTTGGGGTCTGCTCTGGCGCTGGCAGAATTGATCTACCACTCGGTCGTTCGCAATGTCCGCAAGTCACACGGCAATGCGTTTATGGCGATTGCGACGAACGTAGTGCAATCCATCATTATGGTGCTGGCATTCTATGTTATGTTCACCATTCTTGGACTAAAAGGTTCCGCCCTGCGCGGTGATTTTCTGCTCTACATCATGACCGGTATTTTTCTGTTCATGACCCATACCAAAGTTGTCGGCGCCGTGGTCGGAGCGGAGGGCCCCGCCAGCCCGATGATGAATCATGCGCCAATGAATACTATTGTCGCCATCGCCGCCGCGGCACTGGGATCTTTGTATGTTCAGATCATATCCCTTTTTGTTATTCTGTTTGTTTATCACGTAGCCTTTACTCCGGTGGTGATCGACCAACCTATCGGCGCCTTTGCTATGTTGCTACTGGCTTGGTTCACTGGCGTTGCAATCGGGCTGGTTTTTCTGGCAATAAAGCCTTGGTTTCCAGCATCTGTCGCTATTGTAGTCATCATCTTTCAGCGCCTCAATATGATCGCTTCAGGCAAGATGTTTGTGGTCAATAGCCTGCCATCATTCATGTTGGCGATGTTTGACTGGAATCCTTTGTTTCACATAATCGACCAGGCTCGCGGTTACACATTTATCAACTACAACCCTAGATACACATCCATCGAATATCCGCTCTACGTGGGATTGGTTCTGATCTTGATTGGCCTGATGGGCGAATTTTACACCCGCCGCCACGCTTCGCTGAGCTGGGGCGCACGACTTTAATCAAGGGACAGTTGCGGAGTTAGCTTTAGTCCGCTGCTACTTCAGATATTATCGCTTTGAGGCATTCTCGGTGAGAAAAATGGTTGCAGGTCTCGGCGGATTATCGCTTTGAGCTTAGTCGAACCAAAAGTACCAAAGTTGACGTGAGACCTACGTTTCAATCGCTGTCCGGTTGACGCGACAATTGCACCGCAAGTATGCCGCCAGCAATAATCACAACTCCCAGTATGTCGCGAGGGCCCAAGGTTTCGGATAAAAAGAATGCGGCCACTGCGACGCCGAAAAAGGGGTTCAAAAAGTGAAAGGTCGCAGCCCGCGTTGCCCCAATTCTATTGACCAACAGGAACCAGACCAATGTGGCGGCCAGACCGGGCAGCAATGTGGTGTAGGTAAACGCAATTAGCAGGGGCCAGCTTGGGTTGATCCTTGGTGTTTCGAACAGGGCTGCTGCGACGGCGAGAGCCACACAGCCAACCAACATCTGCAACCCAACAACCATCAGGAAATTACCGCCGGACGTCGCCCCGCGCACAGCCATTGTGGCAAATGTCAACGCCAGTACGCCGATGGCACACAGCATCAGGCCAAACAGATCCACGCCACCCTGAATCCGCACGCCCATGATCAGCGCCACGCCAATCACCCCTGCAATCAATCCAAGGATAGCAAGGGGGCGGAGTTTTTCTCCCAAAAAAATCCAACTGGCGATTGCCACAAGCAATGGCATGGTTGAGGCGATGATGGCTGCCAGTGAAGCCTCGATGGTCTGCATTGCGACGAAAAACAATCCTAGATACAGGGCATTTTGGCAAATCCCGAACAGGACTGTGGCCCGCCATTGAGACGGTGTCAGAATCCAGGTTTGCCCCATAGCGCGCGCGATGATCACACCAAGTAGCCCCGAAATCAGGTAACGCAGTGACAGTGCCAACAGCGGTGAGGCATCCGCAACGATGAAGCGCGCAGAGGTAAAGGCCGATGACCACATCAGGGCGAAGGCCAGCCCCATGCCAATTGCGCGCATGTCCATGTCTTGATCGCCTTAAAGAAAAAGGGCCGCCCATTGGGGCGACCCTTTCTTTAATCTGAACTCAGGTCAAGATCAGCCGTTAACGCTGTCTTTCAGTGCTTTCGCGATGGTCATTTTGACCACTTTGTCAGCGTCTTTCTTGAACTGTTCGCCGGTGGCAGGGTTGCGCACCATACGTTCTGGCCGCTCGCGGCAGTAAATTTTGCCGACGCCAGGTAGGGTCACTGCTCCGCCGCCCGATACTTCACGGGTGATCAGCGCGCAAACTGACTCAAGTGCGCCGCCTGCAGATTTCTTATCTGTGCCCATTTCATCGGCCAGTGCGGCGACGAGTTGGGTTTTAGTCATTGGTTTCGCCATTTTATGGTCTCCTTCGTCTGCCCGAAATTTAGGGCCTCATTCCTTCACCGTAACGGAATATGGTGTATCAACACAACGATTAGTGGTGCAGTGCAAGCGAAAAACACCATGTTTTAGCGGTTTTTTGCGTAATTCGGGCCGAAAACCAGTGATCAGAGGAACGCGGTCTCATCAAATGACCGTAATTTCCGACTGTGCAGGCGCTCCAGCGGCATGCCGCGTAACGCCTCCATTGCCCGAATTCCGATCATCAAATGGCGTTCTACTTGCGTTTTGTAGAAGTCCGACGCCATTCCCGGCAGCTTTAATTCGCCATGTAGCGGTTTGTCAGAGACACACAACAGCGTGCCATAGGGCACCCTGAACCGATAGCCATTTGCGGCGATTGTGGCGCTTTCCATATCAAGCGCGATGGCTCGGGATTGCGACAGCCGCTGCACCGGCCCCGACTGGTCGCGCAATTCCCAGTTGCGATTGTCGATGGTGGCTACCGTTCCAGTGCGCATGATGCGCTTGAGGTCATACCCCTCAAGCATCGTGACGGAGGCAACCGCCTGTTCCAGCGCGATCTGAATTTCCGCCAACGCCGGGATCGGAGTCCAGACCGGCAAGTCATCATCCAAGACGTGATCGTCGCGCAAATAGCCGTGGGCAAGGACGAAATCGCCCAGCGCCTGCGTGTTGCGTAGTCCGGCACAATGCCCAACCATAAGCCAGGCGTGAGGCCGCAATACGGCGATGTGGTCTGTCGCGGTCTTGGCATTGGACGGGCCGACGCCAATGTTGACCAGCGTGATGCCGGACCCATCGCTGCGTTTAAGGTGATAGGTCGGCATTTGCGGCAGCTTCTTGACCTCGGGCAGCGGCGCCTCGGCGTCAGTGATCGTTGCGTTTTCGGTACTGACAAAGCTGGAATAACCACTCTCCGGATCGGCCAACTGGCTGCGGGCATATGCTTCAAACTCAGCGACATAGAACTGATAGTTGGTAAACAGAATGTGGTTCTGGAAATGCAAAGGGTCAGTCGCAGTATAATGAGAAAGACGCGCGAGTGAATAATCGACACGTTGAGCCGTAAATGGCGCAAGCACACCAACGCCATCGGGCGAACTATACGTGCCGTTCACAATATCATCATTGGTTGTGGCGAGATCAGGAACATCAAAGAAATCGCGAAGGGTAAAATCGGCAGCGCCGTCCTGCGGGATGCTGATGCTCTGATCCCCCGCTACGGCGAAATGAACCGGAATAGGCGTGTCAGACACTCCGATTTGTACCGGCGTATCGTGGTTCTCGATCAACAATCCGATCTGCTGGATCAGGTAGTGCCGGAACAGATCCGGCCTTGTGATGGTTGAGGCATAGGTGCCGGGCGCCGAGACGTGGCCAAAGCTGAGCCGCGTATCAACTTGCGCGTAGCTGGTCGTGGTGAGCCGGATCTCAGGGTAAAATGCGCGGAACCTGGCGGTGGGGTAGTTGTCATCCATCGCTTTTTGAAACGACGTGCGCAGAAACGCTGTGGCGATATCGTACAGTTCTTCTAGTCGGGCCACAGCGGCAGCGGCGTCCTTGAACGACGCGGGTTCTGGCATGTCCGGTGTCTGAATCGTTCGGTTTTGAGTCATGGGTCCGTCCTGATCAGGTCAATGCGTTCAAATTTCGTCACATCGACCAGTCCAAGGTCGGAAATGCGTATTTCGGGGATAACGACGAGGGCCAGCAACGAGTGCTGCATATAAGCGTTGTTTAAATCACAGCCACAGTCCCGCATTGCTTGCATCATGCGTTCTGCGCTGGCGGCGACGTCTTTTGCCGGGCTATTTGACATCAGACCGGCGATTGGCAGCTTTACCAGCGCCAATTCGGCTCCGTCTTTGAAAACGGTGATGCCGCCACCAACCTCAGCCAGCCGATTTGCGGCCAGTGCCATCTGCGCGCGGTCTGTGCCAACAACGATCATATGATGGCTGTCATGCGCTACTGTCGAGGCCATGGCCATCGAACCCGTATAGCCAAATCCTGAGACAAAGCCGTTGACGACACCGCCTGTGCCGCGATGGCGTTCAACCAGCGCGATCTGACAGACATCGCCGCTTTGCACATCTGTCTCCACAAGTCCGTCCCGTACTGGCAGATCTGCAGTCAGTGCTTTGGTAGGGGCCTGATTTTCGACAACACCAATCACGTTGACGCGGGCCCTGTTTGCACCCGGCGGCGCGGCAATCTCAAAGTCCGACTGCGAGAGCGCGTGGCCCAAATGAACCGTACCCCGCGCCGAATCTGGCCAAGTGTAATGCGGACAATCAACTAGGCATTTACCTTTGATAGAGACTGTTTTGCCGCGCGCAATCACGTGGTCGATTGGCAGGGTGGTCAGGTCAGGCGTCAGGATCACGTCAGCCCGCCGGCCGGGGGTCAGTGACCCAATCTCGCGCTCCAGCCCGAAATGGCTGGCTGTATTGATCGTGGCCATCTGCAATGCAATCACCGGATCGCAGCCGCATGCAATCGCGTGGCGGACAACGCGGTTCATGTGGCCTTCGTTCACCAGCGTACCAGAATGACAGTCGTCAGTGCACAGGATAAAATTACGCGGATCAAGACCCTTTTCCGTCACCGCCGTGATCTGGGTTTCCACATCGTACCATGCGGACCCCAGCCGCATCATCGACCGCATCCCCTGCCGAACACGCGCTATTGCATCCGCTTCACAGGTCCCTTCGTGATCATCAGCAGGGCCGCCTGCGACATAAGCTGCGAAGTTTGGTCCAAGATCAGGGGACGCATAATGGCCGCCAACCGTCTTTCCCGCGTTTTGCGTTGCCGCGATCTCGGCCAGCATTTTGGGATCGGCATTGCTGACCCCCGGAAAGTTCATCATCTCGCCAAGACCGATAATGCCGGGCCAGCTCATCGCCTCGGACACATCTTCCGGCGTGATCTCGTACCCCGTGGTTTCAAGTCCCGGTGCAGAGGGTGCACAGGACGGCATTTGAGTAAAGATATTGATGGGCTGCATCAGAGCCTCATCATGCATCATGCGCACGCCCGGCAGGCCAAGCACATTGGCGATTTCATGCGGATCGGTGAACATCGACGTTGTCCCGTGCGGAATGACAGCGCGGGCAAATTCGGCGGGGGTCAGCATACCGCTTTCGATGTGCATATGCGCATCACAAAGGCCGGGGATCATGTAGCGGCCATCGGCCTCGATAGTCTCAGTCGTATCATCAATGCAATGGGACGCGTCACGCCCGACAAAAGCAATGCGTCCTGCGGCAATTGCGATGTCATGGTCAGGCAGGCACTCGCGGGTGTGCACATTGACCCAGATGCCTTGTCGAATGACGGTGTCAGCAGCCTCTCGTCCGGCGGCGACAGCGATGAGACGGGGGGCGGTTTGGGCCCATGTGGGGGGTGTCATATCAGTCATGGCGCACGTTGACATGCGCCAAGGGCAGGATCAAGCTGATCGGTGGTAGGAGGCGGTAAATGGATTTTGAAACGGTATCAGCTGATGCGTTTGGCGCATCGCTGCGCGGCATTGGCCTGAACTTGCTGGTGCGGGATGTAAAAGCCGAGTGTGCCTTCTTAGAGACGGTTTTTGACATGAGATCGCATCGCGTATCTGCCGATTTTGCGATTGTCACCTATGGAACTGAGCTGTTCCAGTTGCATTCTGACGCAACCTATAGCGAAAACCCGCTTTTGAACCTGTTGCCAGAAAACCCGCCGCGGGGGCCGGGAATTGAAATCCGGCTTTATGACACTGACCCGGACATCGCCGCAGCCAAGGCGGAAGGCGCAGGCGGCGTGGTCCTGCAAGAACCGACAGATAAACCGCATGGCCTGCGAGAGACCTACATCTTGTGCGAAAACGGCTATGCTTGGGTGGCGAGCCGAGCCAAAGTTGGCCACAGCGCGGGATGATTGTTCAAAAACGACAGGCTTGAAACGCAAATGGGCAAGCCGGTGGTTTTTTGGTGTTGGATACTTGGGCCAAATCGCATGTAATTGGGGTGCAAACGGAGGCCACTATGACAGTTACACAGATCAGACCGAATATGGACCATTGGCAGGAGCGCGTGGATCTTGCCGCTGCGTTCCGCTGGACCGCTCGCCTGAACATGCATGAAGGGGTGTCGAACCACTTCAGCCTTGCCGTGAATGATGACGGCACGCGCTTTCTGATCAACCCCAACCAATGCCATTTTTCCCGGGTCAAAGCCAGCGACATGATCGAGATTGATGCCAATGATCCGGAAACATTGACCGGTCCGAACGCGCCAGATCCGACGGCCTGGGGGCTCCACGGCGCGATTCATCGGCACTGCCCGCATGCCCGATGTGCAATGCACGTGCATTCAATTCATGCAACGGTTCTGGCGTCTTTGGCAGACAGCCGACTCCCACCGATTGATCAGAATTGTGCAACGTTTTTTAATCGCTACGTGATTGATGAAGCTTATGGTGGATTGGCGTTCGAAGAAGAGGGCGAGCGCTGCGCCGGGCTGCTGACTGATCCAAAGAAAAAGGTCATGATTATGGGCAATCATGGCATCATGATCATTGGCGATACAGTTGCAGAGACCTTTAATAGACTCTATTTCTTCGAACGGGCAGCTGAAACCTATATCCGTGCGCTACAGACCGGACAGGCATTGCGGGTAATACCGGATGATGTGGCAGAAAAAACAGCACGAGAGTTGGAAGAGTATCCCGATCAGGACGCGCGACACTTGGCCGAGCTGAAAGCGATTTTAGATGACGAAGGGTCGAATTATGCGGCGTGATCGCTGTTTGTGGGGATGACGGATGAGCGACCAGAACCCGACTGAACCCGCGTATCCGCGCGAAAACACCAGCAAGGACTGGAACTATTTTCCTGATTTACCGCTGACAGATCCGTCTATTTTTTCGAGACCGATGGATATTGGGTTGATAGCCCGATGGTTCCGCCGCAATTGGCTGAGTTTGAGCGAGCGCGTGCTTTTGCTGCTGTTGGCGATTGCAGCGTATTATCTGCTGTATCCCTCGCTTGAGAGCGCAAAGATATTTGCCATTGCTTGGATCGCGCAAACCTATTTGGTAAATCTGGCGATTGTATTTTCCTGCGCAGGCGGCCTGCACTGGTATTTCTACATGCGCAAAAAGCAGGGACTGCGGTTGAAATTTGATCATCGGGATCAGACGCGCAGCAATCGCAGTTTCAAATTCAGCGATCAGGTCAAGGACAACATGTTCTGGACCATGACCAGCGGCGTAGGGCAATTAACGGCGTTTCAAGTTGTCACGATGTGGTTGATGGCCAACGGTTATGCGCCTGTAATCACGTTAGAAGACAATCCAGTCTGGTTTATCGTCTGGATCATTCTGCTGCCGGTCTGGTCGGCATTTCATTTCTATTGGGTGCACCGACTGCTGCATATGCCGTTTTTTTACACGCGGTTTCATGCCCTGCATCATCGAAATATCAATATTGGCCCATGGTCGGGCATGTCGATGCACCCGGTTGAGCACTTCATCTATCT
>RCNF010001077.1_pt1 | contig 14325 bp, 11 predicted proteins | sample 2041311 | NCBI WGS metagenome assembly RCNF01 (sample SAMN09708228, study PRJNA481090) | Marine sediment metagenome, whole genome shotgun sequencing project. | biome: marine sediment; feature: ocean; material: sediment; isolation source: Sewage treatment plant 2 marine sediment (STP2) ... | reverse complement strand
GATTATCAAATATTCTTTCAAAGGGTAGTATAAAGGAGCCTTACATGTTTCGCGATGCGGAATATGCAGCGACGGTATACTACCCTTTGAAAGACAAATGAATAAACTTTGATTGAAGTATTAGCGGGATTTATTACCGGAGATCTTATAGTAGACAGCAAAACTCAGCACATGGCTGTACTGTCCCTGGTTCAACAGGTAACTTTGTCCGCTGGGATGATCGCGGATGGGAAGGATGGAATAGTTAAAGCGAGCAGAGAAGGTAAGTATGTCCCAGAAAGTATAACCGATACCTGCTATGGCGCTCATGGTAAAGGTATAAAAGTAAGGTTCTCTATCAGGAAGTTCACCGTGTGCATCAGATTCCTTTGATAAAACAAGGAATTCAGGTCCGATGCCAAGTTCAAAAATGACTTTTTCATTATATATATATTGGGCCATGATCGGGATGTCAATATAATGGAGAGCGGCCTTGTAGTAAGTTGGATCACCAGGTTTGTTAGTATGTAGTGATCCCTTTTGAACATATCGCAATTCCATCTGTCCGGCAATGGTATATGTAAAAAGACGCTGCACCCAGGCGCCTGCCTGTATACCTACTTTATTATAACCACTGTATGAATCACCATCAATCTGGCTGGCCGTCAACCCACCAAGGATCCCGCCTTCAAATTGTTGTGAAAAGCCATATCCTGTAATGAAGAGGAAGAGCATAATGTAAATAAAACGCCTCATGGTGTAAAAATTTCAGGTTAATCAATAAATCTTTTGAGCAGTCTCTCTTTCAGGATTGGTAAACCGGAGCTGGCTTTTTCCTTAATGAAATCTACTTCACGGTGGCGGGGAACCGGTATCTCGTTTGGATCTACCAGGTAGATGGGAACACCACTGGGTACATAATCTACCAATCCTGCAGCGGGATAAACCAGAAGCGATGTGCCGATGACGGCAAATGCATCAGCCATCTGGGTAATTTCAACGGCGTCCTCGATCAAGGGGACAGCTTCCCCGAACCAGACAATATGCGGCCTTAGCTGGAATCCTTTTTCACAGGTATCTCCCCTTTTCAGTTCCCAGCCATCCAGTTCATGAACCAGGGAAGGGTCCTGTGTACTTCTCACCTTTTTTAATTCCCCGTGCAGGTGAAGTACTTTACTGCTCCCTGCCCTTTCGTGCAGGTCATCTACATTCTGGGTGATGATCTCCACATCAAAATGCTTCTCCAACTCAGCCAGTCCCGTATGCCCTTCATTGGGCTTAGACTTGAGCAATTGCTTTCGTCTCTCGTTATAGAATCTGAGTACCAGGTCCATGTCATTTTCCCAGCCCTGGGGACTGGCCACTTCGTGTACATCATATTCCTCCCATAGTCCCCCCATCTCCCGGAAAGTACGGATGCCACTTTCGGCACTAATGCCTGAACCTGTTAGTACTACAAGCTTCTTCATTTTTTCCACAAGATACAAAAAACCTATTCGTATGATATTTATATGCTGTTGGAATAAAGTTATTGCCATGATAAGTCTGGAAATCCATGTTCGTTTTTTAATTTAGCGGTATGATCGACAGGGATACCATAGACCGGATTTTTGATACTGCAGATATTGTTGAGGTGATCTCAGATTTTGTGTCGCTGAAAAGATCAGGACAGAATTTTAAGGGATTGAGCCCCTTTTCCAATGAGAAGACACCATCTTTCCTTGTTTCACCGGCCAAGGGAATTTACAAAGATTTCTCCTCAGGCAAGGGAGGGAATGTGGTAGGTTTCCTTATGGAGCATGAAAAGCTGACCTATCCTGAAGCACTTCGCTACCTGGCCAAAAAATACAATATTGAGATCACTGAACAGGAACCCACACCGGAGGAGTTACAGCAACGTAATGAAAGGGAAAGCCTGCTTATCGTCTCGGGATGGGCCCAGAAGTATTTCACCAATATTCTTCAAAACACCCCGGAGGGGCAGTCTGTTGGTATGGCCTATTTCAGGGAACGAGGATTCCATGATGATATCATCCGTAAGTTTCAGCTGGGCTATAGCCCTGAACAAAAAGATGCTCTAACCAATGAAGCCCTAAAGGAAGGATATAAGCTGGATTACCTGGTGAAGACCGGGCTTACCATTCAGAAAGATGATTATAAGGCAGACCGTTTCCGGGGAAGGATCATCTTTCCGATACATGGGTTGACAGGGAATGTCAACGGATTCGGAGGCAGGATCCTGAAATCGGATGATAAGATGGCCAAGTATCTGAATTCGCCGGAATCAGATATTTACCAGAAAAGTAGGATCCTATACGGATTGCACCATGCCAAACAGGCCATAGTAAAACAGGAAAAATGTTTCCTTGTTGAGGGTTATACAGATGTTCTAGGCCTTCACCAGGCCGGAATTGAAAATGTTGTTTCATCATCAGGTACCGCGCTGACAACTGAACAGATCAGGCTGATCAAGCGATTTACCAGCAATGTTACCATCATCTATGATGGTGATGAGGCTGGAATAAAAGCCTCTCTGCGTGGAATTGACATGGTACTTGAAGAAGGACTCAATATCAAAGTGGTTCCACTGCCGGATGGGGAAGATCCCGATTCATACTCCAAGCAATTAAGTGCCACAGAGTTTCAGCAGTATATTAAGGAGAACGAGAAGGATTTCATTTCCTTCAAGACACGACTCCTGATGAAGGATATAGATCAGGATCCGGTAGGGAAGGCCGGGATGATCAACGATGTTATCAAGTCCATCTCAGTCATACCGGATACTGTTATGCGATCCGTGTATATCAAAGAGAGTGCGCGCTTGCTGGATACCGAAGAAAGGATACTCTACTCCCAGGTGTACCGTTTGCGGAAGAAAAAGGCAGAAGACCGTTACAATAAGGAATCCCGACAGGAGGAAATTCGAATTCAGTCCACCCCGCTTCCCTCTTTCATAAAGGAAATATTCAGTGAATTGCAGGAAAAACTGCTGGTCAGGTTCCTTCTTCAGTATGGCAATGAACGGCTGTATGAAATCCAGGATGAACATGCAGGGAATGAGTACATTTCAGTGGCAGAGTATGTAGTCAATGAAATACTCAACGACGAGCTGGAATTTAAAAATCTGTTGTACAGGCAGGTTTTTGAAGAGGTGAACAATATGATCCAAAAAGGAGAAGTCATTGAGATGAAACATTTTGTTCATCATGAAAATCCTTCCATCAGCCAGCTGGCGGTTGACCTGTTGAGTTCTCCATACAGCCTCAGCAAGGTGCACAGTCGCAAGGGAGCTACAGTGGAAACAGAAGATATGCTTTTGAAGAAAAATGTTCCCAAGGCCCTTATTGAATACAAGCGAAAGATACTGGAGGTTGCCCAGCGTGAAAAGGAAGAGCAGATCAGGGAGGTCCAGCAGGTTGATCATGATGATCTGGAGGCAGTGAATCCGCTGATGCATCAGTATATTACAATTACCTCTCTGATCAATACCATTTCAAAGGAAAGGGGCTGGGTTATTCTGAAATAATTATTAATTAAAGACTTTTAGTGCCACCGCCAGGGTTACCATACTGACCCGGACATTTTCCAGCGACAAAAGGGCAGTCGCACAAGCATCGAGAGTAGCCCCAGTCGTAACTACATCATCTACAAGGATGATATGTTTCCCACACAATTTTCCAGGATCTTTCACCTCGAATATTCCATCAACATTTGACCAGCGATCCACACGGGATCTGTTTGTCTGGGTCAGGGATACAGACGGACGGATCAGATGACTGCTACACCAGGGAACCCCAAGGCTTTCTGAAAGTCCTTCAGCAATCGGATGGCACTGGTTGTATCCACGTTGCCTGTATTTTTTTTTATGCAGTGGGACCGGCAATATTAGATCGGCGGATGTAAAGGCTGATCCTTTCAATTCGATTCCTAGAAGCCTTCCCATTTCCCTGCCGATATCCTGCCTGTTCTTGTATTTAAGTTCATGAATGAGCCTTTGGAAGCGGCTTCCTTTCTGGTATTGGAAAAGAGCTGTTGCATTCTCCACATAGACCCTGCCCCAGAATAACCGGGATACTGGATTCTCCAAGTAGGATAAGTACCTTGTTCTCGGGAGCTCATACAGGCAACCAGTGCAAATGATCCCTTCATTTTTCAAGAGCACAGTTCCACAGACAGGACAGAGGACAGGCATCAACAAGTTGATAAAGTCCTTTATCATAATGGGTTTTTCATTTAATGTCTGAAGGGTCGGATTCTCGGAATATTTTTGTGTTGGATTTGAAACAAAGTGACCGAAAATTCGTATAAATCACAGTTAAAACTAACCCTTATGCGAATCTTTCTATTTTTCACGCTTTGTTCAATCAGTTTTATATCTCTTTTGGCCCAGGATGTTGCCCCGGATAAATCTCAGCTGCTCGCACCGGAGGAATTCTTCCTGGGTATAAAATCCGCGGATGTGCCACTGATCATTGATGTACGGACGTGGAAGGAATACCGAAAGGACAGGATACAAGGGGCTAGACTGACAGAATCTTCAGCAGGTCTTAAATCGGTCGTTGACAGCTTTGATCTGGAACAGCCAATTTTTGTCTACTGTGATGATAATCAGCGAAGTACAGCGGCATGCTCTTTTTTAGTGGACTGGGGATATACAAATGTATCTGAACTTGCAGGAGGGATGATGGCCTGGAAGTTGGCTTCATATGAGATTGATACAGAAAAGAGAAAGAGCCAATAAATCTATCCGTTCACATCTTCAAATTCAGGATCCCCGCCTGCCTTTTCCTTAATTTCGGGTTCATTTTCCTTTCCGGTATCAGGAACAGCCGTTGTCTGTTGATCCGATTTTTTCCTTGAGGGTTTGCTGGACCAGCCCGGAAGGGAGAATAATATTCCCGCCAGAGCTCCAAAAGCAAAAGTAAGGATCAGTATCAGCACCAAAGACGTCCTGATACTCCAGAACCAGAGTTTAATTTCTACTTCAACGCTGTTCTGAAGGGCAAAAACGGCAATCAAAACGGTGAAGATCAGTAAAAAGATAAGTGTGCGTCGCATTCATTAAAGATAATCAAAAACAGAAAAGGAAAACAGGTTTTGGGCATAGTCAATATGGGAAAGCCAATTCCAGGCATAATTATTGCATAAAATCAGGAGATACCAGATCATTTTCTGTGCAATACAGAGCCATCTTCATCTGTCTTTTATCAGCCATCCTTATTAGTTGCAGTAGGGATCCTGGGGAAGATGTTTTCGTTCCCTATCAATGGGAAACGGCCTCACCTGCCTCGGTAGGGATGAGCCAGCAGTTATTGGATTCTGCCTTCATTGTTGCCTCAGGAAAAGAATACATCGATGCTTTGCTGGTAATTAAAGATGGGAAAATTGTGGGGGAACAATATTATAACGGATTTACCCAGGATCACCCTCATAATGTTATGTCTGTTTCCAAAAGCATGCTTTCTGCCATTGCCGGAGTGGCTTTACAGATGGAATACATTGATGGACTCGACAGTAAAATGCTGGACTATTTCCCAGATTATGTTTATGAAGGCATAGATCCCCGCAAATATGACATTACCATTCAACATCTCCTGAACATGAGAATGGGAATTGAGGGTGAAGCATCAGATAATTATGGTGTTTATATGGAACTGTATAATTCCGATAACTGGATTAAAGAAACCATTGAATACCCTCTGATATATGATCCTGGTGAAAGGATGAGGTACAATACCTTCATCACCCATATTCTTTCCGGTGTGATCACTGAAGCAACCGGCATGAGCACCCATGAGTTTGCCTTCAATAATCTTTTCAAACCAATGGGCATTGATGTTGATTTTTGGGAACAGGATCCCCAGGGGATATACTTCGGAGGGAATTCAATGCAGATCACTCCAAGGGAAATGGCTGTTTTTGGTTACATGTATTTAAATGATGGCATGCTGAACGGTAAACAAATTATTCCCAGGGACTGGGTACTGTTTTCCAGGTCTCCAAGCACCGACATGGCCCATCCAAATGAATGGGGGGGCTTGAAAAATTACAATTATGCCAACCTCTGGTGGCTTGGGCAATTTAATCTTTATGATTGCTTTATGGCCATTGGGTACGGTGGACAATTTATTTTTGTTTTCCCGGTACCGGACCTGGTTGTCGTTTCAACAGCTGAGAACAACGTTGCCCCTGAAGCCACGACTGAACAGGAGTGGGCCATCCATGACCTGTTAACCCGCTATATACTTCCAGCCCTGGGTTCGAGATAATAAATAAATACTTAGACTACTCGGCTAAAACCGGTTCCTTGTCATTACTATTCTTACGAAGCTGGATGAAGTTGATCAACCTTATCTGCACCAGTGTTGTAAGCCTGTACATAACCGGTACGATCAACAGGGTAAGGAAAGTGGAGAAGGTCAAACCAAAAATAACCGTCCACGCCATGGGTCCCCAGAACAACACCTGCGGTCCTCCGAAATATAGATTCGGAGAAAAGCTTGAAAACAATCCCTGGAAATCAATGTTCAGTCCCACAGCCAGTGGCAAGAGTCCCAATATCGTCGTAATAGCTGTCAGCAATACCGGACGGAGCCTGGTTTTCCCAGCCTGAATAACACAATGGTTGGCTACCTCAAGGGGCAGGAACGCATCTGGTTCGAGTCCCATGTCCTTCCTCTTGCGGGCCTTAAGCAATTCTATATAGTCAATCAATACAATGGCATTATTGACTACGATCCCGGCCAGTGATACGATTCCTATCCCAGTCATAACTACCACAAAATCCATCCGGAATGTGGAGATCCCCCCAAATACACCAATGGTACTGAATACTATACTGGCAATGATAATGGCCGGCCTGATGATGGAATTGAATTGGGAGACAAGGATCAGCAGGATCAACGCCAGGGCGATCAACATGGCACGGCCAAGGAATGCCATGGATTCCTCCTGCTCCTGTTGTTCACCGGTGAAAGCATATGTATATCCTTCGGGCAGTTCAAAATTGCCAAGTGCTGCTGCAATTTGGGCGTTGATTTCGGTGCCATTGTATCCCTCAATGATGTTTGAATATACAGTAATAACCCTGTCCAAATTTTTACGGCGTACCGATCCATAGGTAGTACTGTAGGTAAAGTCTGCTACAGAAGAAATTGGCACCTGGATATTTTGGCCATCTTCATTAAATGTGATCTTCTGGTTCATCAGGGCTGGAACATCGTACCTGTATTTTTCCTGCAGGCGCAATTGTATGGGGTATTCATCTTCCCCCACCTTGAAATCTGAGATCTCCTTGCCAAAAAGTGATGTACGGAGGGTACTGGCGATTTGCATGGTGGATACTCCATACATTCGTGCCTTTTCCCTGTCGATGTTTACCAGCAATTCCGGTTTTCCTACGGTAAGGTTTATTTTCAAACCTTCAATTCCATCGATACTGGCCATATCAATAAAGGTCATCATGGAATCAGCCAGGTATATGAGTTTATCAAATTCCTGGCCAACGATCTCAATGTTAATGGGTTTTCCTGCAGGGGGTCCCATTGCATCCTTCTCAATGGATAGCTGGACGCCGGGATATTTCCCGATCAACGCCTCTGAGATCTCTCGCATGATGGCCCTGGTATTACGCTTTTTCCGGTATTCATAATCAACAAATGTTACCGTTGTCAATGCTTTGTGTGGAGTATCTCCAACACTCATATTACTGAGATCCTCTTCGCCACCTTTCCCAACGGTGGTAAGCACTGATTTAACAATGTCCTGGTAGGGTTCAATCAGGGTGAATACATCCTCCTCCAGTTGTTCTTTCATAAACCGGTCTGTCTCGGAGATATCTGTTCCTATCGGGAATTCAGCTATAACGTTAATATAATTGGGGGCATTGACCGGGAAGAAATTGACCTGGGGTGATCGTATCCCGAACAGGACAAGCGTGAAGAAAAGCAAGGCAATCGTTCCAATAAATAACCACATAGGCCTTCTTTTACTGAGGGCAAATATCAGTGTTCTGGAATAAATCTTTTCCAACCATACAAGGAATACACTTTGAAACCATAATTCTGCTTTGTGAAAAATAAGCAGGTTCAGGATGCCAATAATGGCAAATAAAGCAAGAAGATTGGCAAAAAAGTATGCCTTCATAATGTAGAACGGGATTGTGATCGCAAGCATGATAAATGCAATGGTATATCCTTTTTTCTTATTGGGTTTACTATCATATTCAGTTCCCCCGACGCGGATGAATGTTGCAGAAAATACAGGGATGATCACCAATGCAACAAACAGGGATGAGGTAAGCACAATGATCAGGGTGATCGGCAGGGCTTTCATGAATTCTCCTGTCATCCCACCCCAGAAGGCCAGGGGAAGAAAGGCCGCAAGCGTGGTCGCCGTGGAGGCGATGATGGGCACCGCTATCTCCCCAACGGCCTGTTTGGCCGCCTCAAAAGGTTTGTATCCTCTACTCACAAACCGGTATATGTTCTCCACGACAACGATTCCATTATCCACAAGCATCCCCAATGCAAGAATGAGGGAGAAAAGAACCATCATATTCAGTTTATAACCGATCATGTTCAGGACAACAAATGAAGTGAACATGGACATCGGAATGGCCAGTCCCACAAAAAGTGCATTCCTGGTACCCAGGAAATAGAACAGCACCAGGACAACAAATATCACACCCATGATCATGCTGTTCTCAAGGTTGCTCAATTGAATACGGACCATATCCGACTGGTCATTGGTAAGGGTCAGGTTAAGACCTGCGGGGATTCGCCCTGATTCTTTCGCCCTGTCAAGGGTTTCAAAGATCTGATCAGTAGCGGCCAGCAGGTTTTCCCCACCTTTTTTAATGACCTGCACAGATACCACTGGTTGTTTGTCAAGCCGGGCATAAGAATCCGGGTCTGCATAGCCGTCTATCACATCGGCCACATCTTTCAGGTATACGATCCTGCCAAATTCCCTTTTAATAATGATGTCTTCAATCTCTTTCATGGATTTGAATTCACCGATAGTTCGGATAGACCTCCGGGCAGAACCCAGTTTTATTTCACCACCGGAAATTGAAACATTCTCAGCAGTTATAGCCATTTCGATGTCATAGAATGACAATTCCAGGGCCTCCATTTTATGCAGGTCTACATTGATCAGGATCTCCCGTTCATTCAATCCCTCAAGCTCTACTTTGGAGATCTCGCTTATGCTTTCTATTTCGTCCTCCAGGTATTCGGCATAGTCCCTCAATTCTTCCAGGCTGAAATCCCCTGAAAGGTTGATGTTGATGATGGGGAATTCTGAAAGGTCAATATCCATGACCAATGGGTCAAACAGCAGGTCATTGGGTAGTTCGCTCCTGGCCTTGTCAACAGCATCTTTCACATCGGTAAGGGCATCATCAATATTCACATCTGTATTGAATTCAACAAAGATCATGGATGCATCCTGGGCAGAAGTAGAATTCAATTCCCTGATCCCGTTGATCCCATCGATCTCTTTTTCCAGGGGTCTTGTGATCAGGTTTTCTATATCGATTGGTGCATTCCCGGGATAGGTGGTCTGTACCATGATGGTCGGGATGACTATATCGGGAAATAGTTCTTTGGGCAGGTTTTTATAGGAAATCCCTCCAAAGATGAGGATAATAAATGCCAGGAGGAAAACAGTATTTCTGTTTTTCAGTGCCAGGGTAGTTAGTTTAAATTCCCTGATAACGCTGTCTTTGATTTCTTTTGCACTCATTTTAATAGATGGTTTAATCTGTACCAGGGTTTATTTTACGGAAATATTGACACCGTCGGACACCTGTGCAAATCCTTTTACAATTACTTCTTCCCCCTGTGAAACTCCTTCACTGATCATGGTCTGATCCTTGAAAGAGAGTCCCGTTTCAATATACCGTTTCCTGGCTTTGAGCTCACCCTCTTCCCGGGATGCTACATATAAGTAGCTTCCTTTGATATCCTGCTTGATGGCTACAGATGGGACCACAAAAGTTGAGGTTGTTTTGAAATCATTCACCTGGATGGTGGAGTACATGTTTGGTTTAAGCGTTTTTTTCCGGTTATTAATCTTCATCTCAATGCGGAATGTCCGGCTTGCATTATCAATGACATTTCCTACACGGTGTATGGGTAACTCAACATTATGTCCTTCCACATCTGGGAATGTAACAATCACCATATCTCCCTTATTAATACTGGCCATGTATCGTTCAGAAATATTGCCATAGAGTTTCAGGTTATTCAGGCTTACCATCTGGATTACCTGCATACCCGGAGCGGCCAGTTCCCCTTCTTTCAGCATGATGGTCTCCACAATACCTGAAAAAGGAGCCTTAACACTGGCCATATCAAGCTGGGCCTCAAGTGTCGCCAGGCGAGCTTCAGATTGTTCTTTGGCATTTTTGGCTTCCAGGTATTGCATTTCGGATCCTATCTTCTGTTCCCAGAGTTCCTCCTGCTTTTCATAAAATTTGTTTGCCAGTTCGAGACCGGTTTTTACCTCCTGGATACTGCTTTCAGTAATACTTGTATTTAAAGAGAGCAGCAACTGGCCTTTATTTGCATATTGACCTTCTCTTACATAGATCTTGTCGATCTGCCCATTCATCTCCGGGCTGATAAAAGCATCTTCTTCGGCTTCCAGCTTACCGGTGATCTCAATATAATGCTCAAAGGGTTGCGGTTCCATGGCTTTAACACTAACGGGGACCAGGTATGTAGCCGTCTCCTCACCTGGATTCTGTGCCAGTTGCTCTTCCAGGCTGGCGATCTGGTCATTTAACTCCCGTACCTGGTCTTTTTTCTTTTTTAATTGTTGTTCCAACATTTCCGGACTGTTCATATTGCAGGCAGATGCCAAGACAACCATGCTTGTGAGGATCAGTAGTTTTTTCATTTCCCTTATCAGTGTTTTTGAATTTGTTTTCATTTAGATATTTCCCAATGCTTTATCCAACTCAAGTTTTGTATTCAATAATTCAACCATGGCCTGGATAATCCCCGTCTGTGCCCCCGTGAGTTGTTCAGTGGCAATGGTAAGTTCCAGGCTGCTTACCATCCCGTTCTGATATTTGATAGAGGTCCGGTCAAAAATCTTCTGGGCCAGTTCTATGTTGTTCTTTTCATTCAGGTATTTCTGGTAAGCTGTCCTGAAATCAATCCTGGCCTGTTGCACCTGCAATTCAAGCATATTTGCCAGATTGCGCTTTGAATTCTGCGTTTTTTCAAGGGCAATTCTGGCCTGCCCGATCCTTGATTTTCGCATGCCTGAACTGAATACAGGTATACTCAGGCTAACGCCAAGCATGGTGCCAGGATACCAATCTCCCTCTGAGCTGAAAAAGTTGAATTCATTCCTCATGGCCATTTGCTGATGTGACAGATAAGCTGTTAATGTTGGCATGTATTCAAACTTGTATCTTTTGAGGTCAATGGCAGCCAGTTTTTCCTGGGTGGCTACAATCCTGTAATCGTAATTTTTATTTACATTAAATACCTGTTCTATAAGGTCATGGCTAAGTCCACTTATGATCTCAGGAAGGGTTTCAGTGATCGCGATGTTGGAGTCCAATCCATATCCCATATTGTATACCAGGAACCTGTAGGATACATTAACCATCTGTTTGGCAGCAATGTATTCATTTTCAATATTGGAAGCGGCAATCTGCAACTGGTCAACATCTGTTTCCTCTAAAAAACCGGTCTCATACATTGTCCTGGTTTCTTCCAGCCTGGAATTCATTGATTCAAGGTTTTTGGCAAAGGCATCCCTTCCGGCTTCAGCCAATAATATGGCATAATAACTCTGGGCTACTGCTTGTTTGATATCTGCTTCAGACTTGTCGAGGCTTTTGTTCATCAATTCCTTATAGGTACTTGCACCCTGTATTGCAGCTATCCATGGACCGTTAAAGAGCATCTGGTTGGCAATGATGCTGGCACTGGCATTGTGCTGTGTCCCAAATTTTACTGGTACATAGGTGCCCGGTTCCCCCCCCATGAATTCAGCTGGGATCAGTGTGGTCATCAGCTGCAGATTATTTGTATAACCCAGGTCCCCTGAGATCTGGGGAAGGCCAATCGCAACATTTTCCCGAATAAGCTGCTTGGCCGATTCGAGATCAAGCCTGGAATTTTCAACGTTTAGGTTATTCTCTATGGCATATGCCTGTGCTTCAGCCAAAGTGAAGGTTGTTTTCTTGGGTTCGATGGCCATGCTTTGTGCACCTGCAGATAAAGCAGTCAAAATGAGCATGGCGCTTGTCAATATGGCAGGGAATTTCATTTTCATCTTATTTGTTATAAACCAATGTGTTTCTAAAATGTTCAATATAAATGCAATATGTGGATACTAATGTTCTTTTATAGCGTCAATTTTATGGTAATTATGCCGGAATACCTTAAGTCCCTCTTCAGTCGCAAGCCCATGTATGTGGTAGACGAAAACCTCCCTGAAAAATTTTGAAGAATGCATTTCTTCCTCCTCAAAAATCTCATTGGATTGCAGGTTCTCGACTCTCAGCAAATGTAGTTTTGCTATGATCTTTTCATCCAGTTCCCTGCGGTAAATGCCTTCTTTCTTTCCCTTTCTGATATTCGAGATCATGGATTCATACATCAGCTTCCGACGGGCGGACATCAGGTTGCGATAGATATCCGGATAATATTTCTTCAGGTCGTATACGTACGTGGGACTGTAATCCTTCATCAGGCTGTTGACATGCTGGCTTACCTCAATTAACTCCTCAATGGCATTAAGGTCTTTCCCTCCCTTTTTCTTCATGTTACTGAAATTGCACTGGCGGACATGCTCAACAACCATTTGTACCAGTTCTGTTTTATCAGACACGAACTGGTAAAGGGTTTTTTTTGACATACCAAGCTCATGAGCGACATCATCCATGGTCACACTTTTGATACCGTACTTCCGGTATAGCGCTGATACCTTCTTTAATAAATCTTCAAAATCTTTACTCATTGCCACAAATGTAAATAAAAACACCAAAGAAACTAATACTGTAATCAAAGTTTCCGAAGTTTTTATTGTGTGCGTCTTTTCTGGGGTGCCAAAATATAGTATTACTGGTAATGATATGTTAAGATTGTGTTAATTCTCCAACCATGGCAGGGAAATTAGGCAAATGAAGGAATTTTACCGGCAAAAAAATGGTTGTTGGCGGTGAAATTTGGATGTTTTGAATGGAGTACGGTTGATGCCATGGGGAAGCCTCATCAGTGTTCATCTATATCCTCGGGACTTCCTAAAATGATATCCTGAAAAAATGGATTTCTGAGCAGGTAGTCATGGTTGAGTTTACCAAGATCCTTCCGGGTCAGCTGTCCTGTTATATCGTATACTTTAACAAAATCAGGTATTTCCCATGGACGGCGGGGACCATGCCTCCCAAGCCTTTTTTTCATATTAAATACCTGGGACATGATCAGTGGGCCATCCTTTCGATTCATGACAACGTAGACTGAATCGGTAAGCCTGTCGATCCGGTCGAATCCTTTCCCCTCCTCAAAGCTGTCCCAGGAGGCATCACTGCCCACCATCAATATATGGTTGTAGGTTTTATGTAGCTCAATTCCATTTTCATCGGCCTTCAGTACAAACCTTTTAAGCAATTCATTTCCCATGGAGGTGCATAAGAGGCCAACCGTAAATTTGTGAGGAATGTTGTTCATAAAACTGGTATCACGCATCATGCTAGACAAAAGGTGATGGAAAAGAAAATAGTCAATAGCCCCTTCTTCTGCAGATTGCTTGGCCTTGTGATATTTATAGGCACGCCATTCATCAGCCCAGGGATAGGTGATGATAACTACATCATTGGTCATTTTATCCTGGTAAGCTTCTTTAAGTTCTTTCATAAAATTATGGCGCTGGTCTGAAAATGTTTTGGCGTAGCCCGGGATCACGATCTCAAAGTGGCGGATCCCCATTTTTACAACAAGATTCTCGTATAATTTATACATGAAGTTTTTATCCCTGGGCACATCCAGCGTAGGGTTATCTCCATAACTGGCCTTGTATTTAATGGCAAATGAATCGATCTCCGGATAAAAGTTACCAAAAGTCAGGGAAAAGGTTCCGCGCTCGTATTTGTCCTCGAAGCTTACATAGCCATTGTCTGAAATAATCGCAGGTCTGTTGGTAAAAAAGTACATGAATGAATCATCCATCTGGGTGGTAGTATCTATCCATTCCAGTTGAAATTGACCATGGGAGGGGATTAAGAGGCCATAAGAGAGAATAATATAGATCAAATTTTTTTTCATGTCCTGGCAACGATTTGCCCGAGTGATGTTTAGGCACTTGCTAACCAAACTAGAG
>RCNF010002381.1_pt1 | contig 14339 bp, 13 predicted proteins | sample 2041311 | NCBI WGS metagenome assembly RCNF01 (sample SAMN09708228, study PRJNA481090) | Marine sediment metagenome, whole genome shotgun sequencing project. | biome: marine sediment; feature: ocean; material: sediment; isolation source: Sewage treatment plant 2 marine sediment (STP2) ... | reverse complement strand
GATTTTGTGGCGGGTTTGTCGGGGAGGAGGAACGAACAGCAATCAAAATGCGGGATTATCGAGGTCTCATACGTTCCCATACGCCGGGCAATGGCGATGATCTCGGGCTTATCGAGCCCAATCAGGGGACGCAGTATCGGCATCGCCGCCACCGACTCCACAGCGCGCAGGTTCTGGATGGTCTGCGAGGCGACCTGCCCCAACGACTCGCCGGTAATAAGGGCATCCGACCTCAGGCGCCGCGCGGCCTCTTCCGCCAATCTCAACATGAAGCGCCGGTAGAGCAGCACCCGGAGCTCCGCCGGACAACGGGCCGCGATCTCTTCCTGGATGGGCAACAGAGGCACCATGGCGAGGCGCGCGGGGCCCTGATAGCGAATAAGGATCCTGATCAGATCCTCGACCTTCTCGAGGCTTGCCGGGTCGGTACGGGGCACCGAGTGGAAGTGGACGAAGTCGAGCCGCATGCCTCGCTTCATCAACAGGTAGGCGGCGACCGGCGAATCGATGCCTCCAGAGATCAGGCAGGTGGCCCGGCCGCCGACTCCGACCGGCAGACCGCCGGGACCTGGAACCTGATGGGTCCAGGTGAAGAGCCCTTTTTCGTCGACCAAAATATGAATGGTCAGATCGGGGCTGCTGAGGTTGACCGGCCATTCGGTGCGCTCGTGAACGAAGCCACCGATGGTGCGTTCGATCTCGGGCGAGGTCATTGGAAACCGCTTTTCCGATCGCTGGCAACGAACGGCGAAACTCTTGGGCGTCATGCTCTCGAGACGAGGCGCGAGGTGGGCTTCGAGGTCCTCGATCGTGTGACCCGCGTGCTCCACCGCCCTGATTCCGCCGATGCCGAAGACCGTTGCCAGACGCCGTGCTGCTTCGGCAAAGGGCACGGACTCCTTGAAGGCGATCAGAACCCGCCACGCGGGTCGTGTGACAGATTCCACCGGCAGATCGGAAAGGGCTTTGCGCACGTTGTCGGTGAGGGTGCGCTCGAACCACCGCCGATTGCCGCCCTTGAGGCTGATCTCGGACGTTGTTGCGAGGATGCGGGTCACCGTTTCCATCGCCAGAGGGTAGCATCTGATGAATTCGGAATTCGGAATTCGGAATTCGGAATTTCAATCCACCCGCGTTTTGGGTTGCGAGGCCAGGGCGCGTCCCTCGGAGGTGCCTGGCATCCCGATTTGCAAATGCGCAAAACAAGGGCTGCACCGCACTCCCGCAAATCGGCGTGCCTGGCATCCTCTCGGGGAGCGTGCTGGGAGAAGAGCGCCTCGAAGTCAGCTCACTGTGCCGAGAAACCCTAACATCGCTTCGGTGACCTCCTCCGGCTTCTCGAGGGCCGAAAGATGACCGGCTTTGGGGATGACGACGAGCGAGGCGTTTGGCAGTGCGTCCGCGATCTCTCGTGAGAGGTGAGGCGGGAGTGAGGCGTCCTCCTCGCCGACGATCACGAGAGAGGGGCATTGAACCTCGCTGAGCTCGCGCAAGATTGACGACCTTCGCGTCAAAGCCGTAACTGCCCTCGCTAGGGATTGCACATGGATCTCCTCGAACCGTGGCTTCCATTCATCAACCAGGTTCTGGTTTTCGGCAAGTGTGGTGCGACCAAACAAGAGCGGAATCACTGCAGGAAAGAAAGGCCGGACACCGAAGACCTTTGCCCCGATGCTCATCGCTCGATACTTGAGTTTCTTGTACATGGTCTCTTCACCGGCGTGTGTGTCGAGGAGAAGAAGGGCCGCCACCCGATCCGGTGCAGTCACTGCCGCATGCATGGCGACCATCCCACCCATCGACAGCCCGGCCCAGACGGCGCGCTCAATCTCGAGGTGATCCAGCACGGCAAATGCGTCCTCCACCATGTCGCGAAACTCATATGAACTCGTCGCCGGCACCGATTGGCCGTGGCCCCGTTGGTCGATGTTGATCACCCGGTAACGTTCGGCGAGAGTCGGCACCTGGTACATCCACATTTCGCCGGAACAGAGAATGCTGTGTCCCATCACTACCGGTGGGCCGGAGCCCACGTCCTCAAAGTGGATTGGCACGCCGTTTCGGTTGATCGAAGGCATGAAGATGCTTCCTTTCTGGTACAGCCGAAAACCGAGAGCGGGTTCATCCGCGAACAATGAATAAATTGCGATCTAGTTTCAGTGCCGCAATCATAGCATTCGCTTGCCCCAATCCCTCCGAGCCGTAAAGCCGTATGGCCGTGTAGCCCCTCGGGTTTCAGATCAGAAAACGATCCTGATCGGTTCTGCAACAAAACAGAGCACGAAAATGATGATCGCGGCCCAGCCGATGAACTGGCGTCTTCGGTCGAGGGGTTGGTCTTCGTCCCACAGGCGAGGGTGCTGAGGTTTCATGAAGATCGCGATCGCGACCCAAAGCCACCAACCAGGCCAGATGAAACCGAGACCTGCCAGCACACCGAGGAGCGGCCAGGCCAGTTGCTGGTGCCAGCGACCGAAAAGGGCGTAGCCGATATGGCCGCCGTCGAGTTGGGCGAATGGAAGGAGGTTCAGGAGGGTGACGAGGACACCAAACCAGGCGGCGACTCCGGTCGGGTGGAGCCATAGAGTCATCTCGTCACCGAGGCCAGGCTTGAGCACAGTTTCGAGTAAACGATAGATGAGAGGTTCCCCGAACTCGAGAAAGGCGCCCTCAACCGCCGATTCCCCGACATCGGAGACCATGATCCCGTAGGCGAGAAAAGGGATCAGGGCGACGAAGCCGGCGATCGGACCTGCGGCGCCGATATCGAGAAGCTGTCGCTTGTTCTGGATCGGGTCCTTGATCCGGATTACCGCACCGAGAGTTCCGATGCCGAGGACCGGAAATGGAAATGGAATGAAATAGGGTGGCGTTGCGGTCAGCCCATGCCTCCGAGCCGCGATGTAGTGGCCGAGTTCATGGCACCACAGAATTGTCAGCAGCGGCACTGAGAACTTGAGACCGGTGATGTAGACCCTCGGATCTGTCAGAAGCTCGATGAGTCCGAGCCGCGCCATCTCCGCTGGGAGGCCGCCCCATACCAGACCGCCAACCATCGTCGTGCTGGCGAAGGTGGCCAGGAACAAGGTGATGTGGAGCCACCACCGCGGGCGATAGGTGTTCGGCGGTGTAACAAAGGCCCCGGCGGGCGGACCGTCGGGGCCGGGATTCTCGCTGGGCGAGGGCGAGTCCACGCTCAGCTCATATCGCGCAACGCCTTGCCCGGTTTGAACCGGATCGTCTTCCCGGGCGGGATCTCGACTTCTCGTCCAGTCTTGGGATTACGTCCGATACCGCGCTTACGGTCCTTGACCTGGAAAACGCCGAACCCGCGCAACTCGATGCGATCACCGCGCAGGAGGGCTCTCTTCATTCCGTCGAAGAGGGCGTTCACTGCCTCGGTCGCTTTGGGTTTTGGAAGATCGGTGGCCTGCATGACCCGCTCGACCAGATCCGACTTGATCATCCACTCCTCCTTCCCCGGACGCGGGGAATTGAGAAGTTACCGGGAAGCTCAATCATTGTCAAGGGTTAGCACGAAGATCCCGCCGTCGATTCAGTCATGCGCTCGGTCTGGGGCGCTCCAATAAAAAACTCCCGCGGCGACCGCGGGAGTCGAAACTGTTCGGTTTCTGGTCTAAAAGGGCACGTCGTCGGCATCATCGGGGAATCCCTTGGCAACGGTGCCGTAGTCTTCCCCGGGCGCACCGACGCCGGACGACTTCGATCCGAGCATTTCCATCTGCTCCATGTGGATCTCCGTGAACCACTTCTTCTGACCGTCCTGCTCGTATGTGCGCGTGCGGATCTGTCCCTCGATGTAAAGCAGTTTGCCCTTGGTGACGTAGCGATCGCAGATCTCCGCCAGCTTGCCCCAGGCAATGATGTTGTGCCATTCGGTGCGCGGGTTGCCGTTTTCGTCTTTGAATCGTCGGTCGGTGGTGGCGAGCGAGAACTTGGCGAGGTTCTGGCCGCCCTGAGTGGCTCGGAACTCCACGTCGCGACCGACGTTTCCAACCAAAATAACCTTGTTGATACCCATGAATATCTCCTGCCTGCGTGGATGGGACGGGCGGAAGTTTAGCATGGCGATCGCTCACGTGGGCGACCCTTCGAAGAGAGTCTCCAGTAGCCAGTAGCCAGTAGCCAGTTACCGGTAGTCAGCGTAAAAGTCCGAGGGGGTGGGTGGCACTGGATACTGGTTACTGGTCACTGGCTGCTTTCCCCGACGTGCCCTCGAATGGCCACGATTTCGCCGTGGTGGTACCGTGAAGCTGTGAGTCAAGAACGGCGTGTCGTGCACCACGCTTCCCGGATGGCGGTGGTGACCCTTGTCTGTAGGATCACCGGTTATCTGCGGGACAAGGCGCTGTTCTCAGTCATGGGTGCGGGCCACCTCTACGACATGTACCGCACCGCCAATCGCATCCCCAACGCATTTCGCGGTCTCTTCGCCGAGGGCACCCTGCACGCCGCATTCGTGCCCACTCTTGCGCGGCTTACCGGGAAAGACGGTGATCGCCGGGAGGCGGTCGAGCTGTTCCGCGGCCTGTTAGCTGTGATGTTGCTGGTCGTGGGTTTGGTGGTGGCGGCCGGGATCCTCGTTTCGCCGTGGCTGGTTCGGCTCTACGCAGAGGGCTTCTCGGTGACGCCGGGCAAGCTCGAAACCACGGTGTTGATGAACCGCATCATGTTTCCCTATCTGCTCCTGATCTCTCTCGCCGCCCTCCTCCAGGCGGTTCTCAACAGCCACGAAAAGTTCCTGCTCGCCGCCTCAACGCCCATGTTCTACAACCTGACCATCGCCGGCACTGCATGGTGGGTGCTGCCGCGCGTTGCCAACCCGGCACCGGTGCTGTCGGCGGCGGTCCTCGTCGGGGGCCTTCTGCAGTTCGCGGTCCAGGCCCCTGCGGTGCGCCACCTCGGCTTTTCTCTTCGTCCGCTGTGGACCGGTTTTGCGAATCCACAGGTCAAGGCGGTCCTTCTCTTGATGTTGCCCGGAATACCGGTCCTCGGCATCAACCAGATCAACCAACTCGTTTCAAATCGGTTCGCGTCCTTTATCGACTCCGGCGTCAGCTACACCTACGGGGCCTATCGAGTGACGGAACTCGTTTTCGGCGCGGTTGTGGTGCAGCTGACGACTGTGCTCCTGCCCCTGCTGTCGCGTGAGCTGCGGGAAAACCCGGAGCATGCACCGAGGACACTCGTCGGAACCGTCACCCTGGTTACGTTTGTGACGCTTCCGGCTGCCGTCGTCATGGCGGTCCTCTCGCGCCCCGTGATTGGTCTCCTATTCGGGGGGGGACGCTTCGATGCTGTCGATGTGACGGTCACTGCGGCGACCCTGGCCGCGTACGCCTTCTCACTGGTTGGAACCGGCCACGTCAAGGTCATGGCAACCGCCTTTTTTGCGCAGAAGAACACCCGCACCCCGATGTGGGGGAGCCTTGTTGCCCTGATCCTTTTCACCGCCACATGCGCCCTTCTGGTCGGACCATGGGGTACCGTCGGCCTGGGCTGGGCCAACACGATCGCCATGACCTGCTTTGCGGCCTTCCTCACCGTGCTCTACGCGATCCGCTACGGTTTTCGAGATGCCGGGGTGGCAGGTGCGTTGATCGCCGTCGGCCGGCAGCTCGTGGGCGGTGCCGTCATGGCAACCGGTCTCTTTTTCGCGAGACCGTGGCTGGCCTCGATTGATCACACTTCGTGGGACGGTGCGCTTCGGCTTGCCTCCGTCCTGGTGCCGGCCGGCGCCCTGTATGTCGGCTTGGTGACGTTGCTTGGAGGACGCGAGCTGAACTTGTTGCTGTCGAGCTTCAGAGGCGGAGAGAAGAAGTGAAGATGGTGATCCAGCGGGTCTCCCGCGCCGAGGTGCGGGTTGGTGGAGACCTGGTGGGACGTATCGGTGTCGGTCTCACGGTGTTGGTGGGGTTGGAACGCGATGACGGAGAGCAGCAGCTCGAGAGGGCGGCGCGGCGGTTGGCGACCCTGCGAATTTTTTCCGATGACGAGGGGCGCATGAATCGAGGACTCGACGAAGTAGGTGGCGCTGTTCTTGCGGTCTCTCAGTTCACCCTCGCGGGTTCGATCCGCAAGGGCCGCCGACCGAGCTTTGATCGCGCCCTCTCGGGGAATGCGGCCGAACCACTCTTCGATCGTTTTCTCGAGCTATTGCGTAACGAGGGAGTGCCGGTTGAAACCGGGGTCTTCGGTGCCCTGATGGAGGTCGAGCTCGTCAATGACGGACCCGTCACCCTGATCTGGGAAGACACACCCGAGAAAATTAGGAATGAGGAATGAGGAATGAGGAATGCCGCCCACCCACCCGTGGGAGTTTTGAGTTCTTCGTTTTGAGTTTTGAGTTACCGCCCTGCCTCCCCGTTCTCTGATGCGACGGGTGGGAAAATTCGAAATCCGAAATCCGAAATCCGAAATCTGGCTCAGTCGAGGTTAGCTTCCTGCCACGTGACCCAGAAGTCCATTGCCTCATCGAGGTGCGTGAGTGCGGCCAGAAACTGATCATCGGCGTCGAGGGCCACCCGGTAGCCGTCGTCGAGGCCGAGGGTCGCGTTCATGATCTCGACCTTGATGCCGAGCGCCACGTCCGAAATGTCCTGAGGCGATTCTCTGAGCTCGGTCAGTTTTTCCTCGGACAGGACTTCCTCATCCAAAACCCACGACCAGAAACCATCGAGGACCTCGTCATCGGCCGTGAAGGTCTGGGCCATCGATGCCTGCTCCTCCTCCGGCACGTCCTTGAGCAGCTCAATGGCATAACGGAAGAATGCCGTGTTGCCGTAGAGACGGGCGAGGTTTTCCGAAAGCGTGCGGGCTTCCAGGGTGACGTCCGGAGTGATACCACCGCCGCCGAGCACGGTTCGGCCGGCATCGGTCTCGTAGATCTGGTCGCCATTGGTGCCGTTTTTGTGGGTGATGTAGTCGATGTATGATTCGTAGCCTCTCTGAATCGAGCGTCCCGAAGGTGTGTAATAACGGGCTGTGGTCAGGGCGAGTCCGGTATCTCGGACTGTAAACACGGTCTGCACGAGGCCCTTCCCCCACGTCACTTCGCCGAGGACCAAACCCCGGTCGTGGTCCTGAATGGCTCCGGCCACGATCTCAGAGGCAGAGGCCGAGCCTTCATTGACGAGAGCGATAACGGGCCCTTTGAAGGGCTCACCCCGGCCCGGAGCATTGAGGGTGGAGTGGCTGGACGGTGTCCTTCCGCGAGTCGTGACGATGAGGTTGTCCTTGGCCAGAAAAACATCCGAGACTCCGATGGCGGCATCCAGTGATCCACCGGGATTGTTGCGGAGGTCCAAAACCAGATGCCTCATGCCTTCAGCCTCGAGGCGATCAACAGCTTCGCGAACCTCGCGCTCACTCGACGAGCTGAATTCTGAAAGTCGGATATACCCCACCTCCGGTCTGACCATGAACGCGTAGCGGACGGTGGTCTGAGGAATGCGGGTTCGGGTGATCTCGACCGTGAATACTTCCTTGAGCCCGGGCCTGGAGATGGTGAGTTGAACCGAGGTGCCCTCGGGTCCGCGCACGAGGTCGACGACGTTATCCAGATTGAGGTCCTCCGTCGGTTCACCGCCGACAGCTGAAATGACGTCGCCGGCGCGCAGACCGACCCCCGCGGCTGGTGTGCCGGCCATCGGAGCGATGACTGTGATTTTGCCGTCGCGCCGGGAGATGATGATCCCGACTCCAAAGAAAGACCCTTCCTGTCGGGTGCGCATTCTGTTAAAGGTTCGGGGGTCGAGGTAGTTGGAGTGTGGGTCGAGCACTTCGAGCATGCCGCTGATGCCGTCGTACACGATGTCTGCAGGATCCTCTTCGGTCGGCAGCCACTCGAGAAGAAGATTGACCACCCTCGAGGCACGAAGCATCAACTCCGTCTCCTCCTCGGGCATGGAGCGTTCCCCGAAGAGCGCGCCCGCGGTTGCTCCACTCAGCAAGACAACGAGGGCGATAATGATTGGATTGATTCGGCTCTTGTTCTGTGTCATCGAACTCCCTATTGCGTGCTACCAACTGTTCGGTAGCCGCGTACACAAGTGTAACTCGCTTCCTTCTACGAAAAGTCCGGCTGGGTAGTTTTCTGTGATGGCGCTCCCCGAGAGGAAGTCAGGCACCTCCGGTGGACGCCCCCTGTTATCGAAGATCGGAAGGCGGGCCGGTGAGGGGAAATTCGAAATCCGAAATTCGAAATCCGAAATTGCCAGGGCGGGTGGGCGGAAATTCCGAAATCCGAATTCCGAATTCCGAATTCGAATGTCGGTATACTGGCGCGAGGAGGAACTGTGTTCGGAACCCTCGGCATGCCCGAGCTGATCTTGATTTTCGTGGTCGCGCTGCTGCTCTTCGGCCCGCGCAAGATGCCGCAGATCGGGCGTTCCATCGGCCGGGCGATGGGGGAGTTTCGGCGTGCCTCGAATGAGTTCAAAAGGACCATCGAGGACGAGGTCGCATCGGACGAGATCCGTGGAGTCGAGCAGGACCTCAAGGGAATCAGCGATGTCGGCAAGGAGCTCAGAGACCTCAAGAAAACAGTCGAAAGTCCGATCGAGAGCACCGTCAAAAAGGTTCTCGACCTCCCTGCAGACGACGCCGGCCAGTCCTCGACCAAGGAGACAGAGGAGTCGTGAGCACAGCCGAGCCCGAGGTGGTGGCGAATGGCGAAGAGGGAGGTGGAGAAGAACTTCCCCGGATGACCCTGCTCGATCATCTCGACGAGCTGCGCCGCCGGATCCTTTACAGCATCATTGCAATCTTCGTCGCCTTTCTCGGCAGCTGGTACTTTGCTCCGAAAATCTTCCACTGGCTCGAGAAACCGTTCCTCGCCGCCGTCCCGGAGGGCGAGAAGCTCGCCTTCACCGATCTCCCGGGTCCATTCATGCTCTACATCAAGGTGGCGCTGCTGACCGCCATCTTTGTCGCTTCGCCGATCCTGCTCGTTCAACTCTGGATGTTTCTGAGGCCCGGACTGTACAAGCGAGAGCGCCGGCTCTTTGTACCGTTCGTCGTCTTCACCACTCTTTTCTTCGTCGCCGGCGGCTATTTCGGTTACCTGGTCGCCTTCCCCATGGTCGTGAAGTTCCTCCTCGGTGTGGGCGAGGGCTTCAAGCAGGTTGTAACCATCGATGCGTATTTTTCGATGATGTCGAAGATCCTCCTCGGCCTCGGGCTGGTCTTCGAGATGCCGATGCTGATCTTCTTCCTTGCCCGACTGGGCATCGTCACTGCGGGCCAGTTGTTGCGCTGGTTCCGCTGGGCCGTTCTCATGATCTTTGTCGTCGCCGCGATCATCACACCGACTCCCGACGTCGCCACTCAGACTGTTTTTGCTGTGCCGATGATCCTGCTGTATCTGCTCGGCGTAGGGGTTGCCGCGATCTTCGGCAAGAAGCGGGATGCCGACGACTGAGAGCTCGACGGGCCGGCAGCTGGAACGCTGCTCGGGCCGCCTTTTGGGGAAGCTCCGACGGACCGCGCGCCGATGGCCTGTCCTTCCAGAGGGAGAGTCCGTAATTCTAGCGGTCTCGGGTGGTGTCGACAGTCTCGCGATGGCGTACTTGGTCTGCGAGCACAACCGACGCTTGAAACGACAGTTGAAGATTTCGGCCATCCACGTTTGCTTGGACACCGACGGTCCCGCCAAGGAGCTTTCCGATTCCACGGCAGGTTGGCTGAGGTCTCGAGGGTTGGAGGTGATCGAGGTCGAGGGCCGGTTGGATGGATCAGAAGAGTTGCCGCTCGATTGCTTTGCCTGCGCCCGCGCCAGACGCCGGACACTGCTGGAGGCCGCCGAGACGCAGGGAGCAAGCCACGTCGCGCTCGGGCATCATGCCGATGATGTCGTGGAAACCTGGTTACTGAGCCTGATGTACACGGGGAACGCCGAGAGCATCCCACCAGTTCGATCTTACTTCGATGGTGCGGTGACGATTGTTCGACCGTTGTACGAGCTGCAGCGACGTGAACTGGTCCGCCTCGGCCGGCTCGCGGATTTCCCGGAGCCCGTTGCGAGCTGTCGGCGGGAAGACGAGGCGCGGCGAGAACGAATCCGACAGGTTCTCTCGGCTCTCGGTCGCGACCAGGGCCTGGTGCGGCGCCAGCTCTACTGGGCGGCGGTCAGGCAGTATCAGGAGTCGGAAAAATAAACGGATTTGCTTTTCGGACGCGGTTACAATCGGACATCATTCAAAGGGGGATACGAGGATGGAATCCTGGGAAACGGGTTGGGAGGTCGGGTTCCCGGCCTCGAACGTGGATGAACTGTTGTTGGCCCTGGTCGTTCGGGACCTCGTTCACGGTTCCTCCTTCGACGTCGAGGCGGTGGAGGACGGAACCGAGCTGGCGCTCGATTTCCTGGCCGGCGACGAGCTGCAGGACCAGACCTACCAGTTACTTCTTTCAGCCGAGATCGCGGGAACCGAGAACCGTGAGATGGTGCAGGCGTTCACCGAGCAGATGCTCGAGGATCTGGTATCCGAGGCCGAGGAACTGGTCGCCCAACGCCAGGATCTCGGTTCGCGGTCGAGCGCCGAACTCGTTTTCCAAGTTGTGCCAGAGGACCAGGAGCGATGGGACCTTGTGGCTCCGGACTGGTTGGCGCCAGACGGTGCTGAAGTGCCCTTTGGTTTTCGATCATTCGACGCCAAGAGCGGGGAAGTGTGGCCCGCCAACGAGGTCCTCGATGCCCACGGGAGGGTGGTTCTGGTGCCAGCCGGCGACGAGATCCTTGTCTTCGGTATTCCCGCCCCGGAAAGTTGGGGTGAAGAGGAAGACGACGACGGTCTACCAATTCATCCGGACGGAGAATGAACCACCAAGGCACCAAGGCCACCAAGATCTCACAAAGATCTCTCTCAGTATTTACCTGACCCACCGGGAATCGCTGCCGCGAACCGTTGGCGCTGACAGGGTGGTTGTGCCTTCGGTTTGTGATGGCAAAGGGAATCCTTGGTGTTCTTGGCGTCTTGGTGGTGAAACGTGCTTTGCTCGCCCAAGTGAGACAGACGAAGAATAAGGGTGCGGGTGGGTGCGTGGAATTCCGAATTCCGAATTTCGAATTCCTACTTCGAGCCTGAAGGCCGTAACCCCTTGTCGATTCAACACAACATATGTATACTCCCCGCCCCGGGAGCTGGATTGATTCGGCTCTCGATCCCCGTTGGAGGCGAAGAAGATGGACCTCATCCGCGAAGTTACACAAGAGTACCTGAAGAGTGACATTCCAGATTTCCGTCCTGGCGACAACGTTAAGGTCCACGTGCGCCTCAAGGAGGGTGAGAAGGAGCGGATCCAGGTCTTCGAGGGTCTGGTGATTTCACGCAAGCATGGTGGCGTCTCCGAATCGTTCACCGTACGCAAGATCTCTTCCGGCATCGGAGTCGAGCGGTCCTTTCCCCTCCACTCACCGTCGATCGCGAAGATCGAGGTCTCGCGTCGGGGTCGAGTGCGCCGGGCCAAACTCTATTACATCCGGAATCTGCGCGGCAAGGCGGCCCGGATCAGGGAGCGCGACCGCAGCCGCTGATCCTCACGGATATGGCATCAGGAGTCGACGTCCTCGGTTCCAGGGATCGGGAGATCCTCCTCGATGCAAACACTGTTATCGGAGTCGATGAGGTAGGTCGGGGTGCGCTTGCCGGACCGGTGGTCGTCTGCGCCACAGCATTCGAAGAGATCCCGGATGACGGCGAGGTGCGGGACTCCAAGCTTCTGACCCCCCTTCGGCGAGAGTCGATCGCAGCTCGACTGCGCAGTTGCGGCGCTCGGTGGGTGGTATCCGAGGTATGGCCTGAGTTGATCGATCGCATCAACATCCTCGAGGCCACGCGGCTTGCCATGGCAGCGGCTGCCCGGACGCTGATGGATTCGCGTTCGGTGGTCATTACCGATTTCGTCAATCCCGGTGATCTCGGATGCCGGATCCTGTCACCCAAACGAGCCGACCGCGACTATTTCTGTGTCGCAGCTGCATCGATTGTGGCGAAGGTCCATCGTGACCGGATCATGGTAGATCTCGGCCGAAAAGACCCGCGTTGGAAGTGGGAACGGAACAAGGGATACGGCACCGTCGACCATCGCCGCGCCCTTCAAAACGTAGGCCCAGGCATCCTTCATCGCCGCAGCTTCGGGTGGTCGCCTGTGTTACCATGAAGCCTGAGATCAGGACACATCAGTCCGGTTTGTTCAGGAGGGCTGCGCCGTCGGAAACCACCCTTTGAACGGTCCGGACCGGGAGCTTGGCATAGATGGCGGTCAAACGGGACAAAATCCTTAAGGATGCCGAAAAGCTTGTCCAAAAGGGCAAGTTAGAGCAGGCGATCCGTGAGTACGAGAAGGTCCTGAAAAAGTTCCCCGCAGACACGACAATCATCAACCGAGTCGGTGATTTGTATGGGCGGGTTGGCCAGCTTCAGCGGGCGGTTGAACTTTACGAGGAAATCGCCGACCACTTCACCCGCGACGGGTTCACAACCAAGGCGATCGCGATTCTCAAGAAGATCCAGCGCCTGGATCCGCAACGCCTCGACATCTTTGAGCGACTTGCTGGACTCTACTTCGATCAGGGCCTGATGATCGAGGCAAAACGGGAGTACCAGATCCTGGCCGACTGGTACGTCAAGAAAGGGGAGCTGGAAAAGGCGATCGAGGCCCACGAGAAGCTCGTGGATCTCGATCCGTCGAATCACGTCTCTGCTCTGAGGCTTGCCGATCTCCTCCTTCGGCGTGGCGAGGCCACCTCTGCGCTCAAAGTTTACGAACGACTGGGTCGGATGCTGCTCGACGCCGGCAAGCTCGATGAAGCCGAACGACTTTATCGTCATGTCCTTGATCAGGATCCGCCGGAGGGCGAATTCCTGTTGCCGGTATGTCATGCGTTCCTCGAGGCAGGCCGATCGTCGGTGGTGCTTGAATTCCTGAACTTTGGTGTCAAGCGATCTCCAGAAAACTCTGAGCTCAAAGTGCTCCTGGTGCGCACCCACCTGGCGCACGGGGAGTCCAATGCAGCCCTGGAAACCGCTCGCGAAATCCTCGAGTCCGACCCCGATAACGCGGAGGTGCGGAGCCTCGTAGGCGGTGCGATGTTGACCTCCGGCGAGGTCGGCGATGCGCGCGAGATGCTGGTACCCGCTGTGGTCGATCTCCTCGAGAGAGGCGAGCATAAGCAGGCCCAAGCCGCGCTCAAGGATCTACTGCAGGAGATGCCCGACGATCAAGAGATTCTGAAGCTGGCGGTGCGAGCCTACCGGTCGTCGGGCAAAAATGAGACGCTCTCTACATTGCAGGCGGCTCTGGCCGAAAGCTACTTCCAGTCGGGTGAGCAGGAAGGAGCCAAGCGCCTTTACATAACCCTCCTGGAAAACGAGCCCGACAATCAGCAGTTCCGACAACGGCTGGCGGAGCTTGACGGTGTTGACGTCGGCAAGCCTGATGACGACGAGATGTTCGAGATCTCTGAGGAAGAGATCATCATCGAAGTCGAGGAGGACATCGATCTCGATGAGGTCGAGATCGAACCGCCCAAGCCTGTGCCAAAGAGCGAGGGAGCAGTCCCTCAGGGTTTCGACCTCGAGGAACGCATGGCCGAGGCAACGGTCTTCGCCAAGTACGGCCTTGTCGAAAAGGCAATCAGCCACCTCGAGGACGTCGTGCTCTTCTGCCCGGAGGAGCCCGAGCCGAGGCGACGTCTCGCCCTTCTCTATGCCGAGCACGGAGATATGGAAGAGGCGGTGGCCATGGCGATGCCGGTGGTGGAACACCATCGATCAAATGGCACCATCGATCAGCTCAGCGAGCTGATGACCGCGATACCAGAGCTTGGTGAGGCTGCGAGTGCGGCTCCGGCCGCGCCAGCTGCCGTAGCCGAGACGGTTCAAGAGCCTGTGATCGAGGAAACTACGGAGGCTGTCAAGGTACCGGTAGAGTTCGAGGACGAGGAGAGCGACCTCATCGAGGTGGTCGACATCGAGGGTGATCTGACGGCTCCTCCAGCCGTTGATGCGGCACCGGAGTTCGACGAATACCCGGTCGATCATGATTCCTGTGTTGATGTGATCTCAGATGAGGCGGTTGTGACGGATGAGCCCGAACCGGTTGTCGCCGAGGCCGAAGAGGATGCACCGCCAGAGGTCGCCGCCGAAGTCACAGCAGATTCTGAACTCTTCGAAGAGGTGCCGGTAGGTGAGTTCGAACCTGAGTCTGAGCCAGAGCCCGAACCTGAGCCAGAGCCAGATCCTGAACTCTTCGAAGAGGTGCCGGTAGCTGAGCTCGAACCTGAGTCTGAGCCAGAGCCCGAACCTGAGCCAGAG
>RCNF010001076.1_pt1 | contig 14341 bp, 11 predicted proteins | sample 2041311 | NCBI WGS metagenome assembly RCNF01 (sample SAMN09708228, study PRJNA481090) | Marine sediment metagenome, whole genome shotgun sequencing project. | biome: marine sediment; feature: ocean; material: sediment; isolation source: Sewage treatment plant 2 marine sediment (STP2) ... | reverse complement strand
GTATCGCGGTACAGCTGACGCAGTTTATCAAAATCTCGATATCGTTCGGACACACAACCCGCGTTTTGTGCTGGTCCTTGCGGGTGATCACGTCTACAAAATGGATTACGGTACGTTCCTCGCGGCACACGTCGAGAAGAATGCCGATATGTCGGTTTGTTGTATTGAAATGCCTATAGAGGAAGCGGCTGGAGAATTCGGCGTAATTAGCGTCGACGAAACCGGGCGCGTTATCGGTTTTTCTGAGAAACCCGAAAACCCGCGGCCGATTCCGGGCAAACCAGGAGTTTGCCTCGCATCGATGGGCAACTACCTCTTCAATACGGAATTTCTTTACGAGCAGGTCATCAAGGACGCGGACACGCCTGGAACTCAACACGACTTTGGGCGGAATGTGATTCCCGCGATCATCGACGACTACCAGATCTACGCGTTTCCATTTCGCGACGAGAAAACGGGGGAACAGGCCTATTGGCGCGACGTCGGTACTCTTGACGCATTCTGGGAAGCCAACATGGAATTAATATCCGTGACGCCGCAACTCAATATTTATGATGACGTCTGGCCGATCTTCACGCACCAGGCGCAGTCACCGCCAGCAAAATTTGTGTTTGACGAGCCAGACCGTCGTGGCGAGGCAATCCAATCTATGGTTTCGGGCGGCTGCGTCATTTCAGGAGCGCACGTTAATAAGTCCGTAGTGTTCTCTAATGTTGCCATTCACTCCTATAGCAAAATAACTGATTCTGTTGTATTGCCGAACGTTGTAATTGGCGAGCGCTGTAGAATTCACCGTGCAATTATCGATAAGGGCTGCATTATCGAATCCGATACGGTCATTGGCGAGGACGCAAAAGCGGATCGTGCGCGCGGCTTTCGTGTCACCGACAGCGGACTGACTCTCGTAACTCCTGATATGCTCGGTCAGCAATTGCACTTCACGCGTTAATTCGAGCCTATTCTCATCGACAACAAACGAGTCATATTCGTTGCCGCGGAGAACGGTGCGCTGCCTGCCGGCAAAGTCGGCGGCGTTGGCGATATTATCCGTGACTTGCCAGTTGCCCTCTCCAGTACAGGCTGGCAAGCAACCGTAGTCACTCCATCCTACGGAATGTTTAGTCGGCTGGATGACGCTACGCACATTGATACGTTGAACGTTGAGTTCGGCGGCAACACGCTGGCGGTCGACGTGTTTGAAATTCCCGGCGCCAACGGTCATGTTAAATGCATCGTGTTCGAGCACCCTCTGTTTTCACCGCAGGGATCGGGGAAAATCTACTGCAGCGATGACGCATCGCAGCCGTTTGCAACCGACGCCAGCAAATTCGCTTTGTTTTGCGCGGCCGCGGCAACCTGGATCAATCAACTGGACGAACTGCCCGTCGCAGTGCATCTGCACGATTGGCACGCCGCATTTTATTTTTTCTTACGTCAGTACTCGGCTCGCTTTGAGCGCCTGCGCACAGTGCGCACCGTATTCACGATTCACAATCTCGCCTACCAGGGGATTAGACCGCTGACGGGCCACGAATCGTCGCTCGCAGCCTGGTATCCGAATCTGAACTATGATTATGAGACGGTACGCGATGCGCGTTATACGGATTGCGTCAATCCCATGGCGGCGGCGATTCGCCTTGCCGACGGCATCAGTACTGTGTCGCCAACCTATGCAGGCGAGATTCAACTGCCGAGTGATCCGAGCTGTGGCTTTATCGGTGGCGAAGGTCTCGAAGACGATCTGCGTGCAGCGGATTCTGAGGGGCGCCTGGTCGGTATCCTCAATGGCTGCGAATATCCGCGAGCGAAAGGCCGACGGCCCGGATGGCAGCGATTGGTCACACTGGCAAAAGTTCAGGCAATCAAGTGGCAGCATCGCGACGACGATAGCAGCTTTGCAGAACTCGCCGCCCGGCGACTCGATGCTCTACCAAAGCGCCGGCCTGATCACGTTGTTATCAGTATTGGCCGACTTGTCGCACAGAAAGTCAGCCTTTACCTCGAGAATCTGTCCGATGGCAGGACTGCACTTGAACATGTACTCGATGCTGTAGGCGCACAGGGCGTACTTATCATTGTAGGCAGCGGAGAAAGCCAGTACGAGGAGCAGATTCGCGAACTATCGAGCCGCGCCAGCAATTTCATCTTCTTGCGCGGCTACTCTGATCCTCTGTCTGACGCGCTGTATCGTTCTGGAGATCTATTCCTCATGCCTTCAAGTTTTGAGCCGTGTGGCATCAGTCAGATGCTGGCGATGCGTGCTGGCCAACTCTGTGTCGTGCATGGCGTTGGTGGACTGAAGGATACCGTGCATAACGGCAGCAACGGTTTTGTATTCGGTGGGGATTCTTCAGCGGAACAAGCCGAGAATTTTGTTGCGACCGTAAGCCGTGCCTTGCAGGTCAAAACCAACTACGAAGAACTTTGGCGCGAGATCGGCAAGAATGCCGCTGCTGCACGATTCGACTGGCCGACGTCAGCGCAACAAACGATTGGGAAACTATATGACCTTGCCGACTGACGACAAGAAGCGCCACAAGAACGCGTTCAGTGCATTGGCGAAAGGCCAACACAGTGATCCGTACGCTGTCCTTGGCCTACATCAAGCCGGTGGAGCGCGAATCGTGCGAACGATGCAACCGCAAGCGCAAAGCGTTGAGCTTATCGGTGCAAATGATGAAGTGTTGTCACAAATGGAGCGCGTACATGCGGCCGGCATTTTTAGCGCCGAGATGCCGCCGCGCAAGCGCAGTTATCGTCTACGAGTAACGACCAGCGACGGAGCGCAGCAGGAATTCGAAGATTGCTACCGGTTTCCGCCTACGCTCGGTGACCTCGATCTCTATCTGCTGGGAGAAGGGTCCGACAAGAACATCTACAGCAAGCTCGGCTCGCACCCAATGACGGTCGCAGGCGTGACTGGCACTCGTTTTGCCGTCTGGGCACCGAATGCATCGCGACTGAGCGTGATTGGCGACTTCAATGACTGGGACGGTCGGCGCCACGTCATGCGCCTGCACCCGGCCAATGGCATTTGGGAAATCTTTATTCCCGATGTCGCGGCCGGCGCGAAATACAAATACGAAATGCTGGATCAGAACGGAAATCTACTGCCGTTCAAGACGGACCCATTCAGCAATTTTCACGAACCACCGCCGGGCAACGCGTCAATCGTTTATGACAGTGGCTACGAGTGGCAGGATGACGAGTGGATGCAGCAACGGAGCGTGGTTCCGAGGCTCGATCAACCCATTAGCATCTATGAGGTCCATCTGGGCTCTTGGAAACGCAAGGTCGAAGACGGAAGTCGCTATCTAAGCTATCGTGAACTCGCAGTGGAGCTGGTCGAGTACGTCACCGACATGGGTTTCACGCACATTGAGTTGTTGCCGATAACAGAGCACCCGTTTGACGGTTCCTGGGGCTATCAGCCAATAGGAATGTACGCGCCTACCCAGCGCTTCGGCGATCCAGACGATTTCCGCTTCTTCGTCGACTGCTGTCACAAGGCGGGTCTGAACGTGATAATCGATTGGGTTCCAGCACATTTCCCGCGCGATGAGCATGGCCTGCGTCAGTTTGACGGCACGGCATTGTACGAACATGCAGACCCGCGCAAGGGAGAGCATGCTGATTGGGGCACGCTGATATTTAACCTGGGGCGTAGAGAAGTCGTTAACTATCTTGTCGGCAACGCGCTGTACTGGATAGACGAATTTCATATTGATGGGATGCGCGTCGATGCAGTCGCATCAATGCTGTATCTCAATTATTCGCGTGAAGATGGCGAGTGGCTAGCGAACGAGCACGGCGGAAATGAGAACCTTGAAGCCGTTGAATTTCTTCGCAATCTGAACAAAGAAATTCATGCGCACGGTGCTACCTCGTATGCCGAGGAATCGACTGCGTGGCCAGGCGTCTCACGCCCGGTTGAGCATGGCGGTCTGGGTTTCACTTATAAGTGGAATATGGGTTGGATGAATGACTCTCTGGCCTACATGTCAGAGGATTCAGTTAATCGTAAATATCACCACGATAAAATGTCCTTTGGATTGGTCTACGCGTTCGATGAAAACTTCATCCTGCCGTTGTCGCACGATGAAGTTGTCCACGGAAAGCACTCACTTCTCGGCCGCATGCCCGGTGATGACTGGAACAAGTTCGCGAACTTGCGCGCGTACTTCGCCAACATGTATGCACACCCGGGCAAGAAATTACTGTTCATGGGAGCCGAGATTGCTCAGCACCAGGAGTGGAATCACGACCAGTCGCTGGACTGGAATTTGCTGGACTACCCGAATCATAGTGGCGTGCAGAGCCTGGTCCGGGACTTGAATCATCTTTATCGCAATACGCCGGCTTTGTACGAGATCGATTTTGCAGCCGATGGCTTCGAGTGGATTGACTGGGGCGACAGCGCCAATAGCGTACTGTCATGGATTCGCCGCGATAGCGCTGGCAACTCGATCGTCTGTATCAGCAATTTTACACCTGTTGTCCGACACGACTATCGTATCGGAATCAACGACCACAACACTTACCATGAAGTACTCAATACCGATGACAAGAAATACAGTGGCAGCGGCATTAGCAACACCAGTATCCGCAATGATGACGTAGCCAGCCATGGCAAGCCACGTTCGCTGTGTTTGACCCTACCCCCACTCGCTACTGTATTGCTAAAACCAGATTAATGATGAAACACCCGATGGAGACTGCTCGATGACAGCCAGGTTCGACAAACCCGCCAGCGCCGGTGATATGGAGATACTGCAGGCGCCGGAATTGCCCATGACCGCAGACGCGATCTTGCGCGACTTCACGCACTACTTCGGCCGCATGCTCGGACGGCGGACGATTCGCACCCAATCGCCGTTCCTGTATCAAGCCGTTGTTTATGCGGCGCGCGATCGACTGATGGAGCGTTGGGGTAAGACTCGTATGGCGGTCGAACGATCCGACCATCGTCGGGTTGCGTATATGTCGCTCGAGTTCCTGATGGGGCGCCTGCTGCGCAACGCGCTGCTGAATCTGGATATTGAATCGGAAACAGAAATAGCGCTGAGCCGCCTGGGGCTGGAACTGGAAGACGTCTGCGAGCGAGAGCATGATGCCGGCCTTGGTAACGGTGGACTTGGTCGCCTTGCCGCCTGCTTTCTGGACAGCTGTGCAACTCTGGGGTTGCCGGTCATGGGCTATGGCATTCGCTATCAATACGGCATGTTCCATCAGCACATTGAGAACGGTTTTCAGATTGAGGAGCCCGATGCGTGGCTGCGAGAAGGTTTCCCGTGGGAGATCGAACGCATCGAGTACTCACAAACTGTCAAGTTTGGCGGGCGCAGCTACTTGGTTAACGATCCCAATGGCGAAACGCACTATGAATGGGTCGACACGAACGATGTGTTTGCCATTCCGTACGACGTTCCTGTTCCAGGATATCGAAACGGCATTGTGAACACATTGCGTCTCTGGTCGGCCGCGGCGACGGACGCGTTCGATCTCGAAGAGTTTAATGCAGGCAGTTATGTCGATGCGGTGGCATCCAAGAATGCGGCAGAGAACATCACGATGGTGCTGTATCCAAACGCCGCAACAGAAAATGGTCAGGAGCTTCGCTTGCGGCAGCAGTACTTTCTCGCATCAGCCAGCCTGCAAGATACCTTTCGTGACTGGTGCGAACATCATGGCAACGATTTCAGTCAGTTCGCAGAGAAGAATTGCTTTCAGCTAAACGACACACACCCCGCCATTGCGGTCGCTGAGGTGATGCGATTGCTGATCGATGAATATCAGCTGAGCTGGGACGAGGCCTGGGAAATCACCCAGAGCACGATGGCTTACACAAATCACACCCTGCTACCTGAAGCGCTGGAAATGTGGCCGGTCACAATGTTCCGCAACCTTCTGCCGCGCCTGCTGGACATTATTTACGAGATAAACGCTCGATTCATCGTTGAAATAGGCCAGCGCTGGCCTGGCGATAGCGATCGTATTCGACGCATGTCATTGATTCAGGAAGGCAGCCAACCAATGATTCGCATGGCCTACCTGGCTATTGTGGGCAGCTTCTCAGTGAACGGTGTCGCCGAATTACATTCGAAATTGCTGGTAGAGGGTCTTTTCCGTGATTTTGCGGACCTCTGGCCAGACAAGTTCAACAACAAGACCAATGGCGTGACGCAACGTCGATGGCTTGCCGCTTGCAACCCTGAGCTAGCGAAGCTGATTACGGCACACCTCGGTTCGACCTGGGTAACCAATTTGGATGAGCTGTCCGGATTGAGCCAATATGTTGATGACAAATCATTTCGAACTAACTGGCGTGAAATCAAGGCTGCTAACAAGCACCGGCTTGCGAAAGCGATCGAAACCGCGACAGGAATACAAGTCGGGACGGAAATGCTGTTTGACGTACAGGTCAAGCGAATACACGAATACAAACGACAATTGCTGAATGCTTTGCATGCGATTCACCTTTATGACCGAATTCGTCGCGGCGACGGCGGTGACCTGCCGCCTCGTGCCATCATTCTGGGCGGCAAGGCGGCGCCGGGATATGTCATGGCCAAAGGCATTATCAAATTCATTAATAACGTGGCACGAGTAATCAACTCGGATCCCGCCATGGAAAACCGACTGAGTCTTGTCTTCTATCCCGATTACAACGTGTCAGCGATGGAGTTGATTTGCCCGGCTGCAGATCTATCTGAGCAAATATCTACAGCGGGAAAGGAAGCATCAGGAACGGGCAACATGAAGTTCATGATGAATGGGGCGATTACGATCGGTACGCTTGACGGGGCCAATGTTGAAATTCGCGAGGCTGTCGGCGACGAGAACTTCTTCCTGTTCGGCCTGAACGTCGACGAGATCAGTGAATTACAGGGACGCTATGATCCGCAAGCAATCATTGAGGCCGATGACGATTTTAGCCGCGTAATGGACTTGCTCGACAGCGGCCATTTTAACCGCTTCGAACCCAGCGTTTTCGATGCTGTCATACAGTCTATTCGTGAACCTGCTGATCCCTGGATGACTGCAGCGGACTTTCGCAGCTTTGTCGATACGCAAGAGCTTGTCGGTGAGGCGTACAAAGACCATGAGCGTTGGACGACCTTGAGTATTCTGAATACCGCTGCATCTGGCCGTTTTTCCACCGATCGTACGATGCGGGATTACAACGATGACATCTGGAAGCTGGACCCGATAAGTCTGCCTGAAAGATGATGCAAGCTGGCAGTCCTACCCCGCTCGGCGCAACGGTCGACGCCGGCGGAACCAACTTTGCGGTCTTCTCGTCAGTGGCAACACGCGTCGAGCTGTGCCTGTTTGATTCTGCGGGTCATTCGACGACGAAGGTTTTTCTGCCCGAGTGCAGCGATGGAATCTGGCACGGCTATCTGCCGAAGTGCGAGTCTGGGCAGCGGTACGGCTACCGAGTTCATGGCCCGTATGCGCCACAGGAAGGTCTTCGCTGCAACCCGGCAAAGTTGCTGATTGATCCATATGCACGCGCTATCGATGGTGACTTTATCTGGACCAGCGCCGTCTTCGATTATGTGCAGGACGGCAACCTGCATACACTCGAGATGAGTACTGAAGATAGTGCCGCTTACATCCCGAAGGGAGTTGTTTGCGGCCCGCTCGATGCGCTGCCACAGGGCCCTCGTATACCTTGGTCCGAAACGATCTTCTACGAAACAAACGTACGCGGTTACACCATGCAGCACCCCGCCGTCTCAACAGCGGAACGAGGCACGTTTAGTGGTATGCGCAACAAGGACGTTCTGTCGCACATAAAATCCCTGGGCATTACGTCAGTTGAGCTGATGCCTGTGCACGCGTTTATCGATGAACAACATCTGGCAGAAAAGAAACTACGCAATTACTGGGGCTACAACTCAATCGCGTTTTTCGCGCCAGCACCGCGATACTCGCAGGTTGATGCGATTGGCGAATTCAGGGATATGGTTCGCGCGATTCACGACCAGGGCCTTGAGGTTATTCTCGACGTAGTCTACAACCACACCGGGGAAGGCGGCCAGCTCGGACCGAGCATCAGCCTTCGCGGTCTCGACAATCTTTCCTACTACAGAACGCAAGCGGATGACCCGGCGAGCCTGATCAACGATACAGGTTGCGGCAACACACTTGATGCTGATAGCCCGCAGGTTCAACAGCTTGTTATCGACAGTCTGCGTTATTGGCATAGGCAAATGGGCGTTGATGGTTTTCGCTTCGACCTGACCACCATTCTGGGCCGCCATGCACATGGATTTAGCAAAGACCATCCGCTAATTCGCCAAATCGGTGGTCATGCGGAGCTATGCAGTGCCAAACTTATTGCAGAACCCTGGGATCCGGGCCCCGGCGGATATCAGTTGGGCCAATTCCCGATTCAATGGACGGAATGGAACGACCGGTATCGCGACTCGGTACGGCGATTTTGGCGCGGCGACCACGGCACCAGTGGCGAGTTCGCAAACAGAATCCGTGGCTCCGCCGATATTTTCGACCAGAACGGGCGTTCGCCGACTGCAAGCGTCAACTTCATTACCAGCCACGACGGATACACCCTGGCCGACGCTGTCAGTTATGAACTTCGTCACAATGAGGCAAATGGGGAAGAAAACCGGGACGGGCATGCGCATAACTTCAGCTACAATCACGGAGTGGAAGGAAAGACTGACGACGCCGCGGTCAATGCATTGCGCCGCCGACAACGCCTCAACATGCTAGCGACATTGCTGCTGTCTCAGGGAACGCCATTGATTCTCAGTGGCGACGAATTTGGCAATTCGCAGGGTGGCAACAACAACGCCTATGCGCAGGATAATCCGACCGGCTGGCTGGATTGGAAAGATCTCGAGTCCGATCCAGCATTCACCGACCAGGTTCGGGAGCTCATGTGGCTGCGCCGCGAAACGCCATTGATACATCTTGCAGAGTATCTTCACGGCACGCTTGAGGTGGGCCGCAATATTATTGAAATCAACTGGTTCAATGCCGATGGTCGCCCAATTCAGGATCACAAATGGGCTTCAACCAAAGCGATAGGCATGATCGTTTACGAAGGCAGGGCTGGGGCGGCAACCAACGCAGTTGCAAAACTCATAAACCGCACTGAGGAGCCGATTAACTTTCGGATTCCGACGGTCGACGCGATCGGTGCCTGGCGAGTTGCATTCTCGACCTGCGATGGAGCGATGTTGGGGCCCAAAAAAGTGTCCTTACCCGCACTGTCTGTCGTGCTGCTCGTGGCTGACTGACCTCCGAAATCTGCGGCCCCATCGTGGAAGCGACCACTCCTCAGCGCAGGAGCGCGACATGCGCGCGATATCCACAATCGCAAAACCTCCTCGCGGGCATGGCCCACTCCTACAAGGAACTGCGATATTTATCGGAACAGATGGTCGCTTTCTGCCGCCCACGCGACGATTGGATACATTGCCAGAGTACTGTCTGGGGTTGGCAAATAGCGAAGATCGAAGTCCCTGAGGCCGTGCTTGCCGGCTTCGTGTGGCGATGGTAGACGAGCGGCCATTTTGTTATAATCTTTGCCAACCAGATGAGTCCGAAATTCGAAACGCTTTCGCGAATTTTTTGTTTGAAGCAAACAGTGTTATTCGAACCACATGAGGACTCAGTGACTGCGCAATTATTAGCGAACGATCAATGATTGGTTTGTCTATTGCTTTCAAGTCAATCCCGATGTGTAATTTGTTGTACTACTAAAATCAATAAATGGAAACTCCCTGCCTGACGGTGCCCCTGCTTTTTTGTAGAGACACAGCTTGGTACTATTTTCCGCAACTTTTCCAGAGAGGAGTTATTATGAGCATTGCAAGAACCACAGAAATATCCGCATCCTCAAGCAAAGGCTTTGAGGACGCGGTTCGCAAAGGCATTAAGCGCTTCAGCAAAACGATCAAAAACGTCGAAGGCGCATGGGTAAAGGAACAAAAAGTCGTTGTTAAGGACGGCGATGTTACCGAGTATCGAGTCACCATGAAGGTGACCTTTATATTGAACGACTAGTAAGAAACTGCCAACAAGAGGATATATCGATGGCTGGAAAATTTGAGTGTTATAAAGATAAAGCGGGTGAATTTCGTTTCCGACTGAAAGCTGGCAATGGTGAGGCCATCCTCGCCAGCGAGGGCTACAGCTCCAAGGCAGGTTGCACCAACGGCATTGAGTCCGTGAAAAAGAACTGCACCGACGAAAAGTGTTTTGAGAAGAAAACGACTAACAGCGGCAAGTTCCGTTTCAACCTGAAGTCAACCAATGGGCAGGTTATCGGCACAAGCGAAAGCTACGAGTCCGAGTCCGGGCGCGACAACGGTATTGGTAGCGTAGGACGATCTGCTCCAGATGCTGCGATTGACGACCAGACCTAGGTCTGATTCCGAAGGCATATCAAGGCGGTGTGACCGCGACTCTCACCACAGTTATGAACCAAGGAGTACCTGATGGGACTATTTGATTTCGCAAAGGATGTCGGTAGACAATTGTTCGATACTGACGATGAGGCTGCTGACAACATCAAACAGCACCTGGACGTAAAGCTCTCGGGAATAAAAAACCTGGATGTTAAGTTCGACGATGGTGTGGCAACGATCTGTGGTGACTGTTCGAATGAGGCAACTCGCACGTCGGCCCTGTTAATCGTCGGTGATGTAAAAGGTGTTGAAAAAATTGTTGCGGACGACCTGAATTTTCCCGAACCTGCGGAAGAGGAAAAGGAAAAAGTGGAGTTTTATGAGATCGTTAGCGGCGATACGCTGGGAGCAATTGCCAAGAAATTCTATGGCAATGCTTCTTTGTATACGCGAATTCATGCCGCAAACAAAGAGTTGATCCCTGATCCGAACAAGATATACCCGGGTCAAAAAATAAAGATTCCGCTCGACTAGCTACTAACGCTGCACCTGAAAAGAAAAAGGCCGGTCTGAACGCAGACCGGCTTTTTTTTTGAAAGTGCAGTTGCGGTTATTTAACGCGCAATGCGTCCCTTATTTCAGTGAGCAAGGCTTCTTCTTTGCTCGGCGCTGGCGGTGCGGCAGGTGCTGCTTCCTCTTTCTTCTGCATGCTGTTCATCGCTTTGACGACCATAAAAATTGCGAAGGCGATAATAATGAAATCAACAACCGTTTGAATAAACAAGCCGTATTTGATCAGCACCGCTTCTCCGCCTTCGCTCGCCGCCTGTAGAGTAACCGCGAGATCGGAAAAATCGACATTACCCAACATCAGCCCTATCGGCGGCATCAGAACGTCAGCGACAAACGACGAAACGATCTTGCCGAAAGCACCGCCAATCACTATACCGACGGCCATATCTACAACATTGCCCTTCATTGCAAAGGCTTTGAACTCTGACATCATGGACATACTCTGTTCCCCATATATTTTTTTGTTTTAGACCAGACTCGGTCTCTCACGCGCAAACGACCCATTCATTCTTTGCCCACTATCTCAGGTGTCTGGTTCGTGGGTCAAGCTACTGTTTCTGAGTGAGTGGCTTTGTCCGTTCTGACGTCAAGCCAGATTTTCACGATCATCCAGGAAAGCAGCAGCAGAGTGAGTATCTGAATTGGTGCCCAAAGTGACTGCCAGATCGTTGGCTCGCCGGATTCGCAGATTGCGGCCGAGCGCAGATTGACGGTTTGAAATATCGTCCAAACACTGCGCAATGCGAAAGGCAACAACAAGAGCAACGGCACGCCAAGCCACCGGAGTATGCTGTGAATATCGGGGAAATGGCGGGTCAATTGAAGCGCAAACGAGAAACCGCAGACAAACGGAGCAAGACCCAGCAATAAGCGATGCATTTCATCACCGTCGGCGCCGCACGCGACAACATAGACCGCAGCCAGCCAAAGAAAATAGGCATACATCATCATCCACGCAACCAGCGCAGATCCCAAACGAAGAAATACCTCAGCGAATCTCATGGGAGTATTGTAACAGCGAAAAGAATCCCGCGGTGACGAGCGTCAGGGGCTCCGGTGCATGTCGGACTTCGATGCATCCCGTGTGTCGTCTGTGAGGTGCAATGCGGAAGTTCGATTCTGCATATTCCGTCGAAACCATCATTCATGCGATTTAAGAAAGAGAAAACGGACAGTCAGTCAAGTCTGGACAAGCTGCTTGTGGCTGACAATTATTCCATTGAGGTCGGCATATACGTAGGTGCCTGGCGAAAAAGTGACACCGGCAAATCTGACGGGAATGTTGCTGTCTCCCACTCCTCGTTTCTCGGTCTTGAGAGGAATGGAATTGAGCGCTTTCACGCCAATATCGATCTCAGCGATCACTTCAATATCACGGACAGCGCCATGAATAATAATTCCTGACCATCCGTTTTCGGCGGCTTTGGCAGCCAGTTGGTCACCGAGTAATGAGCGTTGCAATGATCCACCACCGTCAACGACGAGCACCTTGTCATTGCCCGGCGTGGCCACCAAGTCCTTGACGATGGAGTTGTCCTCAAAACACCCGACAGTCACGACCTCGCCGCCGAAAACAGTTCTTCCACCATAGTTTTGAAAAATGGATTCGGCGACCTGAATATCAGGCTCATGAAGGTCGCACAAATCACAAACTGAAAACGTCAAGAACACCTCCACCGAACACGTTGACTACCCATGATGACTATCCATGGCTACCCAAATTGATTCATCGTATTCGCTTCGCCTGACGCCTTGAGGGCCGCATCGCCGGAGAAATACTCCTTGTGATCATCTCCGATATCGGAGCCAGACATATTCTGGTGTTTAACGCACGCAACGCCCTGACGAATCTCTTCACGCTGGACACCTTCAACGTAGCCCAACATGCCCTTCTCGCCGAAGTAGTCCTTCGCCAGATTATCTGTTGACAGAGCGGCAGTGTGGTAGGTCGGCAAGGTAATCAGGTGGTGAAAAATACCGGCTTCACGCGCAGCGTCTGACTGGAATGAACGAATCAGTTCGTCCGCGTCAGTGGCAAGGTCAGTGCCGTCGTACTCGACGCCCATCAGCTTATCGCGATCGTACGCCGTTACATCCTTACCTTCTTCCGACCAGGCATCGAACACCTGCTGGCGGAAATTGAGAGTCCAGTTGAATGAAGGGCTGTTGTTGTAAACCAGTTTCGCGTTTGGAATGACTTCCCGAATTCGCCTGACCATTCCGCCGATTTGGCCGATATGCGGCTTTGCTGTTTCGATCCACAATAAATCAGCGCCATGCTGCAGCGACGCAATACTATCCATCACACAGCGATCTTCACCCGTTCCCTTGCGGAATTCAAACAGGTTGCTTGGCAGTCTTTTTGGTCGGACTATTTTGTCGCCCTGCTTTATCAATACATCGCCGTTGTTCATGTCTTCCGGCAATACTTCCTCCACAGCAAGAAAGGAGTTGTACTGATCGCCGAGGTCGCCCGGTTCATTGCTGACCGCAATCTGCTTCGTCAGACCGGCACCCAGGGAGTCGGTACGAGCGACGATTACGCCGTTATCCACACCCAATTCCAGAAACGCATATCGCACGGCGCGGATCTTGGCCAGAAAATCCTCATGTGGGACGGTGACTTTGCCGTCCTGATGCCCACACTGTTTCTCGTCCGATACCTGATTTTCGATCTGAATACAGCAAGCACCCGCCTCGATCATTTTCTTTGCGAGCAAGTAGGTCGCCTCTGCATTACCAAAACCCGCATCAATGTCGGCGATAATCGGCACGACGTGCGTCTGAAAGTCTTCTATTTTTTGTTTCGCACCCTGCTCTGCCACTGAGTCACCCGTCGAACGCGCCGCGTCCAGTTGACGAAACAGACCACCTAACTCACGTGCATCGGCCTGACGAAGAAATGTGTACAACTCCTCAACCAACGCTGCCACGGTCGTTTTCTCATGCATCGACTGGTCCGGCAGCGGCCCAAACTCGGAGCGAAGCGCAGCGACCATCCACCCGGAAAGATACAGGTAGCGACCTTTCGTATCGCCGAAGTGTTTCTTGATGGAGATCATCTTTTGCTGGCCGATGAAACCGTGCCAGCAGCCGAGAGACTGAGTGTACTGAGCGGGATCTGCGTCGTATCGCGCCATATCGTCACGCATGATATTCGCGGTGTACCTGGCGATATCCAAGCCTGTCTTGAAGCGATTCTGCGCCTTCATACGAGCAACGGATTCGGGGCTAATGGCATCCCAGGCACTGCCATAGGCCGCTACCAGGTCTGCTGTCGAATTTATGTCCCGCAAATAGTTTGACACTGTATTCTCCTCGATCAGATTCAGAATGTAGTCTATCGATAGAATCCATCAAATTTCACAGCAAAAATTTCACAT
>RCNF010001075.1_pt1 | contig 14345 bp, 12 predicted proteins | sample 2041311 | NCBI WGS metagenome assembly RCNF01 (sample SAMN09708228, study PRJNA481090) | Marine sediment metagenome, whole genome shotgun sequencing project. | biome: marine sediment; feature: ocean; material: sediment; isolation source: Sewage treatment plant 2 marine sediment (STP2) ... | reverse complement strand
CCAGCTATCCGGAATACTGCACCTGTCTGCATCTGATCCTTATCCATGAAAGTGAGGGTCATTTTTGAGCGCGCCCTGAAAGACCAGGCCTCCTCCTTGATAGCTGCACCGTATTCGTGTTGCTCTTTCATGGAGAGCACTCCTTTGACCTCTTTCTTAAAGGACTTTTCGCTTTTAAACCTCTTGCCTGAGAAGACAGCAAGTTTTTCCAGTACTTCGGCACTTACCTCACGGGCCGCCAGGCTGTCCAGCATACTTTCATCGATGCGATAGCGAATGATGTTGAGCTCTTTGGCCAGGGATTCCCCGATATAGGCAAGCTGGTACCTGCTCTCCGATTCAAAAAAATCACCTGTACCAGGGATGCATGTTTCATGGAGTTGCAGAACCTCTTTTTCTGCCTCGGGGTTAATCCCTATAATTTGCACCCCTGCACTCTTGGTGGCCGTATTGGCCATACCGGTAATTACAGTGCGGGAACATACTGCCGCTACTCCGGGTGTTTCCTTAATGGTTGAAAGGACCTGCTCCGGGTTGGGGATGGTCAGTTGAATATCGTAGTTGTCCCTAAAAGCGGGATCATTAACATGTATATGTGAGATTTCTTCGTTCAGTGCGGCATCCACCTTCTGTTCGATGGCACCATTCATAACGGCCACCGCAAAGACGCCCCCAAAGATCCCGATGGTAATGGAAATGATCACCACCAGGCTGCGGACTTTGTTTCGCCAGACATTTTTCCAGGCTGTTTTCCAGATCATAGTTCTATTATTATGCTCTTAAAGCGTTTACTACTTTCATTCCAAAAATCTTTCTCATGGGATAAACGATAGACAGCAGTACCATGAAGGCCACGATCACCATCTGCCATATATAATAAGTGTCAATGTTATAGAATGCCATTTTTGGTTCCATACCATACTCTTCAAAAATCTTCGCTGTCTCTCCTTTGAATATGATAGGGTGTTCTACACCATAGAGAATTACAATGGAAGCCACCAGTGCACCGGCCAGGATCCCTATCAAACCTATCAGCAACATTTCCATGGTCATGATGGAGGCCAGCTTTTTCTTTTGCATGCCGATGGCCACAAGAACACCAAACTCCCTTTTTCGTTCCGCAGTCAGCATAAGTACTGTTCCAAATACACCAAAGGCAATGACCAGGTATAGGATCCCTAACATAATCTGGCCGCCTTTATCGTCAGCATCCATCTGTGAAACCATCACTTCGTTCATCTCCCGCCATTCCATTACTTTTTGTTCTTCAGATACGATACCGCTGATTCTTTCTACAGTTTTAGCAATGTCTTTGTCTCCGTTGTCATTCACCGCCAGGGCCAGGGAAGTAAGGTTTCCTTCGGCGTTGAAAAGCCCCTGGCATATGTCCAGCGGGAGGTAGACAATCTTGTTATCAATATCGGGCAAGGGTATTTTCACAATTCCTTTGATTTCATATTTGCCCGCTGCTGTTGTGGCATGGTAGCCCTGACTGATCAGAACAATGGTATCGCCGATTCCCAGCTGCAGGTACTGAGAGAGCTTATCACCCACCCAGACACCGGGTTCACCTATATGAATGGAGCCGTTTTTAGAAGCAGTATGCGCTTCGATGGCTGGCATCAGTTCTGTTGCTTTTTTATCATCGACTCCAAGGTCCAGTTGCAGACGGGAAGGGTTTGTATAGGCACTGTTTTCAAAGAGTACTGCCAGCTCTTTTACCTTTTCAGGCAGATCAGGATCCTGCTGGATCTTTTCAATGGCCTCCTGGCTAAGACGGTATTTCACCATTTTGTCGGAGACCTTTGATAAATATTTTTCTTTTTCCGGATCCACTCCCATGACCAGTACGCCTTTGGTCTGGGGACCATTGGAAGCCAGGGCAAAGGATTCGAACCGGGGAATGGTGGCCTCCACATTTTCATCTGCAAGGAGTTGCTGCTCCAGAGACTGATCATAGGTAAAGGTATTGTCCACGATTTTTTCATCCCAGAAATCTTTGTGCTGAACCTGAATATAACCCGTATAGGATTCTATGGCATTTTTGTACATGTGATCGTAAGAACCAAGCTGAATTGATCTCATGACCAGGGCGAAGAATACGGCGAAAAAGATAGATGCCGAAGTGATCAGAGTTCGGCGCCGGTTTCGCCAGAGGTTTCGCCATGCAAGTTTTAAATTATTCATAATTAAAGTATTATCATATATTATTTAGCGGACCCGTTTCATGTTCTGCTGGGAAAAGAAACTATCCTTTAGGGGTGCATTAAACTGGATTTCCCGGATCTCAAGGATAGTCATCTGGTCCTCCTCTTCGGCGGGGATTAGTTCGATACGTGTAGGAATCAGGCGTCCGTCCATGGTCTTTATGTCTGAGCCAAGTTCTGTTCGCACCAGGTACTCGTCTTCGTCATAGAGCTCTGATTTCAGAAAAAGGAAATCCTTCTTGTCGATCCACCTTATCTGGTGTCCCCAGATTACAGCTGCTTCTTCTTTGGCTACCAGTTTAATTTTGTAGCACATGCGGCCTTCAAGTTCTTCTTCCCCGATAACGGTGTGGTCATAATCATTGACAACCGATGACTCTTTAAGGATATCATCGTTGGTGTAGTCGGAGCCCATCCAGCCCTGTGACATCATAGAGGGAGGAAGTTTGATCAGCCTGCTGATGGTTGGATTCCAGCTCCACATTTCGTTATGACGCTTTAAAAAGGATTGTCCCTTATCTTTTGCTGGAGCGGTGATCAGAGTCAGGGCATATTCTCTGCCACTGGTCCAGTTTTTAAACTCTATGGTTCGCTCCCAGGTGGGCCTGACGATGGTCATAGCCATCAGGCTGCTGCTGGTCTTTTCGCCATTGAATTTTTCATCAGCTTTGCGAACAATCTCTTTTGGGGAGAGCTCCTGACCCAACAAGGGCAAGCATATTCCCGAAAGGAATAGAAGTGTTGGAAGTAAGGTTCTTGTTTTCATGGTGTATATGATTCTATTTAATGGGGTCCTTTGGTAAACATCCCGATGACCCGCTCTTCATATGAATTGAGTAAGTCATCAGGTAATTCAACGCTGGGGTAGGCGTAGATCATCAGCACCCCGAAACCCTCAATCAGTGCTGAGAAGGTAAGCATCTCCAGCGCCGGATCTTCGTAAGCCATCCTCGTGAAATAGTCCATCAACATGGGACCATACTGATCCATTATGTTACTGAATAGTTCACCTTCCAGGAACTCTTTAACCCTGGGTTGAAGAACAATGCTCATGTAAAGAATCCAGAATTGCTGGTTTTCCCTGATACTGGAAAAGACTTTCCTGATGAGTCCAGTCAGCTCTTCTGTCGTCAGGATCCCGTCATGGTCGGGATCAACATAGGCCAGGATTTCACTCATGCCTTCTTCAATGATGGTTTCCAGCAATGCCTCTTTGCTCTCGAAATAGTTGTACATCAGCCCTTTGGAGATGCCTGAGTGCTTCGCAAGTTGAGCAATAGAACAGTTTGCATAGCCTTGCTTGGCAAAGAGCTCAAGGGCAGTGGCCATGATCTGCTGTTTGCGCGATTCGCGGATTTCTTCAAACTGTTGGGGCGTTCTTGGGGACATATTTTATGACTGACCGTTCGGTCAAAGATAATACCATTCATATATTAAATGCAAATTATTGGCTGTTTATTTTTATTTATGCTGTAACTTTCGGCATAGACACTCGTCTTATAGGCACCAATTGACCTGCAATTAATGACGGTAGAGGAGTACAACAAGGCTGTGGATGCACATGCTGATAATCTTTTTAGGTTCATACTAAAGAATCTGAGAGACCACGGTATGGCTGAAGATATCATTCAGGATACCTTCGAGAAGTTATGGGTGAAATTGGAGGAGGTGAATGCGTTGAAAGTCAAAAGCTATCTGTTTACTTCTGCCTACCATACCATGATCGACTATATCAGAAAAGAGAAAAGAAATATGTTTGTGGACCCGGCTACTCTTTATGAGGGATCCGAAGCAGACCACTATTCTGATTTGGGAGAGGTGCTTGAAAGGGCTGTTCAGAATTTACCTCCAGACCAGAAAGCGGTGGTAATGCTTCGCGATTATGAGGGTTATGCGTACAAAGAAATTGCAGAGATTACCGGACTATCTGAGGCTCAGGTCAAAGTTTACATCTACCGGGCCAGGGTCTATCTGAAAGCATATATTGGTACCATGGAAAAAGTGATTTAGAGATGGAAATTAACAGACATAATTATGAGGCTTATCTGCTCGATTTGATCGAAGGGAGCTTGTCTGTTGAGGAACAGCGAGAGTTGCAGAATTTCCTACTGCTTAATCCTGATTGTAACGCGGAACTTGGGGAACAAGAGCCCTGGATGCTTGAGATGGAGCAGGTCAGTTATTCTAACAGTGAGCATTTAAAGAAGGAGTTTCCCGGTCCCACAAGCATCCTTACGGATCACAATTTCGATCTGTTTTCCATTGCAAGAATGGAAGGTGATCTTACAGCTGAGCAGAGTGCGGCACACCAGTCCATGCTAATAGACGATGAGCAGCTGTCTGAACGGTGGTCAGAATGGCAGAAGACCAGGTTGGAATCTGAGCCCCTGATATACCAGGGAAAGGATCGTCTAATCCATAGAAAGGGTTTGAAGCGTAGGGTGATCTGGATGACAGTGGTTTCAACGGCCGCTGCCATTACACTCCTTATTGTCTTGTTTAGAACAGGACCACCTGTGCCTCAGCAGGAACTCTCCGTACAAACACCTCAGGAAGGAATGTCGGAGCTGGCCATTCAGGTTCCGGCTCAGGCAGATGAACGTAGTAATCAGGCCGTCGTTGACCTGTCAACTCAAACCAAGGTTGACCTGCCGACTCAAACCATTGTTGATCCATCGCTTAAAATCACCTCCAATTCGCCGGTACATAGGGCAAAAGATCCTGTCGTTTCCAATAATAGTGAGCCTGATCGTTCCCATGAGCATGATTCAGAATTGTTTGTGACATCTCAGGATGACCTGCAAGCAAAGGTTTCAGGAATTTCCCTTAAGCAATTAAACAGTTTATCAGCGGCCATAGAGGCTGTTCCCGATCAGATCGAACCACTTCATGTTCGCCCGGTACCCAACCATATGAGTAGCCTGTCTATTGCTCAGATTTCCGAAATGGATCTCCAGGAGGTAGTAAAAGACTATACAGAGGAGAAAGATATTTCCTTATTAAAGATCGCCAATGCAGGTATTAAAGGCATCAATAAGATTACAAAATCGGATATTTCCCTGATGGCATCCCGGGATGAGAAGGGAGATGTGTCCGGGTTCCAGCTGAAATCCAAACGCTTTTCTTTTGTGAGGCCACTTGGTCGGGAAGATTAATTCGGGCTATATGCAACCTGTCTGTGGGACTGTTGTCTTTAGAGATAAAACCTATTTCGAGATCATGAAGAAATCCATTTTTGTATTGTTATTGCTGGCTGTTGGCACCCTGGTTTTTTCTCAGGAGAGAGAGTACCGGACTATCTTAGATAATAAGGACCTGCGTATTTCCGGCTTGGGAGGACCCTTTATGCAGTTTACCTCAGTTGCAGGTGAATTTGGTTTTATGATGGGTGGTGGTGGAGCCGTGTTGTTGGACAATTTCTTTGTTGGTGGCTATGGTCTTGGCTTAACCAATGCCATCCCGGATTACGTAAACGATAATCCTGCTGATCGTCTGACTTTGGGCCACGGCGGTTTTTGGCTTGGATATTCACTTTACGGAAATAAGCCAGTGCATGTCGCATTTTCGACAATGATTGGTTGGGGTGAGTTTGGAATTACCCAGAGCAATGGTTCCTATCCTTATTTAAGAGATAATATTTTTGTGGTGGCTCCTACTGTGGAACTTGAGGCGAATCTGACACGATATTTTAGAATTGGTGCAGGAGTATCCTATAATTTTTATGCCATGATGGATGAGAGTATGCATGGATACACTAACAGCGATATTTCTGCCCTGGCAGGCTTTCTTAGCTTTAAGTTCGGGTGGTTTTAGGTAATTACCACTATATATAAGAGCATGTTGCTCCACCTCGAAAGAGGTTCAGTTTTAGGGAGCCGCCTCATTTAGAGGCGGCTTTTTTCTTGCCCTATATCATATCTCCATACTATCTGCGTATGAAGCCTACAATTCGTTTCATTGAAACGAATTTAAGCGAACAGCAGATAGTATGGAAATACTTTTCACTACTTTTGATAGAGCATGAAAAAGGGCAAAGGAACCGTCATCAAATCAACAGGTAGTCAGTATCTGGTAAAGATCGCGGATGGAAGGATTATTCCCTGCAGCATCAGGGGTAAGTTCAGGATAAAAGGCATCCGGGCTACCAATCCTGTAGCGGTTGGTGACCATGTTGTGTTTGAATGGATGGAGGATGGAAGCGGCGGGATTATTACATCCATCAAGAAGCGCAGCAATTATATTATCCGGAAGTCATCTAATCTTTCTAAGGAGTACCAATTACTGGCAAGCAATGTGGACCTAGTATGGCTGATGATCAGCATGACTCATCCCAGGACGTTGACTCCCTTTATCGACCGCTTCCTGGTGTCGGCCGAAGCATACAGAATCCCTGTAATTATCCTCTTCAACAAGACAGACCTCTATGGCTTGTCCGAACTGGAGGAAATGAAATACCTAAAGTCTGTTTATACCGATATTGGCTACCGCTGCATGCAAATGTCGCTTCAGACCAGGGAGGGGGTGAAGGAAGTCAGAAATGAAATGACAGAAAAAGTCAATGTGATCTCTGGTAATTCAGGAGTGGGAAAATCAACCCTGATCAATGTGCTCGATCCTGCTTTGCGGCTGAAAACTGGAGAAGTTTCCGATTTTCACAAAACAGGAAAACATACCACAACCTTTTCAGAGATGTTCGAGCTCTCTTCCGGAATCAGGATTATCGACACACCGGGAATCAGGGGCTTTGGCACCATCGATATAGAGCGTGAGGAGCTATTTCATTTTTTCCCAGAGATATTCAGGGCCAGCAAGCTATGTAAATACCACAATTGCATTCACATGCACGAACCAGAATGTGGTGTGAAAGCTGGAGTGGAAAATGGAACCATCAGCGAATTCAGGTATATTAACTATTTGATGATGATGGAAGAAGAGGATGGAAAGTACAGGTAAAATCACGGCCGGACTGTTGGTAACTATCAAACGGTTTTTTAAATCGAGAGAAAATAGTTTTTAAGTTTATAGATTACAATCCAGGCGATTGATGCTCAGAAATAATATAATAGCGGGTGTAGTTCTTTTCGTAGTTATGGCTCTGAACGGGATAACGCTGTTGCGTGTTAATCAAAGATACACGGAGTACCTGAACCAAACGCTTTTTTCACAATCGCAACGTTGTGGAGAGCATATGGAGACAACCTTGTTGCAGTTCTCCAGCGATATCAGTAAGGAGCTGATTATGTACGACTCACAGTTATTCAGCGATCCGGACAAGTTTCAGGAAGTAACAGAGAGCCTTCGCCTATTTTCTACCAAATACAGGGACCTGATCACCAGGATAGCGGTCTATGACAATAATAAAAACTTCTATGCACTTTACCTGGAGTCAACAGACGGTTTTGGAAAAACTGACACCTTTGTGGTTGAGAGCTTTGCAACCCGAAGGCAAAAGCAACTTACCCCCGAGGAACTGGTAGAACAGGATGGTTCCGTTCTGGAGTACCATTACCCTTATCGTGGTCAGGACGTTGTTCTTGGAAATGTGGTTATTCAACTGAATCTCCAACAGTTTACTGAAAATGTCTTCAGGCTCTATCCCCAGGAAGCTTCCAGGAGCTGGCAGTGGGTTCTGGGAGCTGATGGAAAAATCATAATTGATAATTTCGATGCCGACTCTGTCCATATAGCGGGTCTTCAAATTCTGACTGATAGTGTGAATTCTGAGGGGAGCGGAATGATTGAGCACATTATTAGTGTAGATGATGAAGCCAGGCAGAAAGTCTATACTGCCTACTATCCGATTAGTGTCTATGGACAGAAGATGGGTGTCATGTTCACATCTGGGCGGGGACAGATTTTCAAGTATTTTATAACCAACAATTTGCTGGTAAGTATTCTTTCTCAGTTGTTGGCTACTGCTTTGGTGATCTATCTGCTCATAATGCTGGGCAGGCAAAAGCGACAGGAAAAAGGGCTGAAGCTTTCAGAGATTGTGTTGAGGCAGATGCTGGAACATTTTCCCATGGGGATCCTGGTGATTGATGAAAAGAATATTATTCGAAGCATCAATAGTGCTGCTCAGAAAATGTTGTTTTTGGGGAAGGACTCAGATCTGGTGGGAAAGGATTTTTCAAAGCAATTCCTGGTTTCGAACAGATACCTCCTGAGTGATGGTCCCAGCCCTTTTATGGACGACTCTCATTACCTCTATTATGAGAAAGACGGGATGGAAACGGTCATTTACAGGTCACAAAAGGTGGCTAGTATTGGAGGGGAAGAGTTAAGGCTAATTGCGCTGATTGATGTAAGTCCACTGGAGAGATCAAGGAAAGGCGAGGTTGCTGCCAATAAGGCCAAATCAGATTTCCTGGCTGCTATGAGTCATGAGATCCGCACCCCAATGAACGGGATCCTCGGGATGGTTAACAGCCTGCTTGAGCAGAAAACAGGCAAGGAGCTTCATGGCAAGATAGAGGTCGTTAAGAAATCAGCAGAGCTCTTGATGACTATCATAAATGACATTCTTGATTTTTCAAAAATTGAGGCAGGACGAATGATGTTGGAGGAGATTCCATTTAACCTGGCTGAGGAGTTGGAATTTGTGGGAGAGCTATTTAAACCGCTCGCAGAGGAGAAAGGATTAAAGCTTCATATTGATATTCGTCACGATGTACCCAATAAATTGATCGGCGATCCTTTCAGGCTGCGACAGGTTATTTCCAACCTGGTAAGTAATTCGGTAAAATTTACCGAGAAGGGAAAGATCGTTATCGGGGCTACTCTGATGGAGTCTTTTAAGAATCAGGTTAATATTCTGTTTACCGTTGAAGATACGGGTATTGGAATTCCAAAAGACAGGCTCAAAGAGATCTTTGGCTCCTATACTCAGGCCAGGGGATCGGTACAGCGCAAGTTTGGGGGAACCGGTCTTGGAACGGCCATTGCCAAGCAACTTGTGGAACTGATGCATGGTGAAATCTGGGTGGAAAGTCCCTCCACAATTAGAGTTGATGAAGAGTATCCGGGATCGAAGTTCAGCTTTACTATTGAAGCCTATTCCAACGAGAGAATTCCTAAGACCTTTGACTTTAGGGGCATTGCCCGGCTCAGCGAAATTAACGTGCTGATCCTCACAAAAGAGTCTGACCCCAAGCGAAATTCCATGGTTCGTATGCTGGAAAAGTTCGGTTTGAATGTGGTCACCAAAATATACCAGGAGAGTACTGTAGATAGTGTGGTCCATCACCTGCAGGTTAAATCGGAGGAGTACCAGATGATTGTGCTGGTGGATAAAAATCAACTGGATGGATTTGCCATGGCTCAGGGAATGAAAAAAGGCATGCTGATCGACAACTATCCAATTGTGCTGGTCAGCTCCAACGATAAGACCGGCAATTATAAAACTTGCCGTAAACTTGGCATCGATTACTACCTGATTGAACCTTTTGAAACCAAAGAAGTCTCGGATATTATTGATGAAAATTATCCGGGGATTGAAGACCGGAAGCTTCTGGAGCCTATGATTAATGCCCTGCCTGATGAGCTATCCATCCTGCTGGCTGAAGACAATCTGATCAACCAGAAAGTGGCACAATCCATTTTTAAGAACATCGGTTATGAGATTGAGATTGCCAAGAATGGGGCAGAAGCTGTTGAACTGATGGAGAAGCAACACTTCGATATTCTGTTTATGGATTTGCTGATGCCTGAAATGGATGGATACCAGGCTGCTGAAGAGATTCGGGCAGCAGGCCATACCCTTCCTATTGTGGCAATGTCGGCCGATGAAACCGATGAAACAAGGAAAGCTGCATTTGAGGCCGGAATGAATGATTACTTGATGAAACCAACCCGGGTGGAGAGTATCAAACATTTGTTAATCAAATTATTCTCTAAAACAATTTAGAAAATGCGATCTCATGATTTAGATTACAGGATCATCGGCGATGATATCCAGCTGGTCGAAATTGGACTTGATCCCAAGGAGACGGTTATTGCAGAGGCTGGAACGATGATGTATATGGATAGCCAGATAGGTTTTGATACAAAGATGGGCGATGGGTCGGACCCCAACCAGAGCCTGATGGGAAAACTCCTATCTGCAGGAACCCGGGTGCTTACCGGTGAATCTCTGTTTGTTACCCATTTTACTAATCGTGGCGGAAGCAAGCAGCGGGTGGCTTTTGCTGCTCCTTATCCTGGAAAAATTGTTCCTATAGAACTAGCGAACCTGGGAGGTTCCCTTATTGTTCAGAAAGACGGATTTTTATGTGCGGCCAAGGGGACAAAGATCTCCATTACCCTGAACCGTAGGATTGGAAGCGGACTGGTTGGGGGCGAGGGATTTATCCTGCAGAAGTTGGTGGGGGACGGAAAGGCATTTATGCATGCCGGGGGAACGGTCATCGAACGACGATTGAACAATGAAAGCCTGAAGATTGATACAGGATGCATTGTGGGGTATACGCCGGGTATCGATTTCAATATTGAGACCTCAGGTAATTTGCGCTCCATGATCTTCGGAGGCGAGGGCATCTTCCTTGCCACACTCAGCGGTACTGGTACCGTTTGGCTTCAGTCCATGCCCATAAGGAAGCTTATCCAGGCCATTTCTCCCTATGGGAAGAATGTCAGGAAAGAGAGCAGCTCCTTGCTGGGGAATTTCCTGGAACGGTAATTTTATTCCCTAAGATGATGGCTGAAATCTTGAAAATCGAGTCCTTTCTATCTCTTTCAGCCAGTTTACCCATAATTGATGTCCGCGCTCCCCTGGAGTTTCAGCTAGGGCATATTCCTGGTGCTGTTAATATTCCCCTATTTGATGACCAGGAAAGAAAGGTGGTGGGAACAGCCTATAAGAAGGAGAATAAAGAGGCAGCCATGTATGCCGGACTGGAATTTGCCGGAAAGAAACTGGTCACTTTGGCCAAGAAAGGTGAACGAGCTGCTGGCAAAAATAAAACCTTACTTGTTCATTGCTGGCGGGGGGGTATGAGAAGTAAGAGTATGGTCTGGTTGTTCGAAACCATGGGTATAAGCTGTTACCTGCTTGAGGGAGGATATAAATCTTACAGGTCTTATCTAAGGGAGGTGCTGGCTACATCTCAAAACCTGCTGGTCATTGGTGGTCGCACAGGCAGTGGAAAAACAGCCATTCTTCATCATCTGAGACAAGAGGGAGAGCAGGTGATTGACCTGGAAGGGCTGGCACATCATAAGGGATCAGCTTTTGGTGCCCTGGGGGAGTTGGATCAGCCCACAACGGAGCAATTTGAAAATGAGTTGTGCCGCGTGATTTTACCGCTTGATTCTGAAAAAGTTACCTGGATCGAAGACGAGAGTAGGAATGTGGGGAAATGTGTAATCCCCGGGGAGCTCTTTACAAGAATGAGAAAAGCAGATATTGTTTTCCTGGATATATCAAGGGAACTTCGTGCCAGACACCTGGTTGGTGATTATGCGCAATATGAACAGGAGGCATTAAGAACCTGTGTTCTTAAGATTGAAAAAAGATTGGGAGGCGATCGGACAAAGGAAGCTCTGGAGTCAATTGACCATAAGGACTATTACCAGACAGCCATGATAACACTTCACTACTACGACAAAGCCTATATGTACTCCCTGGACAAAAACCACGAGCGATACCAGGTTCTTTCCTCAATGGATGTGGATCCTGTGGTCAATGCCAAACTTCTGATAAAGTATGAAAAAGAGAGAGGATTTTGAATTACTGGCTCCAGCCGGATCTTATGATTCGCTTACGGCAGCCGGACAGGGAGGTGCAGATGCCATCTATTTCGGTATTGAGCAACTGAATATGCGAGCACGTTCTTCCGCTAATTTTACAGCGAAAGACCTTCCCCAAATTGTTTCCAGGGCAAGGGAGTTTGGGATGAAGGCCTATATCACTGTTAATACCGTGGTATACAACCATGAATTGGTCCAGATGCGAAAGATCATTGACCTGGCTGTTAAGCATGAAGTGGATGCCATTATTGCATCGGATCAGTCAGTTTTGCAGTATTGCCTTAGTTCAGGCGCCCGGGTACATCTAAGCACACAATTGAATATCAGTAATATAGAGACGCTGAAGTTCTATTCGAATTTTGCCGACGTAGCTGTACTGGCCAGGGAGCTCAACCTGGAACAGGTCCGGGAGATGGCTGGTGCCATTGAATTAGAGGATATAAAAGGGCCATCAGGGAAACCGATCCAGCTTGAAATGTTTGTACACGGGGCCCTTTGCATGGCCATTTCGGGTAAGTGTTACCTGAGTTTACATGAGCACAACCAATCGGCAAATCGAGGGTCTTGTTACCAGGTCTGTCGCAGGGGATATACTGTCACCGATAAGGACCGGGAGGTAGAGATGGATATTGACAATGAATATATCATGTCGCCAAAAGACCTGAAGACCATCCATTTCTTAAATAAAGTGCTGGATGCGGGTGTATCCGTTTTAAAAATCGAAGGAAGAGCCCGATCGGCGGAGTATGTAAGGACGGTTGTATCATGTTACAATGAAGCCATTCATGCCTATGTGGGCGGCTCTTTTACCAGGGAGAAAATAGATGCCTGGGACAAACGACTTTCTACGGTCTTTAACAGGGGATTTTGGGATGGGTATTATCTCGGACAGCGACTGGGTGAATGGAGTGAAAAATATGGTTCCCAAGCTACCTTGAAAAAAGTGTATACGGGAAAAGTCACCAACTATTTTGACCGGATCGGAGTAGCTGAGGTGCTTATTGAAACCGGTACGCTTAAAGTGGGGGATACCATTGTCTTTATCGGTCCGACTACCGGCGCCATTGAAATTCAGGTTAAAGAGTTGAGGGTAAATGAAATAAACTGTGAAGCCGCTGACAAAGGAGATAGATGTTCCCTGCCGGTTGGACAGCTTATTAGGCGTTCAGATAAAGTTTATAAGTTGGTTTCCCGATCCTGAGTTTTCGTTTTTTTCAGAATAATCCGGATAATAGTGGAATCATTAGGGCTGGAGGAAAACACATAGATTTTCCCATGATGATAGCTTTCTATGATGCGCTTGGATAGCGAAAGCCCCAGACCCCAACCCCGTTTCTTGGTAGTGTAACCTGGTTTGAAAATAGTCCGGAACCTCGATTTTGCAATTCCTTTTCCCGTATCCTCCACATCAACGATAACGCTGTCCTCTATCTCTACTGCATGCAGGATAATTCTTCCTGCCCCCTCAATGGCATCCGTGGCATTTTTAAGGAGGTTTTCGATCACCCATTCGAACAGAGTATCGTTGAGGCTGATTATAATTGGTTTTGAGGGCAGATCCAGGAGGTATTCCACATTATGCGGTCCCCGGTTTTTGATATATTCCAGGCTCTCTTTCAGGATTGAAGTAAGATCTGAATCTTTCATTAAGGGCCTGGAACCAATTTTTGAGAAGCGGTCAGTGATCTTTTCCAGCCTGGATGTGTCTTTTTGCATATCATGGATCATGGAGGGATCCAGGTCAGAGTCCTTGAGCAGCTCCATCCAGCCTATAAGCGAAGAGATAGGTGTTCCTAGCTGGTGCGCCGTTTCTTTGGACATTCCGGTCCATACCTCATTTTGTTCAGCTGTTCTGGAAACACTGAATGCAATATAGGAGACCAGGACAAAGAGTATGATCACTCCCAATTGAACATAAGGAAAGAAGATTAATTGGCGGAGCAGGAATGAATCCCTATAAAATAGTAGCTGGTATTCGCCTGAGCCCAGATCAATCACCAGGGAATCATTTTCTTCACGTGCATGCTCCAGTTGTCTGTTGAGGTATTTTGGGTTTTCGGTTTTTAATGAATCCAGGTTCTTATGGCTCATGATTTCACCCTTAGCATCGGTAAGAATAACAGGAATATGGGTGTTGTTTCCAATTACAGAGAAAGGGAAGGCAAGTTCGGTATCAAGCTCAGCACTTGAAACAATGCGGACTGCTTCGGCCCACAATTCCATTTTCTGTCTTTCGGTGATTTGAATATTCCTAACCAGCCTGCTGGTATACCAGAGAGAACCGACACCAATCAGAACAGCAGACAAAAGAAGAATTTGCTTCCAACGCTGCTTCTTGCTGTATATATCCAACTTATGGCTGTTTTTCACGCTTATTCATCAATAACGAAT
>RCNF010003674.1_pt1 | contig 14359 bp, 15 predicted proteins | sample 2041311 | NCBI WGS metagenome assembly RCNF01 (sample SAMN09708228, study PRJNA481090) | Marine sediment metagenome, whole genome shotgun sequencing project. | biome: marine sediment; feature: ocean; material: sediment; isolation source: Sewage treatment plant 2 marine sediment (STP2) ... | reverse complement strand
CAGGTAAAACCATATCTTCACCTTGTCCGGTTTGACGTCGTCGGTAAATTCTGGGGGGGGGTTGGGCTTTCCCGGCCCCTTGTTTTTTTCCTCCTGTGTTGCAAAAATTTGGCCCCAGCCCGCGCGGGGAAACGGCGCTTCACCCCCCCCGCCACAATTGAAAACATGTCTGCAGCGCTTGAGTCGAGAAATCCATCATATTGTGGTTTTAGAAGACCTCACATCTAGATAGAGTGGGAAGAAGAGAATCTGCAAGTGATGAGAGAATCCATGCCCCTGAGTCTGAGCCAGCCAGTCAAGATTGACACCCCGCGCTGGGCGTCCACACTCACTATGCGCACCGGCGCCGTAAGACTGCGCGCATCGCCGACTACTTACCCCGGTTCTTGTTCCCGGTTTGACTGACTGCTGAGACACAACCTAGTTTAAAGGACAACGGAGGCTCACTTGAAACAATACCATGACGCACTGCGCGAAATTCTGGAACACGGCGAGCCGTCGACGGATCGAACCGGTACCGGCACCATTGCCCACTTTGGTATGCAGATGCGCTATCCCCTGTCGAATGGGTTTCCGTTGGTTACGACAAAAAAGGTTCATTTGCGTTCGATTATTCATGAGCTTCTATGGTTTCTGTCGGGCAACACCAATATCCGCTATCTGAAAGATAATGGCGTCTCGATCTGGGATGAGTGGGCAGACGAAAATGGTGATCTTGGGCCTGTTTATGGCAAGCAATGGCGGCATTTTCCGGCACTGGAGCCAACATCCGAAACACTGAAAGGTGAACCTCTGTTTCGTGCTGGTGCCTGCGATCAGATTGTTGATCTGGTAACGAATATTCGAAACAGCCCTGACAGTCGGCGATTGATTGTATCGGCATGGAATCCAGCGGAGCTGTCGAATATGGCTCTACCACCGTGCCATACAATGTGGCAGGTGCGGGTATTGAATGGGCGGATGCATCTTCAACTGTATCAACGCTCAGCTGACATGTTCCTAGGCGTCCCCTTCAATATCGCATCTTATGCGCTGCTGTTGCAGATGTTGGCACATGTAACCGGCTATATCCCCGGCGATTTTGTGCATTCCATTGGTGACGCGCATATCTACAGCAATCACATGGAGCAGGTCGAGAGACTACTGGCACGTGACCTGAGACCTTTGCCAAAGATGCAGATCAAACGCGATGTGACATCGATCTTTGACTTCAAATATGAAGATTTCGAGATCGTGGGCTACGACCCGCATCCGGCTATTTCAGCACCAGTGGCGGTCTAACACATGATAACTCTTATTGCGGCGCGGGCGCAGAACAGCGCGATTGGGCGAGACGGAACAATGCCGTGGCACTTGCCTGAAGACCTGGCTTTTTTTCAGCGGGAAACTCTGGGTGGTGCCATCATAATGGGGCGGCATACATGGGAAAGCCTGCCATACAAACCGCTTAAGAACCGGTTGAATCTGGTTGTGACTTCAAAAGAATGCAGCGCCGAATTGCAGTTCACGTCACCACAGGCCGCAACAGACGCAGCATTTGCGGCTGGGTATCGGCGAATTTATGGCATTGGTGGCAACCAAATCTACAAGACGATGTTGCCGCTGGCAGACCGGCTCTTGCTGACCGAAGTTGATCTGGTCGTTGAGGATGCTGATACTTTTTTCCCTGATTTTGATCAATCGGAATGGGCGCGCGCAGGCCGCACAGAAATTCGCGGGAGAGATCCGAATTGCACTGTGGAGGAGTATTTGAGAAGAGTTTGAGGAGGTTGAAGTCTTGTGATCCATAAGCCCTTGAGGCGCATATGTTTCTTATGAAGAAATCGAGCAGGTTCAACTTCTCAAAGCAGACTATCTGCCAGTCAACAATATAAAAACTGCCCTGAATGACTCGGTTGTGAGAGGTATTATGAACGCGCCTCTGACGCCCGGATTGGAAAACAATTGTTTGCTGCCAATGCGATGGCCTTTTCGACTAAGTTCTCCGAGGTATCACCGTCGCAGCGAAGTGCCCTGACCTTGCACTGTCGGAAACATCATCGGCAAAATTTAACCGCGACCGGTGCCTTGATCCTTAGGTGCCGGCTGTTGCTTTTTGTTGATCGCGTAAAAGGTTAGAGCGGTTTGATGTCGCCGGCCATTTGTCGGCCGTCCCGCCCGTCCTCCAGCTCGTAGCTGACCTTTTGATTGTCGGCGAGTCCGGATAAGCCGGACCGCTCGACCGCTGAAATGTGCACAAACACATCTTTGCCGCCATCTTCGGGCTCGATAAATCCGAACCCCTTTGTCGTATTGAACCACTTCACGGTGCCTGATGGCATCACGTGTCTCCTTCTTGCCTTTGCGTCCAACCTTAATGCGTGGCCGGACAATTCGCACGGCAAGGCTTTTGGCCTATCCTGATGCGTTCAGGACGGATCAACCCATGCCATAGTTCAAATGAATGCAAATTGCGGCCCAAAAATCAAGGAAAACGGGATGCAATTTGGGCGGAAGTTGCTAAATTATGCATCCATTCAGGAGAAGCGATATGAAATTATACGGCCTGAAAAATTGTGACACCTGCCGTAAGGCATTGAAATCAATGCCGGACGCAATGCTTGTGGATGTGCGTGCTGATGGCGTGCCTGCCGCGGTCATAGGTCGCGCCCATCAGCAATTCGGCGTTGCACTACTCAACACGCGCTCAACCACGTGGCGTGGTTTGTCCGAAGTCGAGCGTGCGCGACCACCGTTGGAGTTGCTGGCCGATCATCCTACGCTGATGAAACGCCCGCTGATCGAGGATGGCGATACGTTGTATCTGGGGTGGGGTGATGACGTGCGTGCAGAACTAGGCACTGGCTGAGCGAGACCGCATATGGCTGACAACACTGCACGAGAATCATTACGCGGCACGCAGGTCTGGCGCTTGAATCATCCCTGGGCCGCCCAATTGAACAGACCCGGGGCGCAATTCTGACTTTCAGACGGGTTCACGACGGCGCAAAGCAGCGTCCAGTGACAGAGGGCCCGCTCCTTTGAACACAAGGATGAGTAGCAGCATGATCCAGAATGCACGTTGGTCCATGATGACTGAATCGGGAAAGCGGTCGAACCATGCGCCGAGTGTTTTAGGATCACCCATGCCACCGTGAGCGTAAAGATCGGTCAAAGTCTGGACGATGATGAACACGATCATCCCCAATGCGGAAACGCGTGTCAAAAGCCCTAACACAATCAGTGCAGGCAGGAGGAATTCCGTCCAGGTGCCGGCAACCACCACCGCCCAGTGATATGCGCCTAATGCGTCAATGTCATAGCCAACCGCTTCGAACGTTCTTGGGAACACTTGTGCATAGGCACCATCAGCGGGGACGAATATGCCTTTAAAACCCTCGCCTAGTTTGGTCAGCGCTGAGACCCAAAAATACATCAGCAAAGTAGCGGCGAAAACAAACCGCGCCAGCGTGGGAAGCAGCCAGCCCCCCCGTTCGAGACGATCAAAGACCGCGTTGTGAAGCGAAAACAAAGCGTTCATATAGTGTCCTTCAAATTGATGTCTCTGATGGCTTCTCCAGCAATGAGAATATTCAATACCACGCTTAGATCGAAGCCGGGAAATGACTCTGTGGCTGCATCAAATGATGCGCCAAAACTGTTTCTTTGCTGCAGCGCCTCGATCCATATGGCCCCACCGTGAGGCAGTAGATGCGGGGCAGGATCGAATTCGGGCCGGGTGATCAAGATATCCTGCGCGACAGCCGAAGGTTTGGGCGCGTCGACTTCGGTGTTGTACCGCCAGATGTCGAAGATTGGCCAATCAGAGCGGATCAATCGGATAGCGGGCGCAAACGAGAGCCCGGCTTTCAGCAACGCGTCAGGTGCCATAGTCTGCAGTTTTGAAGGATCAATCGCGGTTGCGTCTGCAGCGTGGTAAGAGCCGCGGAGTGCAAGTTCCAGCCGTGCAACATCCGCGAGATAGCCCAGATGTTGCACCGGTTTGAATACCGCCAGAAACTTCGGAAAGTCCTGCCCGTAAAACATCATCACCGGTGATTTTGGCGGGTGGCCTCGCAAATAATGCCCCGCAATACCTTCAAAATTAATTCGGCCCAGCAGTTTGGCAATAACGGGAAAGCCTTTGTTGAGCGCGTCGGTCAGGGACGCCGCAACATTGTTGCGATAGACGTAAAACCGGCGGCCCGCCGGGTGGTTTTGGCCATCAGACAACCCCTTTGGCACGTCAAGCGCTGGATCAAGCAATGCTGCTGTAAAACTCGTCTGGTCGGGAGTCATGCCCGCACAAGCTCCAGTGCAGCGGCGGCCCGCGCTGCCTCTGCACTCAGCACTTGCCAATCCGGCACGTCAGTGTCCCATTCGATCAATACAGGCCGCGTGCCAGAGCGCTGCAGAGTGTAATCGAGCAACGCCCAAACGGGATCAGCGACAGCGGCCCCATGATTGTCAATCAGGAGCGGTTCACCATGGTCATCGAGGTCTTCTTCGTGGCCTCCCAGATGAATCTCACCAACCTGTTTCAACGGGAAGTCATCGATATAGGCGTATGGGTCAAACCCCAGGTTGGTTGCTGAGACAAAAACGTTGTTGATGTCCAACAACAGCCCACAGCCCGTACGTCGGGAAAGTTCCCGCAGAAAATCGGTTTCCGACCATGTTGCCGCATCAAATGCCAGATAGTTTGATGGGTTTTCCAGAAGCATCCGGCAGCCGACAGTATCCTGTACTTCGTCGATATGTGCCGCGACGCGCGTCAGTGTTTCGCTTGTGTAGGCCAGTGGCAGCAGGTCATTCAGGTAGTTGCCGTCGTGAGTGGACCAAGCGAGATGTTCTGAAAAACTGGCGGGGTTCAGCCAGCCAACCAGATGTTTGAGCCTGCCAAGGTGTTCTACGTCCAAATCGCCTTCGCCGCCGATGCTCAGTCCGACGCCGTGCACCGACATCTTAAATCGTTCCGCCAAAAGTTTGATCTGCGCGATCGATCGGCCGCCGTCACCCATATAGTTTTCCGCGTGAACCTCGAGCCAGCGAACAGAACCCGGGTCTGCTAGGATGTCGTCGAAGTGTTGCGGCTTGTATCCAACGCCCGGGGCCGGAGGCAATTGGATCGAGCGGGTCGCATCCAGCATGGGCATGGTCCTTTCGTCAAAAAAGGGTTGGTCCTGCCCCATCTTACCCTAATTCAAAGACCCTTGCGTAGCCCTTATGCAGGAAGGTCGCGCTCCAGCGCTTCAATTGATCCTTTACGTGGCGTGCCGTCGGCCATGACTGGCAGTTCAATCTCGGTGCAGGTGCCTGCTTCGACCAATGACCATGCATTCCCTTGATAATCAACGACGGACGACCCCGCGCAGGTCGTGCCGGGGCCAGCCGCGCAATCGTTCCTGCCTGCCGGAGAAACTCCAAAGCATTTTTCCTTGGAGGCTGCGGATGCTGTAGTGGATGTCGATGCCAAAGCAGCGGCGACCGCACTGGCAACAGCAAGATACTTGAGAGCTGAGGACATAAAATGCTTCCTTCTGAATTCATGTTGCTTCGGTTTTAGCGTCTTAGCTTTATATTTCCTAAGAATAAGCGCGCGCCGGTTTGATTTCCACTCACGAGCCTGTGCCTCACGTGCCCGTCAGGTCACGTGAGGTGCATGAAAAGGTTAGGCCTTTGAAATACATGTAAAATCTGTCGAGAGACTTCATGCAGATGCACTATTAGTCGCTGGATCAAGCCCACATGCTCACTATTGTTACAGCAGGTCGGGGGCTTTTGCGTCCCGTTCCAGCGTCTTTGTGATGTCGCCCAGCGACTGCACCGAAGTGTGTTTTTCGCCCAGTCGGCGCAGGGTGACGGTGCGATCTTCGACTTCACGTGCGCCAACCGCAAGGATGATTGGGACTTTGCCTACTGAATGCTCGCGAACTTTGTAATTGATCTTTTCGTTTCGCACATCTGCCTCTGCGCGCACACCTGCAGCGTTTAGTGCTGCGACAACTTCATGCACATAGGCATCCGCGTCAGATATGATCGAGGCAACAACAACTTGGCGAGGCGCGAGCCAGAACGGCAGTTTTCCCGCGTGTTGTTCGATCAATATGCCGATAAAGCGCTCGAAACTGCCAAGACAGGCCCGGTGAAGCAGTAAGGGCGGTGCTTTGCGCCATCCTCACCGATGTAGCTGGCATCAAGCCGTTCTGGCAGATTGGGATCAACTTGAAATGTTCCGCACTGCCAAACACGACCAATCGCGTCAGTCAGTTTGAAGTCAAGCTTGGGGCCGTAAAACGCCCCTTCGCCCGGATCGAGCGTATAGGCATGCCCAGTTGCTTTGATCGCGTTTTCAAGCGCTTTTTCTACATGGTCCCAGCTTTCCTCGGTGCCGACGCGCTTTTCCGGTCGTGTAGCAAGCAAGATCTCGAAGGATTCAAAACCGAGGTCTTTATAAACACCAGACAGGTATTCGATGAACTTGGCACATTCAGTTTCGATCTGATCCTCGGTACAGAAAATATGCCCGTCGTCCTGGGTAAATCCGCGTACCCGCATGATGCCGTGAAGGGCACCAGAGGGTTCGTATCTGTTGCACGACCCGAACTCGGCAAGGCGCAAGGGAAGATCGCGATAAGATTTCAATCCCTGATTAAAAATCTGCACGTGGCACGGGCAATTCATCGGCTTCAGCGCATTGATGGATTTTTCGCGGGCATGTTCTTCATCGACTTCGACGATGAACATATGCTCCTGATACTTGTCCCAATGACCCGACGCTTCCCACAGTTTGCGATTTACAACCTGCGGGGTGTTCACTTCGGCATAGCCATCCGCGCGTTGCTTGCGGCGCATGTAGTCTTGCAGTTCAGTATAAATGGTCCAGCCGTTTGGGTGCCAGAAAATCTGGCCCGGCGCTTCTTCTTGCATGTGAAAGAGGTTCATCTCACGGCCAAGCTTGCGGTGATCCCGTTTCGCGGCCTCTTCCAGCATGTAAAGGTGTGCTTTGAGCTTTTCTTTGTTGCTAAAGGCCACGCCGTAAATGCGTTGCAGCATCGCTCGGTCGGAATCGCCACGCCAATAGGCACCGGCAATCGACATTAGTTTGAACGCGTCGCCGGGAACCTGGCCAGTATGCTGCAAGTGCGGACCACGGCACAGATCCTGCCAATGGCCGTGCCAGTACATGCGCAGTGGTTCATCGCCCGGAATGGCATTGATCAACTCAACTTTATACGGTTCGTTGTTGGCCCCGTAGAATTCTATCGCACGTGCACGGTCCCATATTTCAGTGGTCACAGGTTCGCGTTTATTGATGATCTCTTTCATCTTTTTTTCGATAAGACCAAGGTCTTCCGGAGTGAACGGCTCAGTCCGGTCAAAATCATAATACCAGCCGTTTTCGATGACCGGACCTATGGTGACTTTTGTATCCGGCCAGATTTCCTGTACGGCGCGAGCCATGATGTGCGCCAGATCGTGGCGGACGAGTTCATTGGCCTGGACTTGGTCCGACATAGTGTGAATCGCAATGCTGGCATCCGCATCGATCGGCCATGCCAAATCGTAATGCGCGCCATTCACTGTTGCCGAGATGGCTTTTTTTGCCAGCGATGTCGAAATATCTGCAGCGATCTGAGCGCCGGTAACTCCTGCCTCATAAACACGCGCATTGCCATCGGGAAAGGTAAGGGAAACTTGGGCCATATTGGGCCTCCTCGTCAGTTTGGCGCCTACGAGACGCCCGGGTGCGGGTTATATTGTGCGCTATGTGCCGTGGGTCGCGGCGCAAGTCAACCGGTGCGGTTATGAGGCGGGATCTGGAACCCCAACTCGAATTGCGTCCGAATAGTCATCAGTCAGCCCAACGGCCTGCGCCCGCGACATGATTTTGCCGCGCTCACGCAATTCAGACATTGGCAGGCGGGTGTCAAGCGCATCTCGATCGTAAACAAGACCTGGCAGATATCCGTTCACGATTAGACGCCAGTCAAATGGCACATCGACATCGATATCGCGTAACATTTCGACCACCGTCGTTGCGCAGTTTGATGTCAGCGAGTTGAAGAACTCAGGTTGCTCTGACAAGGCATTGGAACTGGCCACAAGTTTTTCGATCAGATGGCGTCTGACTTCCGGCGTTGCTGCGACCCGGAAAACCCGCACATCTTCGCCACGGATGTTGGAGCGAACACCAACTACATCTTGTTCTTCAGAGGCGATGATGACCATTGTATTCTGCTTGAAGAAATCACCAATCGGAGAAAACCCACCGCCGATTTGCCTGCGCACCTGAATCGACCAGGCGAGATATTCGCCATCCTCGAACCCGAAGCTAAGGATGAAGTGGGCAATGTTCGGGCCATCCCAGTATGACATAAACAGATCTGTGGATTGAATCTGGCTAAGGTTGTATGTGCGCGTGGTCCAGTTTTCTGTTGCTTCGGTTTCGCTGCGCCACTCAAATTCACGCACGTTGGTCAGTGTCATAGTGTCGCCATCGATTACGCCAGTGACCTGACGCGCGACCTCGGGTGACCAATTGCCGTCGCTGGGTGGTTGGATTGAGGACCACCAGATGACAATAGCTGTGAAGGCAAAGGCATAAACTGCCAAGGATCGGGTTGGTCGCCGCCCGAACTGTGCCGCGATAGTTGTTAATCCGAGCAATGCAAACGCACTGGCGAGAATCATGCGCAGGGATTCTTGTCCCGGTAGCCTGAACCATAAGGCGAGGGTGCCCCAGACCGTCAATGCGGCGACCAGCAAAATCATCACGCCAATGAATATGAACCTTAGGAGTTGTCCCATTGCTCGTCCTTTTAATATTGTTGCACGAGCCATGGTCTCGCGTCTTTTTTGTTGCACCTGCGCACAGATAGATGCCTCTACGTGATCACGCCATATTTCGCGTCACATCGCAATCAGCAATTGCGAACGGATGAACCGCATGCATGATTGAACCAAAAGGAGAACAGGATGGTCGCCTCGACATTTCTGGACACAAAGAGCGGACGGCGGATTGCCTATCATCTCAGTTCAGGGCAGGCGCCATGTGTAGTCTTTCTGGGGGGGCTCAAGTCTGACATGCAGGGCACCAAGGCCCTGTATCTGGAGGCATGGGCCCAGGCACAAGGCTACGCGTTTTTGCGGTTTGATTATTCCGGACATGGTGAATCATCGGGCCAGTTTACCAAAGGCTGTATAGGCGATTGGGCCGAGGATAGTCTTGACGTGGTGACCGCGTTGACCGAGGGACCTTTGGTGCTTGTCGGTTCTTCCATGGGGGGGTGGCAATCGCTGTTATTGGCCAGAACCATTCCCGACCGAGTTGCTGGATTGGTCACTATCGCGGCGGCCCCGGACTTCACCGAAGACGGGTATTGGGCCAAATTCAGCGACACCCAAAAGTCAGAACTGGAGCGCGTCGGTCATGTTGAACTGCCGTCGGACTATATGGAGCCTTACATCATCACCAAGCGGATGATCGAGGATGGGCGGGCGCAGTTGGTCTTGCGCGATCCGCTTGCGCTGCCATTTCCGGTTCGATGTTTGCAGGGAACTGAAGATACCGCCGTAAGCAGTCAAACCGCAGTGCGTTTGCTGGAGCACGCCGACAGCCCCGATATGCGCCTGACCCTAGTCAAAGGAGCTGATCACCGGTTTTCGGATGACATCTGTCTTGCATTGATCGTTACGGCGGTAACCGAGGTTATCGGCCTGAAAAACTGAAAATGGAGATTATTGTGGAGCAGCGTATAAGTTTGATCACCCTCGGAGTGAATGATGTGGCTGTTGCAACAGCATTCTATACCGCTCTCGGCTGGGAGCAGGTTGATGCACAGGAAGGTATTGTGGCCTTTGATCTGATTGGCCAAACCTTGGGCTTGTATCCGATCAAGGCGATGGCCGACGATATCGGCGTGCCAGTTGAAAGGTTGGGTCACGGTGCCCAGACGCTGGGGTATAACTGCCGCATCAAGGCGGATGTCGCAAGAACGCTGAACCTTGCACAAACGGCAGGGGCGCAAATTCTCAAGCCAGCATCTGATGTATTTTGGGGCGGCCATCATGGATATTTCGCGGACCTTGATGGCCATATCTGGGAAATTGCGTTCAATCCGTTTTCGCCTTTGTCGAAAGAAGGCGCATTCCGCTGGAACGGATACGAGGGCGCATGAGAACACCGGCCAGCATGTGGAGCCTTGAAACTTTTGGCCGGGTGCGATTGTCAAAGCACTTTTACATGCGAGATTTCCTGTATTCCGAGATTGGCAGTTTTCACGGGATTCCCAATCTACCGAGAGATCCCGACCTGATGATCGAAACAGGGCACGCGTTATGTACAGAGCTTTTGGATCCGTTGGAGGAAACCTTTGGCCGACTTGCGATCCGGTCAGGCTATCGCTCAGCGCAGCTCAATCAATTTGGCAACGAGAACAAGTTGAACTGTGCGCGAAACGACAATCCACTCGAATGTCACATCTGGGACCGGGATTATGGCGATGCAGCTATTGCGGGCACATCTCTGGTCATTCCTTGGTTTGCGGATCAATACGACAGCGGTCGCGACTGGCGGGACCTGGCGTGGTGGGTGCATGATCACTTGGCTTATTCCGAGCTGTGGTTCTTCCCCAAGCTTGCTGCGTTCAATCTCACTTGGCGGCCTACACCATTGCGCACAATCTCAAGCTACATTGCGCCGCGCGGGATGCTCTTGCGCGCGGGGGCTGATCCGGATGAGCCGCTGGCTGCGCGGCAGCGTCGCTATGCGGATTTCCCGCCCTTTCGCGGTATTTCTTACCCCTGAAATCGTAAATTTCTTGGCTTAGGACCCGGACAGGTATTTTCCGCCGACACGATGATCTCGCCTTGTCGGGAACCCGCAAAACCGGCAATGTGCAATCGATGGAAAACCGCGCAGAAACCAAGCAGTGAGGCAAAGCCGTGACCCCTCTTTTTGATCGAAAACAGGTTCACTTTGGCTGAACCGCTGGTTCTGCTTCCGGGTATGATGTGTGACGCGCGGGTTTTTGGGCCGCAAATTGACGCGTTTTCCTTGGATACAGCTGTGATGATTGCCCCGATCACAAAAGGTGAGCGGGTTGAAGAGATCGCGTCGAACATTCTTGATTTGCTACCGCCGAAATTTGCCCTTGTGGGCCTGAGCATGGGCGCGTTTGTGGCGATGGAACTGCTGCGCCGCGCGCCAGACAGGGTAACTCGGATAGCATTGATAGCTACAAGTCCGCTACCAGAAACACCGGCCATTGCAGCGGCGCGCGAACCGTTGATCGTGATGGCGCGCGCCGATCGGCTGGATGAGGCCATGCGCGAGGCGATGCGGCCCAACTATCTGGCACCCGGCCCACATCGCATTGACGTTCTGGCGTTAGTTGCGGACATGGCCCAGACACTGGGTCCTGATGTTTTTGTGCGCCAGTCCCGGGCGCTACAACGACGTCGCGATCAGCAAAGCACGCTGCGAAAATGCAAAGTGCCGGCGCTGGTTCTGTGTGGTGACCATGACGGTTTGACTCCGGTCAAACGCCACAATTTCATGGCAGAATTGATCCCTTACGCTGAGTTAAAGGTACTGGAATATTCCGGTCATCTCCCAACATTGGAGCAACCCGAAGAAGTCACTCAGGCGCTGCGCGATTGGATGAAACAACCATTTGTGTTGCGCTGAATCCGCGCCGGAGCGGCTATTGCGCCCGCTCTTAATCCGCCACGCTAGGCGGCCGCATTCTTATTTGCAGCTTTCTTGTCGGGCGCACCGCTGTTGGCGTCGATGAATTCCAGCACCAATGGCCGGATGTTGTCTCTCCAGCTCTTTCCCGCGAATATGCCGTAATGGCCGGCCTCCGGCTCCAGATGGCTGGCTTTCTTGCTGTCCGGTAATCCAGTGCACAGGTCCAATGCTGCGACGCATTGCCCGGGGGCTGAAATATCGTCCTTGGCACCTTCAACGGTTTTGACCGCGACGGTTGTGATCTTGCCGATATCCACCAGTTTGCCGTCGACGACAAAGTCGTTGGTGGCTATCTCGCGCTTTTTGAATATCCGATCGACAGTCGAGAGGTAAAATTCGGCAGGCATGTCCATGACCGCCAGATATTCGTCATAAAACCGGTTGTGTGCATCAAAATCTGACGCTTCACCACGAGCCACGCGCTGAATTTGGTCGACAAAGGCCTGGTTGTGTCGTTCAGAGTTCATCGACATGAACGAAGCAAGTTGCAGCAGCCCAGGATAGACCATGCGACCGACACCCGGATGTTTGAAACCGACCCGCTGGATCATGGTCTCTTCCAACTGGCCCATCGTCACACGCGCGCCAAAGTCAGTGACATCCGTCGGCGTCGCATCTGGGTCGATTGGGCCACCGATCAGCGTCAGCGAGCGAGGCTGGGCCTTGGGGTCTTCTTCGGCAAGATAGGCGGTTGCTGCCAGCGTAAGCGGCGCGGGTTGGCAAACCGCAATGACGTGGGTGTCTGGGCCAAGGTGGCGCATGAAATCAACAAGGTAGAGCGTATAGTCTTCAATGTCGAATTTGCCTTCACTTAGCGGTATATCGCGCGCGTTATGCCAATCCGTGACATAGACTTCGCAATCAGGCAGTAAGGAAATGACAGTTGAGCGCAACAAAGTCGCGTAATGTCCAGACATCGGTGCCACCAGCAGAACTCTACGGGGCTTGGGCTTGCGGCCCTGAACGGAAAAATGAATGAGGTCGCCAAATGGTCGCTCGACGGGGGTTTCGATCTGAACGACATGATCTTTGCCATCTTCACATGTGAAGGACTGAATGTGCCAGTCCGGCTTGACTGTCATGCGCTGAAACGTGCGTTCAGTAACTTCGCCCCAGGCGGCAATCATGCCCATCATCGGATTCGGAAACATTGAAAAAGCGGGATAAGATGCAATGGCAAGGGCCGACGCGCCCATCCACTGATTGGTGTTCCGGACGGTTTCCATCCAGTCGTAGGTTGCCATATACCGCATCGAACATCTCCTGTACGATCCGGGATGTGCCTGGACCATTCGCCGCATTTCTCAGCGAACTTTGCCGAATTATGCTGCGTAGCAGCGAAGATAGAGGGGATTCTCTAAAATGACAACAAGCGACAAGGCTGCAGGTGGGGTGAAAGATCCTGACGGTGATGAAATTGCTGCAGCGAATCTGGAGCGTTTGACGGAGAATCTCAAGAAAGTTGAGGCTCTTTCGCAGCGCCTGATCAGCGTGATGTCGCAAAAAGAAAAGAGCAACCCGGCGTTAGGCGCACCGGATCAGGATTTATTCAACAAGGCCACAACGTCTTATTGGAGCGAGGCAGTTCAAAATCCCGCGAAGATTTTGGAGCATCAGTTGGAGTTCTGGAGCAAGTCGGTCAATCATTATGTCGAGGCTCAGCAAGCCATGGCCAAAGGCAAACTGGCCGCACCTGCAGACACCGGACCAAAAGATCGCCGCTTTGCTAATCCACTTTGGGATACAAACCCCTATTTCAATTTTATCAAACAGCAATACCTGATCAACGCAGATGCCATTAAGCAGGCGGTTGAGCACACGACTGATCTGGACCCTCTGGAACGCACCCGCCTGACGTATTTTTCGCAGCAGATCATTGACATGATGGCGCCCACAAACTTTCTGGGCACAAACCCGGATGCTTTGGAAAAGGCGGTCGCAACGGAAGGCCAGTCTTTGATCGATGGCCTGGAAAACCTGGTTGCTGACCTTGAGGCAAACAATGGCGAACTCGTGGTCAAACTGGCGGATGAAAGGGCATTTGAACTTGGTCGCAACATCGCTACTGCAAAAGGCGACGTCATATATCGCAACCGGATGATGGAGATCATCCAGTACGCGCCGTCGACCGAAAAGGTGCATGAGGTACCTCTTATTTTATTCCCGCCATGGATCAACAAATTCTATATTCTTGATCTCAAAGAGCAAAACAGCCTGATCCGCTGGATTGTCGCGCAGGGTTACACCTTGTTTGTCGTCAGCTGGATCAACCCCGATGCCACATACCGCGAGGTCGGTATGGAGGATTACATTGAGGACGGATACCTGACGGCCATCCGCGAAGTCAAAGCGATTACTGGCCAGAAGCAGATCAACGCCGTGGGGTACTGCATTGCAGGGACAACTTTGGCACTAACTCTGTCCCTTTTGAAGCAGCGCGGGGACAAGTCGATTAAATCGGCAACTTTCTTTACTGCGCTCACTGATTTTTCGGATCAGGGGGAATTCACGCCATTCTTACAAAATGATTTCATCGATGGGATCGAAGCCGAAGTGGCGGCAAAAGGAATACTTCCGTCATATGTAATGGCGCGAACCTTCAGTTTCTTACGGTCCACGGACCTG
>RCNF010001073.1_pt1 | contig 14361 bp, 15 predicted proteins | sample 2041311 | NCBI WGS metagenome assembly RCNF01 (sample SAMN09708228, study PRJNA481090) | Marine sediment metagenome, whole genome shotgun sequencing project. | biome: marine sediment; feature: ocean; material: sediment; isolation source: Sewage treatment plant 2 marine sediment (STP2) ... | reverse complement strand
CGCGATGTCACCGAACAGATGCACATGGAGCGGCGCCTGCAACAGGCCCAAAAAATGGAGTCGGTGGGACAGCTGGCTGGAGGCATTGCTCACGACTTCAACAATATGCTCACCGGCATCATCGGCTACGCTGAAATGCTGCAGATTGATTTGCAGGACGACGACAAACATCTGGAGTCTGTGTCCCGCATTTTGCAGGCGGGCGAACGCGCCAGCGACCTGACGCACAAACTGCTCGATTTCTCGCGCAAAGGAAAGGTGCTCTCCACCCCTCTGGATATGCACCAAGTGATCCGCGATGCATTGAGTTTGCTGGAGCGTACGGTGGGGCAGTCGGTGACCATGGGCGCCATGCTGGCAGCCGAGCGCGCCATCCTGGTGGGTGACCCCACACAGCTACAGCAGGCCGTGATGAACTTGTGTATTAATGCCCGCGATGCCATGCCTGATGGTGGCACTATACGCATTGCCACCGAAGTGATCGACCTGAGTGAAGCCCACTGCACCACCAGCCCCTTTGAATTGGTGGCCGGTCCAGTTGGTGAGGATAGTGTTGCCGTTGGGGAGGCGTTGGAATCCGCAGATGGTCATGAGGTTGGCGGTTGGGACGTCGTTGGCGGTCAGGGCCCAGATTTCTTTTCCCTCCTTGTCAAATTCGCTGGCATATTCGTCTGCGGCTTCCAGGTGCTTGTTCATATTATTGGCTTGTAATGGTAAGATTGGAGAAATATGCTTCTGTTCCCACACCTACCCATAAGCCGATACCTCCTTTGGTCTCGGGACCATGTTTCAGGTCATTGACAATAAGGCAGGGCTGATCAGATTCATGCACAAAGAGTTTTGCCTGTGCACCTGAAACTTCAATCCTGACCTTTGTCCATTCACCCGGTACCAGGTCAACATAAGATTCATATTTACCGGGTGTCTCCTGTCTGAGCCTGTGCCATGGATAGTCTGGAGAAGAGATGTACTGGGTTGAATGATTCCGCCTTAGCTGGTCCATGGCCCTGCCATTGGCAGGCCGCAAATAAAAACATTCGAAATTCGAATTATCATCAGAGATCCTGAAGGCCAGTCCAACAAACCCCCTGGCTCCCTGTCCCGCATTTTCACCCGGTTTACCTGCGAGCTCTAATTCAATAATTCCATTAATGAAATCACATTCAAGCAATTTTGCAAAATGGGCCTCCCCTTCTCCCTGTAAATGATCAACACGAAGGGCCTTTTTCCCCAGGTATGTAGCAGGTCCTGCCTTTGCCCCGTGGATGCTCACTTGGTCCGCATCATCAAGTGTCCAGGATTGGGTCTTACCTGCCTGTGCAAGCAGTAAGTAAGGAGAAACTACTAAAATGGCAACAAACAGACTGGTCTTGGAAGTTAAACGGGTTTTCATTTCAATTTGATTTAGGATTAATTATTTTGAGATGGTTTAATCATTAGGCATAAAATCATCCGGCAGCATGTTTGAGATCCTTTGGTCGCCTATGTGTCCCGAGAATATAAGGGAATAATCCAAAGTAGTCCCATTGTAACGGACTATACATTTCTTATTTGCAAATTTAACCATAGATAGTAGAGGATCCAGGTGAGTTCCGCTGTCCTGGTTCAGATTGACAGGTTTTCCAGTATAATCCTTAAAAAATGAAATCACCATGGGTAGCTCGGGATATATCATCAACTTCTCAGGATAACCCTCTTGATCCAGGAAGAATATTTTTATACCTGACCGGAAATCCATAATCTGTGAATATGTAATGGGAGCCGATTTGATACCAGGATTTATCTCGTAGCCATGGACTTTCAGCTGGCCAAAATTCAGGGCCCTGAGAAAGTGCATTTTGGAACCGTAAAATACCCTGAGCCTGGTTTTTTCAATCCGTTCTTGTTCCCGCTTTGTTCCTGGAGGATATGGACTGTAATAAAAGTTACTGACTATATGATAAATGGCTCCGGTAACATCTGGTTTTATTTTGCGACCTCTATGAATCCTTTTATAATCTTCAGGTTTATAGATCAGTTTGAAGTTCTTCAGAATAATCTTGATCCTGTATCCCAGTTTTGGATTATCTATGAGCACAGGTTGATGAGCCGTTGCAGTAAAAACCAAAGAATCCCACGTGAAGGATAGAACCGAATCATTCAAAATGGTACAAGTACTGGCAATATCATCCCATCCAAGAAAACCCCGTTTGAATAACGCCATATTGTCTTTCCGTCTGCTCATCGATTCTACAGTAATCTCCTTAATTTCATGCTGATATGGGATCAATCTAATGGTGAGATCTGTCCTGGATTCGGCATCAATCAATTTATTGAACGGGGCATATGATATATGGCTTGCGATGAGCTGGCAGGGAAGGTAAGTGGTTTCAAGCTCGAATTTACCCTCCTCATTTGTAATACTTCCAAAGGTACTGCCTGAAATAAAGACCTCAACAAGAGGGATGGGTTTGTTGGTCTCCTCGTTTAAAACCACGCCTGTGATTTTGTAAGTTTTTGGCATGCTGCCTGATACAAAAAGAGCAAAAACAGTAAATAAGGTACTGATCAGGACATACTTCCTATATAAATTCAGACGCATCGTATTAAATTAAGGCCAAGTTCTTAATTTATCACAAGAATTCCTTTCTTTTTTAAATGTTCTATTTGTTCTACTGGAACCGGGTTGCTATGTAGATTCACATATTCAAGCTTTTGCAACCTAAAAAGTGGTGTAAGATCATCCACCTGGTTGTAGGAAAGATCCAGTTGTCTAAGGTCAGCCAGATTGATAATGGCATCAATAATACTTATCTGGTTGTGAGACAGGTATAATTCCTTCAAGGACTTGCATTCGCTGATTTCAGACAAATCATGAATATGATTACCTGATAGATCCATCACTACTGCGTACTTACAAAACCGTATACCATCCAGTGAGCGGATTTCATACTCAGCCATTTCAATTTCTTCAAGATCTTCCATCAGGTATACAGGCATGTCTATTTCTATATTGCCGTAAATCTTCCTTTTAACGGCCGATAAAAAATCATCATCCATTTGTTCTTCTGATGTATTCCCTGGCAGATCATCTGAAAGGTTCATTGAATCTTCATTGAAATAGGTAAATCCCGGATCTGATTCATCCCAGATCTCATCCGGATGATAATCGATGTCTTCATCAATATAGGCAGATCGCAGAGTAGCAAAATCTATATCCTCAATACGGAAGATATGTTGGAGATTTTGCAAGCTGTCAAAATTTCCAGCCCGGTAATTTTCACGGATAGAATCGATATAATATTTGGTTTTGTCCGGGTGATAAAGCTTCAATAGATAGGCGAAACATCGTTGGATCTTCTCCTCTCTTATCCCAGTGAATTCGGAAACTGTGGCCATCACATCACGAAGGGCTTCATAATGTTTTTCCTGGTATAATGAGATCAATTGTGTGGTGATCCTTGTTAGGTTCTTCTCGGAATACGACCGAATTAATTTATCATATGTTTCCTTATGATTCAAATTGTTAGACTGACCTTTATGAAGTAATAGTTTAGTAATCGGAATTTTATTCTGAAGGTATTGCCTGCATGAGCTGTTTATAAGCTACAGTCTCTATATTTGCTATATCATTCAATTTATCGTTGGCTTGACTGATCCTATCTTCCACATCATAAACATGCTCATGATTCATAAACAGTTTTCCTGTTTCTGAAAACTGTCTGCCCGAATCTTCGATTATTTCACTTATTTCTGCAAGCGCAGGATTAGATGTAATCTCCGAAGCTTCTTTCAAAAATCGAGAATACATATATCTAAAGATCCCTCCTCCAGTACCTCCAATATCAATAAAGATGTGGATATTGAATAAAATCATCCTGGCTGTTTTCTCATCAAACTTTTTAGTCCATTTCTTCATTTCTTGTCCGGCGCGACGAATTCCCTTGATACCAGCATTGCTGATGGGCGGATTCAACATATCATTGATTGTCTGGCGTATGGAACTGTAGATATCTTCCGGTCGTGGAGGATGATACCCGCTGAAGTCAAATTCGAGCCATGTATTTTTTGGCGGGAATGGTTTATACTGAGAGCTTCTGGCTTTTTCAAGCTGTTCAATCGTGATGGGTGCATAAAAACCCTTCTTTGTGCCGCTTGACTTTGGATCAATATCTGAGGCCAGAAATATGTCTCCCCAGTTAAATCCGCAGATTACAAATGTATGTCCCCCAAAATGATAATCCTCCGGAAAATGAGAGAACCATGGAAGATAGCCCATATCCCCGAAAACCATCACGGGTTCGCGCAATCCCATTTTTGCTATCAATGATCCCCTGGCCTTTTTAATGCTGCTGGTTGATTTACTTTGAATTGTTACACCGCATCTTGCCCCGATGTCAGTGAAGAAATTTTTCACGTTGCTCCGGCCACCGATAAAAGGCCAGGCCCCTTTCTGATGCCAGAAGAAAAATCCCTGTCCGGCCCCTAATCCAAGTAACATCTCTTCTGACAGAGGATGTCCCGCATGGTGAAAGATCTTGGCCAGTGAACTAGTCTGACAATGGCATCCATCCAGTGCCGGACAATTAGAAAAAGATTTAACATTTGGTGCTTCCATGAAATTGAAATATGGTGAGATTAATGTATTAAAATTTTGATTAGTTCTGATAAGGATTTTAGAACCATTTTTGCTCTTGTAAAATCATGTGTACTCGTAAATGCATTCTCAACAATTATACAATCGATACCTGCAGCTACGGCAGATTTTAAACCCCTGCCTGAATCTTCTATGACCAGGGCTTCATCGGGACCTGCACCATATTTATACAAAGCAGCGAGATAGGGTTCAGGATCCGGCTTGGAATGACTGTAATCTTCAACAGTAAGTACAAAATCCATATACTTCACAATGGATCTGTCCTGATGTATCAACTCAAAATCTTTCCGCTTCGAGGTAGTTACAATGGCCATCGCATATTCCTTTCCAAGTATTGAGAGGCTTTCTTCCACGCCCGGGATTTCAATATTTTTATTTGACAGGAAATCCTGGTAATAAACATTCCTTTTCTTACGCTGCTGGCTTATGGTATTTTCTGGGAATCCCTGATCGTAAGCAAGTGACCACAGGCTTTTACCATCCTGCATAAAATCCAGGTATACCTTTTTATCCACTTTTATCCCCAGTTCTGCCATTGCCTTGCAGGTTGCCTCATGATACCATGGCTCTGTATCTACCAGCACACCATCGTGATCCCAGAGTATATATTTTTTGCCTCTCATATTTCTTTTTCCAGGATATCGTAGAAAGATTTTTTCGCTGAAATTTCATTCCAGGGCTCGTGGCCGCATTTTTCCAGCAGACAGAACCTGAAGTTTTTTATTGATTTTTCCATGGGTAGTTTCACGCCATTATAAGGATGAGGATCGTAATCTCCATGAATGGCCAGAACCTGACAGCTTATCCTCCGGGCATGCCTTAATAATTCACCGCTGGATCTCATTTTCTCAGCTTCCGTCCACACCGTTTCGAATATTTTATACTCAAAATTTGCATTTTTGTATGATATACTCTCTGGTTGGAATGCATCTGTCTTTCTCATCAAAGAAGCAATATCATGAAAAATTGGATCCTTTTTATTTTGAGGCGCGATATTGATCTGATTCATTAGCCTGGATAAATCTCTTCTGTCCTTTTCACCCAGGCGCTCCAGGCGGGTTTCCAATATTTTTGAAGTATAATTTTCTTCCATGGGTGCTGCGGCAACCAGGATGAGCTTTTTGACCTGGTCCGGATACTTTGATGCAAAGAGGATGCTCAGCCATGCTCCCCAGGAATGGCCTATGAGGGTGACGGGTTGATGGCCATGCAAGCTAATAATCCCTCTTAATTCAACCAGCAGGCTTTCAATACTGTACCTGGTTTGCATTGCCTCAACCACACCGTTTTGTACGGAGATTTTTTTTGCCACCGCTTCCATTGTTCCGGCTGCCCCCGGTCCCCCGTGAACAAGCACGACCGAATAAGGTGGGTTTCCATATTTACGAAGATTCTGCAAAGAAATCCTTCTTATTACTCATCTTTAAGTTCCACATTGACCATCCAGTCAATCCCGAATTTGTCTTTGCACATGCCAAACATCGCACCCCAGAAGGTTTTTTCCCAGGGCATGACTATCGTTCAGCCTGCTGCCAGGTTATTAAACATACGTTCTCCATCTTCTACAACCAGCGCAGCAATGGAAAGGGATACAGAATTTCCGAAAACCACTTCATTCTCAGGCATTCCGTCCGAAGCCATAATGATTGCATATCCAAATGTAAGGGTGGCATCCCGGCAGTTTCCGTTAAATGCCAGGTAGGGGTTTAATGTGGTGTCTGATCCTTGCATGTTTATTCTACGAAAATAATGGTTTAAATTGAGCAAACCTCATTTAAAACTCATAACTGATTCCAGCCTGGACATTGAATGGATTGCCCGGTGTGAAATGAAGCTCAGAAATAGATACAGGTTCATCGAAGAGCCTGGATTCTGTATCAAACTGGGCTTCATTCCAGGTGATGTTAAATAGGTTTTCCAGCTGGGAAAAGACCCTGAATCTCCCGAAATTATAGGCCAGTATAATATTGTTCAGGAAATGCCCTAAGGCCACCACACTGTTGTCTTCGTTGGCGGGACGGTCTGCCAGATACCGGTATCTGAATGCCCCTTCAAAACCGGCAGGATGTTTGAAATTGATCCCTCCCTGAGAGGTAAACCGCGGTGCCAATGGAATATAATTTGCATCCACTGGCTCATTGATGTATCGTCCATCGGACAGGTTCATGTCCAGGTCAGCCCAGATCCAATGGGCCAGTTGTAATCTGATCTCGGCATCAAATCCTGCACGCCTGGTTTCTCCGCTTATTTCAGTGTTTCCTTCATCCCCTACGAATACAAGTTCCTCTTCCATATGGAGGTACCAGCCAGCCAGGCTTATCAAAACATTTTTCCCAATGCTGAAGCGGGTCCCAAGTTCAGCCCCGCTAGCCCTGGGCAGGGTTTTAATATCCCTGTATGCCGGGTCAAGATTCCGGGACAGCAATTCCTGCTGGATCTCTGTGGGATCAACACCCTGTTTTTTCCTGGCATGGATAATTTCCCTGGTGCGCTGAGCAAGGATTACATCCCTGGCATCATTGGAGTGAAAACCAGTCCCCATATTCAAATAAAGATCAAAATTGCTGGCAGGAGAGAGGACAAGGTTTAGCTTGGGACTCAGCATCGTGGACTGAGCATAACCGCTAGCATGGGGCAGCCCGTTTCCTGGAAATTCAGGGTAATCCAGATGATCGATTGAATGAAAAGTAAAATAATCCCCACGGAGTCCCAGTTGCAGCTTGAATAGCTGGCTGAAAACCAGGTCCTCTTCAAGCCAGAATGCCATATTGACCTCACTGATATTGTTATCGTTCTGTATTGATTTGCGGATCCGGTCCGGGCTTTTCCAGAGGCTCACATCGATGTTATCTCCTCGATAGCTTCCGCCTAACTTGGTATGTGTACGTATACTGCCCCATACTTTGCGTAGACCGTAATAGGTATTGATACCATAGATGGTCCGGTTGTCTGACTGTTCTATCATGTCCCCGTCAATACTGTCATTTAGCCAGAAGGTGAAATTCGAATAAAGTTTAAAATCATATTTCGAAACGAAGGCCTGTACCATGAAATCATGCTCATAACCTTCCATGAAATGGTAATCTACAGAGATATTGTAACGGCCTGTAGTTCCTCCTTCCATATCATCGATGGCGCCCAATCGGGTATTCAATCCCTGGTCAATGGCCCGCTGGGGGATCTGTCCTGATGCGTCCCAGGCCGAAGTGAAGGCGCCTACCCCTATGCCCAGTTCACTTTGTGGTGTTATATGGGTATGGAATTTGCCATAAATGTTGGCACGGTTGAATCCCTGGGGACTCTCAAAAGGCCCGTCTGAATGGTAATATTGTCCGGCAACATAAGCACTCTGGTGTTTACCTGAAGTAGGTATTTTGAGTACAGCAGTGGTTTTAGCTGTGTTGAACATGCCACCTTCCAGTTTCACCAGGTTATGGTCTGGATGATCAGTCGTAGTCAATGAAAGTGAGCCTGCTGTTCCAAAATTACCATATTGGCTGAAGTAGGGTCCCTTGAACACAGTCAAACCTTCAATGATCTCAGGGATCACAAAATGCAGGTCCGCATATCCTTGTCCGTGGCCATGTGAGACCATATTAACCGGTATTCCATCTACTGAGATCCCCACATCAGTGCCATGGTCGGCATCGAAGCCCCTCATGAAGATCTGTTCAGCTTTTCCACCCCCCGCATGCTGGGCTATGAACAGTCCGGGAACCAATAACATTATATCCTGTGCTGAACGGACAGGTTTAATTTTCAAGTCAAAATCCCGGATCGCTTTTGAAGAAGCAGCTGAGAAAGGTTGCCTGGCTTCCACACTGACTGCCGATAGGTCAATACTGCCTGGAACCAGGACAAGATTATATTCCTTCTCTTCACCCTCCTTGAAATCGAGAGAAATTTCTTGTGTTTCATACCCCAGGTATGAAAATATGATCGTCTGTTTTCCTGCCTGGATATCTCTTAGGATGTAATCGCCGTGTATTCCTGATACAGTGCCATGTACAGAGCCCTTTAACAGGATATTTACTCCCACCAACCCTTCCCGATCGTCTTCACCGGTTATAATACCCTGGATGGAAGCATATTGTGATGATAGATGAAGAAGATTAAAAAAAATTGAAATTGTGATGACAATGATTTTGCATTTCATTATTTACCGAATAGTGTTACTAAAATTAATTACGTAGCACTAATTTAATAAATAAATCTAATAAAGGCAGAATGGATTGAGTTATTAAGCTAATTCAGCATTCCCGGTCTGCTGATCAATCCACCTGTTGTTTTTGACCACATTGAGAACATGTATAATGGTAAAAATAAATCTGTCCCCCGCATTTTGAACAGGCATGTCTTTCCTGCTGGTAAAGGATATACATTTCCTGTCCGAGTTCTTTTATTTTATTAAAATTCTCTCTGATCTCATGCCGGTACTTGAATCTTGGGTCCCCTTCATGCGATTTTCCAAGTTTGGAATCATGTATCTTGCAGGGAAATTTGCCACAATCCATACAAAAATCAACCTTCTCTTTTTCATAAGCACAGACCCGGATTTTGCATCCCCACTTCGAGCGACGCTTTTGTTTGTGATCTTCAGATGCACATCCAAGGCAGGATTTCTGATATGAGGGACAGGCACCACACCATACACCACATGGAGCCAGTTCAGGAGGGATCACTGTTTTCATTATCAGGTTTTAGGGTTAATAAAATTAATCATTATCCAGGGTGGAACCACCCGGATCTATATGTTTTTGGATATTTCCCTTGTGAAGGACCTTGTTTATCAGCTTACCGATCTCTTCTCCCCGAATGTAGACCATCATATGTGTTCCGTTCTCAACCAGGTAGTCATATCTCACCTTCCTGTGGGGCAGGGTATGATCCTTATCTCCATGTATATGGATAATACTATTGTCATAACCGTCCTTGTTCCAGTTAATGACCATATCTACAGTTCTTTTGAGATAGGCAGGATCTTTGGCTTCAATCATTGAATTAAAGGTTTCTGAATCTTGCTTTCGAGCGGGCTCCACAATGGGAGCCAGCACTTTTGCACCCCATTTTGTCATTCCCTTTGGGATGATTTTATTCAAAGGAATGGTTTTTTGGAACTTGTATCTTCCTGGTAGCTCAGCACGGTGTTTAGCGCTGGAAATTACGATAGTAATTACCGGTTCCAGGGTATCCGCAAGTTCTGAACAGATCATGCCGCCAAGGGATACACCTATCAGGATAATAGGCCTGCTGGTGTCAATCCAGGGGATGAATCCGTGAGCATATTCCCTGAGGGGGGTGTTTTTCTCGGGGACCGGAAATTCCAGGTGAACGGTATCATATGGAAAATCGATATACTTGAAAAGCCGGCAATCAGCACCCTGTCCGGGAAAGAGATAAATAAGCGTATCAGAGGAAGGAGATTGGGCAAGTATTACTCCACCCTTTGCCTGAAAGACAGTGAGAATGGCGGCAAAAACAAAGATGAGACGGTTCATTACAGAGCAAATTAGAACCTTTTGCGATAAAAGTAACACAAATCCCAGGCAGATGCAATTTCATTTATCGTTTGCAATCTTCCTTCGATTTTACTAGATTGACTAACCCTAATTAATGCTGAATCATCAATGAAAAACCTGATTTTCATTTTATCCGGACTTGCGATACTGGTAATATTTTCTGCAATATCCTGTAAACCATCAAACAAGGATGCAGAGATCTTAACAGAACTAAACCGTAAAGAGCAGCTTGGCAAATTACTGTTCTTTGAGAAGAGTCTTTCTACCCCTGTCGGTCAGGATTGTTCGGACTGCCATAAACCAGAATTTGCTTTTGCTGACCCTGATACCGGACTTCCTGTTTCAAAGGGAGCGGTTGAGGGACGGTACGGGAACCGGAATGACATGCCGGCTGCTTATTCAGCATACGTTCCGCCCTTACACATGGATACTGTTGAGAACATCTGGGTCGGTGGACTCTTCTGGGACGGCAGGGCAAATTCCCTGGAAGAGCAGGCCATGGGTCCACCGCTAAACCCCCTTGAAATGGCCAATCTTGATACCATATCCATCAGGGAAAAGCTGAGAGAGCTTGACTATGCCGATATGTTTGAGGAGATTTATGGCCCAGATGCATTGGGAGATCCTTCAAGGGCTTTCAGTAATATGGCCGATGCAATCGCCGCCTATGAACGATCTGCTGAATTGAATCGATTTGACTCTAAGTACGATTATTTTTTAAAGGGGGAGGCAGATTTAACCGAACAGGAAATCCGGGGGATGGGACTATTCGTTGCTGAAACCAAAGGAAATTGCGCAGCATGCCATCCCAGTATACCATCGGAGGACGGAACGCCCCCATTGTTTACAGACTTTACCTATGACAATCTTGGCGCTCCCAGGAATCCTGAGAATCCTTTTTACAAACTTTCCCTCGATCTGAATCCGGATGGATTCGATTATATTGACCTCGGACTTGCCATAACCGTTAATGATCCTGCTGAGAATGGCAAATTCCGGGTACCGACTTTGAGGAATGTAGCCCTGACCCCGCCATATCTGCATAATGGTGTTTTTAAAACCCTGTACCAGGTTGTGGCGTTTTACAATACCAGGGATGTAGCACCCTGGCCCTCTCCTGAAGTGGCTGATAATGTGAATGATGAGGAATTGGGTGACCTTGGACTCACCAACCAGGAAGTTGAGGATATTGTGGCTTTCCTCTTGACCCTAAATGATGGGTGGAAGCCAGATCAGCCTGCTCCACAATAGGGTATATACAAAAAAAACAGGTCCGGAAAATCTGATCCGAACCTGCCTTGCTAAGATTCTTAGAAAATATTACTGAGCCGGTTTCACGGGAAATTTCGACATAATGGCCTTCACAGCCTTGGGAATGTTCTTGTCCCTTGTCTGCGGATTCTCATCAACGGTTTTGGTTCCGATCCCTTCCCATATCAGTTTTTCATCCTTTGCATCGAAAACATCGCAAACCAGTGTGCCAACTTGATAATCATAATCCTGGATGCTGGTGGTCGAATGTCCTCCTCCCCAGCCGTAACCTGGTCCGTATCCGTAATAACCACCATAATAACCTCCGTATCCTCCACCCATAGAGGTTGTTGTTGCAGTGGTACTTGTCTTTTGCTCAACTACAATAAAGAGGGTAACGATCATATCACCACCTTTTTCTACATATTCCATTCCCCGGGCCTTGAATTCTTCACCGAAAGCATTTTCAATCCTTTCCCTGTCAAGAGTGTTCAGGATCTTATCACTCTCCTCAGCCCATCCGTAGTATTCAAATGTCTTGAATTTTGACCAGTCTGCCGACGAATCAAAATCCGAATAAACTTTCAAACTTGAACAGGAATTCAGGAATACCAGTCCAAGGATAACACCATTTATTAAAATCGATTTTTTCATTAGATTATTATTTGGTTTCAATTAGTGGAATTTCAAGTGCCAGTTGAGCATCGATCATTGTCTCGATCTTATTCTCAGTCTGGAAAAACCTGGCTGCTTTTCCTGCAGGTAATATTTTCTTGAATTTCTTGTAATACTGCTTTTTCAGTTTTAAAACCTCCTGGTTGTAGGCCATGGCGTTGACCCATAATAAATCGGCTTTTTCATCAGTTAGGGTTTCGTAATGTTCTGAAAAATCCTTGATGAGGGCAATTCGCTTATTGGCTACAATATATAGTTTCCCCTGGTACTCATTGTAGAGTTCCCAAAAAGGGGTGCTTTCAACATCAGTCAGTTGCATTACTTCTGCAATGGCAGCTTTCTTTTCGGTTTTCAGAACATCGCGGGCGAGTTCCAGGTAGTCATTCTCAGACTGTGCATAAATGGCAGTTGAAATGAGAATAACGCTTACAATTGATAATAGTTTTTTCATTTTAATGAGTTTTATTGATTCCAAAAAGGTTTGAAACAGTTAATTTTAAAAAGAATATCAAATATATGATTTTAATTGATCCGCATTTGGAATTAACAGTTATTTAACCTGTTAATCATTTGAAGGCCGGCCAGGTAACGAAAAGAACTTTACTTCGTATTTTTAGCAGTCATTCATTACAGCATTTTGAAATACTTTCTAATTACATTATTTCTGTCACTGGCCTGGATTATTTCAGTATTTCCCTATGAGGATGAGGTTCTAGATACATGCGGGATCTATTATGAGGATTTAAGCCATCTACTATCTATCAGGATATATCCCCTGGCCAAGATCAATTCCCTCGAGCTGAAAGTTCCTGATGGAACAATTTCCTTGCAGCCAAACGGGACAGGAAGTATTGGTCTTGGGTTTAATTATAAGTGGCTTGGTTTTGGATTTTCAGTTGGTTTTCCGGCCTCAAAAAAAAGCATTGAGGAGAAGGGGGAAACCGGGCGATTTGATATGCAATTAAGTTATTTTGGGAAACGTCTGGCTGCAGATGGATTCATACAACAATACAAAGGCTATTATATGGCCAACCCATCGGATTATATTCCCTGGGACAATGAATACTATCCCAAATCCAGGGATCTCTGGGTATTCTCCTATGGCGGAAGTGTTCATTATATTTTTAATTCAGATGAGCTCTCCGTCAAGGCTGCATACCTGAGGAACCAGATCCAGAAAAAAAGTGCCGGCAGTTTTGCTGCAGGTTTATTCCTCTATAAGGACAGGGTAGGATCGGAACAGGGATTTATCCCCCCTGAAATGCCGATTGCCCTGCGACAATCTATGGATCTAAAGGAGTTTGATGCCTTTACCATAGGCCTATCAGCAGGATATATATACACTTTTGTATTAGGAAATAATTTCTTTTTAAATCTCTCCGGGTTCCCTGGTATCGGGTACCGTCGGTTTGAAATGAAAACGCTGGATGAAAATCACAGGTCAATTAATACCGTGGGTGTACAATTGATCGCCAGGTCAGCTGTTGGATATGAATTCAAACATTTTTACATGGGATTAAACATGTCCGTAATTCTACGGAACTTTAGTTATGAATTATCCCAGGTAAACCTAGGCACCGGGCAGGTCAGGCTGACCTTCGGAAAACGATTTGACATAAGCCGTAAATAAAAAAAGAGATGCACCATCAGCGCATCTCTTACATTGTTTTTTATGGACTGCTGGCTACTGACCTACAGCCGGGACAGGGTATTTTGACATAATAGCCTGGACCGTTTTGGGTATTTTCGTATCGCGGTTTTTGGGATTTTCACTGATCTCTCCGGTGCCGATACCTTCCCATATCAATTTTTCATCCTTTTTATCAAAAATGTCACAGACAAGGGTTCCCACTTCATAGTCATATTCCTGGATAGAGGTAGTCGAGTGTCCGCCTCCCCATCCATAACCGGGTCCGTATCCATAATAACCGCCGTAACCGCCACCCATGCCTGTTGTTGTGGCATTGTATTGTGTTTTATCCTGAGTCATAATGTAGAGCGTAATAACCATATCGCCTCCTGACTCCACATGCTTGATTCCACGTTGTGTGAATTCATCTTCGAAAGCTGCCTCTATCCTATCTTTCTCCAGACTGTTCAGTAGTTTGTCGCTTCCATCAGCCCAGCCATAGTATTCGTAGGTCTTGAGCTTTGTAAAGTCAACTGATTTATCATAATCATATGTAACTTTAATTGATGAGCAGGATACTATCAATGCAGAGATAAATAGTAATGCTAGAATTTTAATGCTTGTTTTCATAATAATATTGGTTTACAGGT
>RCNF010001071.1_pt1 | contig 14369 bp, 12 predicted proteins | sample 2041311 | NCBI WGS metagenome assembly RCNF01 (sample SAMN09708228, study PRJNA481090) | Marine sediment metagenome, whole genome shotgun sequencing project. | biome: marine sediment; feature: ocean; material: sediment; isolation source: Sewage treatment plant 2 marine sediment (STP2) ... | reverse complement strand
AGCTCAAATGCCCTAAGTTTTGTGTGATCGCGCATGCTTTGTCCCTAAAAGCCTTCAACCTTCAGTCTATCCACCTGAGTAGTTACCTTCTCGTTAGCCTTATTAACCGAACTGGTTAACGAAATAAAGATAAAGTGTCAACCTGAATTCACACTTTTAACAAAACAACTTATTTTGTTAAAGGATGGAAAGGAGTCTTTCGTGGATATTGTCAAATCCGCCGTTGGACATGACCAGAATAAGATCACCGGATCTTGCTTCTGTGACTAAAAAGTCGATTATCGAATCGGTGTCCGGGAAGTAGTGTGCATCTTTTCCCCGATTTGTAAGATCAGCCACCAGTTTTTGGGATGAAAATCTTTCGGCAGGAGGAATCTTGTCAAGGAGTGAAGGATTGCGGATGCATATGAGGTCTGCATCGTCAAATGAAAGGGGATAGATGTTCTGAAACACTTTACGCATGCTGGAATTGGTTCTGGGTTCAAATACTGCAACAATCCGTCCTTCCGGATAAAACGGCTTGACCGCCCGGATGGTCTCACGAACGGCAGTGGGATGATGGGCAAAATCGTCCATGACGGTAACACCGCCTTTTTGGCCACGCACCTCCTGGCGCCGTTTGATACCTTCAAATGTTTCGAAAGCCTTTGCAATTGCCTTTGCCGGGATCATCAGATTATCAGCAACGGCAGTGGCGGACAAAGAATTTAACAGATTGTGTTCTCCTACAAGTCGTGTCTTAAATCTTCCAAATAATGCATTCCGCTTTAACACTTCAAAAAAGGTCCACGGCGGATCAATGGTAATATCGCCAAGACACCAAAAGGTATTTACATCTCTTCCGTATTTTACAACCCGGCACTTTCTTTTGCACACCAGATTCGCAACATTTTTATCGTTGTCATATGCAAGCAGGGTGCTCTGGGGAGAAATGCCGCCTATAAAGGCATCAAAGGCCTCCCTAACATGCTCGATATCCTTAAATATATCAGCGTGATCAAATTCAACGCCGGTCAGTATCGCCATGAAAGGATCATAATGCAAAAACTTGGGGCCTTTATCGAAAAAAGCCGTATCATATTCATCGCCTTCGATGACAACGTATTCACCTCTTCCAAGGCGATAATTGCTCCCAAAATTTTTTAAAATCCCGCCGATCATGAAAGATGGATCGAGATCGGCTTCATAAAGAATCCAGGCCAAAATTGAAGATGTAGTGGTTTTGCCGTGGGTGCCGGCAATAACAAGCTGCTTTTTACCGGCAGCAACAAATCTGTTGAAAGCCTGGGGCATGGAACAAAATTCAAGCCCCATTTGATCCATTTTAACAACCTCGGGATTATCTTTTGATATGGCATTTCCGACAACAACCAAATCCGGACCGTATGAAACATTATTTTGGTTAAAACCTTCGGCAATCTCAATGCCTTTGCTTGAAAGAAAATCGCTCATGGGAGGATAAACTTTATGATCCGAGCCGGTTACTTTATAGCCCAAGTCCTTTAGCATACTGGCAAGTGCTCCCATTCCGGTCCCGCAGATGGCGATCAGGTGAATGTTTTTAACATTTTTGGAAATTTTATTTTTATTCAAGTCCATACTTATTCGCCCGTATTTCTCACCGGATTGATATGCCAGGGAACACTTCATCAGGCCTCGAGCCATGGTATGTTATCGAAAGAGCCTGAGAATCCGCATAAGGCGGACAAGTGCAGGAGATGGGGTGTCTTCCCGCCGGGGCGGAAAGGGGAAATATCCGACACATCACCTGTTTACTATTCTCCGTTCAAGGGCGGTGGAGTTGGAGGCGGTCCAGGTGATGCTTCAGAAGCTGTTGCAGGCGTTGCCTTCCCGAGCGTTTCATAGACTGACAGCAGAAAGATTGTTGCCAGAGGCTGGGTAAAAAGAGAACCTATGAATACGGAGCTTCCTATCGCAGATATCGCTACAAATAGGATAACAACCACTATTTGGTCCACAAGCTTCTCTTTAGTAACCATTGCATAACTCTCCTTAACAGCATCAATGAGGCCCAGATTTCTGTCTGTCATTAGCGGTAGCATGTAGATGCAACAGAATGAGACCGCAAGCAAGAACAGCACTCCTGGCAAGAAAAGAAACATCATTCCGATCATGGTTATAATGAAGACAACAAGACCGAAGCAAAAAAGAGGCAAAAAGAGTCTCATTTGTGAAAAAATATCCTGAACCTTGGGCTCCCGTCCCTCCCTTATCAGCAGTAGAATGGAATGCATATAGCCGGCCATTGTTACAGGCGCCAGGATACCTAACGTAATGAAGCTTATGCCAATCATGGCAAGGGTCATGAATATCAGTGGTGCAATATACTGAAGTGTCATTTTCCAGGCGATTTCAAGATGATACTTAAAATCCATCAATGTTTCCTCCATAAAGTTGTTAATTATTATGTGATTATGTCAAAAGGATATAATCAACCAGAGATTCCAAGTCAAGCCCTGCCAGCTCAAAAACGAAAAAACAAGCATTAAGCCGGATCCGCGGCAGATGGCGGGGCAAAGATCCTTTTCAGCTTTTTACAGGTTGATTCTGAAATCGTGCCCTTGGCCTTTGCGATGTCGATGGTATGAAAGCCAAAAGTTTTATACAGGGCAAGAAGTTCGGGTGTTATTAATCCGATTTCTTCAATATGCTTTTCAACAGTTTCTAAATCTCCCCTGACAATGGGGCCTGTAAGCGCTTCGGGAATCCCAACTTTTTCTACATTGGACAAGGTGCCCTCAATCAGGGGTTTTAATACGTTAAATGCGTCTTGGCCCGCTATTCCAGCCTCACCAATGAGCTTGAATGCAAGATCCAGCAGAGTAACCAGGTAATTTGATGCGACCACGGCCGAGGCGTGGTACAAAGTTTTTGCTTCTGTCAGAATCTTGACACTGGTCCCGCCAAGATCGGTTGCAATTTCCTTTGCCATCTTAACCGCATGGCTTTCACCCTCTATGGAAACAATTATATTTTTAAAAGGGTTGGTGACGTAGTCAATCGAAGCAAAACTTTGGAGTGGATGCATAGATCCAATAAATGCACCGCATTTTTTCGCGGTTGATAAAATAGTTGACGGAAGTGCGCCACTGCAGTGCAGCACCACGGTATTATTGGCAAACCCCCTGTTTCGTGAAATGTTATTGCAAGTATCTGTTATGGCGCCGTCCGGTGTTGTTATAAAAACAAGATCCGCATTTCGGGTTATTTCCCATGGAATATCACTGAAATGATCGGATTGGATTATATCTGCAGCTCGCTTGGCTGATGAAAGACTTTTACTGGCAAATCCGGCAGGCCTGTATCCGGCGCTGTTTAAAAATACCCCAAGGGCTGTGCCAACCTTTCCGCATCCGACAATGGCAAATGATGGTTTCATGCCGTTCTCCTCTCAGGGCTCACGTTTGTTGTTTGGCCGGAAATTTTCCTGACAATACTCTACAATGCTGCTCAAAATGACTACAATGGCTGAACAGCTCTTGTCAAGCCAAAGTGGAGAGTAGCTTTGGATACAAAGAAGTGTTTAATATTTTCTTGACACACCGGTACCATTTAGCCATACTTCAGACCTCAACATTTCGTTAAAATTGCGCCATTTTTTGGACAAACATATCTAAATTTATTGAGTGTGAAGTGACTAAAGTGACCTAAAGTGACTAAAGTTAAGGTATTCTGTCAATTTTATCTAAAATAAATAGCCGGAGCGTAGCGACTCCTTAACTTTAGATCACTTCAAACTTTAGATCACTTTTAACTTTTCCGGTTTATCCGGGATAGGGCTCAAAAGGATCTATTTAAGGCCGCTTTTAATTAATGCCTCTGCCATAGGACTGTTAAAGGAGGGTTTTGGGTTTTTCTTCTTTTTTGGTTTCGGGCCCCGATGAAGATTTTTTTTCACCTTCGATGTTTTCACATTAGGATCCTGATGGCCGGCGCTTGATTTCATCGACAGCGAAATCCGGTTTCTGGCAAGGTCGATGCCTATTACGGTCACCGACACCTTCTGATGAACCTTGACGATGCCAGACGGGTCTTTCACGAAGCGGTCGGACATCTGGCTGATGTGAACCAGGCCGTCCTGATGAATGCCGATGTCCACAAAAGCGCCGAATGCGGTGACATTGGTCACGATTCCTGGCAGTTTCATCTGCGTCCTTAGGTCTTCGATCTTTTCAATGCCGTCGGCAAACGAAAACTCTTCGAATTTTTCCCTGGGGTCACGTCCCGGTTTGGCCAGTTCATCAAGGATGTCGTTCAGGGTGGGGATTCCGACTGATTCCGTCACATATCGTGAGACATCTATTTGACTGCGGATCTCGGGTTTTTTCATCAGGTCAGAGACCGTGGCCCCTAGGTCTTTGGCCATGGCATCGACAATGTGATAACTTTCCGGGTGCACCGCGCTGGCGTCCAGGAGGTTTTCAGCGTCCGGGATTCTCAAAAACCCGGCCGACTGTTCAAAGGCCTTGGGACCCAGGCGCAAAACGTCCAGCAGCTGCGTTCTGGACGTAAAGGGCCCTCTATCCTCGCGATGGGCGACAATGTTGCTTGCGATGCCGGCGTTGAGCCCGGAAACATAGGTCAAAAGCTGAACACTGGCCCGGTTCAGATCCACACCGACACCATTAACGCAGCTCATCACAACGTCGTCCAGGGCCTGTTTCAAGGCGGCCTGATCCACATCGTGCTGGTACTGGCCCACGCCGATTGATTTGGGATCGAGTTTTACGAGTTCCGCCAAAGGATCCATCAAGCGCCTTGCAATGGACACGGCCCCGCGCACCGTCAGATCATGATCCGGGAACTCTTGCCGGGCGACCTTGGAAGCGGAATAGATCGACGCCCCGCTCTCATTAACCATAATCACCGGCACAGGGTTTGAAAACGGAACTGCTTTGGCAAAGGCTTCGGTTTCCCTGCCGGCCGTGCCGTTGCCTACGGCAATGGCTTCGATTTCAAAACGCCGGCACAGGAATTTTATTTGGGCCGATTCTTCAAGGGCTTTTTTATCGGACATGTGGGGAAAAATCGTGTCGTAATGAAGCAGTTTTCCCTGGCGGTCCAGACAGACGAGCTTGCACCCGGTTCTGAATCCCGGATCTATCCCCATCACTCGCTTGGCCCCCAGCGGCGGGGCAAGCAAAAGCTGGCGCAGATTTTCAGCGAACACTCTGATGGCTTTGGCGTCGGCTCGTTCCTTGGAGTGAAGCCGGGCTTCGGTTTCCATAGAACGCGAAAGCAGGCGCTTGTAGCTGTCCGTTATTGCCAGCCTCACCTGGTCGGAATCCGCCCCTTGTCCTTTGACGAACAGGTTTTCGAGCAGCGCGATTGCTTCGGCTTCATCGGGCCGTATGTCGAGGTTCAGGACGTCTTCTTTTTCGCCCCGCCGGATGGCCAACATCCGGTGAGAGGGAATAGTGGACAGGGGCTCTTTCCACTCAAAATAGTCTCTGAACTTAGCGCCTTTTTCCTCCATGCCGGCGGCCATACGGCTTTCAACCGTGGCTTTGGTAAAAAAGAGGTTCCGCAGCCCGGGCCGGGCTTCGTCGTGCTCGTTGACAATTTCGGCAATGATGTCCCTGGCTCCTGCCAGGGCATCTTCCACCGACTCGACCCCCTTTTCAGGATCGATGAACGCCGCCGCCCCTTCCACCGGATCCCTGCCGTCCTGCTCCAGGATCGCCAAAGCCAGGGGTTCGAGTCCTTTTTCCCTGGCCATAACCGCCCTTGTGCGCCGCTTGGGCCGATAGGGCAGATAGATGTCCTCTAATATTGCCATGGTTTCGGCGGCCATAACCCTTTCGGAAAGCTCGTCCGTCATATGGCCGTGCTTCTCGAGAGAGTTTAAGATCGCTTTTTTACGGTCTTCGATTTCTCGAAGCTGGTTGAGCCGGTCCCGGATGGCGGTAACAACGACTTCGTCCAGGCTGCCGGTGGCTTCTTTTCGGTAACGGGCAATAAACGGGATGGTGGCCCCTTCGGATAGAAGGTCGGCTACCGCCTGAACGTTATGGTCGCTTATGTTCTGCTCCCGGGCGATTTTGGATGTGAATGTGTTGTCGTTCATGTTTTTTTGATCTTTCTTTTGGGAAAATATCAGGGTTGATAAACTCGTAAAAAGTCCGTAAATGTTTTTACCATGGGCGGTATCGTTTCAGTAGTGGACAGCCAGCCAAATGGTTTCAACATCCGGATCGGTCCATTCCACTCTGTGTTTGCAATGGGCAGGGATGTGAATATAATCTCCAGGCATCATCTCGATAATTTCCTCTCCATTTTCAAATATCAAGCCTGCAGATCCCTTTAATAACACCACCCACTCATTTTTTTCCTGGTCATACCAAAAGCCATCCGGAGAGTGGTGACCTTTTGATATGATTCTTTCGATTTTACAACCTTCTGCAACAAAAACAGACTCAAACGTTTCATTGTCTATCGAATTAGGCAGGTCTGAAAATAAATTTCCGGATTTAACGATTTGATTATCTTTCATGGCTTCGTAAAAAGTCGGCTATGTGTTCGGGCGTTTAAGCAATTATCTTGAAATCTTTTGTTTTTTCGCAAATTTGTAACTTCTCAATAAATTATAGAGCCAACTGGTGATAAAATGTAACATGTCTGGCTGTTTGAGCAGGTTAGTGAGCCTTAAGAAAAAACAGCGAATAAAATCTTTCATCTTTTAAACATATGATGGTGCATTTAACCAATTGGTATTAAAGGATTGGCTACTGTTTTTTCTTTAGGCTCACTTGAATGCGAGTTCCAGACAGGTTACATTTTATTATCAGTCGGCGGGGCATTATGATCATTTATTACGCCAGAACTTATTGAGAACTTACCCAAATTTAGACTAACTTGTCAAGAATATTCAAAAAACGATAAACTTTATTAGATCAAATCTTGACAATTGTCGTGGTGTTTGTGAATATACAGATCACTTTCCGCAATAATGGTTTTTCACGACAACTATTCGACTTTTAAGGATTTCAATTATGACATGGTTTCTTTATACAATAAGCTTGTTATGTATCACAATTGGATGTTGCACTATTCTTTATGCCGATGAATCCAGAAACGTGTTGAGAAATATATTCAACAAGATTGATCGAAAAATTCTCTCAGCCTTTGAAGCTGTGATGGGTATTCTGCTTGTGGTTTCTGCAACCGCAAGCCATCACTCGTGGTTAATAAGATTAATTGGATTCATGGCTGTCATTGAAGGAGTGGTTATATTTTTTATTCCTAAAAATTTGTATGATGAGCTTATTGATTGGTATATAAACTCAGCATCAGATCAAACATACAGGTTGTTTGGGATTGTTACGTTAATACTTGGAACAGCAGTTTTATCTTGGATTTTATAGAAAGGAGGCACTGCCATGGCTTTAACAAAAGTTCAGCTTGTAGAATCAATTCACAATCAAATCGGTTTCACCCAAAAAAGATCATCAGAAATTGTAGAAACCCTCCTTGAAATCATTAAAGGCACACTGGCATCCGGTGAGAATGTTCTTGTCAGTGGATTCGGCAAATTTTGTGTTAAACAGAAAGATGAACGAAGGGGCAGAAACCCGGCTACCGGTGAAGATTTAATGTTGGCACAAAGAAAGGTTGTTATATTTAAATGTTCAGGGAAATTGCGAAATAGGATTAATGGACAATAATCGTTTGGTTTATTCAACAGAATCAGGCCGAATTTGCCCTTCCTGCGGACATCCGACTACGAAATGCACCTGCAAAAAGAAAAAAAACACCAAGAAACAATCAATATACCCAAAGGATGGAATTGTAAGAATTAGGAGGGAGGTCAAAGGCAGGAAGGGGAAAACAGTGACAGCTGTTTTTGGTGTCCCACTCGATGATAAAAAACTACAGCAATTTGCTAAAACATTGAAACGTTGCTGCGGCACCGGCGGTACAGTAAAGGACGGAATTGTCCTTATACAGGGAGATCACAGGGAGACTCTTCAGAAAGAGATCAAACAACAGGGTTATAATGTAAAAATTGCCGGCGGTTAATTAGTTTCCATCCATAAATGGCTATTTTTCCGATGAGCGGCGTTCTCCGCGGCTTTCCGCCCTCGACGTACAGAAAGTACGCCTCGAGCGAAAATCCTTGTGCGGCCTTGCTCATCGAAAAAATCGCTCATTTATAAATTGGAAACTACTTAGTGCTCGAATGTATTTATGGGATGGGCACCAATTACTTTTGGGGCGTTTTGCAAAGGTCTCGCATCCTGTATGGAAGTTGGAGGAATACTGCTGACAGGGGATAAGCATTTTAAGGTTATGGATCAAATGAAGCCCACTTTAAAGCAATTTTACAATCTTATGGCCCGAACAAGAAGCATTCGGTTTCAAGTTGTTGAAAACATTGTCACGAACCGTCAAATTTCCCCTGACTGGATAAAATCCCTGAAAAACTTCCTTGCGTCCCTTGACGGCATCCATTCTGAAAACGAAAAGAAAATCCTCTACTTAGATAATTCCATGGGAAATACTTCAAAAAAGATTGAGGCGGACCTGACTTATGAAATCACGGAACTGGAAAAAGATATTTTTTACCTTGAAAATGGTGAAGAAGCATTCATTGACTATCTTTCCAGTCTTCATGTCGGATTCCAAAAGCATGTGGACAACGGTTTGAATAAACTCACCGGCCTGAGATTCAATTGTTTTATTACTGACCGGGACGGAACAATAAACAATTACTGCGGCAGATATCGGTCTTCGGTTCAGTCAATTTACAATGCCGTTTTTCTTACCAGATTCGCAAAAAAAAGAGCAAAAAATCCTATTATAATAACCTCCGCCCCTCTGAAAGATCCGGGTATCGTTGATGTTAGTGTTAATCCTGAAAAGACTATTATTTATGCAGCTTCAAAAGGCAGAGAATTTATCGACCTTTCCGGAAACCGGAGAACCTATCCCATAGACGATAAAAAGCAGGAGCTTATTGACAGGCTTAACCAAAAGCTCAGCGTTCTTCTGCAAGAACCGTCCTTTGAGCAGTTCTCCATGATAGGTTCCGGACTCCAGTTGAAGTTTGGCCAGACAACAATAGCCCGCCAGGATATCAGCAGGTCTGTTTCTGAAGATGAATCAGAGGCATTGCTTAAAAGGATTAGAAGTCTTGTGTCTGATATTGATCCGGAAAACAAAGATTTGAAAATTGAGGATACCGGCCTTGATATTGAAATAATTCTCACAATCGAAGACTCTGAAGCCGGGCCCAAGGATTTTGACAAAGGGGACTCGGTAAAATTTCTCGATTCAGAATTAGGGCTTAACATGTCAGAAGGGCCCCATCTTATCTGCGGGGATACATCATCAGATATACCGATGATTGAAGCCTCTATAAATAAAACTGACGACACATGGTCCATTTTTGTTACAAAGGATAAAGAACTTGCCGGCAGGGTCACGGCGGTATGCCCGAACTCCGTTATCGTCCCGGAACCTGATATGCTGGTTACAATTTTAAATTTGATGGCTTCATAAAAAGTCACGAATCTAATTATAGATGGCTAAGTAAAAAGGTTCATATACAAGGCGTAGTATTTTTTCAGGAACGAGGCCATACATGTAGTATGCCGAGTTTCTGAAAAAATACTACAACGCAGTAGATGGGACTTTTTACGACGCCATCAATCTTTCAAACGTTGGACAAAGGAGCAAGACATGGCGTCAACACAGTTTAAGGGTATAATTTTTGACCTGGACGGAGTTATCACGGGCACGGCACGTGTGCACGGTCTTGCATGGGAAAGCATGTTCAATGTTTTTCTTAAGAAGACCGCAAAGAGCGAAAACAAGCCTTTTGTGCCCTTTGATCCTGATGTCGATTACCTGCAATATGTTGACGGCAAACCCAGAATGGAAGGCGTAAAAAGCTTCCTTGAATCCAGAAATATAAAATTGCCCTTTGGTGACCATGACGACCCGCCTGATAAAAAAACCATCTGCGGACTGGGAAACAGGAAAAACCTGGATTTCCAGAAGGTGCTTCGCCGGGAAGGACCTGATGTTTTTGAGACTTCCATAAAATTCATTAAAAGTCTTGAGAAAAAAGGGATTAAAATTGGCGTGGCCTCTTCCAGCAAAAACTGTGCCTTGATCCTTAAGCTTGCAAAAATTGAAAACCTGTTTGAAACAAATGTTGACGGAATTGTATCGTACAAACTCAAACTCAAAGGAAAGCCTGATCCGGATATTTTTGTGACAGCTGCTGAAAATATCGGCCTTCTCCCCGGAGAATGCGTGGTTGTCGAGGACGCCATTTCCGGGGTTCAGGCCGGACGAAACGGCAATTTCGGCCTGACCCTCGGCATAGCAAGAGGCGTTAACGGTGAAACGCTCAGGCAAAACGGCGCAGACATTGTTGTGGGTGATCTGGGCGAAATTACATACCGGGACATAGTGGACTGGTTCGATAAAGGTATTGAGCATGATGGTTGGAACCTGACATACAACAGCTTTGACCCGAAAGATGAAAAGTTGAGGGAAACACTTTGCACCGTAGGAAACGGATACTTGGGAACAAGGGGATGTTTCGAGGGGGAACGGGCATCAGATATTCATTATCCGGGCACTTATATTGCCGGAATGTATAATAAAATTGCCACAAAAATACAGGGCAAGAACATTTACAACAACGATTTTGTCAACTGTCCGAACTGGCTTCTTATTGAAATGAAAATCGGCTCCGGGCCGTTTATAAGTCCTGCACGTATGGAGCTTTTAAGTTATACCCAGAACCTGAACATGCTCGATGGTGTGATGGAAAGATCACTGGTGTGCAAGGATAACCTTGGAAGGATTACAAGGGTACGCAGCAGCAGGATAGCAAGTATGGCAACCCCGCACATCTGCGCAATAAAATATGAATTTATCCCTGTCAATTACTCTGAATCAATAACAATTCGGTCATCCCTTGACGGAACCGTAATAAATGACGGTGTTGCCCGTTACCGCGATTTGAAATCAAAACACCTTGCCGGAGTTGACCATGGAAAGACCGGAAAAGGAATATTCCTCCACGTCCAGACAAATCGCTCGAAGTACCAGATTGTCATGAGCGCCGGGACACAGGTTTATGAAAACGGAAAACCACTTGGTCTTACAAAGAAAATATTCCGAAAAAAGTCGATTCCGAAAATCGGCGAAGAGATAACTGTGGCTGCCAAGGAGAACTCAACATACACGGTTGAAAAAATCGTAAGCATCTACACTTCCCTTGACCCGGGGATTGCAAATCCCAGAAAAGCATCGGCGGATGCGCTGAAAAAGGTCAAAAACTTTAGTGATGTTTTCAAACCACATAAAAAAGCATGGAAGGCTATCTGGAATAACACCGACATCAAGATCAGCGGCGACAGGTTTGTTCAAATGACAGCACGACTGCACATCTATCACCTTCTTGTATCCGGATCACCCAATAATGTTAACATCGACGCCGGTTTCACAGCCCGGGGGCTTCACGGTGAGGCATACCGGGGACATATATTCTGGGATGAGCTCTTTATCCTGCCATTTTTTAATCTACATTTTCCGGAAATCACCCGCGCCATACTGAAATACAGACATAAGCGTCTTGGCGCTGCTAAAAAATATGCCAAACAGAACGGATACAACGGTGGGATGTATCCGTGGCAAACCGCTGATGACGGAAGCGAGGAAACCCAGGAGGTTCATTACAACCCGGCAAATCACACATGGGGGCCGGACTTAAGTCGCAGGCAAAGACATGTATCAATTGCGGTTTTCTACAACATCTGGAAATATGTTGCTGATACCGGCGACAGAAAATTCCTGATAGATTTTGGCGCCGAGGTTATGCTTGAAATCGCCATGTTTTGGTCAAGCATCGCATTCTTTGATGCTGATACAGGGAAATATCACATTGAGGGGGTAATGGGGCCGGACGAATTTCACGAAAAACTTCCCGGTTCGAAATCACAAGGGCTCAAGGATAACGCCTATACAAATGTAATGGTGGTATGGCTTCTTAAAAAGGCTCTAAAACTTGTTGAGAGCCTCGGACCCAAAACGTTGGCCGGTCTTAGCCAAAAGATCGGATTCAACACCGACGAGATCAACAAGTGGAAAGATATTGCCGGCAATTTGAATGTAATAATTACAAAACAAGGGATCATCAGCCAGTTTGACGGATACATGGACCTTATGGAACTTAACTGGAATCACTATCGTGAAAAGTATGGCAATATCCACCGCCTGGACCGCATTATAAAAGCCGAAGGAGATTCCCCGGACAAATACAAGCTTGCAAAGCAGGCTGATGTTCTCATGATGTTCTATGTGCTGGGTCCTGAGGCAGTGAAAACAATCCTTAACAGCCTGGGATACAAGATGGATGATGCAATCAAACTTCTGAAGAAAAACTATGAATATTACGAAGCGAGAACCACTCATGGATCCACCCTAAGCAAGGTCGTCCATGCAGTCATCTCAGGATATATATATGCAGGCAATACGGCATGGGACTGGTTCCTGGAAGCCATGGAAAGCGATATCTTTGACACACAGGGCGGCACGACTTTAGAAGGGATACACTGCGGAGTAATGGCAAGCGCACTTGATGTTATCTACAGGTATTTTGCCGGAATCGATCTTTCCGATGAGGTTCTTGAAGTAAACCCGCATCTGCCGAAACACTGGAGCAGTCTTGCCTTCAGAATCCGCCACCGAAAAATATGGTGCAATTTTCAATTTACCCCAAAGACCATAAAAATTAAAATTGAGGGAAAAGGTAAAAACAAGGTTCCTATAACAATACTTGGCAAAAACATTACGGTGATGCCCGGTAAAAGCAGAACTATTGGTGTTTAAGAAGTTACAAATAAGAGCATTAATATTTAGAGTAGAGTAGAGGACAAAGAAAATATTTTTGCCTTTCCAGAAGAAAGGCAAAAAACATCGTGCCTCTTGAAGGGAAGGCGCTCAATCATTGTAACAACAAAACAGTAAAGTAGGGAAAAAGCATCTGTTTTTGGCCCCTCGGCTTTTTTTCCGCTAAAGCGGAATTGTGTTTTCTCGGCTTCATCTGGAAGCCGAGAAAAAAAATCAAGTCAATCCGGTTAATCCTGTCAGAAAACATTTAGGCTTTATGTATAAATAATTATAAACTCATTAGTATATCTCCGAAAGGTCAGCAGGTAACCGTTCACGGATCCGGTGTCGGGTGTCAGGGCTTATTTTGGGGTGCGAAACTTGAGTGATATGGAAATCAACCATGACCGACAATTTACATATTTACAGCCAAATTTTTCAACACCATATAAAAAGCCGTAGGGTTCAAAAAAAAGAACAGTACGCCCATCATGTTGATATGGTAATGTCTGTATCCGGCGCTGCCGGTATCGGTAAAACAACCTTCTGCAAAGAATTTTTAACATACCTTAATGATAATGAAGTCAGCGCCGTTCATGTGCCTCTGGACGGTTTCATGCTGGACCGGGAAATAAGAAAAAAAAGGAATATTAGCGGTAATGATCCGCAGTCATCAGACATCCCGGTCCTTGTTGAGAAGATGAAATCTCTTATTTACGAAGGTCGTGAAATCGACCTTCCGGTGTATAACCACATGACCGGCAAACACGACGATCCTGTTCCTGTCAGGCCATGCAGTGTTATTCTTCTCGACGGAATAATGTCACTTCATTACGAAATCAGGGAACGGTTCCCGAATCTGAAAATATTTCTTTTCAGCGACGATCTTGTCATCCGTGGATTCAGACTTAAGGTGGACATGGAAGAACGGGGATATTCTGTTTTTGAAGCACTTGCCCATTCAGATGAAGAATTTGACTCTTACAACCGGTGGATTTACCATCAAATCACATTTGCGGATTTGGTCATATCAGTTGGGAAACATAGAAACTTGTCTATCAAATAACGGCGCGGATAACCAGCGGGCGGTTTACTGTAGCGTTTATTCAGAATTAAAACGCAAAAGGCCTGAGTTTATTCCCGTCTGGTTCATTCGCTTTGTTATGCCCCGGTAGTATGCTCAAATTCTGTTTCTGTGGTTTTAACTGGAATAATTCTTTGCTCGATATCAGACCATATTTTACGCTTCATCATCCTCAAATCATATTCAGTCTGCAGGTGCAGCCAAAACTGAGCCTCAATCCCAAAATAGCGCTGTAGTCTCAAGGCGGTGTCGGCAGTGATGGATCTTTTCCCGTTGACAATTTCGCTGATCCGATTGGGAGGGACAGAAAGGTCACGTGAAAGCTGGTTTATACTGATACCTAATGGTTCCATAAAATCTTCACGCAGGATTTCACCAGGCGTAATTGGGTCTAGTAATTTTTTAGCACTCATAT
>RCNF010001066.1_pt1 | contig 14403 bp, 11 predicted proteins | sample 2041311 | NCBI WGS metagenome assembly RCNF01 (sample SAMN09708228, study PRJNA481090) | Marine sediment metagenome, whole genome shotgun sequencing project. | biome: marine sediment; feature: ocean; material: sediment; isolation source: Sewage treatment plant 2 marine sediment (STP2) ... | reverse complement strand
AAATCAAATAGAGAAATATGGTGGGAAGGAACTGCAAAATCTTGGTGACGGCTTCATGTTGTCTTTTACATCCGCAACCGCAGCAATAAAATGTGCTTGCAAAATTCAGCAACAATTAGCGGAGGATTTGCCAAATATTCAGATTCGAATAGGGATAAATACTGGTGAGATTGTCAGGAGGGAAGCCAAACATCCTTTCGGCCAAGCGGTAGTTGTCGCTTCCCGGATCGTCTCAGAATGTAAAGGGCGGCAGTTATTAGTTTCGGATGTTACGAAACAACTCACTGCTGGAGGTGGCTTTTCGTTTATTGAAAAGGAAACATTTCAACCAAAAGGCTTCAATGATAGCATCAAATTGTTTGAAGTTGTTTGGGCAGAATAGCTGTATTTATCAAATTACTAAAGTTATGATCTGCTACTAAGACACAACTTTTTCAAGAGTTCTAAGTCTTGTAATATCTCCAACAGATCGGCATAACTTGTTGTTGTGAAAAAGTTGTGATATCGCTGATATCAGTAGTTTCGCTCAACCTGTGGTATTCTCAATAAATCACCACAATGGTTGATGTTGTGATATCATCAAATGTACGATCACTTTGAAGGTCGTATCATTTCTGAATACCCTCCAAGATTTTTATCATAGAAAAATCATATTTCACGACTACATAAAGGAGCCTTCAGTCCAGAACGGCACCGTTCGTTTGAAGATTTGGTCACATGGGCAAAAATTTTCGATTTAATGACTTAATCATACAATCTTCTATTGATAGGAGTGCCCGAAAATGATCAAATCTATAATATTTCAAAAAAGCTAAATGTTGCTATTTGACGATGTAATCTTCTGCCCTGAACCAATCACGGTTAAGATGGAGACCGAGGCAAATTTGAAAATCGGACATCTCCCAATTTCATAAAGGAACCTTGTATCGCGGATAGCGCCGATTCGGTGGTGACTTGGTCAATTTCGCCGTTATTCGTTCACTGAAAGCTCAATCATAGAGTCTCAACATGAACGCAGTCCACAGATTTGTTCAAGTCTCGCATGGACTAAATGATTAGAATATCGATATTTTGTATCCAATTTCCATAAGTGAGGATGAATAACTATATACTTACGAGTCAAAATATTTAGAGATCACCTTCATCATTTTTTCTCAGTCTCAATTGATGAATTGTTTCGGATAAGGCATTCTCGTCACCAACATTACCAGGGAAAACAATATAGGCTAAACCCGGGAAACGGCTCTCTTTGCCCAGCTGCCAGACCGAAACACCTGGCTGTATCTGACCGAGAACAAAAGCCTTTTTGACATCTAAAGCCTGGGTGGCGATGTCACTTGAAGTAATGCCGCCTTTCGCCAGGATATAACGAGGTGCTGTTTGAATACGCTGCAAAATGACGGTCAATCCCTGTGAAATTTTTTGCCCTATCTTAAGGCTGCTTTTGGAATCTTTGCCGGTCATTAGTCGACGACTAGTGTAAATCAGCATATCTTTTCCCTGGCGCAGTGCCTTTTCAATCTCGTTCACTACACGATCGGACTCACTGTCGCAAAACCGATCATCCATTAGAGCGTCAACGTGTATCTCGGTATGCGAAATATTTCTTGCGGCAAGCAGGGAATTGATCTGTTTGGTGCTGCGCGGCACATAGGAACCCACAACAATCAGGCCTCCACCAGCAGAAGGTAATTGCAGATCAGGTTGAGTTAGGAGCGGGCGAGGGGAGATTCCGGCCCGCACCTGAACAAACGAAGCCGCTGTTCGAAATAAAAATATTTTGTCGGATGCCTCTGCAGCAAGCAATCCCTGAACAAAAACCTCAAGATCACGGTAGCTGGCGGCATTCACTACGCAGTATTTCTTCTTGTGTAATCTCATTAAAATCGTGGTCACCGATTCCGGACCTCCTTTGCGAAGGTCTTCAATTGAAATAGTCGTCACATCCTGAGCAGCAATTTGCCCGTTGGTCTTTTCGGCCACCCAGTCGCACAAATTTGATTTTGAATATCCAAATACGCGATCACGGGCAAATTCCGTTTCAGCAGCAGGAACCAAAATGCCATCCTCTTCTACAAAATGAATATTATCAATGGTGTAACGGCCGCCTTCTAAGAAAAATGGAATGATAATCCATCCGTCATAATTTTGGGCCAGAGCGCCTGACAGCGCGTCGACTTCTCCGGGAAAATGGCCTCGCAGGGTTGAATCACTGCGACTGATGACGACAAACTTTTGACAAGCTTGCCTTGCTGCTGTTGCCAGGTTGTGACCGATTTCGGCATTTATTTTACGGGCGACAGGCAAGGTGCAACTTCTGGAATTGGTCAATATATAAAAGGCCGACAAGTCATTCTTAAGCTCGGCTGCAAGCGTTTCAGTTGACCACTCGGTAAGCACATGTAGACCATGGATGGTCTGAGTGCCGGTAGGGTCATCATCCAAAACAACAATTTTGTAACGATCAGCCTCAATGTACTTATTAATGGCAGGCCTTAAATCCTGTGGCCATTTATCCGGCAGGGTATTGAGTAGTTGCCTTTTTGAGATAGGTTGATTATCCAAAATAACTCTAAATTTAATCTTTGTAAGTCTGAATTCCTAAATCTTCTGCATTTAAAATACTGGGGGCCGCTTGGGGAATATCACCTTCCAGAAAAGGTGTAATATCGCTTCTTTGCCAGGCCGGAAACCCTTGCAAGATGCCCGCCACATTGGCCGCGGCCAGCGTGGCCATTCCCTGTCTTGTCCAACTGGTTGCAGATGCAATATGGGGGACGATGACAACATTTTCCAGACCTACCAGACCAGGTGCCATCTCGGGCTCATTTTCAAAGACATCCAGTCCGGCTCTAAAATTTGGATGCTGTTGGCAATGGTTAACCAGTGCTGCTTCATCAATAACAGGGCCGCGGCTGGTGTTGATTAAAATAGCGTTTTCTTTCATCAACGCCAGGTACTGTGCATCGATGAGATGATACGTGGAATCGTCCAGAACAGTGTGGATACTGACAACGTCCGCTGCTTCAAGCAGTTCTTCAATTCGATCGGCTCTTTGGCAGCGGATCGGCGGCAGTCCCTGACGCTGAAGGAATTCGGCATAATCGTTTGTGTAATCTTCCAGGGCATGGTTTTGATATATATCATAATAAATAAGGTTCATCTTGTGGCCTTCGACCATCATCCGGGCATAGGACTCACCGATTCGACCGGCACCGATGATACCGAGGGTTTTGCGCCACAGCAATTCGCCTAAAAAAAGGGTCGGCAGCCAGCCTTTATAATTACCTGCGCGAAGAAACCGTTCCGCCTCTCCAACGCGGCGGGCCGCAGCAAAGGTTAATGAAACCGCCATTTCAGCTGTCGTTTCGGTCAGCACGCCTGGTGTATTGCCAACCGGGATACCGTGCTGGGTGGCAGCCGCTATGTCGATGTTATTATATCCCACGGCGTAATTGCTGTATGCGCTGCCTCCGGCTACTTTGAGCGCAGCAAACAATTCGCTGCCCCATTCTTCGGTCAGTTGTCCGATGACCCCGTCACAAAGAATGCCCATTGCAGTTTTAATGTCGTCGGCACTCAATACATCGGTCGATGTCGAGATTTCCACCCGACAGCCTGCGGCCGTCAATATTTCAACCCACCGTTTGCCAGGGAGTTCCTGGGTAACCAATACCCGTTTACTACCTGACGGGTTGACCATTCGCCATTTTTTGGTTCCCATAATGGGATCCTCCTTAAAAGTTTTATTTACGTTTTATAACCGCCTCTACCGCAGCGATAATGTGTCGGGCTGTTAGGCCGTATTTATCAATTACCTCCAAATAAGGCCCGGATTCGGCAAAGGTGTCGCGGACCCCGATTCGCTGCATGGGTATGGGATTGTTTTCCACCAGCACTTCCGCCACTGCACTGCCGAGCCCGCCATAAAAAACGTTGTTTTCAGCCGTGACAATGGCACCTGTTTCCGCTGCTGCTTTTAAAATCAGTTCTTCGTCCAATGGTTTGAGTGTATGACAGTCGATCACCCGTGTATCGATTCCCTTTGCAGCCAGCTTTTCGGCAGCCACAAGCGACTGAATCACCAGATCACGGTTGGCGATGATCGTCACATCCTTACCAGAGCGTATGGTAACCGCCTTGCCGATTTCAAAGGGAAAATCGTTGGTATAAAGAAACGGAACAGGGTCCCGGGTAAAACTGAGATATACGGGGCCTTTGTATTCAGCTGCTGCCCAGACGGCCAGCTCGGTGCTTGCGGGATCTGCCGGTGCGATTACCGTTGAATTGGCAATGGAGCGCATAATGGATAGGTCTTCCTGTCCCTGGTGGGTTACGCCGTCCGGACCGGGGGTAATCCCGCTGTGGCTGGCCGCGATCTTGACGTTTAACTTCGGGTAGTGAATGCTGTTGCGGACCATGTCCAAAGCACGCATACTTGCAAAAACAGCATACGTACAGGCAAAGGGAATCAGGCCCGTGGTGGCCATACCTGCAGCTGCAGCCATCATATTTTGTTCGGCAATTCCGAAATTAAAGGATCGTTCCGGAAATTTTTCTGCAAATTTATTGGTTCCGATGGACTTGGACACATCGGCATCCAGCACAACAACCTGTGAGTTTTTCTCGCCCAGTTCCAGCATGGTCTTGGCAAAGGAAGCCCGGGTCGGCAGTGAATCGGAAACGCTGAACAGGTCGTCGGAAGCCAACAGCTCCACAACATCAGAACGTATATATCGATAGGGTGACGAGGATTGATTAGGATTCACTGCTGCACCTCCTGATTTCATTCAGAGCTTCTTCCGCCTGCTCCTGGCTGGGGGCTTTACCATGCCATTCACACATATTTTCCATATAAGAAACACCTTTGCCTTTGATCGTGCGCGCAATAATGATCGTCGGTTCATTTTTATGCGCTTTGGCTGTTTCAAGCGCCTCGACAACGGCTGCCATGTTGTGGCCGTCTATTTCCATGACATTCCAGTTGAAAGCGCGCCATTTATCAGCAATGGGTTCGATGGGTATGGTTTGATCCACATAGTTGTCATTTTGCAGGTTGTTGCAGTCCATGATAACGGTGAGGTTGTCCAGCTTCCACTTGGGCGCCGACATAGCCGCTTCCCAGATAGAACCTTCTTGAGACTCTCCATCGCCGATAACAATCCATACGTGAAAATCTTTTTGCTGGAGTTTGCCGCTCAAGGCCATACCCAACCCGGCCGAAAGTCCATGCCCCAGCGAGCCGGTCGTCATGTCGATACCAGGGGTTTTGTGCATGTCCGGATGGCCCTGCAAGATGCTGTTGAGTCGGCGCAGGGTGCCAAGATGAGACTTGTCGAAATACCCACGCTCGGCCAGAGCCGCATACCAAACCGGGCAGGCATGGCCCTTGGACAATATAAACCGATCACGATCCGGCCATTGCGGATTTTGGTGATCGATCCGCATGACACGAAAGTAAAGTGCGGTGACAATATCAGTGGCCGAAAGCGAACCGCCGGGATGACCGGCCTGGGCCGTGCAGATCATTTCAATGATGTCACATCGAATGACTGCTGCCATTTGTTCCAATTCTTTTATTGACATGGGTTCTTGAGCCATATCCATCGTTACTCCTTTTTAATTAAGTTAGTCCTGTTCTTATTTATTTGAACCCAAAAAAATTTTCTTCGATAAATCGCCACATTGGCAGGTAATCGCTGTGTTGCATGAGACGGTTTAGTTCAACCGTATCGATTTCATCGAGTCGTTGCCAGATATTATTGGTCATGCGGCTGTTGGCCTCAAAGGTGCCTCTGATATCCCACCGCGTCGGTGAGGTGTCCGACGTGAGATAATCGTTGTACCCATATTTTTTTAAAAAATAGAGAAATTCAACATACTCTAAAAAGTGTTTGGTGCCGCAAAAATAGTCCCAGTCCCATTTGCCGTCGTTGTCGTTGACGTGAATGTAAAGCTTGTATGGGCTTTCGGCCAGAAGCACCAGTGCTTCAGCCGGATTCTCATTGCCATATATGGAATGGCCGAAATCCAATGTAACCCCCATGTCTCTGTTTTGAATATCATTGAGCAGACAAAGGGTTTTGGCCGCAGAGTCCACAAAACAGCGCCCGCGGGTTTCACTCGGTTTGTACTCGATGTATAGGGGTATCTCCGGCTTATACTCGCCGGCCTCACCAAAAGTTTCCACCAAGTACTTCCAGGTCTGGGCGTAATCGTATTGAAACGAAAACTCATACCCGTCACCGAGGGGGCAGCAGGTCACTTTGTCTGCCCCGGCAGCAGCGGCAAAATCCTTGGCTTCCTTGATGAATCTTACCGCTTTGGCCCTGACGATTTTATCATGGGATGTGAGACCGCCATTTAAAAACTCCGGTTCGGCTTTGACATTGACGTTAACGGCCGCAATGTTCAAATTGTATTTGCGCAAAAGCACTTGTGTCGCTTGGGGGTCGTTGACCTCATAGGGGTAAACCAGCTCCACCCCGTCGTAACCATCAATTTCGGTCATGAGCTCAAATTTACCCTCCAGCTCAAGCGGTTTGTTGTATTCGTGAAACCGGTCTTTGGTTTTGGATAAAAAACCGGTGATGATACCCATCTTCAACATTGGGTCCTCCTTGCCGGGATAAATAATTCCCTTAAAAGCTAATACGTATCAGTTATTTGTTAATGGTGTCTTCCTCGAATTTCGCCTTGGTGGTTTTGCGTCTAAAAATCAGATCCGCCACTTTGGTTTTAAATCTGCGATAAAATTGAAATTGGCTGATAATCGTCCAGACAATAATCAAAAAAAGGATCAATGAGACCGGTCTGGTAAAAACGGGCATAAAGCTACCCTGCGACACCATCAGCGCCCGCCGGAGGTTTTCATCGGCCATTGGACCGAGAATGACACCGATAACCAAAGGCGCGATTGGATAGCCCATTTCGATTAAAAAGTAGGCCACGATGCCCACCGGCAGCATCAGGTAAAGGTTGAAAATATTCAATCCCAACGAATAGGAGCCGATGATGCATAGCACGCCGATAATGGGCATAAAGATCTGCGTTGGAATCCGCAGCACCTTGACCACTTGTTTGGCCAGCAGCATGCCGGATACCCACATGGCCATGGATGCCAACAACAAAATGGCTGCCACTTCCAAGATGAACGTCGGGTGTTCGAAGGTAATCATTGGGCCTGGTGTTACCCCGTGTAGCATGAGAGCTCCCAGTAGCATGGCAGCAGGTGGGCTGCCAGGTATTCCCAGGTTCAGCAGTGGAATCTGCGCGCCCCCGACGCAGGCGTTGTTGGCTGTTTCACTGGCCAATACACCTTGTAGTTCACCCTTGCCAAAGGTTTCCGGGTGCTTGGATGTGTTTTTGGCCGTACCGTAGGAGACCCAGCCGGCAATGTCTTCTCCGATGCCGGGGACGGCTCCGATGCCGACACCGATCAAGGCCGACCGGATGATCGCCGGGATGTTACGGATTATAGTACGGATTTCCGGTAAAATGCGCTGGAGCTTCTGGGTTTCGCCGATCTGAAAGCGATCCTTAAGCACCTGAATAATTTGGGGAATACCGAAAGCTCCGATGAGCACCGGTACCACTTCAACCCCACTTTCCAGTGCAGAAATACCGAAGGTAAAACGCGGGTAGAACTGCAGCATATCCCGTCCCACACAGGCCAGAAAAAGCCCCAAAAAACCGGAAATCCAACCCTTGATGACCAGATCCGGGCTGGTCAAGGTGCCGCTGATTAGAATACCGAAGAAAGCCAAGAGAAAAAATTCAAACGAAGTGAACTGAAGCGCAAAATACGAAATCAGCGGTGAGATACTGACGATAAAAATAATGCTGAAGGCTGTGCCGATTGCGGATGCTGTGGTGGTCAATCCGATGGCCCGTCCGCCTTCACCTTTGCAGGCCAGAGGATATCCATCCAGGGCCGTGGCTGCTGCAGCGGCTGTTCCAGGGATATTGATCAGAATGGCAGCATAGGATCCTCCGTAAGTTCCGCCGACATAAATGGAAAGCAGACAGACCATGGCAAGGGCCGTATCCATGCCGTAGGTTAGTGCGGTCAGCAGGGCGACCCCCAGTGTGGAGGTCAAGCCTGGCATGGCGCCGAAAATGATCCCCAAAATCACGGATCCAAAAAGGACGGCCAGATTCACCGGGTCCGAGGCAAGGTGAAATACAATTTCAAAAAAAGCCCAGATACGGTCAAAAATCATCATAGCAGTCAGCACTCCCGCATGTGAAGTTTTTAAAATTCAAGGTACCAAATGGCATCCAGAACCGCCACAATCAGGCCTTCGGTCGGCATGGGTACCAATAAAAGATATTTAAAAATTGAACCGATCAAAAACGGCGTGGTTACAGCTAAAATCAGGCTGGTTCTATATTTTTTGCGTAGTGCCGGGATACTGCTAATTAGGGTCCAGGTATAGATGCAATAGGAAATGATAAACGCAAGCATGAGCCAGTCGTTCGGAAAAGCAATGATCGGCTGCAAAATGGCGGGAAGTTTAAGTGCAAAATAAACCATAAAAAATACGGTTCCAGCCAGGTAGAAGTACAACATCTTTTTGAGCAGAGTGTCATCGTTAAAGTAAAACATGCTGATGAACGCCACCAGAAAAAGAACACTGCAAAGGAAGAAATCGATCCGCGAAATATTTAAATAGACCAGACTGAAAAATAAAACAGCAATGGCGTAAACTCGGATATTGGAAGGGGTTTTTAGGAAAAGGATTAATTCCGGACTGATAAGCCAGCGAATCACAGCCTTTAACCCTTTTAGGCCCACTTCTTTCATAGCGGTTCGAACCAGCAATGCACCCAGCAGCATGATCATAGCGCCAACGAGTAGGGGAAAAAGCGCTGGTGATACAAACCAGACATTCTGTACGCCTCCCCAGGAATCCTTCATAGGCATTTTGGCGGCCTGGCTAATGATCCATATCCCAAAGAGAAAAATGATGCTCCCGGAAAATATATCCGCCTTGCGAAGTTTATCCTTTTCCATCATGGTGAACGTTCCTTCATTTTAACCAGGTTACTTAATATCAACATCGGTGCGACACACCCTGCCGATGCGCAGGTCGGAATCCTTTACGATAACGATTTTTGCATCGGTGTTGATTCGTCAGGGAATCGAGGAGTTTTCTTATAATAAGAATTTCATTCCCTTATTGTATGTCCCAGCGAATGTGGGGTGTGAGAATCCATTTACTTAAGATAAAACATCATGAATACCCACATGCGCACCTATAAAAAAACTCCCCGATTTTACAATCACTACTATTTTGGAATACCGAGCTTTGCAGGATTAACCTTAGCGGCTTTTAATTCCCACAGTGTCCATGCAAAATTGGACTCCAGCGCGTTGAATACTTTTCTCGACTCCGCCCCGGTTTTGCCAGAAAGCAGGTAGTAATTTTTCTTGGCCCAGGTTTTAACTTTTTCAGTGGCCATTGCTTGTTTAAAGGCTTTTACCAGGACTGCCTTTGCTTTTGCCGGCACGTCGGATGGAACCGCAAATCCGATGGCCTGAGAAATCGGCAAATATTTGGACAATCCGGGATACGAATCAAATGAAGACGGAATCGTTCCCAATCCTTCCACCTTGAAAGAATCCGGGATCAGCATCCCCAACGCCCTTAATTTACCGCCGCGAAGCAGCTGCTGTTGTTCGGCCAGTGAGGTGACCACTACCTGAACTTCGCCGGTCATGGCTGCATTCTGGCTGGGGGCCGAACCCTTGTAAGGAATAAAGTTAAAGTCTGCCCCGGAGCCACTTTCCACCGCCAAGAGGTTCAAATGGTGGATAGAGCCGGCGCCGCTGGCTGCTGCTGTGATGCTGTTGGGTTTTTTCTTGGCAGCTTCAATAAGATCCTTAAGGGTTTTGTATGGCGTGTTGGGTGTGACGGATATCACGTCTGGGGATCCACCCACAATGAAGGTGTCCCACACATCAAACTTCTTGTCCCAACCACCCTGAACTCCGGCGGTAACATTTGATTCGGAAAGACCACATAGCGTATATCCATCATGGGGCCGTGAGTAAGCATAGCTCATGCCAACAGAACCAGCAACCCCGCCTGTTTTGTTAATCACATTGATATTGACGCCCAGAAATTGTTTCATTTCAGCCGTAATTATTCTAACACAGGTATCAGTTCCACCACCGGCACCCCAGACAACGGCTGCAGTAATGTTTCTTTTGGGAAAGCTTTTAGCATACACACCGGTCGTAACCGCCAAAAGTATTACCAGACAGATAATTATAATTTTTTTCATTTTGCAATTCCTCCACCTAAAGTTGTTGTTTAATGAGTTCAACCCTTATCAGCCACCCTTGTGGTTTTATCATGGACGGTTAGAGATTCTTAAAGCAATCTTTTGATTGACTACTAAATCTTCCACATTCTGTTTGTCTATCCTTTCCTGTGGGTAAATCATTGGGTCAACCGACCGGGATTGGGCAATCTTTCCTATTGTTTTCATCCCCCCTTTCTGTTTTGTGTTTTCCGCATCATTTCAATAAATATTATAGTGAAGTAAAATATGCACTGGTCTGCCATTTTTAAGCGAGAGAAATCATAATGACTGCTCAATATTGGCAAACTATTCGTATTTGCCTTGGATTCTTTGCAATCCAAGCGGCTATTGGTTAACAGCAACTGATCGCTTTCCAATCTCATTTTTTAAAAAACCAATGGTTCGCTTGAAATGTTGTCGCATTAGCATTTCGGCGTCGTCGGATGAGCGACTGCAGATAGCGTCAATCATCGCCCGATGTTCATGTATGGTTTCATCCGGCGGTCGCACCAATCCTTCTGAAGAAATCACCTGATATGAAAAACTAATAATATTATAGGATTGTAAAATGCTTTTTAAAAATTCTTTGGATCCGATTTCAGTTACATAGCTGTGAAACTGTCGATCTTCCCTGGCATAAGACTTATATTGGGCATGGTTGATCGGCGATGAAAACTGCTTGAAGAAACGGTTGAGCTTGTTAACTTGTTTATCGGTGATGCAAATTGCCGCTCTTCTGGCCGCCAGACCTTCAAGCACTTCGCGTAATTCAAATATGTTGACCATTTCCTGAACAGTAAAAAGGCGGACAAAAAAACCTTTACGGGGTTTGGCCTCAACCAGTTTTTCTTTTTCCATATATTTGAGTGCGCTGACCAGTGGGGTTCGGCTGATGCCAAGCTCTTGAGCTAAATTTTCCTGAGGAATCTTATCTCCTGGCAGGAGCTTGCGGTTGGTGATCATTTCTTTGATAATCAGGTAGGCTTTTTGATCCAAATTTTCGTATTCCGCTCCCAAGTTTTTCATTCACCCCTCCTCTTAAAAAATCTAAAAAACTTGCTGGGCCAAGTTTGTGGAACAGACAGAAGTATTCATAACCGCATATTGAATATTGTATGCAAAATTTAGTATGCAAAATCATTCGTGTTTGTCAAGAAAAATCTTCATTTTTTTCTTGGGTTATGATACGATGTATTTTCTTGGATCTGTAAGGGCAAAAAGTTAGGAAGGGACTCTAAATTAAAATTTAACGCTTAAAGGAGACTCACCACAACCAGCAGAACCGGCAGCACCACTACTAACATTGCCGTTGTAAAAAACCAGCACGAGTTGGCCAAATCGATATCCAGGTCGTAAATGGATGGAGGGATCAAGGCGTTGAAGGCTACCGGCATGGCGGAAAGAATAACCACCACTTTTAAAGGTAAACCGTTATCGATGGTATCAAAGCCGATGAGATAGGCCAAAGAAACGGTCAACACCGGTACCAGTACGAATTTTATAAGAGATACGGCCACACATTCTTTTATATAGTTCTGCACTCGTCTGAATTTGAGAGCCATGCCGATGGAGGCGAGCAATAAAACGGTACCCAAGGGTACACAGACAGCAACGATCGACTTGAATGCCGTCGGACGGTTTACGTCGCTGATATTTAGGACACCTCCTAAAATAATGCTCGATAAGGCAACGATGATGAAAGGATCTCGTACCAAGCCTTTCAGTCGATGGGTGATCTGTTCGTCTTTACCGCCAATGCTATAATACTTGGCAATGGGGAACCCGACGGCGTAATAAGACAGTTCTTCAAAAAGCTTGTAGATGGGTACCAGAGCAAATCCGGTTTCACCTAAAAATACGAAGCAGACCAGAGCACCTATAGAACCTATATTGGTAAAGGAACCGCAACCGAACATGGCACCGGTTTTACGTGGCTCCAATCCGAGCAACCGAGCGGCCAGTAGGGCCAGAACACCGCCGGACATCAGCGAAAAAAGACCGTTAAATGGTAAAGCGGCCAAACGCACATCCTGTATGCTGGCGACCCAGATGGCGCCGACAATGGCAATAGGATTGATAAACAGCAGGGCTATTTTCTGGAGAAGTTTGCGCAATTCATCAATCGGCATCGGCAGGTTCAAAAGGCCGCGTTGAAACAAGATTTGGACTCCATATCCTGACAACAATCCAAAAAATATAATGCTGAAAGAATAGATAAATTTGGCCATCATCACCTTGCCTGAGAGTTAGTAGTTTAAATCGGGTTACCGGATCGTATCGATACTGAGACTATACACACCAGATATAGCTTTTGCAACTGGCATCATTTAGATATATCGGGCCAAAAGCTATCGTTATCAACCGAACATTCCAAAAAATGTCAATTGGAACCGGACAGTTTGACGATTGGTTGGCCGTCTTCGTAATGCTTCAATGCAGCTGAATGGTTTCAGCACCCCTTCTACAATTTGGATTTGTTTGACAACCAAAGCCTTTCATTTTATATAAAAATAAAGGAAATGAAGGGATGGTGGATAACAGGCAACGCAAAATTATCGTATCAGTTGCTCCCGTGGGAAAGGACGTACCGGAGTCCTCGTTGAATCCGATCACCCCTGAGGAAGTGGCCGAAGAGGTAGCTGCCTGTGCCAAGGCCGGCGCTGGCATGGTTCATCTGCATGTGCGCGACCGCCACGGAAGCCAAATAGCCGATTTGACTGATTTTTCACAAACCCTTGATCACATTCGGGCAACAACGGACATCATTATCCAGGGATCCACCGGCGGATTGGTGGACCTTTCGATCGAAGAAAGGAGTACGGCTTTGAATGACCAGCGGGTGCAAACCGCCTCCCTGAATATGGGATCGGTCAATTTCGGCGATGAGGTCTATGTCAACACACTACCGGATATTCACTACTGGGCCCGCCGCATGGCAGAAGAAAGAATCGTTCCAGAGCTGGAGATTTTTGAAGTGGGAATGATTCCTGTCTATAAACAGCTGATGACAGAGAAAGTTTTGCGAAAACCGTTTTCTTTCAACTTCATTCTCGGTGTAGAATGGGGACTACCAGCAGTTCCCCAGAGCCTGTTTTTTTTGACCTCATTCCTGAACGAACCGATTCCCTGGGGTGTTACCCATGCCGCTATGACCGATTTTTCATTGCTGGCGATTGCGGTCGGTTTAGGGGCAGCCGCTGTGCGTGTTGGATTTGAAGACAGTGTGTTCTATGCTCCTGGCAAAGCCGCATCGGCTAATGTCGAATTGGTTAAGCGGGTTGTAGCATTGATTCATAACATGGGATTCGATGTTGCTACGAGCGAAGAAGCTCGGGCCATTCTTGGGGTTTTAAAATGATGCTTTCCACAGCAAAATTTCGAAGAGTATCCATTTTTACTGGCATTCGCCGGTATCCGACTTTACTTTAGCGCAATATGAGGGACATCCATTGCTTTATTATTTTGCATGTTCCAATAACCTTAATCCCTCATTCTCAATTAGATAATTTATACCTGGGTTATGATTAGTGTGTTCCCTGAATTCACTTATTGCCAGTTGACTTCGTTAGTTAAACTACCATTTTAATGCGGCTCAAAGGAGCCGAAAAATCTGCCAAGTCATAAGTTGTTTAGCTCATACCCACTCAGAAGACTCCTTTATTAATTCGAGGCCATGGAAAACCATAGGTGCGGACATATCTGACACCGGATATATCTCGAAATTTAGAAAAGATTATCATTTGAAACATATGATATTCAATCCTGGGCGAGGGTTAAGATTTCTGCAATCTGGCAGATTTTCGGATATTAAAGGTTTTGTAACAAAATCTTCAAATGGAACAGATGAGAAGAGACAGGCAAATTCACAAAATCTTAACCTGCGTACGGCTATGACAATTTCAAGATTCCTTTATTGAACGGCTACCATAAAAATTTATTTGTGCTCACCGATTTGGAGCGATACTTCGCAACCAATTTATGAAAAGACTATCAGAACAAATGTATGAATTATGGCAACTGGTCAGAGTTGAGATTTCTGCTATCTGACAGATTTTCCAATATTAAAGGTTATGTAACAAAATCTATAATTGC
>RCNF010001065.1_pt1 | contig 14404 bp, 10 predicted proteins | sample 2041311 | NCBI WGS metagenome assembly RCNF01 (sample SAMN09708228, study PRJNA481090) | Marine sediment metagenome, whole genome shotgun sequencing project. | biome: marine sediment; feature: ocean; material: sediment; isolation source: Sewage treatment plant 2 marine sediment (STP2) ... | reverse complement strand
ATTCAGGAACAGCTTATTGTAGAATTGTATTCAAAATAGAATCATAACAAATTATTTATGGCTGTATTAGCTTTTCAAAAACCGGACAAGGTTATAATGGTTGACTCGGATGAGTATTATGGAAAATTCGAGTTTCGTCCATTGGAGCCAGGTTATGGGATTACTGTAGGAAATTCATTGCGGCGCATATTGCTCTCTTCACTTGAGGGTTATGCGATTACCACGGTGAAAGTAGAAGGTGTGGAACATGAATTCTCCACCATAACGGGTGTCATCGAAGATGTCACCGAAATCATCCTTAACCTGAAACAGATCCGGTTTAAGAACCAGATTGATGATGTTGATGATGAGAAGATTATGGTAACTCTCACGGGACAGGAAGAATTTAAGGCAGGTGATCTGAATAAGTTCTTAAGTGGTTTCCGTGTCTTAAATCCCGATCTGGTTATCTGCCACATGGAGGAAGATGTAAAACTTCAGATCGAGATGACCATCAATAAAGGCAGGGGATATGTTCCTTCTGAAGAGAATAAACCCATGGATGCAGAATTTGGATTGATAGCGATGGATTCCATTTTTACACCCATAAAGAATGTTCAATATTCCATTGAGAATTACAGGGTTGAGCAAAAAACGGATTATGAGAAACTCATCGTTGAGATCATGACTGATGGCTCCATACATCCTAAGGATGCATTGAAAGAAGCAGCCAAGATCCTGATATACCATTTCATGCTCTTTTCCGATGAAAAGATTACGTTGAATTCAGATGAGAAATTTGCCAATGAAGAATTTGATGAGGAAATTCTGCATATGCGGCAATTACTGAAAACAAAACTTGTTGACCTGGATCTATCCGTTCGCGCCCTTAACTGTCTGAAGGCAGCCGAGGTTGAGACGCTGGGGGACCTGGTTAAATTCAACAAAAACGACCTGTTGAAATTCAGGAATTTCGGTAAAAAATCTCTGACTGAACTGGATGAATTGCTGGTCAGCATGAACCTGAATTTCGGAATGGATATCAGCAAGTATAAATTAGACAAGGATTAAATGAAAAATGAGACACAGGAAGAAATTTAATCATCTTAGCAGGACGAGTTCGCACAGGAAGGCGATGCTGGCCAATATGGCATCCTCTCTTATATTACATAAACGGATTACCACGACAACTGCAAAAGCCAAGGAACTCCGAACTTTTGTGGAACCGATCATAACTCGCTCAAAAGAAGATTCTACCCACTCCAGAAGAATGGTATTCAAGAATTTGCGTGACAAATATGCAGTGTCTGAATTATTCAGGGAGGTGGCAACCAAAGTCGGTGAAAGGCCGGGCGGATATACCCGCATTATCAAGCTTGGAAACAGGCAGGGGGATAATGCAGATATGTGCATCATTGAACTTGTTGATTTCAATGAGAATTTGCTGGCTGAAAAAGCTGCAGCTACCAAGCCCAAGTCAACCAGGCGCAGAAGAGGAGGCAAAAAGACCGGAACTGAGGAAGAAACTGGTGCTGCTATAACTGCAGAAGCATCTGAAACCGGTACAGAAGTTGAAGAAATTGTTGAATCAGTTGTTGAAGAAACTGTAGCTGAAGCAGAAGCTCCTGCAGAGCCGGAGGCTGAAATCAAGGAAGAAACCGTAGCTGAAGCAGAAGCTCCTGCAGAACCTGCAGCTGAAATCAAGGAAGAAACCGTAGCTGAAGCAGAAGCTCCTGCAGAACCTGAAGCAGAAGAGGTAAAGACCGAGGAAACTGAAGACACCGGGGAAGCTAAGCCTGAGGAGGGTAAAGACAAAGAGGAGAAGAAAGAAGAATAATTAGCAGAAATTTCGTATGGATCAGGAGAGGGATAAAGGATTTGTATATACTTTATCCCTTTTTTATTCAGTTTAATAGAATCATTAACAAAAAAAGATAAGTTAAAATGGCACAAATCATTAGCGTACAGGCAAGAGAAGTCCTCGATTCCAGAGGCAATCCAACCGTTGAAGTAGATGTTTATACCGAAAGTGGAATTGTTGGCAGGGCCATTGTTCCTTCCGGAGCATCCACTGGTATTCATGAAGCTGTAGAACTTCGTGACGGAGATAAAGGACGCTACCTGGGAAAAGGAGTATTGAAAGCAGTTGAAAATGTGAATAAGATTATCAATGAGGAAATCAGTGGCATGTTTGTCACTGACCAGAACGAGATTGACGCCAAAATGATTGAGCTGGATGGTTCAGATAATAAAGGGAACCTTGGTGCCAATGCCATTCTCGGTGTGTCTCTCGCATGTGCCAAAGCCGGTGCACAGTATACCGGACAGCCCCTTTTCCGGTACATAGGTGGTGTTAATGCAAATACCCTTCCCATACCTATGATGAACATCCTGAATGGCGGACAACATGCTGATAATAAGATTGATATTCAGGAATTTATGATTATGCCGGTAGGAGCCCAAAATTTTTCGGAGGCCCTGAGGATGGGGGCCGAGATCTTTCACAACCTGAAGGCTGTTCTCAAATCCAAGGGACAATCAACGAATGTAGGCGATGAAGGAGGATTTGCACCCAACCTGGGGTCCAATGAAGAAGCGATAGAAGTAGTGATTGAAGCCATACAGAAAGCGGGATACAAGCCCGGGGATGATATCTGTATTGCCCTTGATCCTGCAGCATCCGAGTTCTATAACAAGGAGAAAAAAGTATATCAGTTTGAATCTACCGGCCAGGAAATGACCTCCTCTGAGCTGGTCAGTTACTGGAAGGAATGGTCAGATAAATATCCTATCATATCCATTGAAGATGGAATGGATGAGGATGACTGGAAAGGATGGAAAGAGCTCAACGAGGCCATAGGGAATAAAGTCCAAATTGTAGGGGATGACCTGTTTGTCACGAACGTAAAAAGGCTGCAACGTGGGATTGATGAAGGTTCGGCAAACTCGATCCTGATCAAGGTGAACCAGATCGGAACCCTTACCGAGACCATCAATGCAGTCCAGTTGGCCACCCAGCATTCAATGACCTCCATTATTTCTCACCGCTCGGGAGAAACAGAAGATACAACCATTGCTGACCTTGCTGTGGCGCTGAATACCGGACTGATCAAAACAGGCTCTGCTTCAAGGTCAGACCGTATTGCAAAATATAATCAGCTTCTACGAATCGAAGAGTTACTGGGCACTTCAGCCAGGTATCTCGGGAAAGATTTCAAATTCCTCAAGTAAGAGAAGGATTTTTTATCATATAACTTAAACTCTCAAATTTATGTCAAGTCTGAAGCAAAAACTATCTGAAAAGATTAAGGAACATCGTCCCAGGACCCTCAAACTGATGAAGGAACATGGTGATGTCACCGTGGATGAGGTGACCATTGCAAAACTCATCGGGGGAATGCGCTCACTGAAATCCCTTGTCACTGATATCTCTTACCTGGATCCGCAGGAAGGGATACGGTACCGGGGATATACCCTGCCCGAAGTATTCGAACTTTTGCCAAAACCGGAAGGATCAGAAGGTCCTTACGTTGAGGGTTTGTTCTACCTTTTGCTTACAGGCGACATTCCAACTGAGGAGGAAGTGGGCGAAGTCATCGATGAGTTCCGGAAGCGGAGTGTACTCCCTGGCTATGTCTATGAGGTCATCGATGCCTTTCCTTCTGACAGTCCACCAATGTCAATATTTTCGGCTGCTATCCTGGCCCTCAGCAGGGAATCCCAATTCAACCAGCAATACCTGGCCGGCATATCAAAAAAGGATTACTGGAAATCTACTTTTGAGGATGCCATGAACCTCCTGGCCAAGTTGCCCGAGATCGGGGCTTATATTTATGCCAAATTATATAAAAATGGCCAGAAAGTACTGTCGGATCCCAAGCTGGATATGGGTAGCAATTTTGCCCAGATGATGGGACAAAAATCCCCATACGATGACATTTCAAGGATGTATTTCATCCTGCATGCCGACCACGAGAGTGGTAATGTGAGTGCTCATACAGGCCATCTTGTGGCCAGTTCACTCTCCGATATTTACCTGTCCATTTCGGCCATGATCAACGGACTGGCTGGTCCCTTACATGGATTGGCTAACCAGGAGGTTTTGCGCTGGTTGCAGGATCTGATGAATAAAATGGATGGAAAGGTACCCTCTGAGGAAGAGATGAAACAGTTCGTATGGGATACATTGAATGCCGGACAGGTAATTCCTGGCTTCGGACATGCAGTTCTTCGTAAAACGGATCCAAGATACGCTGTACAGCGAGATTTTGCCCTGAAGCACATGGCGCAGGATGAGCTTTTCCAGTATGTTGATATGCTGTATAAGGTAGTGCCACCAATCCTTCAGGAACATGGTCATGCCAAGAATCCCTGGCCCAATGTGGATGCACATTCAGGGATGATTCAATGGCATTACGGGATCACGGAATATGAGTTCTACACCGTACTGTTCGGCATTGGAAGGGCCTTTGGGATCACCGCCAATATCATATGGGACAGGGCCCTTTTATATCCATTGGAAAGGCCTAAATCCCTTACAACCCAAATGCTGGAGGATATAGTTCAAAAGGCAGGCCAGGGCACCTGATCTTTTGGCCGCATTGGTAAAGAGGGTAATAAATGTTATTTTAGCTACCCTGTATGCACAGATTCCGTAACATACCACTGGCAATCTGCCTTTTCATTTGTGGTTTGATGGTAACTGTCAACCCGGCGGCCCAACCTGCTGAGTTAGATGGAACTTTATTCACAGCGCACACCGGTTTAAGCCAGTCCAGGGTCCATACCATACTCCAGGACTCTCTGGGCTTTTTATGGATTGGGACCCAGGATGGTTTAAACAAGTACGATGGTTTTTCTTTCGATCATTTCAGGTACCAACCTGATACTGTCTCCCTGTCGAACAGTACCATCCGCTGCCTGGCTGAAGGAAAAGATGGAGTCTTATGGGTTGGTACGGATCATGGACTTAACAAACTCGAAAGGCTGGGTGGTTATTCCTGGTCATACATGATCCCAGAGAACATAGAATCCTCCAATTATGAAAAACCTGCTATCTATGCTGTGCTGGAAGATGATGAAGGCCATGTATGGATCAGGACAGAGCGAAGACTCGAAATGTTCGATCCGGAATCCAGTCAGTTTACTCCATTTGACCTTTATTTTGCAGAAGAAACTCCTAGCGGTAATCCGGCTGCTTCTTCCATGGTTGAAGACCGTGACGGACAGATCTGGATTGGGACCAAGGACGGGTTGAAGGTCTTTGATAAAAAATCGCAGAGCATCATCCGGTATGCAGTTTCCAACAACATAGGACTGAATAGTGATAATGTTAGGGTCCTGCACATTGATAGGCAGGATCAGATTTGGATAGGAACTGGGGATGGGCTTTTTTTGTATAACCGCCCTGAGGGTGTGTTTATAGATGTGGGAGATTCCATTCCCGAACTGGAAGGGATCAATGTAAATTCCCTGGGTGGCAGCAGTGATGGTACCGTGCTGGTAGGGACAGACCATGCCCTGATAATGATTCGGCCCGATCTTTCTGACGCCTGGATGTACAATTCATTCAATAGGGAAGAACTGCAAACTCCCTTTACAAGTATTTACACCATTTTTGAAGATGCTTCTGAGATACTGTGGCTGGGGACGCATGGAGGTTTGGTAAAAATCGATCAAAAGCCGCGTAAATTCCAGGTCATCAATCATCGAAATCCCCAAATACGTGGATTATCTTCCTATATGATCTCCAGTATTTTCCAGGAAGAAAATGGTGATCTTTGGCTGGGAACCACTGGCATGGGACTGAACCATGTTAGTGACTCAACCGGCGAGGTTAAAATGTATGCAAGAAATGCCGGGCCAGGCAGGCGGCTTATACACGATCAGATTCATAAGGTTTACAGGGATAAATCGGGAAATCTCTGGGTAGGTACGGGAGACGGGGTGAATGTAATGATGGACGGGTCAAACCAGTTTTACCGATTTTGTGACCGGGAGCCACGTGTATCCTGTGGATACTTTAACGGGCAGCAGGTATATGATATCCTCGAAGATTCAGGAGGAGATATCTGGTTTGCTGCTTCCAACGGCCTGCATACATACGATCCGGAACAGGGTCAGATAAGGAGCTACAACAAGATTTACAATGGTGCTGAAATGCTGTCCCTGCAGGATGTTTATTGTGTGTTGGAGGATCACAGGGGCTGGATTTGGGTGGGATCTTCAGTAGGACTGATAAAAATCATACCCCAGGAAGAACCGCTTGAGATTTTCCAGGCAGGCATTTTAAACCAGTCTTCTAATATCAATAACAATACTGTGTTTTCGCTCCTGCTAGATTCAGAGAACCAGCTCTGGGTAGGAACGGCTTCCGGTTTAAACCGGTATGATCCGGAAAGTAATTCCTTTGTCTATTTCTCTGACCCGGTAGAACTGGCTGAGCTCAGGATATACGGGATGGAGGAAGATGTAAATGGGAATCTGTGGTTGAGCTCTGACCGTGGTTTGTCCAGGTACGATCCGGAGATGGAATCCTTTATACAGTACGGCTCATCAGACGGACTGCAAAACTACGAATACTTCCTTGGTTCCTCCTACCGGGATAAGGAGGGAAGGTTGTATTTTGGAGGTATATCAGGACTGAATATCTTTCACCCGGATTCCATTCTGTATAATACACATAAACCACGGTTGTCATTCACACAGTATGTGAAGAGACGTGAACAGGGAGGTAGTTCCAAGCCAATTTTCCTCGACCGGGTATCTGCCGTCAAAGTTGATCGTGGCGTACAAGTCATTATCATCAAGTTCTCAGCACTTGAATTCACAGCACCTGAAAGGAACCGATATATATATAAACTGGTAAGCAAAGACCAGGGCGATCTTTGGATCCACCTCGAGGAACAGCATTCTGTGACACTGCTTAATCAAAGTCCGGGTACCTACACCCTAAGTGTAAAAGGATCAAATAATGACCTGTTGTATTCGGATGAGGAAATCCAGATCGAAATCGATATCCCGTACCCCTTCTGGAGTAAAACCCTGGCCATCAGCATATATGTTGTATTGGGTATTCTCCTTATTATGCTGGCTATACGGATCAGGACAAGGAGCTTGAGGAGGACCAACCGGATACTCCGGGAGAAAGAAATATCTGCAAAGGAGATTTCGAGGCAAAGAGAGGAGCTGGTTATGAAGAATAAAAATATCACGGACAGCATCCTCTATGCCAAGCGGATACAGATCGCCCTGTTGCCATCTTCTGATAGTTTCCGGGCTATATTACCCGACTCCTTTGTATTATTCAAACCCAAGGATATTGTCAGCGGGGATTTCTACTGGATAAACCAGCATGGCAACAAGATCTATGTTGCCGCAGTAGATTGTACAGGGCACGGTGTACCAGGCGCTTTTGTCTCCATCATAGGGTTTGAATTGTTCAGAAAAATCACGGCCAGTAAACAGGGTAGTAACCCGGCCATGATCCTTGACACGCTGAACGAAAATTTCTCAGAGATCTTCTCAGATGGAGAACAGGTTTACCTGAATGACGGAATGGATCTATCCCTCTGTATCCTTGATATGAAAGAAAAATCGCTGGATTATTCCGGTGCATTTAATCCATTGTATCTCATTCGTAATGAAACTGTTATAGAGGTAAAGGCTGACCGATTCTCTGTCGGTGCTGACGTTCATTTTTCCAATGAACGGAAATTATTTAAAAGCCATAAGATCTACCTTCAGAAAAATGATGTAATCTACATTTTTTCAGATGGATATGCTGACCAGTTTGGCGGACCTGATGGCAAGAAATTCAAATACCGCAGGTTCAGGCATCTCCTGCTGACCATTCACAAATTGCCGATGGAGAAACAACGTTCCATACTTGATGCCAGCATTGAGGAGTGGAAAGGTAGCGTGGACCAGGTGGATGATATCCTTATCATAGGGATCAAGCCTGAAATACGCTGATGAATTTGACTAGACGTCCACAGATTTGGCCAGGAGTGTTTTCATCTTTTCTACCAGCACATCAACCTGGAAAGGTTTGCTTATATAATCATCCATTCCAACCGCAAGACAGGCTTCACGGTCCCCAGCCATGGCATTGGCAGTGATGGCTATGATGGGCGTGAAGGAGTTTGAGCTGGTCTCTATCTCCCTAATTTTTTTCGTGGCCAGGAATCCATCCATGACAGGCATCTGGATATCCATTAAAATCAGGTCATAGTTTGTAGTCCCGAATTTGTCCAGGGATTCCTTGCCATTCTGGGCAAGATCGATGTTCTTGACAAGGGGTTCAAGGCTTAATACAACAATCCGCTGGTTGATAAGATTATCCTCAACCAGCAGGATATTTGCATCTTTCAATTCCACCTTCCTGGTCGTCCTGATATCTTCCACGCCAAAGTGTGATCCCTTGGCTCCCTTTTTAAGTTTCTTATTGCTTTTTATGAATTCCAGGTCAAAGTTAAACAGGGTATGATCCTCGTAGGTTTCAGTAACAAGTACTCCCCCCAGAATATCCACAAACTTTTCAGGAATGCTCAAATCCATCTCCTCTAATGGTACCGGTAGTTTGCATTTAACACTGCTTCCTGCCTCCTTGGTCTTCCCTGCTGGTTTGGGGGCCAAACAGGCCATTATTTTGAACCTGAGCGTAAGCTTTGCATCTGTTTCCCGGTAGTTGAAGATCTTGATCTGAATGTTCATCTGATGATTGGCCTGACCCAGTTTAAGGATGTTTTCGACCAGGTTCAGGAACAGTTGCTTTATCCTGATTGGATCACCCATGACCTGGTTGGAAAGGGTGGCATCGGGTTCCAGGGTAACATACAATCCCTCGTATTCCGCGGCAGAAAACAGCTGCAGGATATTTTCAACGGCGGATGCCAGATCAAAGGAAATACTGCCCTCCCTTACACTTTGAAGATCTAAATTGGATACCTTAACGATATTGTTGACTGCCTCTACCAGGTTGTTGGTTGATGCCAGAATGGTATTAATAAGATCGCCTTGTTCGTCGGTCAGCTCGGACTTACTGACCAGGTTACTGACCAGGGTGATGTTGTTCAGGGATGTCCTTAACTGGTGGGAAAGTTTGGATATGAATTCATCTCTGCTGCGGGACTCAAAATTGGCTTCCTCCAGGGCTTTGTCAAGTTTTTGGACATTATACACCCGCAGGTATTCAAAAGCATATATCAGTATGTAAAAACCAAGGTAAGCAAATAGATACCTTATGCTGAACGGAAATTCATAGTCAACCTGTACAAATGGGAAATTGCCAAAAAGCACAATGGCTGATAAGACCATAAAGACCAGCGAGGCTATGCTACCCCTTTTAATTCCAAGCAGGATCAAGGCAATCGCCGGGAAGGTCAGTCCCCACAAATGCCCGGTACCATGGGTTCCCCCGTGTATGAGAATGACCAGGAGCAAAAGGGCCATCAGACCAAGTAAAAATCCTACAGCATGGTGGATCCGTTGCGTCCTGATAAGAAAAATGGTATTGAATGCGGTGAGCAGTCCGGCCATAAAAAGGATCAGCGAGAGCCCGTAAAACCGGTTTAAAAGCGCCGTGACTGCAAATCCAACAAAGAAAACGATACCCAGGGAGCTGAAAATATTGGTTAGCAGAATGCGGGTCTGTATCTGAGGGTCTATTTTTTCGTTTAATCCGAAAGAGAAAAATTTAAGAATTTTCTCTTGAGTAAGCATGAATTCGTGGATTTTTTATGCGTAAATTTGCAGGTGGATGATATACAGATTTGTTCATAAATATACGTAAAAAAACAATCTTCGCGAAAAGCCATAGATGATTCTTGTCATATCAGATAATACCTGATAAATTGGTACGTTGTTTGTAAGTGCTGATATGATTTACTAAAAGTACTTTTTATGAAAATGGATAAGATGAAATACAGACTCTGGGGGATTGTGCTGGGAGTGTTAATCATCTGGTTCATGCCTGCAGGCATATTTTCTCAACCGCAGCAGGATACCCTTAACATGATCAGATATACCCCGGAATTTAAATTCCGGGAAGGCTTATTCCTCAATTATATGCAGGTAAAAAAGAATGCTCCCATCCCCAAATCGAGGCTAATTACCAATGTGGATTATGATGACAGGGAGTATTACACCAAAGTACTTGAAAAGAAGGATATCCTGTTCTATGACCATCTTGGGATGAAGCAGGAAGTGAAAACAAAGCAAGTATGGGGATTCAGCAGGAACGGGATCCTGTACGTGGCCATTGACGACAAATATCACAGAATCACCATAGTGGGGAGGATTTGTCATTTTGTTGCAACGGTCACTACCTATGACTCCAGACAATATGATCCATATTATTACAATCCATACGATTATTATTATCGTAATGGAAGATATCCTACGAATTATGCGTCCTCCGAGATGCGGCAATACATCTATGATTTTGAGGGAGGGAAGGTATATGATTATGATGTAGAGGGCCTCGAAATGCTGTTAATGAAAGATCCGGAACTTCATGATGAGTTTGCCCAGTTGAGTAAAAAGAAAAGAAGGCAATTGAAGTTCTTATACCTCAGGAAATTTAATGAACGAAATCCTTTATACATACCCAAAATCTAACATTTCAATTACCATGCAAAGAACTATCGTTTTCCTCATACTGGTATGTTTTTCATTCCTGGTCGGTGCACAGTATGTACCAACATCAGACGATCTCGACCACTTCCTTAAAACCAAAACACTGGTGGTGAAAGATAAAAACCCATTGAATACCTATGATGCTGAAATTGAAGAAGTCATGGCAAAGGAGTGGGATATTACTGAATATGAGATCATACCCTTTTCCGAGTTTGAAGAAAAAAGAATGAATCCGGAGTATTCCTTCCTGTTTCTCGCCACAGTGGTTTTTGAAAAAGATAAACTGAATGCAAAATACAGGTTCCTGAATGTTTCCATGGGAGGAGATTATTTTCACATTGGCATGATGCCTGACCTGGTTTCGGTCCCGGTATCATACACCAATGTTGAAGACGAGTCCTATAATTACAAGCTTGGTATCCTTGTCCGGTTTGCCCAGCAACATCTCCGGCTGATCCATGCCAATCCCGAGATCATTTCCACCAATGTTTTCAAGCATTATAACGATAATATGAAAGATGTGAAGCAAAAGACATTATACCTGCTTGAGGATGAAATGGCCAATGATATAAACTCAACTTCACGGATAAAGAAAGTCTATCCACATGATTTTAAGCTGGTTACCAGAGAGGAGATCCGGCAGGCCATCACCGACAGGGATGAAGATGTGGTTTTCCTGCACAAGGTCGGGCCGGAAGGTACAAGGCTGAAGGCAAGATGTTATAAGGTTTTGATAGGAGCTGCAGATGCCAGCTTCTATTATTTCGATTATCATATGATCAGTGATAAAAAACCGGATGGCTTTCTGTCAAAAGACCTGAAGAAGATCAGCAAATAGTGAAGAAGGTTAGCATACCCAAGGGGACCCGTGATTATTCACCGGATGCCATGGCAGGCCGGAAGTATATTTTCAGCACGATAGAAGATGTATTCAGGCTTTATGGCTATCAGCCAATTGAAACTCCGGCCATGGAAAACCTGGATACCCTGCTGGGGAAATATGGGGAGGAGGGAGACAAGCTCCTATTCAAGATCCTGAATTCTGGGGATTTTCTTTCTGCGGTGGATGATGATCAGCTGCACAAGGGTAACTCAGCCAGGTTATCGACCCAGATAAGTGAAAAAGGCCTTCGATATGATCTTACAGTTCCATTTGCACGATATGTGGTACAGCACAGGAACGAGATCAACTTTCCATTCAAGCGTTATCAGATACAGCCGGTATGGCGGGCTGACCGGCCACAAAAAGGGAGGTACAGGGAATTTTATCAGTGTGATGTGGATATTATCGGCAGCAGGTCCCTGCTGAACGAATTCGAACTGGTAGAGATCATAGACAGGGTATTTGAAAAATTCGGGATGAATATTGATATCAGGATCAACAACAGGAAGATCCTGGCTGGTATTGCTGAAGTCATTGGTGAAAGAGACCGCCTGGTTGACATAACTGTGGCTCTTGATAAGACGGATAAGATTGGTGCCGAAAAGGTAAATGAAGAACTCAGATCACGCGGCTTGTCCACAGAGGCGGTAGACAAACTGCAACCAATCATCAATCTAACCGGAGATCATTCACAAAAACTGGAAAGCCTGAAGAACATATTATCCGGCAGCGAAACAGGTATACTGGGTGTGAATGAGATGATCAGGCTTTTTGATTATCTCCAGGGCCAGGCGCTGAAGGCAAACGTGGGACTGGACCTGACCCTGGCCCGGGGACTGAACTACTATACAGGAGCCATCATCGAGGTGTTGGCCAATGACGTGAAGATAGGCAGCGTTTGTGGTGGGGGCAGGTATGATGACCTGACCGGGATATTTGGATTGGAAGATGTATCGGGTGTTGGTGTTTCATTCGGAGCCGACCGGATCTATGATGTCCTTCACCAGCTGGATATGTTCCCGAAAAAAGTGATCACTGGGACACGTGTCCTCTTCATCAACTTTGGTCCGGCTGAGGAAAAGCATATACTTACTGTACTGCCTGATTTCAGAAAGGCCGGAATTGAGACTGAGATCTACCCGGACCAGGCCAAACTGAAAAAGCAGATGAGCTATGCCAATGGCAAGGGTATTCCTTTTGTGGCCCTGGTCGGCGAGAATGAAATCAGTAAAAATATTATAACCATCAAGGACATGGAAACAGGCATGCAAAAGGAGATGACCACACAGGAGGCAATCCGGCATGTTTTCGTAGCTGATGAAGGATGACGCCATACATAAGATTTCTCCGGACGAACTCCAGTTCGGACGGGTTCAACAGATCATGAAGGATGGACTGGATCTGGAGCTTTCCGACAGATCCATAGAACTGGTTCAGAAATGCAGGACCTACCTTGATCAGAAACTCGCAGATACAAATGAACCACTATATGGGATCAATACAGGTTTCGGGTCTTTGCAGGACAGGCTGATATCACATGAGGACCTGGGGATATTGCAAAGAAACCTGGTGCTGTCCCATGCCTGTGGGCAGGGTGATGAGATACCCAGGGAGATAACCCGTTTAATGATGTTCCTGAAGATACAGTCCCTCGCCTACGGTAATTCCGGTATACAGTTATCCACGATTCAGCGGCTCGTGGAGTTTTTCAATCACAGGGTTACCCCCGTAGTTTATATGTATGGATCCCTTGGTGCTTCAGGGGACCTTGCCCCATTAGCCCATATTAGCCTTCCATTGATTGGAGAAGGGGAAGTTTATTATCAGGGGAAAAGGAAAGCTGTCAGGACTGTGCTCAAGGAACTGGATATGAAACCAGTGATGCTTGCCTCCAAAGAGGGACTTGCCCTGCTGAATGGTACCCAGTTTATGAGTGCATTCGGAGTAAACTGTTGCCTGCGGGTTTTTAAACTATCCCAGTTGGCTGACATCATTGCTTCCCTGTCCCTCGATGCCTTCGATGGCAGGATAGAACCTTTCCATCCCCTGGTCCAGGAGATCAGACCTTACCAGGGACAGATCAAGACAGCCCGCAGGATCCGTTACCTGCTTGAAGGAAGTGAGCTGATCAGCCGATCCAAAAAACATGTCCAGGATCCATATTCTTTTCGATGTATACCACAGGTTCACGGAGCTTCCAAAGACTCCATTAACTATGTGGCCTATGTTTTTAAAAATGAGATCAATTCTGTTACGGATAATCCCACGATTTTCCCGGATGAGGACCTGATCATATCCGCCGGCAACTTTCACGGACAACCCCTTGCCCTGGCACTGGATTATTTGAGCATTGCCATGTCGGAGCTGGGAAATATCTCTGAAAGGAGAACTTACCAGCTTGTGAGCGGACACCGTGGATTACCGCCCTTCCTGGTGGCACAGCCTGGATTGAATTCCGGCTTTATGATCCCGCAGTATACTGCGGCGGCCATGGTGAGCCATAATAAACAATTATCCACTCCTGCTTCGGTTGATTCCATAGAGTCTAGTGCTGGACAGGAGGACCATGTAAGCATGGGGGCCAACGCGGCCATTAAATGCCACCAGGTTTTGCTTAACCTGGAACGCATCCTGGCCATTGAACTTTTCAATGCTGCCCAGGCCCTGGATTTTCGCAGGCCGGCCAGATCATCACCCTATCTGGAAAACATTATCAGCCAGTATCGGGAGAGGGTCAGTTTTGTGGATGAGGACCGCATACTGTATCCTGACCTGGATGAGAGTGTGAAGTTTCTCCAGGAAGTTGAACTGGACCTGCCGGAAGAATAAAAGCAGCCCCAAGCGGTCTCAAACAGGTATATCCAATCATTTATCATTTTTAAGGATATTGTAACGTCGCTGCAT
>RCNF010001064.1_pt1 | contig 14415 bp, 9 predicted proteins | sample 2041311 | NCBI WGS metagenome assembly RCNF01 (sample SAMN09708228, study PRJNA481090) | Marine sediment metagenome, whole genome shotgun sequencing project. | biome: marine sediment; feature: ocean; material: sediment; isolation source: Sewage treatment plant 2 marine sediment (STP2) ... | reverse complement strand
TCCGCCTGCTGCGGTGGGCGGCCCGTCTGGCCGGCGACTCCCTTTCGGCCGCCGGCTCCGGAGGCCCCGCCTCCGCACGCGACGATCGGGGACATTCCCTGCTCATTGCCGGCCGCTTCGCCGACCTGGAAAATGCCCTCGAGCGTATGGAGGGAAACCTGGGTGTGCTGCTTCCCCTGTGGCTGGCAGGCGGCCAGCCCGGTTTCCTCAACTGGGTGGACCTGGAAAATCCCCCCGCCCGGATCGACGAAAGCGAACTGACTCTTCTGGATTGTTTCCTCATGTGGAACGGATCAACTGAGGATTCCGGGCACCCGGGCCCAAGCGAATCTCCCTGCGGATTGATCTACTCTTGTCCCCGGGGTCTGCTCCATTCCAACCGGCGCCTGTTGGGTTGTCGCGGACCTTCCGGTGAAGTGCTTCGGGAATTGGATCGCCGTCTGAAAATATTCCGTTCCCGGATTGAGGAGGTCATGGCCGGGGCCCTGGAAACAGGGGAGGGCTTCCTGGTCGAAACCGGACTGACGGAATTGCGACACGAAGAAAGGTCTTTTCTCGGGCTCGGCGCCGCCTTGGGATTCTGGCGCTGGATCGGGCCACCCTGCCCGGGAGCGATTCACCTGGTGGACTTGTTGACCCTGGCCGAAAGTCGGACAGTGCTGGACCGGCCCGAGGGCTGGGAACTGGTCCGGGCTGAAGCGGCAGCCCGCCATCCCGGCATCGGTGCGTTCGGAACCTCCGCGGGCGCCCTGGAATCTCCGGGTGCCCAGGCGGGACGGGGATTACGCAGCCTCCGATCATTGCTGGCCGGTGGTGCGGAAAAACGGGACGACCTGGACGCGATGGTCTCCCGGGTGGCGGATCTGGTTCGCGGCGGGGATGATTCGTCTTTGCTGGTCCTCAAGGGCGTGTTCGGATCAGGCCGTCACGAGGCCCTGGGCCGAGGTCTCTGGCAAGCTGGGTTGGCCATGGGCGATCTTCCCGAAATGACCATCTACTGCCCGGACGAAGCGGTGGCGGCCATGGTTTGCCGGGAGTTTCTGCGTCTGGGCCTGACCGGTCCGGTGGATGTCAGAGTGCCCCATGATGAGGTATCTCGTTCTGAGACCCAAACCACCAGGACCGCTCTGGCCGATACCTCGTCCGCCCTGGTGGTCATGTGTGAAGCGCAGCGATTCGCTTCGGAAACCCGATACCGCATCGCTCAGACGGGTCGTGGACGACGCCTGATCATGACCGTGGATCCGGCTGCCTCGATCGAACCCTGGGAACACCTCTTCCTGACTACTCCCCGGACCAGGGATATCGTCGACTTGCCTGGCCAGCGCCGGGCGGCCAAGAAATTGTGGTCCGAAACCCGAAGGCTACTGCCGCCCGAGTATCAAGGCGGAGGGGTATTTCGCCGGGACAAAGGGATCCTCATCTCGGATTATGCCGCCAACCTTGATCAGTGCCTTTCACGGGTTGTCCATGAACACGAGGCAGGGAAACTGGTGACTCCGCTGCGGGTAACTGCCCCCATGCCCGGGGACCTGGAGTATCTGGGGTCTTCCATCAGGAGCCGGGGCTGGCTGGCCGTTCTGGAAACGAGGCTGGAGAGCCTGCTGTTGCCCGGTCCTCGGGAATTATTGGCCGCGGCCACGGATCATCTTGTCTTGGGGGGATATCTGGCCGAGGCGGAGCCCTCCGCCCATAAGGCGGAGACCAACGTCGAACCCGCGCCGGCCGGGACGGACCAGGACCCGCCTCGGCCCGACCTGTTGACCCCGCGGTTGCTGGGGCCCGAGGGGGCCGCCGCCTGGCAGGAATGGGTGGCCGGCCAGGATTTCTCCGGGGACATCACCCTGAACGAATTTGCCCAGATGGCGGCGCCTTCCAGCTGGGCCAACACATTCCTGGCTCATCCTGCGGCCCGGGGGCGGATCTTACGCCTGCTCGAACACTACGGTGAGGAACCTTTGGATTCTCTGCCGGGGATTCCCCTGTGGGAGGCTTGGCGGTACAGCATGGTGGATGATCTGGCCATCAAGGGGCCTTTGTATCGCCGTCCTTTGGCGGTGCTGACCTCGGCCGCCCGGCCCCTGGGAGGAGCCCAGCCGGGCGCCGCGTACCTATGCCTGGGGACGGAGCCGATCCGGCAGCATTACGAGTCTCTGGTCCGGGTCACTGACAGTTTGCTGGTCCTTTACCAGGAGAGATCTCCCTTGCCCTCGGAGGCCCCTGATTGATCCCGATTTGATCCGGGTTTGATTCGGATTTGATCCGGTTACCTGCTTGTCTCGGACCGGGGCAATGACTAGTTTCGATATCTTGTGGTGTTGTGTGAATCTTCAGCCTGCCAAGGAGAATCGACCATGGACCTGCCTTTCGAACCCTACCGCATCAAGGTCGTTGAAAAGATCCAGAGAGTCAGTCGCGAAGAGCGGGTTCGTCACCTGCGGGCCGCCGGGTACAACCTTTTCAAGATTCCGTCTGAGGCCATCTACATCGACCTGTTGACCGACAGCGGGACCAGCGCCATGAGCGATCTGCAGTGGGCCGCGCTCATGAGCGGCGACGAAGCCTATGCCTGCAGCAAATCCTTCGCCGAATTCGAAAACACCATCAAGGACATCTTCGGTTACCAACACGTCATCCCCACCCACCAGGGCCGCGCCGCGGAGGGCCTGCTTTTCTCGGTGACCCTCAAGCCCGGTGACGTGGTTCCCAACAACATCCACTTCGATACCACCCGGGCCAACGTCGAGCACGTCGGGGCCATCGCCCTGGACTGCATCGATGACGCGGGCTTGGACCCGGGCACCGAAGCTCCCTTCAAAGGGAACATGTCCCTGAAAAAATTGAGGACGGCTTTCGAAAAATACGGGACCGCCCGCATACCCTTTGTCATGCTGACCATCACCAACAACAGCGGCGGTGGCCAACCCGTTTCCCTGGCCAATATCAAGGAAGTTTCCGCTTTCTGCGCCGAGGTGGGTGTGCCTCTGATATTCGACGCCTGCCGCTTCGCGGAAAACGCCTGGTTCATCCAGCAGCGGGAATCCGGATACGCCGAGAAGGACATCAAGGAAATCTGCCACGAGATGTTTGCCCTGGGCCAGGGCTGCACCATGAGCGCCAAGAAAGACGGCCTGGTGAACATTGGCGGCTTCCTTTGCCTGAACGACTCGGAATGGGCGCAGAACGCAACGAATCTCCTGATCCTGAGGGAAGGTTTTCCCACCTACGGAGGTCTGGCGGGTCGCGATCTGGCCGCCGTTGCCCAGGGATTGCGGGAGGTTCTGGACCCGGATTACCTGGCCTATCGCATCGGCCAGGTGGCCCGTCTGGGCCGGCGCCTCGACGAACTGGGGGTGCCTTACCTGCGGCCCACCGGGGGCCACGCCGTCTACCTGGACGCCCTGCGGGCCCTGCCGCACATCCCGCAATCGCAGTTTCCGGCCCAGGTTTTCACCGCGGCCCTTTACCTGGAAGGCGGGGTGCGTGGGGTCGAGATTGGCAGCCTGATGTTCGAACACCAGGATCCCGATACGGGGGAAATGGTTAATCCCGCCATGGAACTGGTCCGGCTGGCGATCCCCCGCCGGGTCTACACCCACACCCAGCTGGACTACGTGGCCGAATCCTGCGCCCGGGTCATGGCCATCGGGGCCAAGCTGCGCGGGCTGGAAATCACTTACCAACCCCCGGCGCTTCGCCATTTCACCGCCTCGCTGCAACCGGTCGGCGGCGGCAAGATGATCGCGAAAGGTTGAAGCGGGCATGACGGATTCGTCGCTCCGGGTATCCTGCGTTGGAATGTCGGAAAACCTGGGGGCGGTCCTTCCTTCTGTGGTCGTTTCCGCGGGCCAGGCGCTCGACCTGGAACAGGATTTTTCGGGTATCCGGATTTGCGCCGATGATCTGCCCGGGGAAGAGGGCCCCTGGTACCGTCTGGAGCACGGTTCTGGACCGGATGAAAAGCCTTTCCTGGTCCTGTTCTGCCAGGAAAAGTGTTTCGGACCCCATGATCGGGCCTCCACTTCAGTGTATCCGCCTCGGGAAGTTTGGGAGCAATCGCCTTTGCTGGCGGCCGTCGGTGCGGCCGATCAGGCCAGGTTTTCTTCGGACCGAGCGGCCATTTTCCTGCACCATCATCTGTTGACCGCTCGAGATCTGGCCCGTGGGGTCGTGGTGGGCCGGAATCTGCCGGCGACCCTGACCGTGGCCTTTACCGAAGCCTGGGCCGTGGGTGTGGATGGCCGACTGACTCGTCAGAGCCTGCCGGGCTTTCCGCTGGCCGAAAGAAGGGCCAGTTTTGCCCGGGTGTTCTCACCGGCGGGAATCCTGCTGCCGGATCACTGGCAGGTTTTCCAGTCCCTCTGGGATGGCGCCATCTCGGATCAGAAGGGAGTTCTGGACGTCCTCAAGTGGCTGCCGGGACTGTGATTTCCACCCATCGGCGGCCGATTCGCCCCAGGGGCGCATTCAGGCCTTCGGGTCCATCCCGAATGCATTTGCTTTTTTTGCCGAGATGCCCCAATTTCATGGGGTCGAAGCAAATGTTGACGATTTTCAAGTCCGGTCCTAATGTCCGGCATGGTTTTCGGTCCGGAATCCAATATCAGGTGTCAATCCTATATTTGGTGTCCAGGGGCCGGGAATCGTACAAGACTGCCTTGCGTCCCACCTGCAAGGCCGGGAGCATACCTTTTGGGAGGTTGGTTCATGTTCGGTGATTCTTCCGCGCGTCGCTGGGTTTCGGTCATGCTGCTCGGTCTGCTGGCCGTGACTTTCATCGGTCTTTCCGGTTGCGGAAAAAAGGAAGTCGTGGATCCCTACGTTTATGATTCCCTCGGGCGGGTCACCCGAGGCGATACCCTCAGTACGAACTTCCTGTTCGAGATCGACGCTCCCGAGTTCGACTATGTCCGGGGCAACACCGCCATCGTACGTGATGGGAATATCATGGAGTTTCTGGTCGGCGAGGACCTGGAACACAATTACCGGAATCTGGCCGGAACCCTGCTCGGTGTGAAGAAGACCTTCTCACCGGCTCCGACCCATCTGGTGATCCAGCGCATCAAGCGAGGCGGCGTGGTGGAGGCCGACAGTCTGCCCGTGCCTTCCCATTACACCGTTCCCACCCTGCTTCGTGCCGGCGCGGTGGATCTGGAAACCCCGGGTGCCCCGTTGCCCGATCTCGGCTGGAAGAGCAAGGATCTAAAGGAAGCTGGCGTTACCTTCCTGCCCGAGGAAGAGGATGGCGACCTGAAGCCCATCCAGACCGGCATTGAAAAGTTCGTGTACGCCCCCCGCCATGACCTGGCCGATTCGGTGAAGGCCAATCCCATGGCCGAGGATTATGCGTGGTACGCCGTATTCGCGGAGTCCTCGGTGGAGATCACCGAACTGACCGACGGCGCCGATTGGATGCTGCACCTGCTGCTGGACAAGGATCTGCCGCTGATCGGATCGTTTTCGCTGCTGACCCTGGAGGAGGAATACTCCAAGCGGAAGATCGAACACGATGTTCTGGGTCACGTGGTCGGCACCATGAAGATCAACTGGTTCAAGTTCGCCAACACCTTCGTGGAAGGTTCGGAGCGCGACATCTGATCCAAAGGGATGGAAAAAATGCGGGCTCCCGATCAGGGAGCCCGTTTTTTTTTGGATGGATGGGTAAAAAATCTAGACCAGGATCTCCATCAGCCGGGCATCCCGGAGCACCGCCTTGGCCGAGACCTTGGTCTTCTTTTCCAGGCTGCTGGTCTTGAACTTGTTGGCCACTATACCGACCATCACGCCGTGTTCTCCGGTCAGAAGCATCTCGGTGGCCTTGTGTCCCAGGCGGGAGGAGAGAATGCGGTCGTAGCCCGAGGGTGATCCGCCGCGCTGCACATGGCCCAGGACGACCATGCGGACTCCCCGCTTGAGGCGTTCCTTAATTTCATAGGAGATGTAAGATGCCTTGCCCGCGCCCTCGGCCACGATGATGATCGCGTGTTCCTTGCCGCGTTGGTAACCCTTGGAAATGTTGCGGCACAGATCGTCCAGGTTGAAGGGGATTTCCGGCAGCAGCACTTCCTCCGCGCCCGTGGCGATGGCCGTCTGGGCGGCCAGCAGGCCGTACTCACGCCCCATCACCTCGATGACGAAGATTCGGCCGTGACTGGTGGCGGTGTCACGGACCTTGTCCACCGCCTCGATGGCGATATTCAAAGCGGTATCGAATCCGATGGAGATGTCGGTGCCGGGAATGTCGTTGTCGATGGTGGCCGGAACGCCCACGACCGGAAGACCGAATTCCTTCATCAACTTGGTTCCGCCACGGAAACTGCCGTCGCCCCCGATGATGACCATGCCGTCCAGCTTGAGCTTCTCCAGGGTCCTGGCCACCGGTGGAGTACCTTCTTCGGTCGCGAACTCGGGATAACGGAAGGTCCTCAGGATCGTGCCCCCTTGGTGGAGGATTCCACTGACGGTGCGGGGGGTTAACTTGACGGTGGCCCCTTCGGCCAGACCCTGCCAGCCTTTTTTGATCCCGATGACCTCGACCCCCTGGCCGCAGGCCGTGCGCACAACGGCCCGGAGGGCCGTGTTCATGCCGGCCGCGTCGCCGCCGCCTGTCAGGACTCCGATTCTTTTCATTCTAGGTCTCCCATTTCTGTTTCCGGTGGTGTGATGGGTGAGGTGCTTTCCGGAGCGGAAGAAGGCATCGAGTTGGGCTCGGTGCGGGGCCGGCGGCGCAGGTGCCACTGGCGAATCTGCTCCATACGAGCGGTCAACTCCGCTTCAAAACCTCGGTTTCCTGGTTGATAAAACTTCGTGCCCGCCAAACTGTCCGGCAGACAGCTCATGTCGCCGATTCCGTCTTCGGTGTCATGGGCGTAAACGTAACCCTCGCCGAAACCCAGTTCCTTCATCAACCGGGTCGGGGCGTTCCGCAGGTGCAGCGGCACGGGCGGGTTTTGCCCGGTGGCCACTTCTCCGCTCGATTTCTTGTAGGCCTTGTACAGGGCGTTGCTCTTGGGGGACAGTGCCAGGTAGACCACGGCCTGGGCCAGGGCCAACGCGCCTTCGGGCATGCCTAGGAAATGGACCGCGTCCCGGGCGGCCAGGGTTTGCCGCAGGGCGTCCGGATCGGCCAACCCCACGTCCTCGCTGGAGAATCGCACCAGGCGGCGGGCGATGTACAGGGGATCCTCCCCACCTTCCAGCATCCGGGTCATCCAGTACAGGGCACCCTGGACATCGCTGTTGCGCAGGGATTTGTGCAGGGCTGAAATGATGTTGAAATGTTCTTCCCCGGCCTTGTCGTAACGGGCGGCCCGGGTCCGGATCAGTTCGGCCAGATCTCCAGCTTCCAGGATCGGGTGGGTTGTTCCCTCGAAAAATCCGGCCGCCACGGCAGCGGCCGCGGATTCGAGCAAGCCCAGGGCCGCTCGGGCATCTCCCTCAGACATCTCGGCCAGCATGGCCACCGCTTCGGACGAAAGGGAAAGGGCGCCGTCCAGCCCCCGAGGGTGGGTCAGGGCTCGTTCCAGAAGATTGGAAATGGCTGACGGCGGCAGGGGCGCCAGGACAAAAAGACGGGTCCGGGAAATGAGGGCGCTGTTGATCTCGAAGCTGGGGTTTTCGGTGGTGGCCCCGATCAGGGTCACGTCGCCTCGCTCCACCCAGGGCAGCAGAGCGTCCTGCTGGGCCTTGTTGAAACGGTGGATTTCGTCCAGGAAGAGTATGGTTCGAGTGCCGGTGGCCCGCTTGAGCTTGGCGGCCTCGGACATGACGGCCTTCAACTCCTTGGAACCCACCGCGACGGCGCTGTATTCCAGAAAGCGGGCTCGGGAATGGTGGGCCACCAGCCGTGCCACGGTGGTTTTGCCGCAGCCGGGCGGCCCCCACAGCAGTAGAGAGGGTAGGGAATCCCCCTCCAGCAGCAGGCGCAAGGGACCCCGGGGCCCGAGGAGTTCCTCCTGGCCGACCACCTGGTCAAGGGAATCAGGGCGCATCCGGTCCGCCAGCGGTGCCAGGCGGTCGGCTACACTCTCGGCTGCAGAATCGGGAGGGACCAGGCCATCGCCGCCAGTGTTGTCCGTGGAAAAGAGATCTTTTTTCATGAGGCACATTCTAACCGGAAGTGGTGGTGTGGCAAGGTGAAGCTGTTGACGGCGGACCCGAACTGGAGCTAACCTTGTTCCCATTCCAATACCAAAGGAGATGATCCCATGGCCACGGCCATTCTCATAATACTCGACGGTCTCGGTGTGGGCGGCGCTCCGGACGCCGCTGATTACGGCGACACCGGCAGCGACACCTTGGCGAACATGGCGGACCAGGTCGGGGGACTGCACCTTCCCAACCTCCAGAGCCTGGGCCTGGGCAATCTTCACCGCATCAGGGGTGTGGATCCGGTGGCCGAACCGGCCGCCGCCTACGGCCGGCTGGAAGAGGTGTCGTCGGGCAAGGATTCCACCACCGGACACTGGGAGTTGATGGGCCTGGTCACGTCGGTTCCGTTCCCCACCTATCCTGACGGTTTCCCCCGTGAGGTGATCGACGCCTTCACGCGCCGCACGGGTTACGGAGTGCTTGGAAACAAGGCCGCCAGCGGCACGGCCATCATAGAGGAACTGGGTGACGAGCACCGGGCCACCCGGAAACTCATCGTCTACACTTCCGCGGACAGCGTTTTTCAGATCGCCGCCCACGACGAGGTCTGCAGTCTCGAGGAACTCTACCGGGTCTGCGAGTTGGCCCGTGAATTGTTGGTGCCACCGCACCAGGTCAGTCGGGTCATCGCCCGGCCCTTCACCGGACCGGCCGGGGCTTACGAACGGACTCCCTACCGGCACGACTACGCCCTGAATCCGCCCGAGGGAATGTTGCTGCCCTCGCTGCAGGCCCACGGCGTGAAGGTCATGTCCATCGGCAAGATCTACGACCTGTACGCCGGGGTCGGGATCGACGAAACTTTTCCTTCCAAGAGCAATGACGAGGGCATGGCCCAGCTGAAGGCCTTGTTGTCCGAACCTGCGGATCAGGATACCCTGCTGCTGCTGAACCTGGTCGACTTCGACATGTTGTGGGGTCATCGGAACGATCCGGCGGGGATGAAGAAGGGGCTGGAAGAGTTCGACCGGTGGCTGGGACCGTTTCTCGAGGGTCTCACTCCGGGAACCCTGTTGTTGATGACCGCGGACCACGGCAACGATCCGACCACCCCGAGCACGGACCATTCCCGGGAACACGTTCCGGTGCTGGCCTATCTTGCGGGCCAGCGAAGCGGCCGGGACCTGGGCACACGCGTAGGTTTCATGGACGTCGCCGCCACCTTTGCCGACTTTTTCGGGAGTCCGGCCCCGCGCAAAGGGTCCAGCTTCTGGGCCGACATCAGGAAAGGATCTGTTTCGTGAAAGAAGAATTCCGTCCCTTGGTCAAAGCGGCCTGTGAAGCCCGTCTGAACAGCTACTCTCCCTATTCGACCTTCCGGGTGGGGGCCGCCCTGCTGGCCCGCAGCGGCGCCATTTTTCAGGGTACCAACGTGGAAAACGCCAGCATCGGGCTTTCCATCTGTGCCGAACGCGTGGCTGTCTGCTCGGCGGTTGCCGCCGGGGAAACCGGGTTCACGGCCATCGCCATCTGCGCCGATGGAGCCGAACCCACCCTGCCCTGCGGGGCCTGCCGCCAGTTCCTGCACGAATTCGGGCCGGACTTGACGGTACTGGTGGCCGGGGATTTGGGACCCCAGGGGCCTGTGCGGGAATTTTCCCTGGGGGATTTGATTCCCCACGCATTCGAAACTTTTGTCGATAATCTTGCCCCGGACCTGGGTGACAAGGGAGGGATGTCGTGAACATCCTGGAAATCATCGAAGCCAAGAAACTGGGCCGGGAACTTACCGACGCTGAGATCGAGTTCGTGGTCACCGGTTTCACCGCGGAGGCTTTTGCTGATTATCAGATGTCGGCTTTTTTGATGGCCGTTTGGTTCCGTGGCATGACCCCCGCCGAAACCGCCTGTCTGACCGGGGCCATGCTCCGCTCGGGCGAGGAATTGGATACCGGCGGCATGTCCGCCCCCACCGCGGACAAACATTCCACCGGAGGCGTGGGGGACAAGGTCAGCCTCCTGCTGGCGCCGCTGGCGGCCGCCTGCGGGTTGAAGGTTCCCATGCTCTCTGGTCGGGGGTTGGGACACACCGGCGGTACCCTGGACAAGCTGGAAGCGATTCCGGGTTACCGGATCCACATGGACAACGACGAGTTCCTGGGTCTGACCGAAAAGGTCGGCTGCGCGATCATCGGGCAGAGCGGTTCCATCGCTCCGGCGGACGGTCGGATCTATGCCCTGCGCGACGTCACCGCCACGGTGGACTGCGTACCTTTGATCACCGCTTCGATCATGTCCAAAAAACTGGCGGCCGGTCCCGGCACCATCGTCATCGACCTGAAAACAGGATCCGGGGCCTTCATGGACGACCTGAACCGTGCTCGGGAACTGGCCACGGCCCTGGTGGCCGTGGGCAAGCTTTACGGGCGCCGTATGTCGGTGGTTTTTTCCGACATGGCCCAGCCCCTGGGCCGGGCGGTGGGCCACGCCAATGAAACCATCGAAGCCTTTGCCGCCTTGCGTCCCGGCGGCCGCGACACGGCTCCCGACGACCTGGTGACCTTGACCGAAGATCTGGTGGGGGAGATGGTCCGAGTGGCTGGTCTCGAGCCCGATCCCAAGGCTGCGCTGGTGCGAGTTCGCGAAGCCTGGACCTCAGGCGGAGCTTTCGAAAATATGTTGGCTTGGGTCAAGGCGCAGGGTGGGGAACTGGATCCGGACCGCGATGACTTCGGTTTGTCGGTCGCCCCCTTGATCATGGAACTGGAGTCACCGGAGTCGGGATATTTGTCCAGAGTCCAATGCCGTCAGGTTGGCTTGTCCCTGGCGGATCTGGGCGGCGCCCGGCTGACCAAGGAAGACCCTTTGGATCTGACAGCCGGAATTGATTTTCTGCCCAAGGTCGGCGACAAACTCTCGCGTGGTGATGTCCTGGCCAGGATCTACGGCACCGACAAGGCCAAGGCCGCCGCCGCTTCTTCAAGGATCCTGTCGGCGCTTACCTTTTCCGAAGCTCCGACTCCCGCCAACGATCTGATCCTCGACCGCTACGAGTGAGCCCTGACCTCGGTGGATAAAGGAACAGGGTCTGCCTTCACGTGGTTTTCGCGCATTTGAGCTCCTGGCGAAGCTAAGCGAAAACCACGTGAAGGCAGACCCTGTTCCTTTATCCACGGTGATCAGAACTCGTCATCATCCCGATCAAGGGTCTGAAAGTCTTTGTCGACCCCTTGGAAATCGTGAAGCTGTCCGCCGTGCAGATCGCAGATGTCCTGGGGAAAATTGTTGGGCAGGAAAACTTCGGACGCGATGGAATCACACTCGCTGGTGGCCAGCATCCCGGATTTCAAACACACCGTTTCTTCGACGATGCCCGGGGGCCGCACAAAGGGTTCGTCCCCCTTCTGGTCGGTGATCTTGCCCATGAAGTCGGCCCAGACCGGCAGCGCCATGCGGGCGCCGGTGGCCCCCTTGCCCATGGGCAGGGCCTGGTCGAAACCCACCCAGACTCCGCCGCAAAAACTGGGGGTGAAGCCACAGAACCAGGCGTTGGTGCTCTCGTTGGTAGTGCCGGTCTTGCCGGCACCGGATTTGGTGAAACCTCGCCACCGGGCGCTGACACCCGTGCCTTCTTTTATAGCCGTGGACAGCAGGTTGGTCATCATGAAGGCCTCGGCCGGTTCCAGGGATTCTCGCTGCTGGATCCGCACCTGGTACAGGATTTCCCCCTGGGCGCTTTCTACCCGCGTGATCAGGTGCTGTTTGACGTAGACACCGTGGTTGGCGAAGGAGCTGTAAGCGGCCACCACTTCACTCAGGGTGACCTCGCCGGAACCAAGAAACAGGGCCGGGACCCGGGGCAGGACGCTGGTGAAACCCAGTTTCTGGGTGTTTTCCAGGACAGGAGCCAATCCGAAATCGAGATAGAGTTTGGCCGTGGGGGTGTTGACGGACCGGCTCAAGGCGTAACGCAGGGTCATGGGGCCCTGGAAACGTCCGCTGAAATTCTTGGGGCGCCAGAGGCTTACACCGGTGTCCAGGACAAAGGGTGTATCCATGAGAATGGAACAGGGGGTGTAGCCGTTCTGAAGGGCGGTCAGGTAGACGAAGGGTTTGAAGATCGAACCGGGTTGCCGGGAGGCCTGGGTGGTCATGTTCCACTTGTAGTCCTTGAATGAGCGGCCTCCGACCATACCCAAAATGGCGCCGGTCCGGACATCCTCGAGCAGGGCGGCACCCTGAAGGTAGGCGACTTTTTCGGGCGTCTCGTCCACCGCCGTCAGGCTGTCGTAGCGCGCCCTGGTCATGGGGAAATCCCGCTCCGTCTCTTCAGTTACCAGGTGAGTTTCCAGGGCATTTTCCATCCAGAGCTGGTACTGGGGATTGAGGGTCGTCCAGACCTTCAGCCCTTCCTTGTAGAGTCGGGAGGCTCCGTAGTTCTTCTCCAGTTCCTTGCGGACTTCCTCGACAAAGTAGCCGGCGAACCCCGCCGAGGCGCCTATGTCGGCCGACCCGTCCACGGGGTGGACTTCAGTGGCTCCAATAGCCTCGGCTTCGGCCCGCGTCAGGTAGCCGGCGCTGATCATTGTTTCCAGAACCGTGGCCCGCCGCTCGTAGGCGCGGTCCAGATGATTGAAGGGGGAAAACCTTTCGGGCATCTGGATCATGCCCGCGATCATGGCGCTTTCGGCCGGTTCCAGTTCCCAGACATTTTTGCCGAAAAAAACGTGGGAGGCCGCCTGCACACCGTACGATCCCTTGCCCAGATAGATCTGGTTCAGGTACAAGGCGAGGATCTCGTCCTTGGTGTAAATGGATTCGATCTGGGCGGCGACCAGCCACTCCCGGAACTTGCGGGTGATTCTTTTTTGGCTGGGCAACAGCTTGGGAAAAAGGTTCCGGGCCAGCTGCTGGGTCAATGTGCTGCCGCCGGGGCTGCGGCTGGTGGTCAGGTTGATCCAGACCACACCCACCAGGCGCCGCAAATCGATACCGTAATGCTGGTGGAAGCGGCGGTCTTCCACGGATATGACGGCCTGCTGCATGCTGACCGGGATCCGGTTCAAGGGAACGATGGTCCGGTTTTCCGTATAGAATTCGCGCAGGGTGTCTCCGTTGGCGGCGAAGATCACCGTCTTGACCGAGGGCTCGATGGCCTGCAGGGAATCGAGGGAAGGTAGATCGCGGGACAGATACTTCACGCCCAGAAGGGTGCCGCCCAGCGAAATCACGAAGAGAACCAGCAAGGACAGCAGGAGCGTCTTCACCCAGCGCGCCGGAATGGATTTGTTGAGGAATTTTAGCATGTCGGGTCTCGTGCCTCCGTGCCGGTATCCGCGGACCATCTCCCTGCCTGGCAGGTCGACTGGAAGCCAACATTAGGTCCAGTTGTTCCGGAAGTCCACCTCCTTGAATACCGGCTTTTCAGGACCGTGTCCGCACGGCCACGGGGTGGTTGTGTCGTTGGGTTCACGAAACCGACCTTGTGGGAAAGTTGGCAAGCCGCAGAAACGGCTCTCAAAACGTCGTTAGGGACGGTTTGACAAAAAACTGCCAAAAATTGGTTTTTCTCTTTGACTCCAAGCGGTTGTGAGCATAACTTCCGCCGTCTTACCCGTGTCCGAGGCGTAAGGCTTCGCTCGGGTTATTGCTTGTCAGCTAATACTTTCACAAGTTTTGGGTGACAGGGCTGAAGAGGTCAAAAAAAGTCTATTTACTTGTTGACACTGTCTGACCTCTTGAGTATCTTGCTTTCCCCTGCAAAATGGGGACCGACGGCAACGACTGTTCGGTTCAGTTCTTTGACAACAGAATAGCGTGCGATGGCCCGAATGCAATTCCGAGTCATCCTGGAAAATGGGACCTGTCTTCGGACAGGCCGCAGTTTCCGCAGATGACTGTTTTGATTGCGAAGAACAGGAACATTTCCTGTTGTTATATATTGACAACGGAGAGTTTGATCCTGGCTCAGAACGAACACTGGCGGCATGGATTAGGCATGCAAGTCGAACGAGAAAGCTCCCTTCGGGGAGCGAGTACAGTGGCGAACGGGTGAGTAACGGGTGGAAAACCTGCCCTTCAATGGGGGATAACAGTTCTAACGAGCTGCTAATACCGCATACGACCTTTGGTCCGCATGTTCCAAAGGTGAAAGGTGGCCTCTCTTTGAAGCTGCCGTTGAAGGATGGTTCCGCCTCCCATTAGCTTGTTGGTGGGGTAATGGCCTACCAAGGCGACGATGGGTAGCCGGCCTGAGAGGGTGTCCGGCCACACTGGGACTGAGATACGGCCCAGACTCCTACGGGAGGCAGCAGTCGAGAAGCT
>RCNF010001063.1_pt1 | contig 14419 bp, 6 predicted proteins | sample 2041311 | NCBI WGS metagenome assembly RCNF01 (sample SAMN09708228, study PRJNA481090) | Marine sediment metagenome, whole genome shotgun sequencing project. | biome: marine sediment; feature: ocean; material: sediment; isolation source: Sewage treatment plant 2 marine sediment (STP2) ... | reverse complement strand
AAAACTATAAATAGTGGTTCAGTATCCACTACCCAAGAATACAATATTACCGATTATGCAATAGCACAGTTAGCCAAGCAACTGGGTAAAAAAGAAGATTATAAACGATTTAGTAAGAGGGCAATTTCATACAGGAAATTGTTCGATAAAGAATTCAACCTATTACGACCCAAAAATGATGATGGAAGTTGGTTAACTCCATACAATCCGGAATCTGGGGCTAATTTTGAGAAGAACCTTGGATTTATCGAAGGCAATGCATGGCAGTACACATTTATGGTACCGCATGATATTAAAGGGCTTATGAAATTGATGGGTGGGCCAAAACCTTTTGCACAAAGATTACAGGATGTTTTTGATAAAGGCCAATTTGATATGGCCAATGAACCTGATATCGCTTATCCTTACTTGTTTAATTACGTCAAGGGAGAAGAACATCGTACACAAAAAATGGTGTCTGAATTATTGAGTGAACATTTTAAAAATAGCCCCGATGGTATTCCCGGCAATGATGACACGGGAACCATGTCGGCTTGGGCGGTATTCTCAATGATGGGAATTTATCCTGTAAACCCAGCAGGAGCCATGTACGCGATCACAAAACCATCATTTGATAAAATTACGATTCATTTGGATGAGGATTATTACAAGGGGAAGAAGTTGGAAATACATTCCAAAACATCAGACAATAAGAATACCATAAATAAAATCTTGATTGATGGTAAGCCACATAAAAGTTATTTTATTTCACATCGTGATTTTGTGAATTCATCAACAATTTACATTGATTAAAACCTTAGTAAAAAGGCAAATAGCTTAAAGTCTGCTGTTTGTACTTTCCCAAATGCTTTCCGTCTAATAGATTCTGATTCTTGAGCTTAATTGACTAAGTTTTATGTATCTAAAGAATGCACCCATGAAACGTATTAAATATTACGGATTTCTATTTCTTATGTTAATCCTTGCCTCTTTTTCAATCAATTCAAATTCTGATAATCTAAAAGAACAAAAAGACTCAATTGTGGTTATGGCCTATTACGTGCCGGAAAAGGATTATCATCCCGAACAACTTCCTTTGAACCAATTGACACATATTATTTTTTCATTCACCAATGTAATTAATGGTGAAATGAAATTTAGGGATAAGGAAACTGGAAAAAAGCTTCGACAGCTGGTTGCACAGCGAAAAAACCATCCAAAATTAAAAGTAATGATTGCTTGTGGTGGATGGGGTGCAGATGGATTCTCTGATATGGCACACACTGCCGAGAACAGAAGAAAGTTTGTTGAGAGTGTAATTGAATTCAATACAAAATATGACCTTGATGGGTTGGATATTGATTGGGAGTACCCTGCAATTCCCGCAGCCAAAACCGGTGCCCGACCTGAAGACAAACAAAACTTCACTTTATTGATGAAAGAGTTGCGCGAAGGGTTGAACACATTGGAGAGGGAACAGACATTGACCTTTGCCTCTGCCGGTTGGGAACGGTATTATAAAAATGTGGAAATCAAAGAGGTGATGAAATATGCTGATTATATGAATGTCATGACCTATGATCAAATAGGTTCAACATCACCTTTTACGGGGCACCATACTGCACTTGGATTAATACAGCTTGAGCATATAAAAGATACGCCTGCTTGGGACTTTTTGGAAAGCAGAAAAGAAGAAATGAAAAAACGGGGTTACACGTTCAAACCTAGATCGGTAGAAAGAATAGTTGATTATTGCATTGAAAGTGGCGTAGACCCTAAACAGATTGTTATAGGAGCGGCATTCTATGGCAGAGCTTGGAAAGGAGTCCCTCCCAAGGACAATGGGTTATACCAGGAAAATTCAGGTTCATACATTGGGTGGAGCGGCTACAGTCAGATTAGAAAGGAATTTGAAACAGATAATAATTACCAAAGATATTGGGATTCAATAGCTAAAGCCCCTTACTTGTACAGTGCAAAAGACAGTATTTTCATTAGTTACGATGATACGGTGTCGGTGCGTTTAAAGACAGAATACACCTTAAAAAAGAAACTGGGAGGAATTATGTTTTGGCAATTGGGCAACGACACCAAAGAAGAAAATAGTCTTTTAAAATCAATGTATGACGCATCTATTAAAGGTCAATAACCACTTTAAACATCTAATCATGAAAATTAACTTAATACCCATCCTAGTTTTACTGGTTTTCTTTTATACTTCATGTTCTGACAAAACAATGAACTTAGTTGAAAACGGCCAGTCGGACTATGAAATTGTTTTTACGGGTGATGCAACAGGAAGGCAGTATAAATCTGCTGAGGTATTACAGTTATATATTGAGAAGATCAGTGGTGCCAAATTGGCTATTGTTGATGAACATTCACAAAGTGCTGACAACCATAAAATTTATATTGGACAAAAGAATGACTTGGAACTAGATGAACATCAGGTTAATATTAAATCGGAAAATAAAGATCTTTTTATTTCAGGAGGGTCTGATGCTGCCGTCAATAATGCTGTCTTTGAATTTTTAGAAAAATATTTGGATTGTGAGTGGTTTGCCCCTAATGTCGAAAAAATACCAGCTTCAACTTCAATATCCCTAGTGCTACCGGTTGAACATTCTTATACCCCTGAAATTACAACAAGAACGGTACATTCAAGACTGTTCTACGAAAATAGGGACTATGCCGACAAACAAAAAGTGACTTACGAAGCTTTCCCAAGTTATGTGCCAAAAGCAAGGGTCCATACTTTTCATAGATTCGTTCCTGAAGAAAAATTTTATAAAACACATCCGGAATATTATGCTTGGCGAGGCGATAAGCGATTGCCAACGCAGTTATGCTTGACCAATGAGTCGGTATTGCGTATTGTAAAAGATTCGGTCAAAGCAATGTTCGAAAGAAATCCCGAAGCTTCGGTAATTTCGGTAAGTCAAGATGATAACCAGCAATATTGCCAATGTGATAATTGTAGTAAGATTGATGAGGCTGAAGGTAGTCCGGCAGGGACCATGATTCATTTTGTGAATAAGGTCGCACAGGAATTTCCCAATAAGACCATTTCTACTTTGGCCTATCAACATACCAGAAAGCCATGTAAGACCAAACCGCGCGAAAATGTATTGATAACCTTGTGTTCCATTGAATGTGACAGAAGTGGCCCAATAGAAGAAAAATGTATTGATTTTGCTGATGATTTAAAGGGATGGGGGGAACTCACAAATAATATTCGAATTTGGGATTATACCACCCAATTCACCAACTTTTTAGCTCCATTTCCTAACATTCATACGCTAAAGCCTAATATTGAGTTGTTCAAGAACAATGGCGCAAAGTGGATTTTTGAGCAACACAGTAACAATCCAAGTGAGTTGTTTGAGCTGAGGTCTTACATCACTGCCAAGTTACTTTGGAATCCCACTTTGGAGTTGGATGACCTATTAACAACATTCACAAACGGTTACTATGAGGAAGCCGGAATTTTTGTGAAACAATATGTTGATACCATTCACGCCAAGATAAAGGATGACCCTGACTTTTTCTTGTTTTTATATGGTGACCCATCACAAGCCTTTGATTCTTATTTGTCGGCAGATTTGTTGAAAGAATATTCAAGTCTATTTGATAGTGCGGAAAAAGCAGTGTTGGATAAACCTGAAATACTGAAAAGAGTCAGAGCTGCCAGATTAGGAGTTGACTATGCCGTTTTAGAAGCCTGTAGAAAAGGTTTGGCAAATGAATATACTTTAGTCGTTAATAAGGATGACGGGAAGTACAAAGTGAATCCAGTAGTCAGTGAAATATTGAAGAAATTCAAAGAAACAACAAATCAAGGTAATATTACTTTGATGAATGAAATGGGATTTACCGTCGATGAATACCTAAATTCCTATGCAAAGGCTTTGGATGTTGCTAAACAACCGAATAAGGCTTTGGATAAAAAAGTAACCCTAATAACAAAACCAAAAAAATACGCAAATGAAGACCCACAGGTATTGACTGATGGTGCTTTGGGCGGTAATGGGTTTTATGCCAATTGGTTGGGTTTTGAGGGTAATCATCTTGAAGCGATAGTAGATCTTGACCAGGTACAGCAAATTAGTACTATTTCAATGGCTTTTTTACAGGTAACAAATCACGTGGTATTTTTCCCAACAAAGGTGACCTATTATGGATCAAAGGATAATAGGAGCTATTCAAAATTAGGTGAGGTGCGTAACACGAATCCATTGACCAAAACAAGTAAGGTCAATGATATTCAATACTTTGATGTAAATAAGGTGAACCAACAATTAAGGTATATAAAGATCATAGCTGAAAATATGGGCCAACCACCATATTGGCATCATGCAGCAGGCACACCATCTTGGATTTTCGCTGATGAGGTTCTTATAAATTAAATGACCAGTATATGAAAAATAGAGCACTTATAAAATTTCATGTCCTCTTTGTAATATGCGCACTGTTATTTAGCCTAAAAGTAAGTTCGCAGGCCATTTATGAAGATGAAAGGTATGTTCCTGAGACCGACACCTTGGTGATTAAAAAACTCGAAGAATGGCAAGATTTAAAATTTGGATTATTAATGCACTGGGGGCCATATAGCCAATGGGGTGTTGTGGAGTCTTGGTCCCTCTGTCCTGAAGACTATGGTTGGTGCGAACGCAAGAAAGGAAGTGCCCCGCAAGATTATTTTTCCTATAAAAAGGAATATGAAGATTTGCAAAAAACTTTTAACCCAGTAAAATTCAATCCCGAAAAATGGGCATTAGCTGCAAAGAATGCGGGTATGAAGTATGTTGTTTTCACAACAAAACACCACGATGGTTTTTCAATGTTCGATTCCAATTATACAGATTATAAAATAACTGACTCGGAAACACCCTTTTCTACCCATCCGAAAGCCAATATCACCAAAGAAATATTCAATGCTTTTAGAGAAGAGGGTTTATGGGCGGGGGCCTACTTTTCCAAGCCAGATTGGCATAATGAAAATTATTGGAGCCCGTATTTCCCTCCTTTTGATAGAAATGTGAACTATGACCCTGAGCTGTATCCTGAAAAATGGGAAAAATATACTCAATTTACCCACAATCAGATTTTAGAGTTGCTTACCGATTATGGGAAGATAGATATACTCTGGTTAGATGGGGGATGGGTAAAGAAGAGGTCTGATAAAAATTTGGAAGATAACTATAATGAAAAATTTGCTGAAAATAAATCAGGTAACGGATTTTTAAAGCATCGGGTAATAAGTCAAGATATTAAAATGGACGAGTTAGTTGTCAAAGCAAGAGCGAAGCAACCAGGCCTAATTGTAGTCGATAGGGCCGTACATGGTAAGAATCAAAACTACCTAACCCCTGAAAACCGTGTTCCTGAGAAGCCGCTGCCTTATCCATGGGAGTCTTGCATAATTGCGGGTGGTGGTTGGTCATATTCTTTTGATGCGAAATACATGTCTGGTAGGGAGGCCATACATACCTTGGTTGATATCGTAGCTAAAGGAGGTAATTTGTTGTTGAATATTGCTCCGAGTCCTGAAGGTGAATGGGATGAAGGTGCTTATGAACTGTTAAAAGACATAGGCGATTGGATGAAGATTAATAGTGAAGCCATTTATGGTACAAAGGCAATGATGCCCTATAAATTTGATAATATCTGTGTCACTTCAAATACAGATGGTTCAATATATCTTATCTATTTGGTGGAAGATGGCCAGACGAGCATACCATCGCAAATAAAATTCCCAGGCTATGCTAAGAACAATTTAAAGGCACAGATATTAGGGTTGAATTCCAAACTTGAATGGTCAAAACAAGATGACGGAATCAACATTGTGATTCCTGAAAACCTTAAGGAAAAATTACTGAAAACCAAGGCGTTTGTAATTAAATTGAAATAGTTTTTTGAAAATTGTAACTGCTATTAAAAACGCGTTATAAATTACCAGCTAGTTGCCAATATTATTCAATTTCTTTTTTATCCTATATACATTTTCTAAAAACTGTTCTTTAGCTTTTGACCCTTGTTGTTGGTCGAAAACTTTTTAGAATCCATCTTCAATTTCTAAATTTCGCGTATTAAGATTTTTTTAAGATTTTTCAGATAATTTTAACATTTACAGATTCAAAACAATTAACAAAAACTAACTAACATGAATCAAAAATTCAAGTATTTATTGTTGTTTGTGGCGTTGCTCTTTATTCAGGGAGCTGTTGCACAAACTATTTCAGGTACGGTAACGGATAATACAGGAGTTCCCTTACCAAGTGTCAATGTCGTAGAAAAAGGTACTACAAATGGTACTTCCAGTGATTTTGACGGAAATTTCGAACTAAACGTTTCTAGTTCTACGGCAACTTTGGTGTTTTCATCCTTAGGCTTTGCATCTAAAGAAGTGGGAATAGCAGGGCAATCTAGGATTAATGTATCCTTGGATGAGGATGCTGAAATGCTAGGAGAAGTTGTAGTGACCGCTTTAGGTATTAAAAGAGAGGCGAAGGCCATTGGTTACGCCACCACGGAAGTTAGAGGTGATGAGCTTTCAACGGTAAAACAAACCAATGCGATCAATTCCCTTCAAGGTAAAGTAGCAGGTGTAAGTGTTGTTCAAAACTCTACGGGTGCTGCAGGTTCAAGTAGGGTGGTTATTCGTGGTAACAATACCTTAACTGGAAATAACCAGCCGTTATACATTATAGATGGTATTCCTATCGGTAATGATAATAATGGTGCTGCCGGACTATGGGGAGGTAATGATGGCGGTGATGGTATATCAAGTATCAACCCCGATGATATTGAATCGGTAAGGGTACTTAAAGGTGGTGCGGCGACAGCGCTTTATGGTTCCAGAGGTGGTAATGGGGTTATCCTGGTTACAACAAAAAATGGTAGCAAACAACAAAAAGGTTTCGGGGTTGAAGTCAGTAGTTCTGTGACCTTTGATGCCTTGAATACCAATATTTTGGATTTTCAGCAAGAATATGGTCAAGGTACACGTGCGCGGGTTCCTGCTAATGAGGCTGAGGCTTTTGATTTGGGCAATAGCGCGTGGGGAGCAAGATTGGACGGTTCTCCTGTTGTACAATGGGATGGTTCACAAAGACCCTATTCTTATGTAGGTAATAATCAAAACAACTTCTATAGAACGGGTTCTACCTTTATAAATACGGTGGCCTTTTCGAGTAGCGCCGAGAATATGAATTATAGGCTTTCAATGTCTAATATGGATAATGAGGACCTTATGCCAAATGCAGGTTTGAATAGAAAGTCCATTTCCTTAAATTCAGGGGCAACACTTTCAGATAAGATCACCACACAGGTAAATGCCAAGTACATTGTTGAAAAGGTACAAAATAGACCAAGATTATCAGATGCACCTGGTAACGCCAACTATACTGTTGCACTACTATCTCCGAATGTTGATGTTCGGAATATGCAACCGGGAATGAATGAGGATTTAACAGAGAATGGGTATTCTAACAATATCTTCTCACAAAACCCATATTTTGCAGCCTATAACTTTAGCAATGAGGATGTTAAGCATCGTATTATTGCATCTACCTCGATACGTTATGATGTGTTGGACTGGTTATACCTTTCAGGACGAGTCGGTACCGATCATTATACAAGGAAATCTACGGGCATAACTCCTTATGGAACCGCTTACCAGCCACTTGGTTCAATGACTGAACAGGAAAGAAGATATACCCAAGTGGATGCTGATTTTATAGTAGGTGTAGATAAAGACATTTCTGACAAGTTTGCAACATCTGCATTAGTAGGTGTCAATAGCAACCATATTAAATTTGAGGAATTGAATTTAGGTGGAGGTGATTTTATTGTTCCAGGTTTTGAGGATATTTCCAATTTAGCGAATCAAAATAGATCTCGTGGGTATAATGAACGAAAAATAGGATCTGTATATGGTTCTTTGGAATTGTCTTATGACCGTTGGGCTTATTTAACCTTTACCGGTAGAAATGACTGGTTCTCAACCTTGTCTTTTCCAGGAAAGGAATCCGACAATAATGTTTTCTACCCATCTGCAAATGCTAGTTTAGTATTGTCAGATGCTTTTGTGATGCCAACGGCTATCACCTTTTTAAAGTTAAGAGGTGGTTATTCTGAAGTTGGTGGCGGTGGAGACGAAGCCTATAAATTGGCTCCAACCTATGAATTGTTCGGTCAAGGACATTTAGGTCAACCACTAGGCCGTGTTAGCGGTGGTACAGTTCCAAATGCCAATTTGGTGCCTTGGACCAAAAGTGAGATAGAGATTGGTCTTGATGCCAGATTTTTTAATAACCGATTGTCCTTGGATTTGGCGGTCTATAAAAATGAAACCACTAATGATATCGTGAATGCAACTACATCAGTATTCTCTGGGTATGGTTCTGCAACGGCGAACTTAGGTAAATTGGAGAATAAAGGGGTTGAATTTTTAATTTCCGTTACGCCCATACAAACTGAGAATGTTAACTGGACCTCTAGTTTTAATGGATCTTTCAATGAAAGTATGATTGTTGAAACCAATGCTGAAGGACAACCCGTAAGTTTGGATGAGCCCCGTACACGTAATGTAAGGATACAACATGAAGTAGGCCAGCGATTTGGAAAAATCGTAGGTGTAGGTTATGTTCGTGATAATGGCGGAAACATTGTATATGATTTAAATTCTGAAGGCGTACCGTTGGCACGTGAAGGCGATCGTATTATTTTAGGTGATGGTGTGGCTCCTTGGTCAATGGGTTGGAGCAATAATTTTAGATTTGGTGATTTTAACTTTAACTTCTTAATCGATGGTAAATTTGGTGGACAGGTATTCTCTGGAACAAATTCTATTGCTTACGGAGCTGGTCTACATAAGGAAACGCTTGAAGGTAGGGTTAATGGCCTCACTGTGACAGGAGTCGATGGAGCTACATTTGATGCAGACGCTGGTACAGGCCAAGCTTTTACTACAACAATAGCACCAGAGTTTTTAGCCAATTATTACGGTAGATTAGGTAGCATAGCCGAACAGTTTGTAGAAAATGCCGATTTTATTAAATTCCGTGAATTCAGCATTGGATACAACTTTCCAAATGAGGTTTTGGACAGAACATTCTTAACAAGTGCAAATATATCCGTTATTGGAAGAAACTTGTTCTATATAAAGAGAAGTGCTGACAATATTGATCCAGAAAGTGCCTATAATGCAGGTAACTCCCAAGGACTTGAGTATTTTGGACTTCCTTCAACAAGGAGTTATGGTCTTAGTTTAAATGTTAAATTTTAAAAAAAAAAATAATGAAAAAATTACTATTCATACTATCATTTGCTTTGATACTGGGTTCGTGTGATAATGGTTTTGAGGAGCTTAACGTAAACCCTACAAAACCAAGTCAGGTTCCAGTGGCAAGTAAGCTAACCGCTGCCCAATTATTCACATCGGGAGAGCGTTACGAAAATTGGAGAACAGGTTTGATCTATCAATCTACCATGATGCAGCACTATGCAACAACAGCAGGCTACTGGTCTGGGGATAAATACACTTGGAACAGAGGTTATGCCTCTTCCTTGATTGATCGTTATTATGGCAATGCTGTTAAAACGCTTGTTGACATGCAAGCTCAATTGGATCAAGAAGAAGCTCCAGAGGAAATGAAGGCTATTACACGAATACTCAAGGTATTTGTCTTTTCAAGACTTACAGACCTGTATGGTGATATTCCTTATAGTGAAGCTGGTAAGGCTGTGACTGATGGAATATTATTGCCAAAATATGATGCACAAAGTGAGATATATGCTGATATGTTGAAAGAGTTAGAAGAATCTGCTGCCGCTTTAGGTTCAGGTACTTCAGGCTTTGGATCTGCTGATTTATTTTACGGGGGAAACCAAGCACAATGGAAAAAGTTTGCCAATTCCTTAATGTTACGTCTAGGACTACGCTTAATCAAAGTTGATGCAGCAGGAGCACAAGCTTGGGCTACCAAGGCGATTTCAGGTGGCGTAATGGAGTCCAATGATGATATTGCTTATGTTGAGCATACGGTTGGACCAGGAGGAATTAATCAAAACGGAATTGGGGAAGTTTTCCAAGCCGATGGAAATCAAAGGATGAGTAAGACATTTATCGACTTCTTACAGGATGATCCAAGATTATCAATTTTAGCTGCTAGACGTTCTGACGGAAGTACTGATCCGGCAGATTTAAAAGGTTTGCCTAATGGACTTGATCTTGAAATATTGTTGGCAGATACAGGAGAGGAAAATACTGATTTATATGCAGAGCCTAACCGTCTAATAATGACACGTCGGGATTCTCCCATGTTATTCCAAACTTACGCCGAAGTTGAGTTTATGTTGGCCGAAGCGGCAGAACGTTGGGGCCTTGCAGGTGGTGATCCAGAATCTCATTACAATGCAGGAGTTAGGGCGGCTATGAAAATGCTTGAATTAGATTCACCGGATGCTGCAATTGCCGATGCTGATATCGATGCTTATTTGGTGGCAAAACCATTTGATGCGGCCAATGCATTAGAGCAAATAAACACACAATATTGGGCGGCTACATACCTGAATGAATATGAGACATTTTCCAATTGGAGAAGAACAGGTTTCCCCGTATTGGTTCCCGTTGTTTATCCAGGAAATGAAACAGGTGGTACCATTCCAAGAAGAATGACGTATTCTGTAGGAGATCAGGCCAATAACCCTGACAATTATAACGAAGCAATTTCCAGGCAAGGACCTGATTTATTGACCACTCGTGTTTGGTGGGATATACCATAATCATTTTGTTTGTTCTCTAAGCAATTTATATTTAATTTTGGAGAGAGTTAGTTTGATAAAGGAGAGGAAACTCTCCTTTATTTTATTGTATTAAATTATTATAATATGTTGTCTATTAATTCTCATCGGTTATGGATAGCAGTACCACTTTGCTTTTTACTGCTTACGAACTTTTCATTGGCTCAAGTCAATAAAAGATTTTCGCTTCTAAATGCAAGTCAATCAGGAATTGACTTTATCAATAAAGTAAAAGACACTAGAAATCGTAATATTCTTCTTTATTCCAATTTCTACGGAGGGGCAGGCGTAGGTGTAGGGGATTTTAATAATGACGGGCTTCAAGATATCTTTTTTGCAGGCAATACCGTTGATGATGAGCTTTACTTCAACCAGGGAAATTTGCGTTTTAAAGATGTAACCAAAGCATCAGGAATTAAAAATGATGGGGGATGGTCTACTGGGGTTACTGTTGCCGATGTTAATAATGATGGGCATTTAGATATATACGTAAGTCGGGAATTATATGATAACAAACCCAAATGGAGAACAAATCTGTTATACATTAATAATGGGGATGGTACTTTCAAAGAATCCGGTAAAAGCTATGGCGTAGATAATTCGGGAAGAACCCGGCATGCCACTTTTTTGGATTATAACAAGGATGGCTTTTTAGACTTGTTCGTATTAACACAGCCTCCAAACCCTGGGAGTTATTCAAAATTATCGGGAACTACACTTCTTAAACCTGAATACCATTTAGTATTATATAAAAACACCGGTAATAATTCATTTATTGATGTGAGTGAAGCCGCTGGAATCAATAAGACCGGTTTCCCAAATGCAGTTTCTGTGAGTGACTTAAATAACGATGGTTGGGAAGACCTATATGTTACCAATGATTTTTACGCTCCCGATTTTATTTTTTTGAACAACAAAAACGGCACCTTTACCAATGTGGCAAATGAAGCACTGAACCACATGTCTTATTATAGTATGGGTATCGATGTTGCCGACTTGAATAATGATAATTATTTGGATGTCTTTGTCTTGGATATGGTCGCTGAGGATAATTTTAGGCAAAAGTCTAATATGAGCGGCATGAATCCTGATTCTTTTTGGAAAGTGGTTGAAGATGGGGGCCATTACCAATATATGTACAACGCTTTGCAATTAAATAATGGTAATATGACTTTTAGTGATATTGCCCAATTTGCGGGTATGGCAGCAACAGATTGGAGTTGGTCTAATTTAATCGCCGATTTTGATAATGATGGTTTAAAAGACACTTATATAACCAACGGTTTGCTTCGAGATATTAGAAACACCGATGCTGATAAAAGAATTGGCCAGTATATTACAGAAACGGCAAATAAATGGGTGATGGAAAACCCAGATGGCGGCGATGTCAGTATATGGGATATCCTAGACTTAAAAGAAGCTTTATCCCTAGTCCCTTCGCAACCCTTAAAGAATTATGCCTTCAAAAATCAGGGAGATTTAGAGTTCACCCAAATTGCTGAGGAATGGGGGTTAGATCAAGAATCATTTTCAAATGGATCGGCCTATGCAGATTTTGACAATGATGGGGATTTAGATATTGTGGTGAATAACATTAATGAGAAGGCCTTCGTTTATAGGAATAACTCTGAATCTTTTTCAAAAACGAATTTTCTTAGAATTGAGTTGTCCGATGTCAATGATAAACCAGTTTTTGGGTCAAGGGTTAAGCTATTCGCTAACGGGCAAATGCAAGTAAGCGAAACCACCAATGTAAGGGGGATTTATTCAACGAGTGAATCTATAATTCACTTTGGTTTGGGCGAGAACACTAAAGTTGATAGCATTCAGGTATTATGGCCTAATTCAAAAAGCACGGTTAAATATGATATCGCTTCAAATCAAACCATAAAACTTCAAAACGATAATTCTAAGGTGTTGGATGCAATTAATAGGGATGCTACACCCGAGTCAAATTTTGAAGAAATCACAGCATCATTTGGTATTGAACATACCCACATTGAAAATGTCTTCGATGATTTTGAGCAACAAATTTTAATGCCCCATAAGATGTCCCAATTTGGTCCGGCCATGACTATTGGTGACGTTAATAATGATGCATTGGACGATTTGTTCATTGGCGCAGCAACAGGCCATGAAGCTGCGCTTTACATTCAGAATATTGAAGGCGGTTTTGAAAAGAGTTCTGAGGAATTATGGAAGAAAGAAGATGACTATGAAGACGTAGATGCCGTTTTCGTTGATATAAATGGCGATGGATTTAAGGATTTGTATGTAGTAAGTGGCGGTAATGAATATCCAGTGAATGATTTGCATTACGTGGATCGCATATATTTAAATGATGGCCAAGGTAATTTTAAAAAAGGGGCAATACTCGGAGTAGGTAGAATGAGTGGTTCTAAGGTTATTCCTGGGGATATTGATAATGATGGAGATTTGGATTTATTTGTAGGAGGAAGACATACACCACATTATTATCCTTTGCCTGCCACAAGTATGATTCTGGTTAATGAAAATGGTCAATTAATTAATAAGACAGATGATATTGCGCCTGATTTGATAAATGTTGGAATGATAACAGATGCTGTCTGGGATGATTATGATTCGGATGGTGATCAGGATTTGATTGCTGTAGGCGAATGGATGGCCATAACAATTTTTGAGAATATTGATGGAATCTTTGCAAAAAATTCAATTCCCGATTTGGAAAATACCAAAGGGTGGTGGTTTAGCTTGGATAAAGGTGATTTTGATGGCGATGGGGATATGGACTTTATCGCTGGCAATCTAGGATTGAATTATAAATACAAAACATCTAAAAATGCACCCTTCGATATTTATTATAATGACTTTGATGGTAATGGTAATTATGACATAGTGTTGGGTTATTATAATAAAAATAAGCATTACCCATTACGGGGGTTTTCTTGCTCATCACAACAAATACCTGGGTTAAAGAATAAGATAAAGAAGTACGATGTTTTTGCCTCTTTGGAGATTGATGAAGTCTACGGGGAGAACAATTTAAATAATTCATTACATCTTGTAACCGATACCTTTGCTTCTTCATATATTGAGAATATGGGTAATGGTAGTTTTAGGGTGCAACCACTGCCCAATGAGGCGCAGTTATCAAACGTTAATGACACTGCAACATTCGATTTTAATAACGATGGAAATTTGGATGTGCTAGCCGTCGGCAATTTATTTGTTTCTGAAATTGAAACACCCCGAAATGATGCAAGTAATGGCCTTCTTTTATTAGGCGATGGTAATGGCGCTTTTAACCCTGTTCCAGGTCATACAAGTGGTTTTTTTGCACGGAAAGACGCAAAAAAGATAGGAATGTTGAAGAATAACGGGCATGGTATAATTGTCATAGCCAACAATGATGATACCGTTCAATTTTTTAAAGTAAAATAAGATAAAGATTTGGGCATAAAAGAAAGCAATCTTTATGATTTAGCTTGCTTATTTTTCAACTTTTTGTGGTTTATTCGTGATCCTGACAAGATTGGCTTTCGCCTTTCTTGATAAAGCTCCGTTTTGAAAATCAAAAACCTGTACTTAAAAATACAAGCAAGCTTGATTTTACGCACAGGTTTTCAATTTATTCGTGATCCTGACAAGATTC
>RCNF010001062.1_pt1 | contig 14420 bp, 10 predicted proteins | sample 2041311 | NCBI WGS metagenome assembly RCNF01 (sample SAMN09708228, study PRJNA481090) | Marine sediment metagenome, whole genome shotgun sequencing project. | biome: marine sediment; feature: ocean; material: sediment; isolation source: Sewage treatment plant 2 marine sediment (STP2) ... | reverse complement strand
CTTCGCCAGCTCGGAAGTATCAGTCCCCCCAGCGAAGCTGGGGGGAAGGTACCGCTGGCGCAGCCGGGGGGAGGGGGGAACTCTTAGAGTTCCTTGGGACTACGGCTCCGCCGAACTCCAGGGCACCTAGCGGAGCTGGAAGCCTAGACCGATCGGGTCATGTTCGTCGAGGGAAAATACCGCCGAGCCGGTCTTGAAGGCGCTACCGCGAACCTCGGTTTTCACGCCGTGGAGTCCCGCAACATTGGCGTCACCGACCACCTTGGCAGTGAACCTGGTCCCGATAATGCTCTCATGGATCAGAGTCTGGCCCCTACCCAACTGGGCGCGAGAATCGAGAACGGCCAATCTGGCCGATGTTCCACTGCCACAAGGGGATCGGTCGACTTCGCCATCGGCAAATATTGTGACATTCCGTTGGTGGAGTCCCGGCCCCGAATGGTCATAACTCTCAAAAAAGACCGTCCCGTATAGACCGGACAGACGTGGATCGAGCGGATGGACGACGGCCTCGTTCGGGCCGAGGATCTCTTTGATTTCGCGCCCCAGCTCGATAAACCTGGCCAGATTGCCCGGTTGAATGGTCATCCCAAGATCTGCGACATTGACCGAGGCGTAGTACGCCCCGCCATACGAAACATCAACACCGACGACACCCTCGGCCAGTTGGACCGGGATCTGACGGCCACTGACATAGCTGGGCACATTCACAAACGAAACGGCCCCGACCCTTCCGTCAACAAGTTCGGCTGTGGCCTCGAGACGCCCCGACGGAGCGTCTACGAAGACCCGCAGCTCGTCTCCGGCTGCGGAGAGGCGCCCAGATTCGATTGCCCAGGTCACCAGTGCGATCGTCCCATGTCCGCAGGCGGTACTGAACCCATCCTTGTGAAAGAACACCACACCCAGGTCTCCTCCCTCGTCGTCGGGTGGGGTTACAAAGCATCCGTACATGTCGGCGTGGCCGCGTGGCTCGTTCACCAGTAGTCGTCGGATGTCATCGGCATGGGTGGCGGCATAGTCCCGACGCTCGAGCCCGTTCTTCCCCAGCAATTGAGGTTCGGCGGAGACGACGATACGAAACGGCTCACCAGCCGTGTGGTAGTCGACTACTTCAATAGGGCCACGGTTAGGCATCGATTGGATGGTCGATCTGGATAACACCCGTCTTGATGCCGATGGCCACAAGTGCTCCAAAGAGGATCATCCCAATACACAACTTCTTCACTGAACCCCCAGCTCTAGGCTTTGTATCCATACGCTAATGCGTTCCGGTTGGCAAAGGAGTCAGGAAACGGTACGTTCGCTCGGCGGCGTCGCTATTACGAATGCTGCAAGCACTCCGGCCATCAGGCCGAACAGGTGGGACTCCCATGAAACCCAGCTGGAGACAGGGGTTATGCCGCGCAGCACCATTCCCCCGAACAGCACGCCAACGATGATCGCAACAACAATGCCCTTGATGGATTTCTCGACAAAACCGGCGACCAGCAAGAACCCGGCGTATCCAAAGACAAGCCCGCTCGCTCCGATGTGAACGGCCGAACGGGCCAATAGCCAAGTAGCGGCGCCGCCAAGCAGGGCTACAAAGACCGTCACGGAAAGCCAGCGGCGTGGCCCGCCCAACGCAATGAACCAGCCAAGCACCAGGAATGGGACCGAATTGGCAACCAGATGACCGAATCCGCCGTGCAAGATGGGGGCCCAAAGGATCCCGTCCAGTCCGCCCCACGACCGCGGAACAATCCCCTGTTGATCGAGCCTGCTGTCCAGGATGAGGGCATCAACCACCTCGACGACCCACATGAGAGCGAGGACGACCACGACAAGTTGCACCGCCTGGACCGCCGGTGATTTTGACTCTGCTACCAATGCCATGTTCAGACTTCCGGCCCATCATCGAATATCGACAGAAGTGATGCCGCATCGGTTGGGGTTGGCCGAGGCCGAACCGTCGCGTTTCGTTCGGGGATGCGTAGACCCTGCATGGCGATCACCGCAAGAAATACTGCCCCAAAAGTGTTGTCCCAAGCGGTAACCGCAAAGTAGGCGACGATCGCCGCGGTAACCGCAGTGAGCACCTTGGCAATCCGCAGGGCATATCTTGGCGAGACAATCTCAAGCAGATGCCAGGCCATGTTGCCGCCATCGAGCGGAAGGATAGGTAGCCAGTTCAGCGCTCCCCACAGCAGCCCGGCCACGATGATGCCCCACATCACCGCACGACCGAAGGGAAACATGCTCACGGCAAAGTCGGTGTTCTTGGTCAGAAAGAAGATGCCACCGAGGGTCATCCCGACCGCCGATCCGCTGGCGGCAATGAGGAAGCGACGCCCCGGCGTCAGCGGGGTGTCGGCCGGGTATTGCGTAAGGCCGCCCAGGCCAAACAGGGTGATGGTGACCGCCTTGGCCCCGAAACGACGAGCGGTAAGAGCATGGCCCATCTCGTGCGATAGCACCGCCACGAAGACGCCGACCACAAAACCAACAACCTCCGGCGGCTCAAACTGACCGATGACAAGGATGCCAATAAACGCAAACGACCAATGGACGGCTATCGGGACCCTGAGTACGGAGAAGCGCAGCATCAGCGTTGGGCCTTTGGTGATTGCTTTGTCTGGATGCGCCGCTGCGGTGGCTGGCGCATAAGGCACAGTCGGCACAAACCGTGGCTCCCGGCCAGGGTGCGTCCGCAGTTGCGGCACATGGCGTACATCTTCATACCTTCAATTGTACGGGCGACAGGCGGCCCACATGTCGTGCTTGGTTCAGAGTTAGTCCCCAAGCTTCATTACTCTCCCCGCACGTGCCAAGACTTACTCGAATACTCGCCATCTTGATTGTGCTGTCCGCGCTCGTTGCACCTGCGATGGTCGCCGCTCAAGAAGAACCGCCGGTGAGTACGACAACCACGACCACAACGGTTCCTCCCCCGACGCTCCCCCTGTTCGAGCAGTTCGAGTCCGAAGACTGGCACGACACCTGGATCGACTGGCGCTTCGCCGACGACAAGAACACCTCCCTAATCCGCGGATATCAGGAGGACGGGCTCCGGGTCAATATCCCGCCCGGAGAGCGAAGGGGCACCGGACCGCTATGGAAGCTGCCCGATGATGTTGATGAGGCCTGGTTCCGCTATCGGATCAGACTTGATGATTTCGAGCCAATCACCAGTGGCAAGCTGCCCGGTTTCGCCGGAATGCCCAACTTCACTGCCCGCGGCTGCAACCCTTCGACGGAAATGTACCCGGGGTGGTCGGCCCGTATGCTGTTCGAGCCGGCCGGATTCGGTGACCTCGAGTCGGACCAGATCCAGCTTGGGTACTACACCTATCACCTCGATCAACCACGTACCTGCGGTGAGTTCATGTTGTGGGATAGTGATGGTGTCCTCGATCAGGACCAGTGGTACTGCGTGGAGGGTCATGTCGCTCTCAACACGCCCGGTAGCGCCGATGGTGTCCTCCAGGGTTGGGTGGACAACGATCTCGCCTTCGCTCAGGACGGCCTTAGCTTCAGAAGGGCGACCGAGGAAACGCTCGATATCCGCACGTTCTGGCTCAATGTGTATTTCGGCGGTTCGATCATTCCCAATGATCGAGACCTCACTCTGCGCATCGACGATCTTGCGATAAGCGCCGACGGTCGTGTGGGGTGCCCCAATCGTTTTAGGGACGACGACGGCAACCAGCATGAGAGCGACATCGAGTGGATGTTCCAGCACGAATACATCTTCGGCTGTGACACGGAGTTGTACTGCCCCGATCGCAACTTGAGCCGGGCCGAGACTGCCGCGCTCCTTGACAGGATCCTGGACCCGGCGCCCACCGCCGTCGACCACTTCACCGATGACACCGACCATTGGGCAGAACCGTCTCTGAACCGGCTTGCCGAAGCGGGCATACTGCGTGGCTGCGGCCCAGCCACCGCCTGTCCCGACGATCCAGTGACCCGAGGACAGTTCGCCGCACTGCTGACCCGATCCCTCGGAATCCCCTCCTCTCCTATCGATCAGTTCAGCGACGATGAGAACAGCATCTTCGAGGCAGATATCAACGCTATCGCTGCCATTGGGATCACCAAAGGCTGCCACGACACCACAGATCGCTACTGCCCCCGCGAACCTGTTTTCCGAGACCAGGCGGCCACCTTGCTAACACGGGCGGTGCAATGGTGGGGTCTCAGCCAATAGGATTCCAACCGCGGCAACCCAACATGGGGACCAAGATTTCTGAAGAATTCTTTGGCTCGGGTGTCCTCGTCGGCCCTTTCTGTTCGTAGGTAGGGTGAACGCGGGAACGACCCGCACCAACGATAAGGAGCATTCATGAGCCGGTACCTTTTGTCCGTGCACACCGCCGCAAGCGATGACGCCCCCGCCGAGGCCCACGCACAGTCGATGACGCCCGAGATGATGCAAGAAATGATGGGGCGGATCATTGCTCTGGAAGCCGAGATGGAGGAGAGCGGGACGTTCGTGTTCAGTGGCCGACTCGCAGATGCAGACGCGGCGACTGTCGTTCGGTCAAACGAGGGCGATACGGTCATGACGGACGGGCCGTTCGTTGAGGCGAAAGAGCACATTGCCGGGTTCTACATCATCGACGCTGCCGACCTCGATGCCGCGTTGGCCTGGGCCAGCAAGGTCGTTGATTGCATCGGTTCTCCGATCGAAGTCCGTCCGTTCGGCGCGACCGGGAAGGTCGCCGACAACATGCCGGGTGCCTAGGAGAAGCGTCGCCGCCCCCCGAGAGGCGACCACTATCGAGCGGGTCTTCCGCGAGGTGTCCGGCCAAGCCGTCGCAACCCTGGTCCGCGTCTTCGGTGACATCACAGTCGCCGAAGACGCCGTCCAGGACGCCTTCGTCATCGCAAGCGACCGGTGGCTGCGTGACGGTATTCCCCCCAACCCGGCGGGGTGGATCGTGACGACCGCACGACGCCGCGCCATTGATGCCGTGCGCCGCTCGACCCGTGGCCGAGAACTTCATGAACAGCTCGGTGCGCTACCCGCGGCGCACCATCTGGATGCCGACGGCTTAGAAGAGGACGGACCGGTGGGCGACGATCGGCTCCGGCTCATCTTCACCTGCTGCCACCCTGCGCTGCGTCAGGACCACCAGGTCGCTCTGACCCTTCGCCTACTAGGAGGGCTCAGCGTTGCGGAGGTAGCCCGCTCCTTCCTGGTGAGCGAGTCAGCGATGGCAAAACGTCTGGTCCGGGCCAAGTACAAAATCAGAGCCGCCAAGATCCCCTATCGGGTTCCGGCAGAGGCCGACCTGCCGCAGCGTCTTCAATCAGTCCTGTCGGTGCTGTACCTCGTGTACAACACCGGTGGTGATGATCTGGAGCGGGCACAGTTGCGCAACGAAGCAATACGCCTCGCCCGCGCTCTGGTAGCTCTCATGCCGGACGAACCCGAAGCAGCGGGGCTACTCGCCCTTATGCTGCTCAACGAATCGCGTCTCCCCGCCCGCACCGCTGACGGTGCCGTAGTTGTCTTGCGTGACCAGGACCGGACCAAGTGGGACCGCACGATGATCGAAGAAGGACATGCAATCGTGCGGTCCTGTATTCGCCGTGATCAGCCGGGACCATTTCAGATCCAGGCGGCCATACAGGCCGTGCACTGCGATGCTGCTTCGTTTGCAGAAACTGACTGGCCGCAGATCGCGACCCTCTACGACCATCTGTTCTCGCGGCTGCCGACGCCCGTGGTTGCACTCAATCGAGCGATTGCCATAGGCGAAAGCGAAGGCGGAGATGCAGCGCTTGTCGCACTTGATGCTATCGCCCCCGACCTCGACGGCTATCACTTGATGCACGCGGCCCGCGGGTCAACGCTACGCCGACTTGGACGCCGAGAAGCGGCGCAGCAGGCCTACGAACGAGCGGCCGAGCTCGCCGTTTCAGAAATGGACCGCCGATTCATCAAACAGCAGATTGACGGGCTAGCCGGAGACGGCGCCCGGCTGCAATAGAGGCAAACGAGAAGAAGGCCCCCAGGTGGGGGCCTTCTTCCGTTAGATCGACTTGTGCTATTCGTCTGCGTCCGCATCGCCCGGCTGGGCACCGAGGCTGGCCAGCCACTGGGCTGGATCGGCAGGCAGTGCATCCTCTTCGGAAGCACTCTCTGGAGCCGCATCTCCGAAGAGACCAAGCGCAGAGACCACCGTCGCATCGGGCAACGAAGGCTGGATCGACTGGTACCGGGTGCTGCCGGTTCCGGCGGGAATGAGCTTGCCGATGATGACATTCTCTTTCAGACCCCGCATGAAATCCGACTTGCCCTGCAGTGACGCCTCGGTAAGAACCCGAGTCGTCTCCTGGAACGATGCCGCCGACAGCCACGAATCAGTAGCAAGTGACGCCTTGGTGATACCCATCAGTTCGGGACGACCCTCAGCCGGATGCTTGCCTTCCTCGACGAGCGAGCGGTTCACATCACGGAACTCCTGCTCGTCGATGAGCTCGGCAGGCAGGAAGTGCGAGTCACCAGAATTGACAACACGAACCTTGCGCAGCATCTGACGAACAATCAGCTCGATGTGCTTGTCGTGGATATCTACGCCTTGGCTGCGATACACCTCCTGCACCTGATCGACCAGGTACCGCTGGGAGGCACGCACCCCGCGAATCTCCAGCACTTCCTTGGGGTCCAGAGGCCCTTCGGTGAGCTGGCTTCCCGGCTCGATGATGTCGCCTTCCGCAACCCGAATCCGAGCTCGCCTTGGCAGCGGATACTCAGTCTCGGTCTCCTTGTCGGCGACAAGAATACGGCGACCCTCTTCGTCATCCAGAAGCTGAACCACGCCACCATGCTCAGCCAAAATGGCCTTGCCCTTTGGAGTACGAGCCTCAAACAGCTCGACCACGCGAGGTAGACCGTGCGTGATGTCCTCACCAGCGACACCGCCGGTGTGGAACGTACGCATCGTGAGCTGGGTACCCGGCTCACCAATCGACTGGGCAGCCATGATGCCGACGGCTTCGCCGGACTCGACCATGAGGCCGGTCGCCAGGCTCAAGCCGTACGAGGCCTTGCTGATGCCGTAGCGAGACTGGTCGGTAAGCGGTGAGCGCACCCGAACCTCTTCAAGTTCGGCTGCGTCGGAAATTGCCTGCAGGGCATACCGGTCAACGACCTCGCCTGCCCGCAGCTTCACGCCATACTCGGTCTCGACCAACTTACGACCGACCTTGGCGTCCTCAGCGAGGATGCGGCCAAAGATCCGGTTGCGCAAGTTGCGGATGGGCTTGCCATCCTCGCGGATCTTGATCGACAGACCGGTGTCGTCCGTCTCGTCATCATGGATGATGATCTCTTGCGAGACATCCACCAGTCGACGAGTCAGATACCCAGAGTCAGCAGTACGCAGCGCAGTGTCAGCAAGACCCTTGCGAGCACCGTGCGTCGAGATGAAGTACTCGAGAACCGACAGACCCTCACGGAAGTTCGACTTGATCGGCTGCGGAATGATGTCACCCTTCGGGTTGGCCACCAGACCACGCATACCGGCGATCTGCCGCAACTGCATCATGTTTCCACGAGCACCGGAGCGAACCATCATGTCGATCGGATTGAACTTCTCGGCCTCAAGGGTCGCCTGCATGGCGTCCTTCACCTCATCGGTAGCCTCGGTCCAGATCTCGATGAGCTCCTGACGGCGCTCATCGTCGGTGATGACACCCTTGAGGTACAACGACTCAACCTTGGCGGCACGCTTCTCATAGGTGTCGAGAATCGCCTGCTTCTCCGGTGGCGTCTTCACGTCTTCGAGGCCGATGGTAAGACCAGCCTTCGTTGCGAAACTGAAGCCAAGACTCTTGATCATGTCAAGTGTGTTAGCGACATCCGGCTTGTCGTAGTCGTTGATTACCTCAGCAATCAACGTCCGGATGTCGGACTTGATTACTGCGGAATTGATATACGGGAACGACTCGGGGAACGCCGTGTTGAGCAGCGCCCGACCATACGTCGTATCGAAGAGAGCATCACCATCAACGGGCTCCTCGGTGAGGAGATGGCCGATGGCGGTCTTCAGGGCGGCGTGACGATCCGGGTCACCAGCCAACTTGCCAACGCGCATCTTGATCTTGGTATGGATCAGGATGTCGCCGAGTTCGTATGCCATGGCGGCCTCGTCGATGTCGGTGAAAGTGCGATCCTCGCCCTTGCCACCATCAACAGCCTCCGACAAGTAGAACATACCGATGACCATGTCCTGAGACGGGGTCACAATGGGACGTCCCGATGCCGGCGACAACATGTTGTTCGTCGACAGCATCAGTACTCTGGCCTCAGCCTGGGCCTCGGCGGACAGCGGGAGGTGCACAGCCATCTGGTCACCGTCGAAGTCGGCGTTGAACGCCTCACACACGAGCGGGTGAATCTGGATGGCCTTGCCTTCGACAAGCACAGGCTCGAACGCCTGGATGCCGAGACGGTGCAATGTAGGTGCCCGGTTGAGGAAGACAGGGTGTTCCTGCACGACCTCAGAAAGCACGTCCCAAACCTGGGGACGACGTCGCTCCACCATCCGCTTGGCAGCCTTGATGTTCTGCGCATGGTCAAGGTCGACCAGACGCTTCATTACAAACGGCTTGAACAGCTCGAGAGCCATCATGCGCGGCAAACCACACTGGTGAAGACGAAGCTGCGGTCCAACCACAATGACCGAACGGCCGGAGTAGTCAACGCGCTTTCCAAGCAGGTTCTGGCGGAACCGGCCTTGCTTGCCCTTCAACATGTCAGAAAGCGACTTGAGCGGACGACTACCCGGACCGGTCACCGCACGACCACGCCGACCGTTGTCGAACAAGGCATCTACTGCCTCTTGGAGCATGCGCTTTTCGTTGTTGACGATGATCTCGGGTGCACCAAGGTCCAACAGTCTCTTGAGACGGTTGTTGCGGTTGATCACCCGGCGATATAGATCGTTGAGATCGGAGGTCGCAAAACGGCCACCGTCGAGCTGGACCATCGGGCGCAGATCCGGTGGAATAACCGGAACGGCCTCGAGGATCATGCAGGCAGGGTCGTTCTTGCCACCCGCAAACGGGCTGACCACCTTGAGCCGCTTCATGGCCCGCTGGCGACGCTGTTGCGACTTGGCATCAAGATCGGCCCGCAACAGTTCCATCTCGTTGTCGAGATCAGTCCGGACGATGAGATCCTTCACCCACTCGGCACCCATGCCGCCGCTGTAGTAATCGCCGTAACGGTCGATGATCTCACGCCACAACTGCTCGGACTCGATGAGCTGCTTTGGCTTGAGCGTCTTGAAGGTGTCGAAAGCTTCCTTGAGGAGCTCTTCTTCGACCGCGGCGCGCTCGTCGCGGTCCTTGATCTCACGCTCGACATCGCGACGACGTGACGAGATCTCACCGGTCGGTGCGTCGGCATCTTCCATCTGCTTCAGCTCGGCCTCGAGTTGAGAGAGACGGCCTTCCTTCCACTCGCCGAACTCTTCGCGGATGAGTTCGAGCTCGTGGGTCGTGGCCTCTTCCAACTCCGACAGGTCGGCGTGTCGCTTCTCATCATCGATTGACGTGATGAGATATGCCGCAAAGTAGATGACCTTCTCGAGGTCCTTTGGAGACATGTCGAGGAGATAACCGAGACGGCTGGGAACACCCTTGAAGAACCAGATGTGAGTAACTGGTGCGGCCAACTCGATGTGACCCATGCGCTCACGACGCACCTTGGCACGAGTGACTTCGACACCACAACGCTCGCAAGTGATCCCGCGGAAGCGGACCCTCTTGTACTTGCCGCAGTAGCACTCCCAGTCCCGGGTGGGACCAAAGATACGCTCGTCGAACAAGCCATCTTTTTCTGGCTTGAGCGTGCGGTAGTTGATTGTCTCTGGCTTTTTGACCTCGCCGAACGACCAAGAACGAATCTGGTCAGAGCTGGCGAGGGAGATTCTTAATTCATCGAACAAGTCAGCCACGTAGTGCCCGCCTTCCAGCTTTTATACCCGAAATCTGTGTGAACTCGATCGCCATTAGACCTCGACCTCGGCCCGTTCCGGACGGGAGATGTCGATGCCTAGGGAGGCGGCGGTACGGAACACGTCTTCTTCGAGTTCCTTGAGTTCTACTTCCTCACCTGCTGAGAGCATCTCAACGTTGAGGCATAGGCTCTGCATCTCTTTCATGAGCACCTTGAATGACTCAGGGATACCCGGTTCAGGGATGTTCTCGCCCTTGACGATTGCCTCATAGACCTTGACCCTGCCCTTGACGTCATCGGACTTGATGGTCAAGAGTTCCTGGAGCGCATAAGCCGCACCGTAAGCCTCGAGGGCCCAGACCTCCATCTCACCGAATCGCTGGCCACCGAACTGCGCCTTACCACCGAGCGGCTGCTGGGTGATCATGGAGTACGGGCCGGTTGACCGGGCGTGGATCTTGTCGTCAACAAGGTGAATCAGCTTCAGAATGTAGATGTATCCGACTGTCACCTTTGAGTCGAACTTCTCACCGGTGCGGCCGTTGTACAGCGTTGCCTTCCCAGTGCCGTCGACGAGCTTGAGTCCGTCATCAGTCGAATGTGCATTCTCAAGCAGTTTTACGATTTCCTTCTCACCGGCGCCGTCGAAGACGGGGGTAGCAACGGTCTGCCATGCATCCGCACCAGCGTGTGCCGGGCTGGGGAGATCGTCAAACGGGGCCCAGCCTCGTGATGCTGCCCAACCCAGGTGAGTCTCGAGCACCTGGCCGAGGTTCATCCGGGAAGGAACACCGAGCGGCGACAAGATGATGTCGACCGGGGTGCCGTCCTCGAGGAATGGCATGTCTTCTTCAGGAAGAATCTTGGCGATGACGCCCTTGTTTCCGTGTCGGCCGGCAAGTTTGTCACCTGCTGAGATCTTGCGCTGCTTGGCAACGTAGACCCTCACCAATTCGTTCATCCCTGGGGGAAGATCGAAACCGTCGTCACGGCGGAATTCTTTGACAGCAATCGCTTTGCCGCTCTCACCGTGAGGAACCTTGAGTGAGACATCGCGAACCTCGCGTGCCTTCTCACCGAAGATGGCTCGCAGAAGTCGCTCTTCGGGTGTCAGCTCGGTTTCACCCTTTGGCGTTACCTTGCCAACGAGATAGTCGCCGGGGCCGACGTCAGCGCCAATCCGGATGATGCCGCGATCGTCGAGGTCATGAAGCGACTCTTCTGCGACATTGGGAATATCCCTGGTGATCTCCTCCGAACCAAGCTTGGTGTCACGAGCATCGATCTCGTGCTCCTCAATGTGGATGGAGGTAAGCAGGTCGTGCTTGACCAACCGCTCCGACAGGATGATGGCGTCCTCATAGTTGTAGCCCTCCCACGGCATGAATGCCACGAGAAGGTTGCGCCCGAGAGCGAGTTCGCCCTCATCGGTGGACGGGCCGTCGGCGAGCAGCGATCCTGCCTTGACCTTCTCACCCTCAGCGACACGAGCCTTCTGGTTGATGCAGGTGCCCTGGTTGGACCGCTCGAACTTGCTGAGCTTCAAGGTGTGCTTCTTGTTGGAGCTGTTCTCCTTGACTGTGATGTAGTCGCCCGTTACCTCGACGACGGTCCCGTCGACGGGGCTGAGGATCACATCGCCAGAGTCATGTGCAGCACGCTCTTCGACACCGGTACCGACAAGTGGAGCATCGGCTTGGAGCAGTGGCACTGCCTGGCGCTGCATGTTCGATCCCATGAGGGCACGGTTTGCATCGTCGTGCTCGAGGAAGGGAATCAACGCAGTCGAGACTGAGATCAGCTGCTTCGGAGAGACATCCATGTAGTCGACTTGGTCGCCAGAGACCTGATCGACTTCGCCACCCGTCTTGCGGACGAGGACACGATCTTTCTCGAACGTTCCATCGTCGTTCAGGACCGCGTTGGCCTGCGCAATGATGTGGTCCTCTTCCGCCGCAGCAGTCAGGTAGTCGATACGTTTGGTTACCTTGCCCTTGGTGACACGGCGGTACGGAGTCTCAATGAACCCGTAACGGTTGACCTTGGCATAGGTAGCCAGCGACCCAATGAGACCAATATTTGGACCTTCAGGGGTCTCAATCGGGCACATGCGGCCGTAGTGCGATGGGTGAACGTCACGTACCTCGAAACCGGCACGCTCGCGGGACAAACCACCTGGACCGAGAGCCGAGAGACGGCGCCGGTGGGTGAGGCTGGCCAACGGGTTGGGCTGATCCATGAACTGGCTCAGTTGGCTGGTTCCGAAGAACTCCTTGATGGAGGCAACGACCGGCCTGATGTTGATCAGGCTCTGCGGCGTGATCGCCTCGGGATCCTGTGTCGTCATGCGCTCACGGACGACTCTTTCGAGGCGAGTAAGACCAACGCGGATCTGGTTCTGGATGAGCTCGCCAACGGTTCGGACGCGACGGTTGGTGAAGTTGTCGATGTCGTCGATACGGTGGCCAGGGGTTCCCAGACGCAGGTTCACAAGGTACTTGATGGTTGCCATCATGTCTTCGTGGCTGAGCAGTCCATGCTCGTCTGCGTCGTATCCCTCGAGGTCGACCGGCTTGCGACCAAATTTCAGGTCGACCTTGTAGCGCCCGACCCTGGTCAAGTCGTAGCGCTTCGGGTTGTAGAAGAGGTTGTTGATCAAACCACGAGCAGACTCGATAGTGGTCAACTCACCGGGACGCAGCTTGCGATACAGGTCGAGGAGGGCTTCGTCCTTGGTCGTGGCCGGGTCCTTCTCCAACGTGTTGCGGATCAGCTCTGAGTCGCCGAACAGCTCCAAGAGCTCTTCGTCGGTCTCACCGAATCCGAGCGCCCGGAGGAAGGTGGTTACGTACTGACGACGCTTGCGGTCGACACGAACACCAACGGTGTCCTTCTTGTCAACGTCGAATTCGAGCCAGGCGCCCCGTCCCGGGATCACCTTGGCCGCGTAGATGTCGCGGTCCGAGGTCTTGTCGATGGTGAGGTCGAAGTAGACACCAGGAGAACGAACGAGCTGGCTTACGACGACACGCTCGGTGCCGTTGATGACGAACGTTCCATTGGGGGTCATCATCGGGAAGTCGCCGAGGAAGACCTGCTGTTCCTTGATTTCGCCTGTCTCACGGTTGAGAAACCGTGCGGTTACAAAAAGCGGCTTCGAGTAGTTGGAATCCTGCTCTTTTGCCTCAGCAATGGAGAGCGGAGCGTCTCCGAAACGGTGATCGGTCAATTCGAGAGCAAGGTTGCCGGTGAAGTCTTCAATTGGAGAGACTTCACTAAATATCTGCTTGAGGCCATGCTCCAAGAACCATGAAAAAGAGTCGTGTTGGACAGCTAGCAGATTCGGGAGATCATGAACCTCTGGAATCTTGGCGAAGGAAAGGCGGTCTGTGCGCGCACGAGCCAAGGGAGACTCCTCTTCAATTTATGGGCGACGGACCAGTCAGAAACTGGGCCAGGGATGGGACGACGAAAGACCAGAGTAGCACACAGCTACCCTGGCGATGCAAACACGGCGTCGCGGGAACGTACTCTTCAACTGGTGAGGTGCAGAATACCGCGATCTTCGCCCCGATTCAAGGCTCAAAAGGTATCCATTCCTCGGTACCTGGCCATGGTTGTTTTGCCAAGGCAACGCAGAAGGGGCGGGTCATATGACCCGCCCCTTCCAACTACTGAGCGAGTAGTGCTACTTGAGTTCCACTGAGGCGCCAGCTTCTTCAAGCTGTGCCTTAGCGGCTTCAGCAGCGTCTTTGTCGACAGCTTCGAGCACTGCGCTCGGTGCGTCATCGACAACTGCCTTCGCTTCTTTGAGACCCAAGCTGGTGAGCGAACGCACAACCTTGATGACCTGAATCTTCGCAGATCCGATCTCGGTCAGTACGACGTCAAACTCGTCTTGCTCTTCTTCTACAGCTTCGCCGGCGGGCGCAGCAATGGCCATCGCCATCGGAGCTGCAGCGGTCACGTCGAATTTCTCCTCAAATGCTTTGAGGAATTCGGATAGTTCGAGGACACTCATCTCCTCGAAGACGCCGAGGAGATCCTCGGTCGTCATCTTTGCCTTGGCCATGGTTATGCCTCCTCGGCCGTTTCGGCCTGGTCTTTGTCAATGGACTTCGCGTCGTCACCGTCTGAATCTGCCTCGTCGTCGCCGGAGTCGTCAGACTCCGCAGAGTCCGCGGCCGCCTCTGGGGCATCCTCGGTCTCCGCAACGGCTTCGGCTGGCTTGTCAGCTTCTTCGGTCTCCTCTGGAGCCGGAACAGCATCTTCCACCGGTGCATCTTCAACCGATGCATCGGCGGCGACGGTCTCGCCGGTTACTTCTTCTTCGACCGATGCATCTTCAACCGATGCATCTTCAACCGATGCGTCTTCAACCGATGCGTCTTCAACCGATGCGTCTTCAACCGATGCGTCAGCATCGTCGGCATCGTCGGCATCGTCGGCATCGTCGGCATCG
>RCNF010001061.1_pt1 | contig 14425 bp, 9 predicted proteins | sample 2041311 | NCBI WGS metagenome assembly RCNF01 (sample SAMN09708228, study PRJNA481090) | Marine sediment metagenome, whole genome shotgun sequencing project. | biome: marine sediment; feature: ocean; material: sediment; isolation source: Sewage treatment plant 2 marine sediment (STP2) ... | reverse complement strand
GAGATAATCGGATAGCCACGCTCGGCCAGTACCGATGCCATGACCTTCGCGTTTTCACAGACCTTGCCCTGGTACTCCTTGAATCCCGGTTCGAGCGCCTCTTTCAGCGCCACCGCTTTCGCCGCGATGACATGCATGAGCGGTCCGCCCTGGGTACCCGGAAAGACCAGCGAATTGAATTTCTTGGTTAGCTCATCATTAGCACGCGCGAGAATCAATCCACCACGTGGCCCACGCAGCGTCTTGTGTGTCGTCGTGGTGCAGACATCTGCATGCGGGATCGGGCTCGGGTAGTGACCTGTTGCCACGAGCCCGGCAACGTGTGCCATATCAACGAAGAGATAGGCGCCGACGCTATCCGCGATTTCGCGAAAACGCGCCCAGTCCACCACCTGTGAGTAGGCTGAGAAGCCGGCAATGATCATCTTCGGTTTGTGCTCGGTTGCCAGCGCCTGCACTTCGTCGTAGTCAATCAGGTCGGTGTCGGTATCGAGACCATAAGGAATGACATTGAACAGCTTGCCCGAAAAGTTCACCGGCGAACCGTGCGTCAGGTGACCACCGGCACTGAGATCCATTCCCATGATCGTGTCGCCCGGCTCAACCAGTGCGTGATAGACCGCGGCATTTGCCTGCGACCCGGAGTGCGGCTGAACATTGGCGTAATCAGCACCAAACAATTCCTTGGCCCGCTCGATTGCCAGGGTCTCGACATCGTCAACGAACTCGCAACCGCCGTAGTAACGCTTGCCGGGGTAGCCCTCAGCGTATTTGTTGGTCAGTTTTGATCCCTGTGCCGCCATCACGAGAGGGCTCGCATAGTTTTCTGATGCGATCAATTCGATGTGCTCTTCCTGGCGTTGGCTTTCCTGGGCGAGGGCTTTGGCTACTTGCGGATCAAAGGCTTCGATCGTCTTCGTTGAGTCGAACATGGGTACTCCGGATGGGCGCGCAAAAGACGAGAATATTACCTGTTAAACGCTCTTGATGGCACTGGTGAATGTATCTAGTGCGTCTCTACAAATGACTGCACAACCCGGGTCCAGGCGCGGGCCACATTGTGGCGGTTATAGCCCCCACCGCCGGTACCGATGATTCGGCCATCGCAATACTTGTCCGCGAGACGGCACAAGCTTGCCGCTGCTTTGGCGTGGGCTTCCTCAGTCAGGCACAAGTGCGTGATCGGGTCACCCTCAAGACTGTCCGCGCCACACTGCATCAATATGAACTCGGGTTTGGAGGCTTCCAGGTACGCCTCAACTTGCCCCCAGACAATGTCGAAATCGGAATCATCTGCGCCTGGAGCCAGTGGAATATTGAGTTTTGTGCCGCGCGCCCTGCCCGTTCCGGTCTCTTCAGCCGCGCCAGTACCCGGATAAAGATGGCGACCGTCTTCGTGGATATCGGCGAATATCAGGTCAGGATCATCTTCAAAGCCGTAGAACACACCGTCGCCGTGGTGGGCATCGATATCGACGTAGGCGATTCGTTTGACACCAAACTGCTTGCGGAGGTATTCAGCGGCGATGCCACAATCATTGAATACGCAAAAACCGGCGGCGTGATCACGTCCGGCATGATGCAGCCCGGCTATGGGTATAAAAGCGCGCTTGTAGTTGCCGTGCATGATTTCATCAACGGCACACAGGACGGCGCCCACAACAACCGACGCGGCATCAAAAATTCCTGGGACTGCCGGAGTATCACCTTCGTCGAGCCAGCCTTTGCCCGCGGCCGACAACCGGGAGACTTTGTCAATGTATTCGGCGGTATGGAACAGGGCCAGCTCATCGACCAGCGCGGGACGCGGATGACCAAAGTCGATCGAATCACTGAGACCGGCCTTGTCGAGCTCGGCAAAGAACACGTTGTGGCGATCGGTTCCAAACGGGTGCGGGTCGCCAAAGCCGTAAGCCGCGATCTCCTCCCCTCTGTAAACGAGCACGGTGTCGCTCATGGACGCTTTATGGTTGTTTTAATGCGATGCAGCATACCGGATAATGCGCGCTCTTTACTCGCAAATTCACATGGTCGAACTATGGCTCAGTACATCTACACAATGAATCGCGTCGCGAAGGTCGTAGCGCCCAAGCGCCACATCCTGCGAGACATCTCGCTGTCTTTTTTCCCGGGTGCCAAGATTGGCGTACTGGGACTCAATGGCTCGGGAAAATCTACGCTACTGCGCATCATGGCTGGGCTCGACACGGAGATTGATGGCGAAGCGCGACCGCAACCAGGTATCAAGATTGGCTACCTGCCACAGGAGCCCGAACTCGATCCCGATAAGGATGTGCGCGGCAATGTTGAAGAAGGCGTTGCGGAAACCAAAGCGCTACTCGACCGCTTTAACGCTATCAGCGAAAAGTTTGCGGAACCGATGAGCGACGACGAGATGACCTCACTGCTCGAGGAGCAGGGCGAATTGCAGGATGCGATCGACTCCGAGGGTGCCTGGGAGCTGGACCGCAAACTCGAAATTGCTGCCGATGCATTGCGCTTGCCAGCATGGGATGCGGATGTCACCAAACTCTCCGGCGGTGAGCGCCGCCGCGTTGCGCTGTGCCGCTTATTGCTGTCGCAACCTGACATGCTGTTGCTCGACGAGCCTACCAACCACCTCGATGCCGAGTCCGTCGCATGGCTGGAGCGCTTCCTTGATGAGTACCCGAGTACCGTTATCGCGGTCACTCATGATCGTTACTTCCTTGATAACGTCGCTGGCTGGATTCTCGAACTGGACCGCGGCCACGGCATTCCCTGGGAAGGCAATTACTCATCGTGGCTGGAACAGAAAGAAGATCGCCTGAAAAACGAAGAGACATCGGAGAAGGCGCGGCAGAAAGCCATGGCTGCAGAACTCGAGTGGGTACGCAGCAATCCAAAAGGCCGACAAGCGAAATCCAAAGCGCGCTTGCGTCAGTTCGACGAGATCTCATCGCCGCAGTACCAGAAGCGTAACGAGACCAACGAAATTTACATTCCACCCGGCCCCCGTCTCGGTGACGTTGTTCTCGAGGTGAATGACTTGAAGAAAGGGTTCGGCGACAAGCTGCTTATTGATGGGCTTAGCTTTCAATTACCGCCCGGTGGAATTGTTGGCGTAATCGGCCCGAACGGTGCCGGTAAAACGACAATGTTCCGCATGATCACGGGTGAGGAGCAGGCTGACTCAGGGACGCTGCGCCTCGGCGATACCGTGCAACTCGCGAGTGTCGATCAATCCAGAGACAGTCTCAACGATGACAAAACCGTCTGGGAGGAAATCTCGGATGGACTGGATATGATCAAGGTCGGTAACTACGAAACCTCATCGCGCGCCTATGTCGGACGATTCAATTTCCGCGGTCAGGACCAGCAGAAGAAGATCGGATTACTGTCCGGCGGTGAACGCAATCGTGTTCATCTCGCCAAGATGTTGCGAGCCGGCGGCAACCTGTTGTTGCTCGATGAGCCTACCAACGACCTCGACGTAGAGACATTGCGCGCACTCGAAGAAGCCTTGCTCGAATTCCCGGGCTCGGCCATCGTGATTTCACATGATCGCTGGTTTTTAGACCGCATCTGCACACATATTCTTGCGTTTGAGGGCAACTCAGTAGTGACTTGGTTCGCCGGCAACTACGCGGACTACGAAGAGGACCGTAAGCGTCGCCTGGGCGCCGATGCGGCAAACCCGCACCGAATCAAGTATAAGAGACTAAACGCGTAGGACACGACGGAGAGCAAACGATGAACCTGTTACTGACAGCCAGTGCGGCTTTCATTTTCATCGCCTTGTATTTCGTATTTTCTATGACGCGCCACGCACGCAGACGGCGCCCGATCCGGGCGACCCGTTCTCTCGCCGGCGGCGTGGTTTCCGGCGCAATGGGCAGCGCCAGTATCCTGCTGGCATTCAGTTATTACGGTTACGGCCGCCTGATCGATGAGCAGCTGGTCAGTCGAATTGAGTTCTCGCAGTCCGCAGCAAATGAATACACAGCGCGAGTCATGGTCGATGGCCAAATAGATCGCCTGCTGGTGTTACGCGGTGATGAATGGCAAATGGATGCACGCGTCATCAACTGGAAGCCGCCGGCAACACTGCTTGGGCTGGACCCGATTTACCAGCTGGATCGGCTGAGCGGACGCTACTCGAACATCGACGACGAAATGTCCGAGGAACGAACGGTGCACCCGCTGTCTGAAGAGATGACACTGGATGTCTGGCGAGTCGCGCGGAAATTTCCGATGTTGATGCCGGGCGTTGATGCCTATTACGGAACAGCGACGTATTTACCGATGGCCGATGGCGCACGCTTCGAAGTCACGTTGAGTAGAACGGCATTATTGGCGCGTCCCGTTAACGACGCTGCGCGAGAAGCGGTTGGCACCTGGAATCATTAAGAATTGCCAGATTATGTCAAGCTGGCAATGTGCCTGCAGATTCTTGGTGCATACTGGAAGTCGCTGATTAGATTAAAGAAAACTGTCGCCAAAGAGCGACTGGGAATAACGGCGGAATCAGGGCGAAATGACGATCGTTTTAGATAAGGATCAGGGGATCGAAAGCGGACTCGAGGAACGTATAGGCCTCGAATGTCCATACTGTGGCGTCTATGCCCACATGAGTCCGCAGTCTGTTCCTGACGCGGCTTCCCTGTTACGCGACAAACCAAAACATGTCGGCCTCGTCTATCAATGCGATGCTTGCCACGCGCCGGTTTTCTTGAGATTCGCGGTACGCGAGTACGCTGATAATCGAGTTGAGCTGTTACGCAACTTTGTCGAACTCGAAAGACCGAAGGAACGTTTTGCTTTTTCCTATTTGCCAAAGCACACCGAAGTCATGTTCCGGGAAGCGCTCACCTGCTATTCGAACAACAGCTTCAATGCGTTTGCCTCGATGTGTCGGCGCGCTGCCAGAAGTTCATTCGCTGCGCTAGGTGAAGGCGGCAAGCTACGGGCTTTCGAAGAAGTGCTGGCTGCCCAGGATATTGCGGGGATCGACGACGAGACATTCGCACCGATCAAAACCATTTTATTCGGTACCGGACAACAGGAAGACTTGCCGTTGTTGAATCGTGCGCAAGCGGGCATTCTGCTGGAGATACTAAAAGACCTGTTCTACCAGTGTTTCGTACGCCACGGAAAGCTGACACGCGCAATCAAGGTTCGCCAGTTCTTCGTCTCCGAAGAAAAAACCAATCTTCAATCTGCCTAGGAAACTGTCGCTCGTACGTTGCGGAACATCCGCATCCAGGGGCCCTCTTCTCCCCACTCATCCGGGTGCCAGGAGTTCTGGCGTGTCATCGCGACGCGCTCCGGGTGCGGCATCATGATGGTCACTCGACCGTCTTCATTACTCAGTCCACAAATGCCATCGGTTGAACCGTTTGGATTAGCAGGATACGTATCAGCGACATTGCCGTAGTTATCAACATAGCGAAGAGCAACCGTGTATGACGAGGTATAACGTGCCGTGTCATCGGCAAAAATCGCTCTGCCCTCACCGTGCGATGTCGCGATCGGCATGATTGATCCTGCCATGCCCTGCAGGAACAGCGACGGGCTCTCAACGACTTCCACGAGACTCAGGCGGGCCTCAAATTGCTCGGACTTGTTACGCAGGAAGCGCGGCCAGTTCCCGGCACCAGGAATCAGTTCTCGCAAGTGCGACATCATCTGACACCCGTTGCAAACGCCCAATGCAAACGTGTCGCTGCGATCGAAGAAGGCTGCAAATTGATCACGTGTCCGAGAGTGATACAGAACAGATTTCGCCCATCCCCCACCAGCACCAAGTACATCACCAAACGAAAAGCCACCGCAGGCCACAAGTCCCTGGTAGTCCGCCAGAGAGTCCTGGCCACTGAGAAGATCACTCATGTGCACATCGACGGCCGAGAATCCTGCCCGCATAAATGCAGCGGCCATCTCGTACTGGCTGTTGACGCCTTGTTCGCGAAGAACGGCCACACGAGGTTTGTCGTTGCTACGAATTGCGCGAGCAATATTGTCGGAGGAGTCGAATGTTAGTGAAGCGCTTAGCCCTGGGTCTTTGTCATCAAGTACGCAGTCGAACTCTTCCTTCGCAGTAGCCGGATTATCGCGCAACGCCTGAATGCGATAACTCATCTCCGACCATTCTCGTTGCATCGTAACTCGGTCCAGCTCAAGAACGACTTCGTCGGCACCGGATGCGTCGGTATGAATGGTCAGTTTCGCCTCGCCACCTACCCTGCCGATAGCCGTTGCGGTCACACCGTGACGATCGAGCACCATCTGCATCTGGGGCAGTTTGTTCTTCTCAACCTGCACGACTGCACCGATTTCTTCACAAAACAGTTGTCGAAGCAGGTCGACTCGCGAGCCACTCAGCGATAAAGACGCGCCAATGCGGCTGGCAAAAATCATTTCGGCAACAGTTGCGAACAGGCCGCCATCGCTGCGGTCATGGTAGGCGAGCAACATGCCGCGTGACATCATTTCCTGAATAGCTGCAAAGAAACCCTTGAGCTGTTTCGCATTATCAAGATCCGGCGTGCGTCCACCCGTACGCTGAAAGGATTGCAGCAGGCAGGAACCGCCCATGCGATTTGCGCCATTACCAAGATCGAATAGCAACAGGTAACTGGGGTCCTCTGTCTCTCGCAGCTGTGGCGTCAGATGTTGTGTCACGTCCGTCACCGGCGCGAACGCCGAGATGATCAGTGATACGGGTGCGACAACCTGGTGTTCGCCGTTTTCATCTTCCCAACGCGTCCGCATCGACATGGAATCCTTGCCTACCGGAATCGCAACACCGATCTCACGACATAGCTCGTCGCCCACAGCTTTGACCGTGTCGAACAGATTCGCATCCTCACCCGGATGACCCGCGGCGGCCATCCAGTTTGCGGATAGTCGCACCTTGCTTAAACTCTCTATCGGCGCCGCTGCAATATTCGTGATGGATTCAGCGACCGCCATGCGGCCCGATGCCGGTGCATTGGTCGCGGCCAACGGCGTACGTTCACCCATCGCCATCGCCTCACCCGTCTTGCTATTGAACCCCGAAGACGTAATAGCAACATCGCTGACCGGTACCTGCCAGGGACCCACCAGCTGATCACGAGCACTCAATCCACCGACTGTTCGATCACCAATATGGATCAGGAATGATTTGTCTGCCACAGCAGGAAAACGCAACACCCGCATGGCGGCTTCTTTAAGATCGATGCCGTCGAGATTGAGATCTTCCACTGGCAGTGGCTGATGCTCTACATTTCGCTCCATTTTTGGCGGGTTGCCCAGCAACATTTGCATTGGCATGTCGACCACACGATTTTCGAAGTCGCGATCATTCACGACGAGGTTTCCGTCCCCGGTTAAGGTGCCAATAACGGAAACCGGGCAGCGCTCACGCTCGCATAGATTCTGGAATTCATCGATGCGGTCATCACTAACGAGCAACACGTAGCGCTCCTGTGCTTCGTTACACCAGATGCCCATTGGCGACATTCCAGGTTCCGCGTTCGCGACTTCACGGAGTTCAATTTCGGCACCGTGCTGGCTGTGATCGACCGCTTCAGGTACAGCATTCGAAAGCCCACCTGCGCCGACGTCGTGAATCAGCAGGATCGGATTTTCGCTGCCCATCGCCCAGCAGCGATCAATCACTTCCTGTGCACGGCGTTCGATTTCAGGATTACCGCGCTGCACGGATGCGAAGTCGAGATCTTCGCTCGAGGTACCGCTCGCAAGTGACGAGGCCGCACCACCACCCAGCCCAATCAGCATCGCCGGGCCACCAATGATGACAACTTTGGCACCAACAGGAACATCGATCTTGTTTGCGTGCTCGGCGCGAACATTGCCGAGTCCACCCGCGATCATGATCGGCTTGTGATAGCCACGAATCTCGTTGTCGGCAAGACCTGGCAGATGACTTTCGAAGGTTCGGAAGTAGCCCGCCAGATTCGGCCGGCCAAATTCATTATTGAATGCGGCCCCACCTATTGGCCCATCGATCATGATCTCGAGCGGAGTGGCCATACGGTCAGGATGCGGAAAGTCGTCTTCCCAGGGTTGCGAGTACCCGGGAATTCTAAGGTGCGAAACGGTAAAGCCGGACAGGCCTGCTTTGGGTTTGGCACCAAGGCCTGTCGCACCTTCATCTCGAATCTCACCACCGGAACCTGTCGCAGCGCCGGGGAATGGGGAGATCGCAGTAGGATGATTGTGTGTCTCCACTTTGATCAAGATGTGAATAGGTTCTTCGACGTAGGTAAATTCGCGATCGCTGGATGCAGGCATCAACCGTGCACCATCCCAGCCTTCAATGACTGCGGCGTTATCGCTGTAAGCCGAAATAACACCGTCCGGCGTTTTCTCGGTCGTCGATTTAATCATGCCGAACAGGCGTTTATCCTGTTTTTCCCCGTCGATAACCCAACTCGCGTTGAATATTTTGTGGCGACAATGCTCTGAGTTCGCCTGGGCGAACATCATTAGCTCGGCATCGGTCGGATCACGTTCCAGATCGGTGTAGCTGGCAACGAGATAGTCGATCTCATCACCACTGAGAGCCAGACCCAGCTCAGTATTCGCAGCGACCAGCGCATCACGTCCTATCTTCGCAAGCGGTACGATGACAACCGGTGCCGGTTCATGCGCCTCGAACAGCGCCGCCACCTGATCCGCCTCGCTGAACACAGCCTCGGTCATACGATCAAACAGCAAAGGGGTCAGAGCCCTTTTTGCGTCATCTTCGACCTTGCCCGAGAACTTCAGGGAGTAGCAGATGCCTCTTTCGATTCGCTCGACGGCATCGATGTCGCAGGCCTTCGCGATGTCGGTAGCTTTCGATGACCACGGTGAAATAGTCCCAGGCCTCGGCACCACGAACAGGCTCATGGAGCCCTTTTTTGGCTTGACTGGCTTGTCTTCGGACAGGAGCAGAGCATCGAGTCGCGAGCGCTCTTCACGGGACAAATCGTCGTTGGTCGCCACGAAATAGACGTAGCTTGCTTGCAGTGAATCAAGGCGATCGTTGACGCGTTTTAGTGAGCGCGTCAACTTGGCAACACGGAAGTCCGAGAGGGCCGGTTGCCCGGGCAGTTCAAGCATGGTTAGAGAGGGTCCGGGACGAAAACGGGATGATACTAGCCCTTGTCCCCCGGCGTATATACCGGCATGGGAAACTGCGTGACATTGCCATCGAGCTTGCTGATCTTGCTGACACCCTGCTTGTCGACTTCGTCAATTCGGATGATGGCGTGCAATGGCAAGTAGGTCCGCTTAACGTTCTCAAACTCGGATTTGATCTTCTCTTCGGACGGATCAACAACCAATGTGGTCCGTTCTCCGAATACCAATTCTTCGACTTCGACGAACCCGAACATTTCACCATGACCGACGCCGCGAGCGTAGATCTCATAGATCTGTCCGTGGCTCATGAAAATGACTTTGTAGAGGATCTTTTTGCTCATTGCGATTGCTGCGGCTTGAGGGCGCGTAGTGTACCCAAATCGGCCGGAAAGGGCGCGATTTTGCGCATCCGGGCCTTATGGCCCATATATGGGTTTTTTTTAACATTCTTGAAATCCGTAACCGCCCGATTATGTGAACTACTCGGCATCCTATCTCCTTGTTTCGATGCAGTATTTGTCCAATACATCGAACCGGGAACAATAATGCCGCTCGAACTAAAAATCGTCAGTGAACACGCCGACCTCGTGGGCGATGACGCCCTGCGTGAATATTACGAAAGTGGTGGCACTATCGGACGCTCACTGCACAATGACTGGATACTTCCGGATCCGGATCGTTTTATCTCTGGCCGTCACGCCACCATCGATTACAAGGGTGGCATCTATTACCTGGCCGATACCAGTAGTAACGGTGTCTACGTCAACAATGAAATGGAGCCGATCGGAAAAGGTAACCCGCGCCGACTCTTCGACGGTGATCGTTTGCGTATGGGTGATTTTGAGATTCAGGTATCCATAGACTCTGGCGAGAGTCTTGTCATGCCACTGGACGAAGAACCCTCTGTAGCGCCGGACAACATCGAGCAGTTTGTCGATGAAGACTCGCTGCGCACCGGTATGCAAATGCTCGAGGAAGACGAAATCACCGGTGATGACGAATTCCAGTCGGTGTTATTCGGTGGCAGCAGCAAGAAGAAAGAGCCGCAGCCGGAACCGGAGCCAAAAATCGAAATCGACGTGCCAGGCAAAGGCGCCGATTCCCAATCAGTCGATGTGACAGCAGAGGACTTGTTCGATTCATTCCTCGACGGTCTTGGCGTCAGCCGAGTCGAGCTGCACCCATCCGTTAATCGGCCGGAGATGATGCTTACTGCAGGTCAGGTCTTGCGTGAATTCGTCGAAGGTACGACGAACCTGCTCACCAGCCGGGCAAATCTGAAAAACACGTTCCGCCTGGATCAAACGACAGTCCTGCCACGGCACAACAACCCGATGAAATTCTCGGAGAACACCAACGATCTGCTGAAACAACTATTGATCGGTGGCGAAGGTGAGTATCTTGGAGCGCAGGATTCGATTCGTGAAGTCTCCCGTGACCTGATCAACCACCAAAACGCGTTTCTGGATGCAATGAACAGCGCATTTATCGAATTCGCCGATCGCTTTGATCCGGATGAATTACAGGAAGGATTCGACCGGACGATGGGCAAGAAATTATTTGGCTTGTCAAACAAGTCGAAGTACTGGCAACTGTATCGCGACTTGTACCCGATCATCACCGAAAAAGGTGGCGGTCGCTTTCCACAAATGTTCGGCGAAGAATTCGTCAAAGCCTACGAGCGTCAGGTCGGAGAGTACCAACGCCATGATCGCGACGGTACATCCGCCGGCAGCTCACATGAGCCGACTGATCAGGCTGTCGATTCGGGTCTGATGGAAACACAGATTCTCGATGCTCCCGAAGCTCTTGCTGAAGCAGCCTTCGAAGCGGACGACGTTGTCGACGCACTTTCTGAGTCGGGCGCCGGTGAGATCGATCAGAGCTTTATAGACGAGCTCGACAACTCCATGTCCGAAGCGATCTCAGAAGACCAGCTAAAAGCCTGACGCCAGACTAAGCGGTTTTGTTCTGCCGTTTCTCAATCAGGTCATCAACTACTGCCGGATCGGCCAGCGTCGATGTATCACCGAGATCTCCGAAGTCGTCTGCCGCAACCTTCCTTAAGATTCGGCGCATGATCTTTCCTGAACGCGTCTTCGGCAGTCCCGGTGCCCATTGCAGCAAGTCCGGCTTGGCGATCGGTCCTATCTCTTTGCGAACCCATTGCTGTAATTCTACTTTCAGCTCATCGCTCGACTCCACACCACCCATCAAGGTTACATAGGCATAAATGCCCTGCCCTTTAATGTCGTGTGGATAGCCAACAACCGCGGCTTCCGCAACGTCCTTGTGTGCGACCAGTGCACTCTCAACTTCGGCAGTACCCATGCGGTGCCCCGAGACATTCAGGACATCGTCAACACGCCCCGTTATCCAGTAGTAGCCGTCTTCGTCCCGGCGCGCACCATCACCTGTAAAATAGCTTCCCTCGAATGTAGAAAAGTAAGTTTCAATAAAGCGCGGATGATCGCCGTAGATGGTGCGCATCTGTCCGGGCCAACTGTCGGTGATGGTCAAAATACCCTCAGCCGCACCCTCCTTCGGATTGCCCTCACCATCGACGATCTCCGGCATAATACCGAACAACGGCTTGGTCGCCGAGCCCGGCTTCAGCGCCGTAGCACCCGGTAACGGGCTGATCAGGATGCCGCCGGTTTCCGTTTGCCACCAGGTATCAACGATAGGGCAGCGTTCCTCGCCCACGACCTTGTGGTACCACTCCCAGGCTTCCGGATTGATCGGTTCACCGACTGAGCCCAGCAAGCGCAGGCTTTTTCGCGATGTTTTCTTCACGGGTTCATCACCATCGCGCATCAATGCTCGAATGGCGGTTGGCGCCGTGTAGCAAATATTGACGTTGTGTTTGTCGCAAACCTCCCAGAAGCGCGACGATGTCGGGTAGTTCGGCACGCCCTCGAACATCAAGGAAATTGCACCGTTAGCCAAGGGACCGTAGACGATGTAGCTATGGCCGGTTACCCAACCAACATCGGCGGTGCACCAGTAGACATCGCCTGGTTGATAGTCAAACACGTATTCATGTGTCATCGCCGCATACACCAGGTAGCCGCCCGTCGTGTGTAGTACGCCCTTGGGTTTGCCCGTCGAACCCGAGGTGTAAAGGATGAAGAGTGGATCTTCAGCGCCCATTTCTTCACAAGGACAGTCTGCGTCAACCTGCTGCTCCATTTCGTGCAGCCAGGCATCGCGGCCTTCAACCCAGCCAATGTCCTTGCCGGTGTTTTTAACAACGAGCACTTTCTCAAGCGTAGTGACCTCATCGCGCTCGGCTGCCGCATCGACGTTCGCCTTAAGCGGAATACCCTTACCACCACGAAGACCTTCATCGGCCGTGATAACGATATTGGATTCGCAGTCGTGTATTCGGCCGGCCAGCGCGTCTGGCGAAAATCCGCCGAACACAACAGAGTGAATTGCGCCAATGCGCGCACATGCCAGCATCGAAACGGCCGCCTCGGGGATCATCGGCATGTAGATAGTGATGCGATCGCCCTTCTTCGCACCCAGTGCTTTTAGCGCATTGGCGAATTTGCAGACACGCTCGTGGAGCTCGGAATACGTGATCTTGAGATCACGATTGGGATCATCGCCTTCCCAGATAATCGCAACATCATCGCCCTTTGTTTCGAGATGGCGATCGACACAGTTGTAACAGGCGTTGAGCGTGCCATCTTCGTACCAACGGATGTGCAAGTCGTCTTTCGCAAAACTGACGTCTTTTACCTTTGTAAACGGTTTGATCCAGTCAAGACGCTGTGCCTGGTCTTCCCAAAATCCCTCATTGTCGTCCACAGAGCGTGCGTACATTTCGTCGTACTGCGCTGCAGTAATCAGTGTGCGTTCTTTAGTTGCCTCGGGAACCGGGTAGATACGTGTGTCCATGTTGTTATTGCCCTTAAGTTTTTACGTTTTGTGCCATTTCCAGCAGCCGCCTGGCCTGTAGCAGGTGCGGCCGGTCAATCATTTCGCCATCCAGGCCAATCGCGCCCTCACCGGGGTTCGTCTCGAACAGCTCGACAATTCGTGTCGCGCGCTCCAACTCTTCTGCGGTTGGAATGAACGCAGCATTGATCGTCTCGACCTGCGCCGGATGAATTGCAAGCATGCCGGAAAATCCGTCACGCCTCGCATTTGAAGCATATCGTCGCAGTCCGTCGGCGTTTTTGAAATCAGTGAAAACCGTATCGATGGCAGCAACTTCCGCAGCCGCAGCGGCAAGCAGACAAAAGGACCGCGCCATCTCATAAGTCGGCAACCAATCGCCGTTTTCATCGCGGTTGGTGGCAGCACCGACTGCAGCGCTGAGGTCCTCAGCACCCCATGTAAGCCCCATGAGCCGATCCGTAGCACCGATGTAACTGTTCAGTGTAAACAGGGCCTCGGGAGTTTCAGTGCACAGCGGCAGTATTCGGGTACTGCCCGGGTCGATCCCGTGTTCAGCCTCCAGTACCGACAAGCTCTCAGCGAGTTCGATCGCTGCGGTAGCGCTTCTTGGTTTCGGCAACATAATGCCGGTTGGCGCCGATGGCATGACGCCATCAAGATCGGCCTGGGCATCGTCAGAATCGATGGGATTGATGCGTACCCAGACATTATCCTTACCCGCGAGATACTCGCGTGCAAGTATGCGTGCCTCCGGGCGGGCATCGGCAGCAACCGAATCTTCCAGATCCAGAATCAACGCGTCCGCACCTGCACCGCTGGCCTTTTCCAGCTTGCGCTCACTATCAGCTGGAACGAAAAGAAAACTGCGATTCATTTGGGCTTTCGCATCATCAGCGCCGAGCGCCTGCACTCACCAACGAGTTCATCATGCTGGTTGTACGCCCGATGAGCGAAAATAACGATGCCATTATCCGGACGTGAATTGCTGTCCCTTAACTCGAGCACCTCGGTCTGGATGTGAATCGTGTCGCCGCAAAACAGCGGCTTTGGGAACCGCACCTCGTCCCACCCGAGATTCGCGACGGTCGTTCCGTGCGTAGTATCACCAACAGATATGCCGACCATGAAGCTTAAGGTCAGGCAACTGTTGACCAGAGGCTGACCGAATTCCGTACCTTTCATGTACTCGGCATCAAGGTGCAGCGAAGCGGGGTTGTGCGTCATTGTTGTAATGAGCACGTTGTCCGTCTCGGTAATGGTGCGACGTATCGAATGGTCAAACGTCTGACCAATCGTAAACTCTTCGAAATACAGTCCAGACATGCTCGCCTCTGGGTCCTGGTACAGGTAGTGCCATTGTGCCAGCGTCGTGCACATCATTACAGCACCGGGCATAATCTCC
>RCNF010001818.1_pt1 | contig 14442 bp, 11 predicted proteins | sample 2041311 | NCBI WGS metagenome assembly RCNF01 (sample SAMN09708228, study PRJNA481090) | Marine sediment metagenome, whole genome shotgun sequencing project. | biome: marine sediment; feature: ocean; material: sediment; isolation source: Sewage treatment plant 2 marine sediment (STP2) ... | reverse complement strand
GGTCGATCCATCGTCGACGATTATCAGCTCGAGATCCGTGAGGGTCTGGTCGAGGACGCTGCCGACGGCCCGAGCCAAGTATGGCAAGGCGTTGTAGGCAGGCATCACCACACTGAGCACCGGCGTATTCGTGTCGGCTCTGTCGGTCATGGCAGTACCACCGGTGGGATGACATCAGCGTCGGAAGGCGCGATGCCCGCTGCGTAGTGATATTTGAGGAGGAAGCGGGCGCCGGTGAATCGGAGGGCACCCTCGAGAATCAAGCCGTACGGTCGGGCGAAGGCCCCTGTGCTTCCTGCAGTAAACGACATGATGAGTAGCGTGGGGCTGGTGATAGCCGACAGCCCGGCCAGAACCTTGGTCCGGCCGGCTCCGATGATTTCGCTGGTGAGCAGCATCACGAGTGCGCTGATCACGTTCGCCGCCACAGTGACGGGGACAAGCCAGCGGACTTCGTAAGCGGCGGGGACGATGCGCTCCATTGGGTTCAGTGCCCAGCTCCATCCGACCACGGCAACGTAAGCGATCCCGGAACCGGTGATGGCGATTGCGTACGCCCGCCAGGTGCGCCACGACGTCCTCGAGTCGAGGGTCATGCCCGCTCGCATCGAGTGCGGTCCCAGTACGGCGATCAGTCCGGTGGCGAGGACGATTATCGGTTGGGCAACCTGGCGGGCGGCTTCAGCATGTCCGTAGGCAACCAGCCCGGCGAGTTGGACCAAGACGTTGGCCGCAGCAAACGCAAACGCCGCCGGCAGTGAGGCGCGAAGGACAAGCCACTTGCCGGAGGCGACGAGCTTGCGCCACTCGAGCTCCACGTTGCCGCCTGACCGTTGTTCCGCCCTTGCCAGTATCCAGCCAACGGCAAGTGAGGCGCTGTTGGCGATCGCAAGTGATCCGAAAGGGATCCAGGCCCGGTGGATGGATGTCGTGGTCAGGGCCAGGATTGCGACTGCGACCACCACTAGTTGGGCGACCGACACCTTCGCCGCATCCCAGGACCGCTCTGCAATGTGCAGCATCTTGCGCACATGGTTCTGCATCGGTGAGAAGAGGATGGTGACGCTTGTGGTCAAGACGAGGGCGGCGATTGTTTCCGTTGACGCCTTGTTGCGCAAGAGGATGCCGGCGATGACAGCGACGAGGGCACCGAAGGCGCTCGGGATGAGACCGAGACGCAACGCCTTTGAAACGCTGGCGAGGCGCGCCGGTCGTTTGGCGGCAACGGCCACGACCTGCGCCGGCACGTAGATGAGTTCACTAACGATGATGCCGCCGAGCATGAACGCTGTGAAGAACACGCCATAGACCCCGCGGTCAGTCTCGGTCAGGAGGGTGACACCGGTTAGCCCGGCGCCAAAAGACGCAATCGACGCGATGGCGGCGTCGGCGACGCCGGCGGGTACGTGACGACGTACTGAGCCCTGTGCCTTCACAAGACCTCCCGATACGCATCCAGAGTTCGTTTGGCCACATCGGACCAGCGGAATCGCTCTGCAAGCTTCTGCCCGTATGAAACGAGAGAGCCTTCGGGTGCTGCCAGCGCTTGCTCCATCGCTGCAGCGAACGTCTCGTAGTCATTTTCGAACGGGAAGTGGGTATCGCCCATGACCTCGGCGACGGCAGGGATGCGATGAAAGACCACCGCGGTGCCCAGCAGCGCCGCCTCCAGCGGGGGAAGACCGAAGCCCTCGTATCCCGAACCGAACACGAGCACGCGGGACTGGGCAACCCGATCGACGAGGTCCTCGCTGGCGAGAAACGCTTCTTCACGATGAGCGCCAGGGATCTTGTCGACGAGCGCGGCGACGTCAGCAGTGACGCGGCCCAGTACAAGCAGTTCGAGGTGGGGATCGTTGGCCCCGAGGTACCGGCCGACATGCTCGATGGTTTCCCTGGTCAGCTTGTGTGGATGCGTCGACCCGAACACCAAGAGACGTTGCTGCTTTGGCCACGTATGGCCGCGAGCAGTTACCAGTGGCAGAGCCCCTTCATGAGTGACATGGATGGGAGCGCCAGGTCGGATGGTCTCCAGCCGCTCTTTGGTGAATGCGGAAACCGCTAGGACGGCGTCCGCCTTGCGCAACGTGTGCTTGATCGATGCGGCAAAGTATTTCGATCGACGTGACACAGCCTCGGCTCCGAAGTCACCGGCGGCGTAGCGGACCGGGATGTCATCGTGGACCGTTGCCACGATCCGCATGGACCGCGGACTGCGCAACGGGATGAACCCCTTGGGGAAGTGCAGTACATCCGCCCCGGCCTGGCGGGCCCAGCGCAGACTCTTGACGTGGTCCGTCACCAGCCTTGAAATTGCCCGTGATGGTTCGTCGGTGAGGTGCCAATCCAGATGCGAAAGGTCCGGGAGGAGCTGTTCCATTTCGGTCTTCATTCCGGCATTGCCGAGCACGACCAGCCGTTCCCCTGATTCGAGGTTCTGGCTGAGGCCGGAGAGGAGGCCGAGCGAGTAGTTGATGATGCCGTGGCTGGCGGTGCGACTCCTGGTGAGGTCAGCCATGTAATACGCGTAGACAGCCATAGCTACTTCGCCTCGGTCAGGTCGGGGGAGTGGAAGGTCTCCGCCGTCCACATCTTGGCCGCCAGATCCAGTTGCCTACCGATGGCAGTGCGGCGGGCATCGAGGATCGGTTCCACGTGGTCGAGTGATCCAGCGCGAGCGGCCGTCAGGGCCGCTGCGATGTCGGAGGCGCCGGCATCGGGCTGCAACGAAGGTATAGAGAGGTCCGTCACGAGTGTCCGAACCTTGTCGACGACAGGTATGGCGACAGGGGTGACGCCGTGCAATATCGAAAGCAGCAGAGGGTGCATTCGAGCGCTAACCACGACATCGGCGTTTCTATAGTGAGCAAGCCCAGCTTCGAGAGATGCCGGCACTACATACTCGATGTCGTCGTTGCCGAGGACCTCAGCCATTCGGGCCAACTCTCCGGCGTCGTAGTCGCTTCTGCGGTCGTGGGCCATCACCGTTACGTGCCATCCCGCTTGTTGTGCGGTAGCGGTGATCGCGTCGAAGGTGGCAGCGAGGTTGCCTACCCGCTGGGAATCTCGGTTCGGGATGAGAAGTAGTCGTTGGGCTTCGGTGGATGAATTGCCGCGCTCGATGTCGACGAGTGTCAGAGCTAAGTCGCCCCCGACTGCCGTTTTCTCTGCTGGGTAGCCCGCTCCAGTCAGGGCCTGTTCCGAAGGCGAGTCGCGAACCATGGCCATGTGGGCTCGGCTGTACATCGTTTTGACGAGCCACTTGCTGGCGCGGCGCTGCACCGGCTCGGCGCCGATGCCGAAGATGATCGGGCGTCCTCCGAGGACTCGGTTGACCAGGACCAAGACCGCGGTGAAACCAACCGGGAAGCCGAGACCCCCGCGGTCGTCCATAAGCTGTCCGCCTCCACAAACGAGGTCGCTGCGGCGTAGTGCGCCGAGCAGGCGCAGGGGGTGGCGGAATGAGATCGGCTGCAGTCCGAGACGCGTGTAGGCACGGTTTGCTTCCTCGTCCGGCTCGCTCTGCACGATAAGGCTGCGAGGGTCAAGATCACGACGTCGCAATAGAGACACCAATGCGACGAGGATGGCCTCGTCACCGATGTTCATACCGCCGTACGCTCCCCAAATGGCGAGCGTACGGTGCCGTGGCTGATCCCGATCTGTCATCCGTATCGCTGCCCGATCGTGTCGGCAACACGGCATGCCCACGCAACGGTGGTCAGCAGAGGGTTGGCGTAACCCCCGGTCGGGAACACCGAAGAGTCGGCTACGTACAGGTCTTCGACAGTGTGGGCTTTGCCATCGGGATCGACCACCCCGCGGGTGGGATCTGTCGACATCCGTGCGGTGCCCAGATGGTGGTGGCCGCCGCGGATGTTGGGGCCCCATTCGTTGTTGTCCTCGGTGAACGCCTGCTCCGGGACCAACTTCCCGAGCCCCGACTTTTCGAGTTGCTTGCCGACGATCTCCTGGGCCCGGGCAATCGACTCCTTGTCGAGTCTGCTGAGACGCCAATCGAGACGCAACTGGGGGACCCCAAGCGCATCGTGTCGATCTCCGAGTGTGATGCGGCTGTCGCGGTTGGGTGACTGCTCGCTCTGGGTGTAGAGCGCTAGCTCCCGAGGACGGCGCAGTGCTTCGTGGTAGACGACTTTGGCGATCTCTGGGGAGCCCTTGATCAACCGTCCGGTCAGGGTGCCGACCCCTTCGGGGAGAGAACGAGTTCGCACCTGCTCGAAGAAGCGTCGTGGGGAGCGGAGGTTGCCAACCGCAAGCTTGAACGCCTGATACGCATCCGAGTCCTCTCTACTGACCGGGCTTACCGTCCGGAAGTGCGTTGAGAAGTTGAGCAGATTGTCTGACTCAGTTCGGCTGCGGGCGACGGTGTAGGCGACCTTCATTGCACCGGCCGGACGTTGCAGGGCGAGCCGGGCCCGAGCTCCGGAGATCCCCTTGTCGATAGCCGCCAGCGGGGGCCGGTTCATAACCCCCGGAGGGAACAATTCGATACGGCCGGTGACAAGATGAGGATGCTCCATGAAGTAGCGGCCCACAGTGTCGTTCTCGTTGGCGAGACCGGCGGGGTTGGCATTGTTGGATGCAAGGAGGAGGCGGGTGGTCTCCATTGCGCCAGGCGCCAGCACCACCACGCGAGCCGAGACGCTGAACTGGTTACCGTCGAGGCTGGCGACTCGGACTCCCTTGGCTTGCTTCCCATCCGGGTCGCTTAGGACCTCGGTTGCCGTTGCGTTGACGATCGTGGAGATCTGCGTCGACTCCGCCAGACGTTCGCGGTAGGTGATACCGAACTTGGTCGGAGGGGACCCCTGCCAAAGTGCTATCTCAACATCGCCACCCACGAAGGGCTGGAGATAGAGTGGCGCCAGGCTTGTGCTCGAGTTTGGGGCCCACTCCTCGCTTTCGAGTTGGCAGAGCTTGCCAGCGGCCTGATAGTACGGCTGCATCGATTCATACGAAACCGGCCATCCGCTATCGGGAACCCAACCGCGTTTTTCGAAATCCAGCGGATCCATCGGCCGACACCAACCGGCCCATTTGTGACTGGAGCCACCAAGTACACGGTGCCGGGTGAGGGTCAGGTCGTAATAGTCGAGGCCAATATTGTCGCCAACGTTCAAGTCTTGTGCTGGAGGCTCAGCGGTCAGCCCGCCGCTTTCGAGCACGACGATCTTGAGACCGGTTGATTCGCTCAGCCGGAGAGCGAGCGAGATGCCGGCCGGCCCTCCTCCCACCACACATACGTCGGTCTCGAGGGCTGTATCTCTGGGAATCTGTGCGGCGTCCTGGATCGCCATCCTTGCTCCTGTTGTCGTATCTATGTCCGATCTGACCTTTCTCATTCGAGACCGGTCAGATCGCTTTCAAAACCGCTTGTTCTAGTTCGTCGATCGCTGCCTTGCGATCGAGCAGGGGAGAGTGGCTGGCCTCCGGCGCTGCGAAGTGACTGTCAAGAGCGGCTGCAAAACCGCTGATGACCTGATCGACATTCCCCGCTGAGACCCGGGCAACCCGGGTCTCATCTGTCGCTCTTCTAGCAATCGAACCCGCACCGCCGTGGTCGAGAACGATGACACGCCGGGCTGTATAGAGCGCCTCGGTCAGAGCCAGTCCTCCTTCTTCGCGCAGTCCGGTAAAAACTGTAGTTGTCGCATGCCGCATCAGCTCGATTGCTTCGCCGCGAGTGACCCATCCTGGGAACTCGATGCGGTCGGCAACGCCCAGCTCAGCTGCCAGTTGCTCCAGAGCGGAGCGCTGCGGACCATCGCCAACCATCACCAGTCTGATGTCCTTGCTAGCTCGTGCCAGCGCCTCGATAGCAATCCGGCCCCCCTTACGGGTTTCCATGAGCGAGGCCCACAGGGCGTAGCGATTATCCTCCAGGGATTCTGCTGGCGGAACCTCGTTGAATATTGCGTGGTTGAGGACGACGGCATTTGGCTGCGCCTCCGTGGGGAGTGCGTGCAGCGTCTCGTCGTTCTGCACGATGGCGACGGTGGCGCGACGTGCTGTTCGCCGACTGGCGGGGAGTCGTGCCATCGCGCGGATGCCGATGATGTCGAGAAGCTCCTGGGCGACGCCGCTCTTGCCAAGCAGCGGCCATAAATCCCGCGGCGTTGTCACCGCACCTCCGACCGGGCCCCACACCGATGGGATCCCGAGCGAGTTGGCCGGTGTCGGTAGCCAATAGGTCGACAGCGTGACATGGCTGACTGCGTCGATCTTCGTTGTCGCCATAACCCGCTTGGCGGTGCGGCGCGCTTTCCGGAGCCACCATTGGTAGTGGATGAAATGCGGAATCCTGTGCCAGCGCATCCATTTGCCCCCGACCCGGTCGGGGACTTCCACGAACATAGGGTGCGGTCCAGGAGTGGCCGCCAGCCAGTCACGGATGTCGCCGGCTCGGGCGCTGCCGGTGAGCACAACGAGGTCGGCGATCTTGTGCAGTGCCATGACCATGCCCCAGCCGGCACCGGGCTCGGACCCAGCGTTTGGTCCACAAGCGTGGGCGAAGACAAGCAGACGAGGCCGAGCCGAGCTCACTGCCGTGTTCCGTTCACGTCCTGACCGGCAGCCACCCACTGCGACCAGGTCATGTCTTTCTTGTCCCAAGCAAAGGCGTCTCCGCTGGCCTTCACATAGGTGTTGTCCTCAAACCGGTTGTTGCGATCGGTGAACACGGAGCGGTCATCGACATCCTCGACAAGCCCGGTCTGTCCGGTGTCCATGGTGATGGTGTTGTGGTGTACCCACAAGTTGCTGAGGAAGTAGGGCCCGCCGCTGTCCCTGTCCTTGCCGCGGTCTTGTTGGATGGCGGCAATCCCGTCGGCATTGCCGCTGACCACGTTGTCGCTTACTTCTACGTCTGCGGACGCGGCGATCAGAATCCCACCGCCCCACAGCCAGGTTGAGTGGGCAAACCCATTGTTGGTCACGGTGTTTCCGCTGATGACGGCATCGTATGAGATCTCATGGAAGATGCCGGGACCGCTGTTGTCGAAGATCGTGTTATCTAGGTAGCTGGTGGCGTAGGCGTCGATATCGGTCCACAAACCAGGACCCAGGTTGTTGTGCACCGTCGTCTCGCGGATGGTCAGTCCGACGGTCCTTGTGAACTTGGTGCCTCCCGCCTCCCACCCTCTACTGAAACCGCGGATGTTGTTGTTGGCGATCTCGCTCTGCTCAACAAGAATGTCTTCGCCCCTGCTCCCGGCCAGGCCGAGCTGCCCGTTGTGGTGAACCGAGACCCTGCGGATTGTGGTTGCCATCCCGGTCCGGATGCCGGCTCCGTGGTTGAGCCGAACCTCGACATCCTCGATCAGCCAGTTCGTTCCAAAGTCGCCGCCACCTGGCTGCTGCGACTGGATGGCACCTTCCTGGGCCCTGACTGCGTACTTCTCGACGGTGAGGTCCTTGATGGTCACGTCGTCGGCATCGCTGACAAAGGCGTACTCGGACATGCCGACCTCGACCTTGCGGACGGTTGGGTCGTCGAAGACGACGATGGTTGTGCCATCCGACCACCACGTACCTGCGCTGAGGTCGTTGCGATCATCGACCCGCCACAGCATGACGTCGTCCATGAATAGGTCATTGCGATAGACGCATGCTTCGTAGTCGTCCTGGCAGCTCCCGTGACCGTTCTGGTCAAGCGCAATTGAACTGGTCGACCAATGGTCGCCGTCGGCGGCGAAATCGTCTACCGGGATTGCACCGTTGAGGATGGCGCCAGGCTGGCCCGCGAAGACCATCCCGTTCTTGGGTTGGATCTGACGGGAGCGGTGGATACCGGGGAGCAAGGAGAAATGCGTCCCCGGCTCGGATTGCGCCACAAGTTGAGCGATGTCGTCGCCGGGGGAAACCACTATCTCGACTACCGGTGGCGGTTCGGTCGACTCGGTGGTTGCGGTCGTGGTTGTCGGCGTTAACGGAGCCGTCGTCGGGGTCGCCGCGGTTGCCGGGGGCAGGGTGCTCGGCCCGGGGGTCTCCACGGTGACTTCCGGACTACATGCCGCTAGAACGACAGCAGCGGCCGCAATCATGATGTGGAGTCGGCACAGCCGCAATGGCGCTCGCAAGATGTCCCCTTGATCCTTTTGGCCTCGCCCTGTAGCGGTCACGCTAGCACTGCGGTGGTTTTTCACGATTGGGCCGAGTCCATATTGACTCAGGGGTGACTAGTGATAGCCAAGATATACGCTCAGTTGTGCACCGACCGCCGAGCGTCAGCGACGGTTGTTGCGACATAGTGGAACCTTGCCCCTCCAAATCGTCAATAAATACGGGGTGTTTTTGGGGCTAACTAGACACTTTGCCTGTCCCGTGAATGGGTCTATCGCACTTCCCTATGGCTTCTATCCTGGTGTTGGGCTGATAATTAGATATCCAGGGGGCTGGAATGCTGCAGGGTAGGAGCAGAGGGGCGTCATCGCCCGTCGAAGTTGTTGATCGTTCGAGGTTAGACAGGGCAGAGAGAAGCGAACCGTTTCTCCAGGTTGTCCCGGAGCCGCGGCGTGTTGGTGGATACGAGCGTTTCGTAAAGCCCGGTCTCGATCGAGCTGGTGGAATCGTGCTTTCCGTGGTGACGCTGCCGATCCTTGCGATCGTTATTCCGCTGATTTGGGCAAAGCTGGGTCGACCCGCCATCTTCAAGCAGCAGCGCGTCGGGCGTTCCGGCAAAGAGTTCACCCTCTACAAGCTGCGCACCATGAAGGAAGACCGAAGGGCCACCGTTGTTGGCTTTGACGGCTCCGACCGTCGCGTCAATCACAAGTCACCCGACGATCCGCGTCACGTGCCGCTTGGTCGCACACTCCGCAAGTGGAGCCTTGATGAGATTCCGCAGTTCTGGAACGTAGCCTTAGGGCAGATGAGCCTGGTTGGTCCGCGTCCGGAGCTGCCGCACATTGTCGCCCGCTATGAGGATTGGCAGCATCGTCGCCATGACGTGAAGCCAGGTGTCACCGGGTTGTGGCAGGTGTCGGAGCGTGGCGACATCCCTATGCACCTTGCGACCGACATCGATGTCGAATACGTTGACTCACTGAGTTTCGGCAAGGACCTGCGAGTGCTTCTGCTGACTGTGCCGGCTGCACTGGGCTCCCAAAAGGGTCACTAGTCGCCGAAGCTATCGAGCGGCCGTACTGAACTTGCCTCCCGCATGACGGGATAGTGACCGACGTGGGCTAGTCGGGCGGATGACCTCGAGACGGACCGCTAGCCTCGGCGAAACTCAACCAGGAGCTCCATGACCTTCCCGGACAAAGCACCAGTTGTTGGTGTGCCTATCTCCCTGACGTCCTATGACGGGATCTTCGAGGCAATCTCGAATCGACCCTCCGACGCTGCGACCGTTGTCGCCGTCTGCAATGTCCATTCGGTGATGTCCGCGCGCCGTAACTCCGATCTGATGGCTGCGATCGGTGGGGCGGAGATTGCTACACCGGATGGTGTTCCGATCGTCTGGGGCATGCGGAGCACAGCCCGCAAGGAGCAGCAGCGGGTCTATGGGCCCGAGCTGATGAGATTGGCGATGGTCCGTTCCGAGGAACTCGGCTGGACGCACTACATCTACGGCAGCACTCCGGACACGATTGCCCAGCTAGAGGCAGCCATTGCGGGCTTCGCTCCAGACGCACAGATCGTCGGGTCGGAGTCACCGCCGTTTCGCGATATGACGGAGCAGGAGACCGAAGCCTCACTCGCAGCGATCCGCTCCAGCGGTGCCGATGTGGTTTGGGTTGGCCTGGGTATGCCCAAGCAAGAGCTCTGGATGGATGAGATGCGCTCAGCTCTTCCCGGGGTGGCACTGATCGGTGTTGGCGCCGCATTCGACTTCATCGCCGGTACCAAGAAGCAAGCTCCGGAGTGGATGCAAAAGGCAGGTTTGGAGTGGCTGTTCCGGTTTGTGCAGGAGCCACGCCGGTTGTGGCGTCGCTATCTGTGGAACAACCCGTCCTACCTGGTGCTGCTTGGCCTACAGGTGCTGAAGAGCAAGCTCAAGAGAAGCTAGGGCTTCCCGAGAAGGAAGCCCCGACCTCCAAGAAGGCTACGGCGTGTAGCTGCCTGTCTCGTCGTGGCCGAAGTCCTGCCACTCAGAGAACGAATGGGTGTGTGCTTTCCAGTTCCAGTCCACATCGCCAACGTAGTCGTTGTTCTCCCAGCGGTTGTTGCCTGGCTCGTAGATAGCCTGGCTCCCGATGTCCTGGGCGGCGCCGCTTAAACCGCTGTCCACGATTACGTTGTCGTGCACGTAGTTGTCCTGGGCCAGGTACTCCCCGTACTCACCAGTTCCACGGTCCTGCTGGGTGATGGTGATGCCGTTGTAGTTGCCCTCTAGGTAGTTGCCGTAGATCTCAACGCCTTGCGATGACGCAATAACGATGCCGCCACCCCACAGCCACTGGGCGTGCCCGAAGCCGTTGTATCGAATGGTGTTGTTACGAATGATCCCGTCGTACCCGATCTCATGGAACAGCCCGTTGGCAAAGTTGTGCTCAACGAGGTTGTTCTCGTAGATGATCCCGATGTTGTCGTGATCGGTCCAGAAACCCGGCCCGTGGTTGTGGTGCGTCCAGTTGCCGCGCACGGTCAGGTTTGTTGTCGACCAGAACTTGGAGCCGCCCGCCTCGAAGCCCCAGTCGTAGTCCTGCTCGAAGTTGTTGTATGCGACTTCGTTGTTCTCGATGAGGCCATTAACCGAGTGCGGCACGTTAATACCGAGCTGGTAGTTGTGGTGAATGTTGTTGAAACGTACGGTCGGCGTTCCAGAGGACAGCCGCACTCCGACCGCGGCATTGTGGTGAATGTCGCATCCTTCGACGGTCCAGTCGCCACCATCGGCGTCGATGGCGCCACGCTGCTTGTTCGAGTCGTAGTCACGAATCTCCAGATTGCGGAGCAACACGTCATCAGCCGACCCATCAAAGGCATAGTCCGTCGTGTTGTCGCCATCGAGAACTGCGTCGTTGGCCCCGATGAATTGCTGCCCGTTCCGGGGCTTGATCGTCTGGCGATGGTGGGTGCCGTGGATCATGAAGACGGTGCCCTCTGGACTGTCCTGGGCGAGATCGCCGAGGTCATCGCCCGGATAGGCGTGAATGTCGATGTCGACATCTTCAAAGCGTGGCGGAGGAGTCATCGGGACAAGCTTTTCGGCTCTGCCCATCAGAGTGGCCATCTCATCGCGTCGTAGCAATGAATCCGGGCAGAAGCGATTGTTGGCCGGCGGATTGCAGTGATCCCGGCTTTGCTCAGCCGGTTGATCGCGTCTTCATGGATCGATGTTCCGTCATCGTCGAAAGCATCGGTGGACGTTGACGGATATCGATATCCGCGCACCAGGAAAGATGCCATCTCTGCTCTGGTCAGGCTGCGATCGGGGCAGAAGTTGTTGTTACCGCATCCCGATGTCACTCCGGCAGCGGCAAGCTTGTTGATGTCGCTCTCGAATACCGAGTCGCCATCGTCGGTAAACCAGTCCTTGCCGCCATCGCTGGTCAAGCCCAGGGCTCTCACCAGGAATGCCGCCATCTGACCGCGGGTCACGATCTGGTTCGGGCAGTACTCGGTATTGAATGGTGGGTTGCATCCAGTGGTGATACCTGCGGCAGCAATTGCCTCGATGTATCCCTCGTGGATGTTTTGATCGTCGTCGGTGAAAGTCCCACCGGGATTTGCCGCCTGGGCAGCCGGGATCGCAACAAGCGTGGTGGCGGCGATTGCGGCGACAATAAGTAGTCGTGAAATGGTGCGCATTTGGGCACCCTACATGAGCCCGCCGCACCGCGGGCTAAGAAGAAGTTAAGACTCTGCCATTATCGAACAAGCCTTACGATGCCCTTCTTAGCCAGTTCTACCAGGCGTCGGACGCCCTTGGGGTGGTTTCGTGCCCGGTTCCCATGCCCTCATAGGTCAAGCCGGCGGCCCGCACCCGGTTGGGATCAAAGACGTTGCGCCCATCCACCACGAGCTTGCCGCGCATTTTGCTGGCGACCTCGTCAAAGTCGAGGTTGCGGAGCTCGTCCCATTCAGTGATGAGTACTAGAGCATCGGCACTCTGGACAACGGCATATGGATCGGTCCCGGTCTGCAGGTCGGGCAACTCGGGGATCTGCTTCACCAGCGGATCGTATGCCCTGACGATTGCACCACGATTGGCCAGTTCTCTGGCGATCGTGATTGCAGGAGCGTCGCGGATGTCGTCGGTGTCTGGCTTAAAGGCGAGCCCGAGCAACGCGATGCGGCTTCCCCGAAGAGGACGCAGGTGCTGCTGGAGCTTGGTGATGACACGATGGCGCTGCTTGACATTGACAGCCATGGTGGCCTCGAGGAGTGACGGCTCCTGTCCGTGAGCACGAGCAGTAGCCGCCAGCGCTTCGACGTCTTTACCAAAGCACGAGCCGCCCCAGCCGACACCGGCCTGGAGGAACTGCGAGGAGATCCGGGAGTCGAGGCCCATTGCTCTAGCGACCTCTTTGACGTCTGCATTCACCCACTCGCAGATCTCGGCGATCTCATTGATGAAGCTGATCTTGGTGGCGAGGAATGCGTTGGCCGCGTACTTGATCGTCTCTGCTGTGGATCGATCGGTCGTGAAGAGGATCGGATGATCGGTCGCACGTCCGCCGGGGAAAGACTGCTTGAGGATGGGCTCGTACGCGGCGGCGACGGTGTTGACCGCTTCGGGCCGGGTTCCTCCGAGCACGATCCGTTCCGGGTGAAGGAAGTCACGTACCGCGCTGCCTTCGCGCAGAAACTCGGGATTGCTCACGACGGAAAAGACATCGCTGTCAACGTCGTCGCCGAGCACGTTCTCGATCGTCGAGGTGAGCCAGTTGCCACTGCCAACTGGAACGGTGCTCTTGGTAACGATTACGTGTGGCGAGTGCATCGCCATCCCGATGCTCTTTGCTGCGGCCGTTACGCTCGAAATATCTGGGTGACCGCCCTCACCGGGAGGCGTGTCGACACACAGGAAAACGACCCCGGATTTGGCCATGGCCAACTCGTAGTCGTCGGTGAACGTGAGGTTGCCGTTGTCGACGCCGGCGCGGAGGAGTTCGTCCAGTCCCGGCTCGTAGAAATACGAGGATCCACCCTGGAGCATGGCCAGCTTCTCTTGGTTGATTTCCACGCCGATAACCTCATGGCCAATCTTTGCCATGCAAGCAGCGACCACGGTGCCTACATAACCGCTGCCAATTACTGAAATGCCTAGACCTGAAATCACTTTTGTCCCCTTTTGCCCCTTGTCGTGGGCTCTCGATCTGGCAAGCGAGAGTCAACCATCAACACAACGCAGAGTATACAAGTGAGAACCCAGAGTGAGCGGCGTCGCAGCCACTCCATACCAATTATGGGTTACAGCAGGTTCTGCTCTGTGCTGACCGACTCGATGCTACGTCACAAAGGGTCTTGCCCAGTGCGTTAGCCAACGTGACCAGTCGCAGATTAGCGGGCTGGCCCAATTTGGCATGAGGGCTAAGGTTCCATCTGCGCGTTGGTCCTTTGCCATCGCCGCATTTGCATTACCAACGCTCTGAGAGATGTGCATGTACGACTCGTACTCACAGGATTTTGAACCGACTGTCGCTGGCGCGGCGTGGCAGTACCGATGGCTGGTGCTGCTTCTCGCCATCGGTTTTGCCGGAGTCGGATGGCTGTTGGCGAGCAACCGCGAGGCGTATACGGCCACCGCTGCGATCCTTGTCGAGGATCCTCGTTCTTCGAATCTCTTTGATGGAGGAACGGTCGGTTCTCCGGAACGCTATGTACGAAGCCAAGCAGAGATCATGTCGTCGTTGTCCGTTGCGCGAAGGGCGAGCGAGATCGCGGCGTTGGCCGACCCACCTGTGGTCGTCTCTGCCGACGATATCGTTGTCCAGGGGCTGACTATCAACTCCGATGAAGACAGCGGTCTCATACGTATCTCCTATACCGCGGAGAATCCGGGTAACGCCGTTGAGGTTGTGAACGCCATCTCCGTTGCGTATCAAGAATTGGGTCGGGAGTTGGCGATCAGCGAATTCGAGACCGTGCTCCAAGAGCTGGACTCACGAATCGTGCAGCTGACTATCGAAGGCCTGGATCTCCAAGAGGAGTTGCGCCGACTCCGCACCAGCGATGCCGAGCGTCTTGCCATCCAGGACCAACTCGAGGGAGCCGTCTCGCGTCTGTTGTTGTTGGAGACCACTCCAGCTGACGGGACGCCGGAAGACTACGCCCAGACCGCTGCTGAACTCAGCGAGATTGGGCTGCAGATTGCAACTCTGCGTGCCGCTCTGGCTAACCAGGCCGATGACCCTGCAATCCAGGCTCTCGAATCTCAGAGCACAGATGTGCAGAATCGGATCATCAGCCTGCAGGAGGTCCGCGATCAGCGTGCGGTCGATGCTCAACTCATCAGCAGCGGTGTCGTGT
>RCNF010004671.1_pt1 | contig 14448 bp, 14 predicted proteins | sample 2041311 | NCBI WGS metagenome assembly RCNF01 (sample SAMN09708228, study PRJNA481090) | Marine sediment metagenome, whole genome shotgun sequencing project. | biome: marine sediment; feature: ocean; material: sediment; isolation source: Sewage treatment plant 2 marine sediment (STP2) ... | reverse complement strand
TTTAGATCTTTAATAAAAATTGGAACTGTTTTGAGTTCCTTTTTAGTAGCTTCCAAAAATGCTAGATAATCTTCTTTTGACTTAAGTTCAATTTCATTAATATTAGGATAATCGCGTACTACTTCACTTATATTAATATAATCATCTGTATGAGAGAACAATCCTTCTTCCGGATTGTCAGTAGTATCTCGTAATTCTTCTGGGCTAATTAATCTATATGCACCCAGATCTCCAAAATGCGGTTTTAGTTTTTTAATAGCGTATTCATTGATACTTGAGCTTCCTGTTAATGCAAGTAAAACGCCTATATCATTTAGCTCAATATTTTCTACCAAATCATCTGAATAGATATCACATTCTATCGCTTCAAGATTCATTTTTTTGGCATTTTCAATATGTTTTAAATTACTGTCAATTAAAACAACACGTCTCTTATTCTTTTGTAAGTAAGAAGCTATAAGACGTGAAGGTGGCGAAGCACCAACAATTAGAATTCCTTCAGATCTTTTTAATAACACACCCGATAATCGAGCGAATAATCGAGCAGTGGTGGCATTGAGCAACACAGTACCCAGCACAATCATAAAAACCAATGGGGTTATATATTCCGCTCCTTCTACACCTTGAGATGCCAACTTTAAACCAAATAAGGATGCGATACCAGCAGCTACAATACCTCTTGGACCTACCCAACTAATAAATAATTTTTCATTCAATTTCAATCCAGACTTATAGGTACTTAGGAAAACACCCAAGGGTCGCACCACTAGAACAACTACTCCAAATAGAAGCAAGGTATTCCAATTATTTATAAGTTCAAAATCCGCAATATTTATATTAGCAGACAGTAATATAAAAAGTATAGAAATCAATAAAATACTTATTGCTTCTTTGAAATATAGCACATCTTTCAATTCTGGAATTTTCATATTTCCTAAGACCATACCCATGATTACTACTGCTAATAATCCACTTTCATGAGCGAATAAATCAGATAAAACAAAAACTGCTAAGACAGTAGCTAATGAAACAACATTGATCAAATAGTGCGGAATCCATTTCTGTCTTAAAGCTACAGAAAAGGCATAAGCTGCTGTAAATCCAATAGAGATTCCAATAATAATAATTTTTCCAAATTCAATTAATGCTTCTTGGGTATATGCTGTTCCGTGGGCACTACCCACTGCAATAAACTCGTACACCAATACCGCTGCTAAAGCCCCAATTGGATCAATAAGAATTCCTTCCCATTTTAGAACTGTTGAGATGTCTTTTTTAATAGCTAAATTCCTTAAGATTGGCGTTATAACTGTAGGGCCGGTGACAATTATTAGAGCTGAGAATAAGAAAGCCATAGGCCAATTTAACCCAATAATATAATGAGCAGCCACACCTGCTGTCGTAAAAGTAACTAGAGAACCCCAAGAAATAAGTCTGAAAATTACGGGACCAACATTTTGTATTTCATCTTTTTTTAAAGTCATTCCACCTTCAAATAGTATCAAAGCAATGGAAAGTGATACGAAATTGAATAAGCGTTCGCCGGGAAAAAGACCATTAGTTCCATTCCACACCGGTTCAATCCACTTACTACCATCTTCAGTGATTAAAGTAGAAACAGGTCCTACCAATAATCCAATGAGTATCAATGGCAAAATAGCCGGGATTTTTAATTTCCATGCAAACCATTGGGCTACAATTCCTAATATGATTATTCCAGCTAATTCAAGCATATTTTTGTTTTTGTATTACCTATTTCTCAACTAATTTTATCGTAAAGTAAAATAGCATATCGGTCTGACATGCCCGCAATATACGAACAAACACCCATTACTCGGTCATAGAGAGATTCTGCTTTAAGCTTATACTCATCAGGTAATAATTTCAATACCAATTGGTCAAAACCAGTAGCCTTGTTATCATGCTCATTATTAACTGCGGTAATGAAAACATCCAATAAACCTGTTAAAATACGATAACCTTTGATCTCTTTTTCTATAACCTCTTTACTTCTATACATCTTTTCAACACTAATACTTATGATATCATTAAGTTGGGCTTCATAACGACACTTTTCTAATAGTGAATGTGAAAAAGTTCCTGCTAAAATGGCTTCTTCATTTTCATTAAAAACTCGAGCTGCTTCGTATATCAATGATTGAATAGCTAATGCACGCAAATAGCTCAAGCGGTCTTTTTGAGTTTGTAGGCTGTAATATTTTTCTTTAATAATGTTTTCACGCACTAAATTTAGGAGATACTCCAGCGCTTTGTCTTCTGGAATTAATCCCAAATTTATCCCATCTTCAAAATCGATAATTGAATAACAAATATCATCTGCTGCTTCCACCAAATAAGCCAAAGGATGTCTGAAATAGCAAAAATCTTCATTCCTAATTCTTTTCAATCCTAATTCCGATACTAATTCGTTGAAAAAAGAAACATCCGATTGAAATACTCCAAATTTCTTTTCAGCTATATGTTTACTTTTTCTTACGGGAATAGACGTCTTCGGATATTTCATAAATGCGCCCAAAGTAGCATACGATAAACGTAAACCTCCTAAAACGCCTTGTTTACTTTCGGAAACCAATTTTAAACCGTTGGCATTTCCTTCAAAAGATACTAAATCTTGCCATTGTGCATCCGTAAGATGCATTTTAAACTTGCGTCCTTCTCCATTTTTGAAATAATCACCAATAGCCATTTCACCACTGTGGCCGAATGGTGGGTTCCCAATGTCATGCGCCAAAGCTGCAGCGGCTACAATTGCACCAAAATCATTGTATTTGTAGCCTTCTTTAGCCAATTTTGGATGTTTTTCAAGAACCGCTTGGCCGACTATTCTACCCAAAGATCTTCCAACGACACTAACCTCCAAACTATGTGTAAGACGTGTATGTACAAAATCAGCTTCGGATAAAGGAATTACCTGAGTTTTGTCCTGCAATGAACGAAAGAAATCTGAAAAAATCACTCTATCATAATCCACTTCAAAACCCAAACGAGTTTCATCTTGAAGGTGTCTGTGTCTTACTTCAGTGTCTCCAAATCTCTTAAGAGAAAGTAATTGAATCCAATTCATATAGTAGGTTTTGAATCGTTTAAAAGCCAAAAGTAACCAATCTTTATGAACTTAACGAATTGTTGGATTTTCTTCTTTTGAAAAGCCCTTTTTTGTACAATATTGCTATGAAAAGATGTACATTTGTCGAACAAAATTTGACAATATGAGTGAACAAATATTAATCATTGGTGCCAGTGGGCAAATAGGTTCAGAACTCACGATGAAATTACGTGAAAAGTTTGGAAATAGTGCAGTTGTTGCTTCCGATATTCGGGAGGCAAATGCCGAAGTAATGGAAAGTGGTCCATTTGAATATCTAGATGCAACAGATAAAGCAGCGATATTGATGATTATTTACAAATACAAGATTACTAGTGTTTATTTGATGGCGGCCATGCTTTCAGGAACTGCAGAAAAACAGCCTAAAAAAGCTTGGGATATTAACATGAATACCTTATTGTATGTTTTAGATTTTGCCAAAGAAAAACTCATTAAAAAAGTATATTGGCCCAGTTCAATTGCCGTTTTTGGTGAAACGACCCCGCGTACGGATACACCACAACAAACAATTCTAGAACCAGCTACAGTATATGGTATTAGTAAATTGGCAGGTGAGCGATGGTGTGCGTATTACCACAACAAATTTGGTGTAGATGTTAGAACCCTACGGTATCCTGGAATTATCAGTTGGAAAACCTTGCCAGGTGGTGGAACTACGGATTATGCTGTCGAAATATTTGTCGAAGCAATAAAGCATGGACGTTATGAATGTTTTTTGTCTGAGCACACTATTTTACCAATGATGTATATGGACGATGCGCTGAAGGCTACCATAGATTTGATGGATCGTGAACCATTTGACACCTATGTCTCCTACAACGTGGCTGCTGTAAGTTTTGATCCTAAAGAACTAACTGGAGCAATCCAAAAACATCTTCCTGATTTTACCATATCCTATAAACCAGATTTCCGTCAACAAATTGCGGACACTTGGCCACAAACTATTGACGATTCACTTGCACGTAAAGAGTGGAATTGGGCACATGAGTTTGATACAGCTGCCATTGTAAAAGATATGCTAACGAATTTAAAATCTTAAATGCCTTTAAGCGTGAAAGAAAGTAATCATTTTGATGTAAGACTCACTTTCAAAAGAGAGGAGCGCTCAAAAGACTCAAACGGAACCAATAAAATTTTTACTATAGTAGGTGAGGATTTGTTTTATAATGAAAATTATTGGGGATTTAAATCTGAAAAGCGAAATGAAATAAATAGAAAAACGCTGTTTTCAAAAAAAGAAAGCGTACGTTTATTCTCTTTCGCCTTAGAAAATGGCTTTAATAAAACACACACAGAAATTATTAAGATTGATAAAAAATATTCTTTCACAAATTTCTCGTACACTGTTGAGTTAGTTACGAAGGAGAATGAAACTATTTATCAAATTCAGTCTAATGATTTGAATTCAAACCATAAACCTTGGGTTCAAGTAAAGGGTTTATTTAAACTCCTAACGAATTTTTTGGATAGCGATTAATTAAGATTTTTTAGTCTTTTCGTTTTTTTGCCATATAATAAACGATATACGCAAACACAATAAACAACACAAATGGTAAATAAGTCCCTATGACTACTCCTATTTCGTAGTTTCCATCAGGGGCATTATCCATTTTTTCCTTAATATGTTCGGTACTTTGTTGCCCCAGCAATATGAGTTGAAATAGATTCATTATTTATATTTTTGCAATGCTTTTTTTGTTGTCTCTGAAAGAACTAAACTACCACATATCTTAGCTCGCTTTGGCAACAATATTTCCCAATTTTCCGTGTCTTCCCACAAAGCAGTTTTTAATTCTTGTACCGCATCTGAAGCATAAGACGCTACTTGTTCTGATAGTATTTCAATTTCTTTATCCAAATCCTTTAGGTTGTCAAAAATGCGGGCATACAAGCCTTTTTGTTTTGCCCAATATGCGTTTTGCCACATCACGGGATTTAAAGCCAATTCACTAAATGCTGCTATACCCATTTTTCTACTTACAGCCGGTTCTATCACAAAAGGACCTATTCCAATACTGATTTCTGAAAGTCGAATTGATGCTTGTTCGGTAGCCATAGCATAATCACAAGCTGCGATAAGACCAACACCACCACCTACTGCTTTTCCTTGAATACGACCAATTATTGGTTTGGTACATTTTCTCATGGCATTGATAACATTTCCAAAGCCGGAAAAAAATTTCGTACCGTCTATGGGATTATCTATCAGTAACAATTCATCAAAAGAAGCACCTGCACAAAAAGTTTTATCTTTTTCGCTCTTTAGTATAATCACTTTCACATTTTCATCACTACTTAATTCATCAAAAGATTTAGCTAATCTTTCTAACAAATTACTAGGCAAAGAATTTCCGGCAGGATGAGAAAATTCAACGCTTGCTATTCCATTAACCGTATGTGTATATAAACTTCCTTGTTCCATATTTTAATAATTTGCATGTAAATTTACATTTTTATTTAGTGAACTAACTAAAGATAGATAAACTTCTAAATTTCCTCAAAAGTATTCCACCGCGAAGCAACATCCATACTGAAAAGGCCATCCAAATCCCGTAGAGTTCTAAACTGTAAAAATCCGTTAAAAGAATAACAGGTAAGAAACCTAAAAATGTCGCTATCAGCAATACATTTCTTAAATATTTCATATAACCCATCCCCTTGAAAATTCCATCAAAAATAAATGCAATACCATTTATAGGTTGCATTAATAATACAATCCAAAAAATACTATAAAACTTATCCAATACTGCTTGATCTTCTATAAAAACCCTACCGATTGGATAATAAAATATAAGAGAAATAAGTACAATTACTAGTCCCAATACAATACTGTATTTGGTTAGTCTACTGCCCAACAGTTTTAACTTGACGTAATCTTTCGCTCCATAGAGTTTTCCGGCAAGAATATTACCCGCGCTAGCGTATCCATCAATAAAAAAAGCAAAAAAGAACCATAAATTAACAGCAATGGTATATGCTGCAATACTGTCTTTACCATATTTTGTAGCAAATGAGCTCCCTAGGTACAATGCCACATTTAAAGCTATAGTTCGTACAAATAAATGAACGATCATTTTAACGAGGTTTCCCATCTCCAGATTCCAGGGAAATTGAAGCTGTAACTTAATCGGTGTTTTCTTCAAAAGAAAATAACCCGCCAAAACTGCCATCGTGATTTGTGCGACAATACTAGCATAGGCAGCACCTTTTACACCAAGAGGAGCAATGAAATCTGTAACTCCATAGATTAAAAAATAGTCTAAAACCATATTAAGTACAGCGCCTGTAATAGCTATATACATAGGATAAGTAGTATTCTGTAGTCCACTAAATGTACCAAATACAGCAAAAGTAAAAAGCGTAAATGGCAAACCAAAAACCCGTATTCTGAAATACTGTACACTTAAATCAAGTAGCATTGAATCTGCGTTATACAGTTTAAAAATATAAGGGGCAAGAGGGTAAGTTACTGCGATTATAAACAATGAAAGCACTACCACACCAAAGATGGCCTGCGCAGGCAAGTTTTTAACCTTATCTAAAGTCCCAGCTCCTAAATATTGGGAAATAATTGTAGAAATAGCACTTCTCGTTTGCCCTAAAATCCATACAATCATGGATAAAAAAACACCAACTAATCCAACAGCAGCCAATGACTCCTTGCCAAATTCTGGTAAATGCCCGACAAAAGCAGTATCTACCATAGATAAAACTGGCTCTGCAATACCCGCAAAGATAGCAGGTATAGCAAGCTTGTTAATTTCTTTTAAAGAAATATTATTTTTCAATGGCTTTGTACTATATTTGTCGTCAGAATAATTGCTTTTTAGACGACACAAAGAAAAGTAATTAGAATTTGTTTTACAATTCTAAACCAATAATTCTGAATGCAGACACCTGAATTTAATTTGGGGCATTAGCTTCCTGATAGACTTCGGGACAGGCAGCTTCGCTAATGCACTTTGAAAAATTGGAAGCTGTAATAAGATAATTCGTAACACTATGAATTAAATGGGGCATTAGCTCAGCTGGCTAGAGCGCTACGCTGGCAGCGTAGAGGTCATCGGTTCGACTCCGATATGCTCCACAACAAATAAACCCTTATAAACTATATTTATTAGGGTTTTATTATTTGTGTGAAACAATTGTGTAATACTTTTTTTATTATTTTTTACAAATAAATTATTTCCTCACTTGTTTTTAAGTTGTTTTCAATCCGTCCTTTTGATAATTCAATTATACTTAAATGTGTTGATCAATAAAATTCATGATTCAAGTCATTTTCTTTTAAATATCGAATAAAGTCAATTTAGTTTTATTCCTGCATCATCAGAATTTTTGCAAAAACGTTTTAATTTAAATTTACACATTGGGTGGTCTCCTTCATCGTTTTTTCCAATAAGCAATTAAAGAGCATTAATGATTTATCCCAATTTGCTAATCTCCTTTAATTTATCAGGTTTTAATATTTTGATATTCTTACCAGCAATTTCTATAATCCCATTATTTTTAAATTCACTTAATAATTTGATAGTACTTTCTTTTGAGATACAGGCAAAATCAGCTATGTCTTTTCTTGTAATATAGTTAAAAACACTTTCATTATCTAACTTCTCAGAGTCCAAATTCAACAAGGTATCTGCAAGCCTTCCCGGCATTTGTTTATAACTAATACTCCTAATAAAGTTGAAAAAATATTTTTCCCGGTAGCAATACCGTTTTATCATTTCTGATGCAAAATTAGCATTGTTTTCCAATAGTTTTCGAATAGCATTCTTATCGATAAGACAAACATCAGTTTCCTTTAGGGCAACAGCTGAATAGTCATAAATATTCTCTCCATATATCGAAGCTAATCCAATAAATTCTGTTGCTTTAAGTAATTTGATATTTGTGAATTTGTTATTTGTATTCTCTAAATAAAGTTTTACTAAACCCTTGGATATGTATAATACATAAGAAGCAAAAGCTCCCTGTTTACAAAGGTTTTCACCTTTCCTATAGTGAATTTGTATTTTTTTACTATTAATAAATTCTAATTCAGATGGAATTAGTTTTTTAAAACAATTCGAACCTATTTCACAATCAACACATGTTCTTGTTATACTCATTATCTGCTATTTGAAGTATCGTATAAAATTACAACAAAATATTAATCTATGTTCAATGAGTTAGCTTATAAAAATAGTTGAGTTATCTCATTTAGGAAGCTAACTAATAAGAAACAGGTTTAAAACTATCACACGTATTATCAAGTAACTTTGATTGAAATTAATAATAATAAAAGGAGATTAAAATGCCAAATAAAAATGGAACAGGCCCGGAGGGGAAAGGAACCCTAACTGGTAGAGGATTAGGAAACTGTAATCGACGGGAATCTTCGAATGAAGACAAACCTCAAGGAAGAGGATTAGGTAATCGTCGTGGGTTTGAAAAAGGAAACAGACGGAGACAAAGAAGAAATGGAGATTTGTAGCGTGTTAAACAACAGCCCCGTATAAAATGCGGGGTTTTAATATTTAAAATACATGAATATGACAAAAATTGCAGTTCCGGTTACCAATGGGCAACTAAATGTTCATTTCGGTCACACACAACAGTTTTATATTTATAAAACAGAAAATAATTTGATTGTTGAAGAGGAAATATTAGATCCACCACCACATGAGCCGGGATTATATCCTAAGTGGCTGGCGGAAATGGGAGTAACTAACGTGATTGCAGAAGGAATGGGGCAAAAAGCAATTGCCCTATTTAACCAGAACAAAATTAATGTATTTGTGGGAGTACCTGTTAAAGCTCCAAAGGAGTTAGTGTTGGAATTACTCAACGGGACACTTGAAACCAGTGATAATACATGCTCTCATTAATTAATACTTTTTAGTGATGGATTACAGATGTATTAATTGCCAGATAAATCTTTTTGCAAGGTTACTTAAAAATTATGCCGGGGAAAAGCATCAGAAAGATATTTTATTTAAGAAGTTTCTTCGATTTCTATTAGAGCTGAATTTTGAAAAGCAGAAGGCTCCTGAAATGGGTAAAATTATTTATGACTGGATAACAGATTCTTTCAAGATTGACGATTTATTTAAAGAGGAAAAAGAGAACGCAAATAACAAGCTGCTTGGTATGGAGAGTGAATTGAGGAATAGAATTATTAAATCATCCAATCCTTTTGATACCGCTCTTAGAATGTCCATTGCAGGTAATATAATGGATAGCGTTGCCAACCCTGGAAAAGACATCATATCAACTATCGATTTTGTGTTAACTTCCCATTTTGCAATAGATCATTCCACACAATTATCAGAAAGAATTAATAAAGCAAAAACAATTTTATATCTGGGAGACAATGCCGGAGAAATTGTTATTGACAAATTATTTATTGAGCAACTTAAACACGATAATATCTACTATGCAGCAAGAGGAGGTGTAATGTTTAACGATGCTACTGTTGATGACGCTTATAGCGTTGGGATGGATAAGGTAGCAAAGGTAATATCCAATGGATATGCTGCTCCAACTACTTTATTAGACAAATGTTCTAAGGAGTTTCTTACTATATATAATGAGGCAGATGTAATAATCTCAAAAGGAATGGGAAATCTTGAAGGATTATTAAATAACGGGAACTCAAAGATTTTTTTCCTTTTAATGGTAAAATGCGATTTGATTGCTGAGCTATTGGAAGTTAAAAAAGGAGAATTTGTTGCCTTTCAAAACAATCATAAAAACTAATTAAAATGAAAAAAAAAGATATTCTAATTATAGGAGGCAGTGCATCAGGATTTGTTGCTACCACAACATCAAAATTGAACAACCCGTACATTTTTGGCACGCACCCCTTACTTACCAACACCCCTGCTGCATACCCGTTAATTAACGCAGCCGAGATGGCTTATAAAAAACTGCAATAAGGTAATGAAAATAGCGATAGCCAGCGGTAAGGGAGGGACTGGAAAAACAACATTGGCAGTTAATCTTGCTTCATTTCTTAGCCGTGAGGTTTTAAATGAAAATCAAAAAATTGTCTTAGTTGATTTGGATGTTGAAGAACCCAACTCCGGCTTATTTTTAAAAGGTGAATTAGTTAATAGCCAGTATCAATTTAGAGCAGTTCCGTTATGGAAAGAAACAAGCTGTACATTATGCGGAAAATGTATAACCTGGTGCAACTTTAATGCTCTCGTTCAATTGTCAGACAAAATCATGGTTTTTCCAGAATTGTGCCATTCGTGTTATGCCTGTTCTGAATTGTGTCCAGAACAAGCATTGCCAATGTCTAATTTAAAAATGGGCGTTTTAAATCATTTTAAGGTGAATGGAAATTTTTCATTTATTGAAGGGAGATTGGATATTGGGCAGGAATCAGCAGTTCCATTAATTCAACAGACGAAAGAATACATTGAGGCTAATTTTTCCAATGAAACAATTAAGTTGTATGATTCACCGCCCGGCACATCATGCCCAGTTATTGAAGCTGTTAAGGATGCCGATTTCGTAATATTGGTAACAGAACCTACCCCATTTGGCTTACATGACCTTAAGTTGGCCATAGCAACAATGAGGGAGTTAAAAATAAAGTTTGGCGTAGTGATTAATCGTGATGGTATTGGGAACGAAGATGTAATGGACTATTGCATAAAAAATCATATTCCCATATTAGCGAAAATTCCGGATATGCGCGAAGCTGCTTATCTTTATTCACAAGGGAAACTGTTGTATGAAAGTATTCCTGCATTAAAAAATGAATTGAAGTTTCTTTTTAATGCAATCAGTTTAAACAAGAATTAAATGAAAGAGATAGTAATAATATCTGGAAAGGGAGGAACAGGTAAAACATCAATTACCGCAGCTTTGGCATACCTGGCAAAGACTGAAGCAATTATTGCCGATTGCGATGTTGACGCTGCTGATATGCATTTGCTATTAAAGCCAGACTTTGCTAATTCAGAAGATTTCTATAGTGGAAAGATCGCCCAAATGAATTTAAATAAATGCATACAATGTGGAGAGTGCAAGGATGTTTGTCGCTTCGAGGCTATTCAGATAATCGATGGAGATTTCACAGTAAAAGAGATTAATTGTGAGGGTTGTGGTTATTGTGCAAATATCTGTCCAGTTGATGCTATTGATATGAAAGATAACCTTACCGGAGAATTTTACATCTCAGAAACACGTATGAATACTCAGTTAGTGCATGCCAAACTAAGAATTGGAGCTGAAAATTCAGGGAAATTAGTTTCAAAAGTGCGAAAAAAAGCCAAGCAACTAGCCACCAAATTAAATGTTCCATTTGTAATTATTGATGGAACTCCAGGAATTGGATGTCCCGTTATTGCTTCAGTTACCGGAGCCGATTATATTGTAATTGTTACCGAGCCAACAGTTGCGGGGCTTCACGATTTAAGTAGAGTTTATGAGTTAATAAAACGATTAGGACTAAAAGCAGGTTGCATCATAAATAAAGCAGATCTGAATGAGGAGGTAGCGTTTCAGATTAAAAGCTTTTTAAGAAAAAACAACATAGAACTTATCATCGAATTGCCTTATGATAATGTATTTACAAAAGCTATTACATCAGGTATAACAGTAATGGAGATCGATTCGAAGGAAGTTATAAAATCAAAAATCAAAGAAAGTTGGACAAAAATCAAAGAATTAATAAATTAGAAAGCATTACTATGAATATAATATTTACAGTTCAGAATAATAAGGGTTGGGACTCTATCATTAATTCCCGGTTTGGAAGAGCCGAAGGATTTATTTTTTATTCAGAGGAAAACGATACATTATCGTATCATTCAAATGAAGAGAACACTAATTCCGGTCATGGAGCTGGGATTCAAACAGCACAGAAAATTTTAACCCAAAAGGCTGACGTAGTAATAACAGGCGGTAGTATGGGGCCTAAAGCTTTTAAAGTGTTGAAAAGTGCAGGCATTAAAATGTATTGTCAGGTGGGTGAGATACCTGCAAAAGAAGCATTCGAAAATTTTAAAGACGGAAAGTATTTACCACTTTCCGAATCTAATAAATAAAAATTATAGCTTACGTAATTTAAGACCAATGAACATGCATTGATGAATGTCCTGTGAAACAATTTCACCAGAAGACTGACTGAAATCTTCGAGGTTTGCTTTTAGCGTATTATACCGATAGGAATTTAAAGTGAGTAAAATGTACGTGCCAGATTTTTGAGACAAGCAAATTCAGAAAATCTCAAAAGTTTTTAACTCTATTTAGATATGTAAATAGTCTTACAAGCACTTTTTTCTATGGTATTAGTAAATGGATTTGTTGTTTTGAAGTTGTGTGTGTTTTTTTTTTCATCATTTCACACGCTCCATAAAAGGAATATGCATATCAAATATTTCTATAAGTAATGCTTCTACTGCCGTCAAGAATTCATTTAAATGTTCCTCCGTTATTTTGTAGTCGGCTTTCGTATAAGCTAGTGCAAAATTAACAGGTATAAAACTGGCATTGAAATTTTTAAAACTTATAATTCCTGCTTGTAAATCTGTTGACACATTGTATTCCGATTGTTGACTATACATATAAGCATATAATAAGACCTGTAGCCCTTTGGAATATTTATAATCCACTATCATTTTTGAATAATCGTTCATTCGCAATTGTGAACTTTCCACTTTACCAGATTTAAAGTCTACAATCCGTAGCACTCCATCTACTTCATCAATTCGGTCAACTTTTCCCCTTATTCTGATTGGAAATTCAAAATGAGGAAATATAATATCCACAGATAAGTCTTTCTCCAAGGCAATAATTCTAATGGATTTGCCTCTTTTCACCTCCCTAATTTCCTCTTTTATAAATCGTTCCACAAAATTTACGATAACTTCATAGATTAACTTATTTTTCCCTTGTGCATATTGTCCACTTTTATACGCATTCTTAAATTCAATTTGAACTTGCCTAGGAATTCTAGGAAGGAGTGTTTTTAAAGATGCTGCACTTAACAACTTGCCTTCAAACGGTTTATACAGTTTTTCTAATGTCTCATGAATCACCGTACCCAGGGTGTTGTCTGCGACCGTTTCTTCTACCTCATTTAGTTCTTCTATCCCCAAAATGTATTTTTGATAAAATGTGATTGGACAATAAACATAGGTTGATAAGGATGAGGGCGAAAAACCACGTTTTGCAATATCCTTCAATTTTTTTATAACAGCTGTTGTTTTGTTACTACTTTGTATTTCTATAATTTTATTTTTCGTATTAACACTTACTATTTTCTGCTTTATATTCGGATAATTCCATAAAAGCTGTGTCAAAAATTGACTTTTCTCGCCACCTCCAAATGTATCCGTTTCGCTATTGTACAATAAGGTAATTTTGTTTGCAGATCCTAATAATCGATAGAAATGATAACTTTCAATAGCATTCTCTTCTTGATAAGTAAGAAGTTTATAATGCTTTCTAACGTCAAATGGAATAAAGCTATTTGTCCTTTTTCCTTTTGGTAAAACACCCTCATTCAAAGATGTGATGATTAACTGACTGAAATACAAAGCTTGGGTTTCCAGAAACCCCATAATTTGAAGTCCCTGTAAGGGCTCTCCAATAAAACTAAAACTCTCTGAAGACAATATCCTCTTGTAGATTGTATGAAGGCTTTTAATTCCTTCATGACCTTCAGGCAAGTTCAAAAGTTCTTTGTTTTCTTTGAACAAACGCATCATTTGTTGATTTAATTGATGATGTCTATACAGCACTTCTTTTTCTATACCTGATAGCTTGGTTTTTAGCGCTTCTATTAACAAATTTATACGAGATAGTATATCGCTTAAAAAATCATCTGAAAGAGGCTTAAATAAATTCAATAGAACTTCAAAATCCAGTATCGCAAAACTTTCACCCGATTTCTTAATAGTATCATAATTGTAATATATTCTATTCTCTTTAACCAGATATGACACAAAACTCTTGAGGTTACTATAGTGATGTTGCAAAATTGGGTGTTGTAAAATACGCAATACGTGTCTGTAATAATAATTCCCATCTCCCTGTGAATCTGCAGCAATGTATAATTGAAACAGGCTATCCACCAAATTTGAAAATGGGTAGTTCTTTAGTGGAACACCCATGGTGATATTTATCTTTTCAATACGCTTGGGTATGGAATTCAGGGTTATGGGCAATAGATTCTGATCTGCTAAAATAAGGGCTGTTCCTTCAACACTCTTTGAATTACTGAGTATTTCTCCCGCATATTTCATCATACCAACACTTTTTGGAACTCCTACAATTTCAATTTCGTTTTCATTAATTTCTTCATCTGAAATCCAGTTGAA
>RCNF010001058.1_pt1 | contig 14455 bp, 13 predicted proteins | sample 2041311 | NCBI WGS metagenome assembly RCNF01 (sample SAMN09708228, study PRJNA481090) | Marine sediment metagenome, whole genome shotgun sequencing project. | biome: marine sediment; feature: ocean; material: sediment; isolation source: Sewage treatment plant 2 marine sediment (STP2) ... | reverse complement strand
ATCATTTTCAAGATGCTGACTGTCAAAGGTATCTATGGCCGAGAGATGTTCGAGACATGGTACAAGATGATCGCGCTCGTGCAGTCAGGACTCGACCTCAGCGAACTCATCACTCATCGAATAGATATAGATGACTTCGAAACAGGCTTCCGTGCGATGATCTCTGGCGAGGCAGGCAAGGTCGTAATGGACTGGGGCTAGGAGACGATGTGCCAAGCACCAGTGCCGGGCTTAAGTTTCACTCTGGTCATCACCACGTACATATTGTGCCCTCTTTCAATGATTATAAGCCAACGCCTGCGTCACTTAAGACTGCGCGACATATCCTCTGACTGGATCAAGATCGTTTTGAATTTTGAACTACGTTACAGGCTTGTTTGAACCTGAAACTGCCATTTGTTGCGCCGCCCACGAAGGTCGGCAATGCCCAAAGAGCCCATCGGGCTATCTGTTGCCCTTCTTTGGATGGAACCTTTGGGGGCATCTGAGCACGACGATCATCGTTTTGGTCGCGATCAACCAGCCCTTCACCCTTTGAATGCTGCGTGCGTTCTTTAAGAATATCCCCAAAGATCTGGACGAAAGCGCCATGGTTGATGGCTGCACGCGTTTTCAGGCGTTCCGCCATGTCATTATTCCGGTCATGTGGCCGGGTGTGATTACGACGGGGCTGTTTAGTTTCTTGTTGGCCTACAACGACTTTGCAGTGACCTCGATGCTGCTGAGCAAGGACAACCAGACGATGGTGCCTAAACTGGCTAGCTTCCTTGGCACGACACAGACCAAGGGCAATGTTATGTTTGCGGTCGCAGCAGTTGTGTCCGTGACGGCACCGTTGTTTGTGATGATCATCTTCTTCCAGAAACAGATTGTATCTGGTCTGACCGCTGGCGCTGTGAAAGGCTAAATACATGAGCTTTCAAGAAGAAAAGGCGCTTGTGCGCGCCCATTATGATGCATTGTCCAAGGCAACGCCGCAAACAATTGCAAGCGTTTTGGCAGAACGCACGAGCGCTGATTGGCATTGGCGTGGCATGCATCCATTTTATGAACAACACGGGGCTGCGGCAGTGGCGGACAGCTTTTGGGCGCCCTTTCTGACCGCAATGACCAAGGTCCAGCGCAGGCAAGATATCTTTATCGCAGGGCGCAACGAGGTTGATGACTTCCAATCGGTCTGGGTGATCTCTATGGGGCATTTGATGGGGCTGTTTGATGCGCCATTTGTGGGGATCAAACCGAACCGGCGGATTGCCATGTTGCGCTATGCGGAGTTCAACAAAGTCGTAGATGGCAAAATCGTCGAAACTGCGATGTTCTGTGATCTGGTGCATCTGATGAACCAAGCGGGCCAATACCCCCTGCCCCCGCAGACCGGCATGCATTTGGTTCAACCCGGACCCGCAACACATGACGGGTTGTTATTTGAAGATGCGGCAGCCGCGACGGGTGACAAGACCCTCGCCTTGATCAATGCGATGATTGGCGACATCAATGCCCATCAGAAATTTGCCACCCCCCAAGAAGAACTCGCCCAATGTTGGCATGATGACATGCTCTGGTGGGGGCCTGACGGGATCGGGGCGACCTATACGATTGACCGTTATGTCGAACAGCATCAACGCCCATTCCGCACGCAAATCAAAGACCGTATTTTTAACGGGCATATTTGCCGGATGGCGGAAGGCAACTTTGGTGGGTTTTTTGGCTGGGCCAACCTGACGGTCACCAATGCGGGCGGCTATATGGGTCTGCCTGCGGGGACACCTGCGGAGATGCGGGTCGTAGATTTATACCGCCGCGACGGGGATAAGTTGGCGGAAAACTGGATTTTCATCGATATGCTGCATTTCTTGGCGATGCAGGGAAATGATGTGCTGGGGCGGATGCGCACCCTTTGATCTGACAGCGCATGTCGGCGCGGGCAGGATGCCTCCGGCGGAAGTTTGTTCGGGAAAAAGAAGGTGAAGTGGATCAGCCGACGTCGGTTTTGCCGCGCCTGTCGTGGCGTAGGTTCGCGTAAAGCACATGGTTGCGCCAGCGTCCGTTGATCTGCAGATAGCTTTGCGCAACGCCTTCGTACTTATAGCCGCACTGTTCAAGCAGCCGTCTTGAAGGCGTGTTTTCAGGAAGGCATCCCGCCTCGATCCGGCTTAGGTCGAGGCCGGTGAAAGCGTGGTGTACTACTGCCTCGATTGCTTCGCGCATGTAGCCTTGGCGGGCGAAATGCTCGCCCATCCAATAGCCTGTAATCCCCGATTGTGCAGGGCCGCGTTTAATGTGGTCCAAGGTGATCGCCCCGACCAACGCATCATCGCTGCGCCGGAAAATGAACAAGGGCATCGCCGTCCCGTTCGAGACCGATCTTTGCGCCCAATAGACGCGATTGGTGAACGCCTTGCGCGATAGGTGATCAGAGGCCCAAGTAGGTTCCCACGGTTTCAGGAACGCTTCGCTGTCGCGGCGCAGTGTCGACCATGCACGAAAATCACTGTGCATTGGCAAACGCAGCGTTAGCCGTTCTGTCTCAATCCGGACCTTGCGTTTGGCCCTTAACATTATGCAGCCAGCCGTTCTTTCAGTGCGTCCAATGTTGGCGCAGCCTCAGCGGGACCATAAAGCGCCATGGCCGTGCCTGCCTGCCCTGCCATTTGCCCTGCAAAGTCTTTTACGTCACCCGTTGTGACATCATCAATTCGTTCGATTGTTTCATCAATCGACGGGATGCGGTTCCAGATCGACAAAAGCCGTGCCAGGCGTTCTGCGCGGTTGGACGGGCTTTCCAGCCCCATCAGCAACCCTGCTTTCATCTGCGATCTTGCGCGGGCCACTTCGGCGGCGGACATGTCATCAGCGGCGCGTTTCATCTCGTCGATGGTCACGTTGGCAAGCTCTTCAATTTGCTCTGCACTGGTACCAGCATAGATGGTCGTCATGCCGCTGTCTTCATAGGCCCCTGCTTGGGCGAAGATCGTGTAGCACAACCCGCGGTTTTCACGAACCTCTTGGAACAGGCGCGACGACATACCGCCGCCCATCACATTGGCATAGATCTGTGCTGTGTAAATCGCCGGATCAAGGTAAGTGGGACCTTCAAGTGCCAGTGCAAAATGCACCTGCTCAAGGGCTTTGTTCTCGCGCCGTTCACCGCCGCCGAATTTCGCAGGCTGCAGCAATTCAGGCGCGCGCGGAACAGCGGGCAGATGGCCGAAAAGTGTCTCGGCCTCGCGGACAATCGCGTCGTGATCAATCGCACCGGCGGCCGACAGGATCATCTGGTTGGGGCCGTAATGTTCACCCACAAACCCTTGCAGATCATCGCGGTTGAAACTGCTGACCCGTTCTGTCGGACCAAGGATTGTACGGCCCAAAGCCTGATCAGGATAGGCCACTTCTTGCAGCCAATCGAAGATGATATCGTCTGGCGTATCAAGAGCCTGGCCGATTTCTTGCAAAATGACACCGCGCTCTACTTCGATCTCGGCGGGGTCAAAGACGGGGTTCAACAAGATGTCAGAGATGACATCAAGGCCAAGCGACACGTCATCTTCGAGGACGCGGGCATAAAAGGCGGTCATCTCGCGGCTGGTGTAAGCGTTGATATAGCCACCCACGTCTTCGATGCTTTCAGCGATTTGCAGCGCGCTGCGGGTTTTGGTACCTTTGAACGCCATATGCTCGAGAAAATGCGCAATGCCGTTTTGCTCAATCCGTTCGTGCCGCCCGCCTGCTTGCACCCAGATGCCGATACTGGCTGATTTCAGCCCCGGCATGTCCTCGGTGACGATGCGAAAGCCGTTGGACAGCGTGTGCAGTTGGATGGTCAATGGGCGATCCGTTCTTTGATGACGGCTTGGATTGCCGCAAGGTCGTTGGGCACGCGTGTAACGCGTTCTGGTCGGTCATATAGGTCTGCCATGCGTGGCGGAAGGGGCGCTGCAACACCAGAGGCCGCTTTCACAGCATCGGGGAATTTTGCGGGGTGTGCGGTTGCCAGCGTGACCATCGGCGTGGCGCCAAGGTGCGCTTCGGCGACGTGCACGCCGACCGCGGTATGCGGGCACAGCAGCTCGCCGTGGCGCGCAAGGTAGGTCTTGATTGCTGCATGGGTTTCGTCCTCGGACGCGCGGCCTGATTTGAAAGTGTCTTTCAGCATCTGATACGCGCCTTGGCTGATCTGAAAGCCACCGTTCTTGAGGTCTTCCATCTGTCCTGCCACCGCAGCACCATCTCGGTCGTAGGCATCAAACAGCGCGCGCTCGAAGTTTGAGCTAACCTGGATGTCCATTGACGGGCTGATTGTCGGGCTGACACCTTCTTTGGTGTAGGCGCCGGTTTGCAGCGTGCGGTGCAGGATATCATTTTTGTTTGTAGCGACGATCAGATCAGCAATCGGCAAGCCCATTTGCTTTGCGATATAGCCTGCAAAGATGTCGCCAAAATTGCCGGTGGGCACGGTAAAGCTGACTTCGCGGTGCGGCGCTCCCAGTGAGACAGCGGCCGTGAAATAATATACCACTTGCGCCAACACGCGGCCCCAGTTGATCGAATTTACGCCAGCCAGTTTCACATCCTCGCGGAAGGCGAAGTCGTTGAACATGTCTTTGACGGCAGCTTGGCAATCGTCAAAGTCGCCATCAACGGCGAGCGTATGCACATTGCTTTCGGTGGGCGTTGTCATCTGGCGACGCTGCACTTCGGACACGCGCCCATGCGGATACATGATAATCACATCAACGGCTTTGAGCCCGCGAAATGCCTCAATCGCGGCAGAGCCAGTGTCGCCGGATGTTGCCCCCACGATGGTGACGCGGTCGCCGGAACGTGACAGGGCCGCTTGGAACATTTGTCCAATCAACTGCATCGCAAAATCTTTGAATGCCAGCGTCGGCCCGTGGAAAAGTTCGAGCAGGTAGTGGTTGCTGTCAATCTGCACCAAAGGCGCACGGGCGGCATGGCCGAAACCTGCGTAGGCTTGCTTGATTAGCGTTTTGAATTCGGCATCGGTGAAAGTGTCGCCGATAAACGGGCGCATGACTTCGAACGCGACCTCTTCATAGGATTTTCCCGCCATTGCAGCGATCTGCGTGTGGGTCAGCGTTGGCACTTGTTCAGGGACATAAAGGCCGCCGTCGCGGGCAAGGCCGGTCAGCATTGCCTCTTCGAAACTCAGGTCGGGTGCTGTGCCGCGGGTCGAGATGTACCGCATGATATTCAGGCGTCCTTTGGGCGTGTGGTGCGAAGTATCAGGTAAATGCTCATACTCGCCCAGACGAGCGCCAGCACGAACCATGTGGCCGCGTATTCGAAATGGTCGTTTTTGACAGTCGTTGTATTGACGGGCAAGGCGGTCAGCCGTGGGTCGGCTGGTGTTGTGCGGGTCGTGACGACCATCAACGGCAAAGTGTTCAATGCAGCAGACATCGTGTCCACATTGCGCGCAAACCAGATGTTCGCGGCAAGGTCAGGGTCAGGGGTTTGTGCATTTTGATCGTCAGGCCAGATCAGGGTGCCGTCGATCTGCATTTCAGCGATCAAAGGCAGCGCCGCTTTGTTGTTGATGGCAAGCAAGCCTTGGTCAACCAAGATCGCACCGAACGGTGTTTCGACCTTTGATATGACACGGTAGCCCGTCCCTGCCTCTGTGCCTGAGACCAAAACATGCAGTTCTTCGCCTGTGGTGGTGCCGGATAGCGTGACACGGGTGTATTCATCCACGGCCTCTGACACATCAGGGGTCAATTCTGCAGGGACTGCGGCCAAGCGGCTGTTGATCCCGACAAGGACCTCTTCTTTCCACGCCAAGCGTTCAACTTGCCACAAGCCAAGGCTGATCAACACGCCACAGCCAGCCAAACCAAGGACCAAAGGAAAGAGAATTTTACGCAGCATATTGCGCCTTTAAAGATAAAAACGCGCGAGATAGGTCCCGCGCGTTCAATTCAGGTAAGGTGGATCATGATCCACCGTACGGGATGCCTTCGACTTAGATGCCCCAGATGTAGACAGCAAAGAACAAGAACAGCCATACCACATCAACGAAGTGCCAGTACCAAGCGGCGGCTTCAAAGCCGACGTGACGCTCTGGCGTAAAGTGCCCTGCTCGTGCCCGCAAATAGCAGACAAACAAGAATATCGTACCGATGATCACGTGGAAGCCGTGGAAACCAGTTGCCATAAAGAAGTTCGAAAAGAACTTGTCGCCGCCAAAGGTCCAGTCTTGCTCGACCAACAGGTACCAATATTCATAGGCCTGTAGGCCCGTGAACAGCAAACCCAGCAATACAGCCAAAAGCAATCCGTGCTCTAGGTCTTTGCGGTTGTTTTCATGAACCAACGCATGGTGTGCCCAAGTGACCGCCATACCAGAGCAGAGCAACACAAGCGTGTTCATCAGCGGCAGGTGGAAAGCATCAACTTGATAGAACTCTGGCGCGATATAGGTCGTGCCCGCATATTCGTTCATTGGGTAGATTGTGTGTTTGAAGAATGACCAGAACCAAGCGGCAAAGAACATAACTTCCGACATGATGAACATGATAAAGCCATAGCGCAGGCCAATCCGAACAACCGGCGTATGATCGCCTGAGTTGCTTTCGTGAACGACCTCTGACCACCAAGCGAACATGACGTAGAGGATTGCTGCCAGTCCCATCAAGAAGATGTATGGGCCTGCCCCGTGCATCCAGATTGTCGCCCCGAAGAGCATGACAAAAGCACCCAAACCGCCCAGAAGCGGCCAGATGGATGGTGGCAGAATGTGATAATCGTGGTTCTTTGCATGCGCCATGTGGTGCGTTCCCTATCGGATGGTCTTTAGTTAGTTTCTATGCCGACTAGCGGCGTAGATGTCAAAGTTTCTGGTGCCAGAGATGCCTGGATTTCTTCTTCGGGCAAATCGATCTGGTAAAAGGTATAGCTGAGCGTGATCGTATGAACATACTTTCCTTCACGGTCATCGACGATTGCGGGGTCTACAAAAAAGCTGACCGGCATCATCACCGTTTCACCTGGCATCAGGATCTGTTCTGTAAAGCAGAAGCATTCGATTTTATCAAAGAACACGCCGGCTTCGTAGGGGGTCACGTTATAGGACGCCTGCCCTGCAACTGGCACATCCAGCGGGTTGTGCGCCTCATAGAAGGCCAGTGCGGTTTCGCCAATACGAATTTCCATTTCGCGGACTTCCGGCTTGAAGGTCCACGGCATGTCCCGCTCAAGAGAGGCATCGAATCGCACTTTGATTGTTTGCTCGAGAATCACGTCGCTGCCGGCCTCGGCCACGTTCGTTATGCCGCCAAAGCCTGTCACACGACAAAACCAGTCATAAAAAGGCACTGACGCCCAAGCCAATCCGCCCATCAGAAAAACAACTGACACTGTCTGTACGACAGTGCGCTGCGGTCCCTGCAAGTTCGGGAAAAGCTTCATTCGCTGGCACCCTCCTCTGGGAGGATTTGTGGTCGCGCCACGTGGTCAAACTTTTCGAATTGGGCAACATCACCCAATTGCAGCACTTTCACGACTGTAAGGCCAAAGATGATGGCAATAAGGCCAGCAAGCAAAAGACCGACGCCGTAGTTACGCCCTTTGCGGCGTTGGTGAATTTCGTGTTCAACCTGAAGGGTCATGCCCAACCTCCGATACCATAAAGCCGCAAGGCCGCTTCGATTAGCAATGCGCCGAAGTGGGCAAAGAGGTAATAAAGTGAAACTTTGAAAACCTTTATCTCAACCTTGTGCTTGTCCGCTTCGCAATCCGCATCGGTCCGTGTCCAGATATCATAGGCTCCTTTCAGGAACCATGCGTTCATAACAACCGCAACGGCCAGATAGACCGGCCCGCCGATGGACGTGAAACCCAAGCCGATCGCGACCGGCACTAACAGCAAAGTGTAGATAATCAGATGCTTGCGCGTTGCGTCCCGCCCATGCGTTTCAGTCAGCATTGGCACGCCTGCGCGGCCATAGTCAGACTTCACGAACAGTGCGAGCGCCCAGAAATGAGGGGGTGTCCACATGAAAATCAACGCGAACATTAGGATGCTTTCAATCTCAATGCTTCCCGTGGCCACTGCCCAGCCGATCATCGGAGGGAAGGCACCAGCGGCACCACCAATCACAATGTTCTGCGGTGTCGCACGCTTAAGCCACATTGAATAAACAACGGCATAAAAGAAGATCGTGAAGAACAGCAAGAACGCGGCAAGAAAATTCGTAGCCAACGCCAGCAAAATAACTGAAAAGCCTGAAAGTGCCAGACCTATGCCCAGCGCTTCACCCGGTTGAACGCGACCTGACGGAATAGGACGACCTACGGTGCGTTTCATGAGGGCGTCGATATCTGCGTCCCACCACATGTTCAGCGCACCAGAAGCACCAGCACCCACCGCGATACATAAGATCGCAACAAAGCCGATGAACGGATGAACCGGCACAGGCGATACAAGCAAGCCGACAAGCCCAGTAAAGACAACGAGCGACATCACACGTGGCTTCAGCAGGGCGAAGTAGTCGCCCATGTTGGCCTCGTAGGATCTGTCTGTCGCGCTGATATCACTCATAGCTGACCTTGAAAAAAGTAAGTTGGGACCCATCCCGCATGGGTGGGCTAAGGGTAAGGTGGGCCTAGACCCACCTTACGTTTTTAGGACGTGCCGCCGGCCTCGGCCAACCAAGCGTCATATGTCTCTTGGCTGACGACCTTAACGGTGATCGGCATGTAAGCGTGGTCTTTGCCGCAAAGCTCTGAACACTGGCCAAAATAGATGCCTTCACGCTCTGCTGCGAACCAAAGTTCGGCCAAACGGCCAGGAACTGCGTCTTGCTTCACACCAAATGCTGGGATGGTCCAAGAGTGAATGACGTCCGCACCAGTGACTTGCATCACAACAGTCGCGCCGATTGGAACAACGACAGATGTGTCTGTTGCCAAAAGGTATTCCGCTTGGGTGTAGCCAAATTCTTCAAGGTCTTCGCGGGCCAGCATATAGCTGTCGAACTCAACACCGTGATCTACATACTCGTAGCCCCAGTACCACTGGTACCCGGTCACCTTGATCGTAATGTCAGCTTCTGGAATTTCTTGTTGCTTGAACAACACCGGCAAGGAAAACGCGCCGATGAAGACAAGAATCACAACCGGAACAATGGTCCATGCAATCTCTAGCGGAGAGTTATGCGTGAACGTCGCAGGCACTGGCTGCCGCTTCTCATTATAACGGATGCAAACCCAAGCAAGCAGACCCGTCACAAACAATGTGATGACGGTGATAATCACCAGCAGCATATTGTCGAGCCAGACCACATCGCGCGCCAATTCGGTCGCGGCTGGTTGAAAGCCCATGGCACCATTGATTGGCTTACCAACAATCTCAAGTTCCTGATTCACTTCTTGCGCAACCGCAGAAGTTCCCGCCATCACAAAACCGGCTGTGGTCCAAAGTGAGGCTGCAAAAGTGTTCAAACGCATATCATACCCAATCTTCGTGGCGCTTATTCGCGCGTAGCTTTGGATGTTCCGCGCGGGCTACGGGCGGAATCCCATTGTATTCAAGTGACCGTGTCCCATATCCTGATGGACAACTCAAGAACTGCTATTGCGTCAAACGGACGCTTCTGCCGAAAACTTTGCCTCACTCAAGGAAAACAGCATGTCCACAGATCCGTTCCGCCCGTTCGAGACCAATCTTGATCTCGACACCGCACTTGCCCTTCTGCAAGAGGCCACGGCCGGGGCCGACGATGGCGAGTTATTCCTAGAGCGCCGCAAATCAGAAGTGATCTCATTCGATGATGGTCGAATCAAAACGGCTAGCTTTGATGCCTCCGAAGGGTTTGGGCTGCGTGCTGTGCGCGGTGAAACGGCCGGTTATGCACATTCCACTACAATCGATGAGCATGCCCTCAAACGTGCCGTAGCGACCGCGCGCCTTGCCGTCGGTGACGGAGGCGGCACGATGTCAGCCGCCCCCGCTGGCACGAACCAAAAGCTATATTCAGACGAAGACCCAATGTTGCAGGCCACTTTCCCAGCCAAAATCGACCTGCTGCGCGAAATTGACGCCTTTGCACGCGCGCTTGATCCGCGTGTCGTCCAAGTTTCGGCCACAATCGCCGCCTCACATCAAGAAGTCCTGATTCTGCGCCCTGAAGGCACATTGGTCACTGACACCCGCCCGATGTCGCGCCTGAACATTAGCGTCATCGTCGAAGAAAACGGCAAACGTGAAAGCGGTGGCATGGGTGGTGGAGGCCGCGCGGGACTAATCGGTTTGATCGGCCGCGACAATTGGGAACCAGTAACCCGCGAGGCCTTGCGCATCGCGCTTGTGAACCTCGATGCCGAACCTGCCCCTGCTGGTGTGATGGACGTTGTGCTTGGCCCTGGCTGGCCCGGAATTTTGCTGCACGAGGCGATCGGGCATGGCTTAGAGGGTGATTTTAATCGCAAGGGATCAAGCGCATTTTCTGGTCTGATGGGCCAGCAGATTGCCGCAAAAGGTGTAACCATATTGGACGATGGCACGATCCCTGATCGTCGCGGATCAATCACAGTCGATGATGAAGGCACGCCCAGCGCCAAAAATACGCTGATCGAGGATGGTGTGCTGGTCGGCTATATGCAGGACCGCCAGAATGCGCGCCTTATGGGGGTTGCGCCAACAGGCAATGGTCGCCGCGAAAGCTATGCCCATGCGCCGATGCCGCGTATGACGAACACATATATGCTGGCAGGTGATACGGCCCCCGAAGCTTTGGTCGCGGACCTGAAAGACGGAATTTACGCGGTTGGATTTGGTGGGGGTCAGGTCGATATTACGAACGGCAAATTCGTGTTTTCCTGCACCGAAGCTTACCGCGTCAAAAATGGTGTTGTCGGCGCCCCTGTTAAGGGCGCCACCTTGATTGGTGATGGGGCAACTGCGTTGAAGCAAATTCGCGGAATTGGCAATGATCTCGCACTTGATCCCGGCATTGGAAACTGCGGCAAGGCAGGTCAGTGGGTGCCGGTTGGTGTCGGCCAACCCAGCCTTATGATCGGCGGGCTCACCGTGGGCGGTGCTGCGGCCTAAGCACACCGCCTTGGCAAAAGTTCTTCCGCTCAAATTTCCGTCTATTTATTCACCACTCATTAACTCTGAGCGCCTAACAGTCGGGGGGCAATATGGCGGAGCTGGATGAATGGCTGGACGACAATACTCTTTCGATTCCCCCCCCCTCCTACCCACCACGGAAGAGGATATGGTCAACCGGCTTCGCCTATTGCGCTCTCGAAGGGTTGGGATTGCGACCTACCGGCGATTAATGTCGGAACATGGCAGTGCGGCGGCTGCTTTGGCTGCCCTGCCGGAAATTGCCAAAGGGTCCGGTGTATCTGATTATGCAGTCTATCCGATTGAACGCGTACATGCCGAACTGGACGCAGGGCGCAAAGCGGGCGCCCAGTTGATCATTGAGGGAAGCGCTGATTATCCAGCGACATTGTCGGATATCAGCGATTCTCCCCCTATCCTGTGGGCGATTGGTTCGCTTGCGTTACTCAAACAACCGATGGTCGCCTTGGTAGGCGCACGAAATGCATCCTCACTTGGGACGCGCATGGCTAAAAAACTTGCCGAAGAGCTGAGCAATCAAGGGATCACTGTGGTGTCGGGGCTTGCGCGTGGCATTGATGCAGCAGCGCACCTTGGGGCGTTGGCAGGTGGCACGGTTGCTGTGCAGGCAGGAGGCGTTGATGTAATCTATCCAGCCGAAAATGCGAAACTTGCAGGCGACATTGCGAAAAAAGGGCTGCGTTTGTCGGAAATGCCGATGGGCCTGCAACCGCAAGCGCGCCACTTTCCGGCGCGCAATCGCATAATCTCGGGACTTGCGCAGGCCGTCGTCGTCGTTGAGGCGGCAGCAAAATCTGGCAGCTTAATCACCGCCCGCAATGCCCTTGATCAAGGCCGCGATGTATTGGCGGTGCCCGGGCATCCGTTCGATGCTCGCGCGTGGGGCTGCAACATGTTGATCCGTGACGGGGCCACATTGGTGCGCAATGCACAAGATGTTATTGAGGCGATCAATACGGCAACTGACCAAACACAAATCGAAACTGCCACAGCCCCCGAGCCAAAGCCAAAGCCAGCCCTGCGTGAAACGGCGACGTTGCACAGCCAAATCCTCGCGCGGCTTGGCCCATCGCCAGTTGCCGAAGACCAGCTTGCCCGCGATATTCGCGCCCAAACCTGCGATCTTGCGCCGGCCTTGATTGATCTGGAACTGGACGGGAAAATCCTGCGTCAAGCGGGTGGGCTTTTGTCGCGGATAAATTAAAGACGACCCTGTTTTCAGCAAAAATTCTTCCCCTCATTGACATTCGACCGACAGACGCCACATCTTGCCGGACTTATGAACGCTTAATTCTTGTGAAGGATTCCCATGCCTGTTGTCGTTGTCGAATCCCCCGCGAAAGCCAAGAAAATCAACGGCTACCTTGGTAGCAACTATACTGTTTTAGCGTCATATGGACACGTACGAGACCTGCCGCCAAAGGATGGATCTGTCCTACCAGACGAAGATTTCCACATGAAATGGGAAATCGCATCCGATAGCAAAAAGCACCTCAAGGCGATTGTTGACGCGCTTAAAAACGATAACGAGCTGATCCTCGCAACCGACCCTGACCGCGAAGGCGAGGCCATTTCTTGGCACCTGACAGAGGCGTTGTTGGCCAAAAAAGCGATTAAGAAAGACACGCCCATCAGCCGCGTGGTTTTCAACGCGATCACCAAAACCGCTGTTATGGACGCGATGGCGAATCCGCGTCAGGTCGATCAACCATTGGTCGAGGCCTATTTGGCACGCCGTGCGCTCGACTATCTGGTCGGCTTTAACCTATCTCCCGTTTTATGGCGCAAGTTGCCCGGCGCGAAATCAGCAGGTCGTGTGCAATCCGTCTGCTTGCGCATCATCGTCGAGCGCGAAATGGAAATCGAAGCGTTCCGCAATCAAGAATACTGGACGGTAAAGGCCTTGATGCAATCCGCGCGCGGCCAAACCTTCGAAGCGCGCCTGATCAGCTTGGCGGGCAAAAAGCTTGATAAATTCGACCTTGGCAACGCAACTCAGGCCGAAATGGCAGTGCAGGCCGTCAATTCGCGCGATTTGGTCGTCAAGTCGGTTGAGGCGAAACCAGCCACGCGCAACCCCTCGCCGCCCTTCATGACCTCGACCCTGCAGCAAGAGGCCAGCCGCAAATTCGGCATGGGTGCAAAACAAACAATGTCCGTGGCCCAACGCCTTTATGAGGCAGGATTGATTACGTATATGCGGACCGACGGCATTGATATGGCCCCCGAAGCTGTCACCGGGACCCGGGATGCGATCAAAGCGAAATTCGGTGCGGACTATCTGCCAGACCAGCCCCGTATCTATAAAAACAAAGCCAAGAACGCCCAAGAAGCACACGAATGTATTCGCCCAACAGAGATGTTTGTCAGCACCGAAGACGCCAAAATCGTCGATTCCGATCAGCGCAAATTATACGATCTGATCTACAAGCGCACGATGGCCAGCCAGATGGCCTCCGCCCGGCTGGAACGGACCGTTGTTGATATTACCAGCGCTGATGAGCAGGTTATTTTGCGCGCCAACGGCCAAGTTATGGTCTTTGAAGGCTTCATTGCGATTTATGAAGAAGGCAAAGACGATAGTGTTGTGGATGACGACGACAAGCGCTTGCCGCAACTGGCCGAAGGCGAAAAAGCGGACAAGAAAACCGTCGATCCTGAACAGCATTTCACGCAGCCACCCCCACGCTATACCGAAGCCACGTTGGTGAAACGTATGGAAGAATTGGGCATTGGCCGCCCGTCGACCTATGCATCGATCGTGACGACAATTCAGGACCGTGGGTATGTGGAAAAAGACAAAAACCGCCTGATCCCGCAAGATAAGGGACGGTTGGTCACGGCATTCCTGACCAACTATTTCCGCAAGTACATTGGCTATGACTTCACCGCCGATCTTGAGAACCAGCTTGATGAGGTCAGCGCAGGAAACGCCGACTATAAGAAGGTGCTTTTGCAGTTCTGGCGTGATTTCTCTGCTGCGGTTGCCGAAACGGCTGATCTGCGCATCACCGAAGTGCTCGAGAAAATCAACGATGTGCTTGAGCCGCATTTGTTCCCACCACTCGAAGACGGTGGCGATCCGCGCCTTTGCCCCAATTGTGGTGCTGGGCGTTTGTCGATGCGCACTGCCCGTGCTGGTGGTGCTTTCATCGGTTGTTCGAATTATCCGGAATGCCGCTATACCCGCGCGTTCGGCCCACCCGATCCAGAGGCCGAAGCATCTGCTATTCCACCTGAAGGCAAGCTGCTGGGGGTCGATGCTGATGAAGAAATTCGCATCTTCAAAGGCCGTTTTGGCCCCTATGCCCAACGCGGCGAATTGACCGAGGAAAACAA
>RCNF010001056.1_pt1 | contig 14459 bp, 17 predicted proteins | sample 2041311 | NCBI WGS metagenome assembly RCNF01 (sample SAMN09708228, study PRJNA481090) | Marine sediment metagenome, whole genome shotgun sequencing project. | biome: marine sediment; feature: ocean; material: sediment; isolation source: Sewage treatment plant 2 marine sediment (STP2) ... | reverse complement strand
TATGCTTCCAATAGCCGTTGAAAGTTTTTGTAGCCGCTTCGTACGCCGACGTACAGCAAGTACGGCTCGTCAGTCGACTGCGCCGTCGGAGTGCCGCCTGGTTGTTGCGATTGGAAGCCCAAGTGCACGACGGAAACTTTTTCGCCGCTGGCATCGACCATGTCCATCAGATCCCGGCGCGTGTTTGCCGAGATACATATGACATGATCCGCACGCTGGATAGCCAGTCGCTTGTTCTCAGCCGTCCTGTCCCACGCCGGAAAGTACTTCGGAAAACGCTCATGGATCATGTCATAAACCGTGACAACCCGAGCCTGGCTACTCTTCAGCGAGACCGAATGCTTCGAAAAATAGGTTTCGTGAAAAATATCCGGTTCTTCGATGTAGTCAAAGTCGCGACGATTTCGGATAAAAGATGCTGCTGGAAAGGTCTTTGCGGCAAGCATGACAAAAAACTGTCGAAAACCAATGAGTGCTGGAACGGGGGCCACCTTCCACCCCGTGAGATCCATGAGTTTTTCAGAAACAGCCCTGCACTGTGGAACGCGGTCCTGCGGGAGGTCCAATGCTTTATGCCCGTTCAGATAAGCAGTCGCGCAGTATCGTTCGATATTCGGTTTCTGCTGTGCAAAGAGATCCCGCCAAACGGCGTTCTGATTCGCCGAATAGTGGATATCGCCATATTCATTAGGCACCATCGCAACATATTTTGAACTTTTCGCCATATATTACCTTCCTGCGCGAGGTAAGTTTATGGCAGCTTAGAGGGAAAACCCTTTCTAATGCCGTCAGTATCTGCGAATTTTTGCATGATCTTACCGGTTAATGGCCAAAAGCGAGAAAAATATGCTTGATGACTACGAGAAGCTCATACTCAGAACTCTTCAACGCAACGGACGGGCAAGTACCCAAGAACTGTCTGAGGCGGTTGGCCTGTCCTCTTCGCCATGCTGGAGGCGCGTGAAAAAACTGGAAGAGGAAGGCTACATCACAGGGTACGCAGCGATTCTTGACCGCAAGAAGCTTGGCCTGCGAGCCCTGGCATATGTCCATGTCTCACTCATGGATCATAGCGAAAGCGCGATCAGCACGTTTCAGAGCTTTGTTGCGACCAGTGAACAAGTTGTTGAGTGCGCCTCCACGACTGGCGAAAGTGATTTCATCCTTAAGGTTGCTGAAACCGACCCGGAAGCGCTTGAGAAGTTCATCATGGAACGCATTTTGCGGCTCGGAGTGGTGAGGAATACGACAACCAACTTCATCCTGAGGCAAACAAAAGTAGCAGTGGCGTTGCCCGTCTTTTGACGAGCACCTTTGAATTTGGCCTAACTTTGACAGTCGCGGGATGATCCCCCGGATATCGGCGAAGTCTGCCTCTTCATCTCCTGAGTGGCCTGGCCCAAAAGCCGCCACTGCAGCATTGTGCCATGTAAGCTACTTTCGGCTCAAAGCCGTCATCTGATGCCGTTGGTCAGTTTATTTGGAGTCTAAAGGCGATACCCGCCTGAAACCGTAAGGATTTCGCCGGTGATAAATCCTGATGCGCCTGTTGCGAGAAAGCGGACGGCAGAAGCGATATCCTCAGGAGTGCCGATCCGACCCAATGCCGTGTCTTTGACAAACAATTCTATCAGATCGTCAGAGCGCGGGTTTTCGACCCGTTCAATCGCGCCGGGGGCGATGGCATTGACGCGGATGCCGCGCGGTCCAAGCTCTTTTGCCATGCTGCGGGTCCATGTGTTCAGAGCAGCCTTGCTGGCGGAATAGATCGACGCGCCCATAGCCGGCAGAACCGCGTTGACGGACGAAATATTCACCACACTTGCGCCCGGTTTCAGATGCGGCAAGGCAGCAGCAAGCAGTGCAACTGGGGCGATGAGATTGACCTCGATATTCTGCCTGTGCGCGGCAAACTCCGTTGCCTCGGGCGGTGTGGGCAAAACCACTCCGGCATTGTTCACAATCACGTCAATCTGGCCGAAATGCTCGACCACAGATTGAATGACGCCCATGGCCGCATCTGGGCTGGCAAGATCTGCCTTGATGGCAAAAACGTCAGGCCGCTCTGTTACAAGCGGCCCGGGGTCTGTTGTGTGATAAGTTATGGCTGTGGCGTGGTCACTGGCCAGATCGTGCGCAATGGCACGCCCGATCCCGCGGGCCGCACCGGTGACCAGAGCCACGCGCATTAGGCGGCTTTGGCCAGATTACGCAGCACGTAATGCAACACCCCGCCATGTTCGATGTATTCAATCTCGATCGCGGTATCGATCCGACATTTCAGGGTGATCTCTTTCATCGATCCGTCCGCCATAGTGATTGTACAGGGCACCTCTTGCAGAGGCCGGATTGTGTCGAGCCCAGAGATTGAAACGCTCTCATCGCCGGTCAAACCCAACGATTTGCGGGTGTCGCCACCGGTGAACTCAAACGGGATCACACCCATGCCCACAAGGTTGGAGCGATGGATGCGCTCAAAGCTTTCCGCGATGACGGCTTTGACGCCCAGCAGCGCGGTGCCCTTGGCCGCCCAGTCGCGCGATGATCCCGCACCATATTGTTCGCCACCAAAGACCACCAGCGGCGTGCCCGCCTCTTGGTAGGCCATCGCGGCATCATAGATCGAGGCCTGCTCACCGTTTGGTCCTTTGGTATAGCCGCCTTCGACATTGTCGAGCATTTCGTTCTTGATGCGGATATTGGCAAACGTGCCGCGCATCATCACTTCGTGGTTGCCACGGCGCGATCCGTAAGAGTTGAATTCCCGCACCGGCACTTGCCGTTCGATCAGGTACTGACCGGCGGGTGTTGTGTCCTTAAAAGACCCGGCCGGGCTGATGTGGTCGGTTGTGATCATGTCGCCCAGAATGGCGAGCACTTTGGCGTCCGATATGTTGGAAATCACGCCAGGCTCAGCGCCCATGCCCTGAAAATAAGGTGGGTTCTGGACATAGGTTGACGTCGGTGGCCAGTCATAGGTCTGCTCGTCAGTTGTTTCCACAGCCTGCCATTTGTCATCCCCTTTGAAGACATCGGCGTATTTCTCAAGGAAGGCGGCGCGTGTGACGGTCGCTTCGACCAGTTCCGCCACTTCTTGTGAAGTGGGCCAGATATCTTTCAGGAAGACGTCATTGCCATCTTTGTCTGTGCCTAAGGGTTCGGTCGTCAAGTCAACGTCCAGCGTGCCAGCCAGTGCATAGGCCACAACCAGAGGGGGCGAGGCGAGATAGTTGGCGCGCACATCCGGACTGATCCGGCCCTCAAAATTGCGGTTGCCGGACAGGACTGATGTCGCCACCAGATCGCCGTCAGCAATCGCCTTGCTGATTTCAGGCTGCAATGGACCTGAGTTGCCGATGCAGGTGGTACAGCCATATCCAACTAGGTTGAATCCGATCTTATCAAGATCTTCCTGCAATCCAGCAGCTTCGAGATAGGCGGACACAACCTGCGATCCCGGAGCCAGAGATGTCTTGACCCAGGGTTTGCGATTCAGGCCCAGTGCGGCAGCTTTGCGGGCCACCAATCCCGCACCAATCATCACGTACGGATTGGATGTGTTGGTGCACGACGTGATCGACGCGATCACAACCTTGCCGCTTTCCATTGTATAATCTTCGCCCGCTACTGCGATTTCTTTGCCCATCGGGCGTTTGAAGGTTTCGGCCATCTCGTTGGCAAATGCCGCTTTGGCATTGGTCAGGGCTACGTAATCCTGCGGACGTTTTGGACCTGATATCGCGGGCACGATGGTGGTCATGTCGAGATGCAGCGTATCCGTGTAAATCGGCGCATAATCAGCGCCGCGCCACATGCCGTTTTCCTTGGCATAAGCTTCGACCAGCGCAACGCGTGTTTCATCGCGGCCGGTATTGCGCAGGTAACGCAGGGTTTCGTTGTCAATCGGGAAGAAACCGCATGTTGCGCCATATTCCGGAGCCATGTTGGCGATGGTTGCGCGATCAGCCAGCGGCAACGTGTCCAGACCGGCGCCGTAAAATTCCACGAACTTGCCAACAACGCCTTTGGCGCGCAGCAATTCGACCACTTTCAACACCAAATCGGTGCCGGTTGTGCCTTCGGTCATTTTGCCGGTGAGCTCAAACCCAATGACTTCGGGGATCAACATCGAAATTGGCTGCCCCAACATCGCGGCTTCAGCTTCGATTCCGCCAACACCCCAGCCCAGAACAGCCACGCCATTCACCATGGTTGTGTGGCTGTCAGTGCCGACCAATGTGTCAGGATAGGCAACTTCTTCGCCGTTCTGATCCTTGTCAGTCCAGACTGTCTGGCTGAGATATTCCAGATTGACCTGATGGCAGATGCCGGTTCCGGGTGGCACAACGCGGAAATTATTAAAGGCGTTTTGCCCCCACTTGAGGAAAGTGTAACGTTCCATGTTGCGTTCATATTCGCGGTCTACGTTCATCTGGAATGCACGAGGAGTGCCAAATTCATCAATCATGACAGAGTGGTCAATGACCAGATCGACCGGGTTCAGCGGGTTGATTTTTTCGGCATCACCGCCCAAAGAAATGATTGCATCGCGCATCGCTGCCAGATCAACAACAGCCGGTACGCCGGTGAAATCCTGCAACAAAACTCGGGCAGGTCTGTACGCAATCTCGCGCGGGTTCTGGCCGCCATTTGTGCCCCACTCAGCAAATGCCTTAATGTCGTCGACAGTGACGGTCTTGCCGTCTTCAAAACGCAGCATGTTTTCCAGCACGACTTTCAGCGCGGCGGGCAGCTTTGAAAAGTCGCCCAATCCGGCCTCTTGCGCCGCGGGGATCGAATAATATGATACGGACGCGCCGCCGGCTGAGAGGGTCTTGCGGGTCTTGGAAGTGTCGTGACCAACGGTAATGGGCATCTGGAATTCCCTTTCGGTGTTTTGAAAACTGAATGGCTTTGTGCATTCTGTGGACCCAAATGACGCTTCGATCAAGGGGCAATCCGGCAAGTGCGGCAATTTTGTATACCATTGTACACCGAAATTCATGTAAAGGTGTCACTTGCAAGTAAACTGGTCTCTCGAAACCTTGATTGGTTATTACATGGTGGGATTGCTAATTCTGTTTTGGTACGAACTGGAGACTGATTCACGATGAAAACACTGGCCGCGAGTCTTACCGCATTGTGGATGTTAGGTGCGGCTCCGCTTTGGGCACAATCTTCTCCGGTTGTTGTGGAATTGTTCACGTCGCAGGGGTGTTCGTCTTGTCCACCGGCGGATGCGATGCTGCACAAATTGGCTCAGCGTGACGATGTTATCGCTTTAGCGCTGCATGTGGATTACTGGGATTACATCGGCTGGAAAGATGTTTTTGCCGTGCCCGCTTATACCAAGCGACAAAAAGGCTATGCGCATGCCAATGGGCGGCGCATGATTTATACGCCGCAAATGGTAATCAACGGTCAGGAAGATGTCGTGGGCGCCAAACCCATGGAAGTGAGCGATCTGATCCACAAATACCACTTAGCTGCCCCCAAAGTCGCGCTGATCATCAAACGGGTTGGTGCATTCATTGAAATCAGAGCGCAGGTACTGGATACAACTGGTCCCATGAGTGTGCAGATGGTGCGCTATACACCCGAGAGCAAAGTCGAGATTACCCGAGGCGAAAATCGCGGACAAACGCTGAGCTATGCCAATGTCACAAATGCGTGGACCGAGGTGGCGCAATGGGACGGGTCAGCACCGCTTGAGATCACGGCAGAGGCCGCCGGGGATCAGCCGGTTGTGGTGCTGGTGCAGCGCACCGGGTATGGAGCCATTCTTGCGGCGGCACAAATTCGCTAGGCAGGTCTGAAATCACGCCGACTTCCAGCGACGATGTACCCAGAACCATTGTTCCATATGAGACCGCACCAGTTTTTCCAGCCCGTCATTGACGTCTTGTGTCATGGTTACAGGATCCGAGGGCACAATTGGAGCCTGCACCGTAATTTCGAAATCCAGACCGTTCGGCTGGCGTATGGCGTAAATCGGGATAAGTACCGCGTTATACTTTAGCGAAAGCTCTGCAGTTACGGTGGATGTATACGCCTGTTCGCCAAAGAACGTCAGCCTGGCCCCGCCCTGCGCATGGATGTCGGTGAGGATGGCCAAAACGCCCCCCGCACGCAAATGCCGGACCATTTCTACCATCCCACGTCGACCTTGTTCAAATAACGGAGTGCCGAGGGATGACAGCATCCGGACGTAGTAGGGATTGAAATAGGGGTTGGACATCTTACGATAAAATCCGCCCATGTTGTGCCCCCGCGCAATCAGATGAGCTCGGCACACCTCGTAATTGGCGAAATGTCCGGTGACCAGAATGACAGGCCGCCCCTGCGCGCGCGCCTGTTCCAGCGCGCTAAGACCCGGACCGCTGATTTTGGCAGCTTTTGCGCGTTCTGCGAATTCGGCGCCGGAATAGAATTCTATCAGGCTGCGGCCTGCGTTATCAGGCACCGCGCGACACAACCGCTTAACCTCGGCTTTGGGCAGATCGGGCCGGACCAGCGCAAGGTTTTTTCGGATCCGCGTTGTTAACCCGGTCGGGAACGCAACAACGCGGGACATCAGCCAGCCCATAGTACGAACGCGGGTGGCATAGGGTAGAAACAACAACAGCCCGATGATACTGCGCGCAGCAAGCGCGCCGGTATAAAGGCCAAATTTCTTCAGAGGGGCACTATTGGGTCTGTTCACAGGACGGGGCCATTTCTGGGCCCGAGAACTTGCGGGCAGGGGATTCACGCTGTCAGACATAATGGCCAACTCCGTCATTCACAAGCACTCCGAAAAGATGCTTTGATCCGGGGATTGTCTAAATATGATGGCACTCCAGACCCTTGCAGTAATCAACCCCCGATCGGTGTTAAGGGCAAGCGCACCCGCATGATCGGTGGTCAGGCCTCGATCAGTAACAGTTGACCCGCAGTGCAAATGCCGGCGACCACCGGCATCAGCATCCATTTGATGCCGGTGGTCGCTGTCCAGGCGAATGGGACCGCGATGTCGTAGATCCGCCGAACGATCGACATTTCGACCCATAATTCGCCCAAAGGGCAGGACCCGTTCCCGCGATCGGGGTCCGGCCAAGGCTGACTTATGCACTAGGAAGACAAGAGAACAACTTCCGAGTGATATGCTCTTGCCCCTAGAGCGAAAGTGACCACCCCGAAGTAAGCGGTTCAACTCATGCCGCCAACTTGCTTGAAACAAGGGCAGCCCGTTGCTTTCTTGCGAAGAGCCAAAAAAGCAGGGAGGTCACCATAAATTCCATTAGTATGATGATGGCAAAGGTCGTGCCGCTTAATTCACTCGCGCCAGTATTGATCGCCATGGTATAGTTTGGGATGGATATACACCTTCCAATTCATAAATACGGCGATTCACTCCGCTCTCACGAACGGCCGCTTCGTCCCTCACAACGACCACATCTGTTTTGGAGAATTGCAAGACCTTAGCCTAGTCGGCCTCGCTGTCTGGCAGGATGAGTTGTATTTCCCCAGCCGCCACCAGTTTGCGAATGGCGGTGATAATTTCGGCCATGGCAGCCTCACCAATTTTGGGTTTGACGACACCTGCCTCTTCAATTTCTTCGCGGATGGCATCTGACATGCGTGCCGATAGATTTGTCAGGATGAACTCTGCAATATTGTCCTGACCGTTGGCCATGGCCGCTGCAAGAGCATTGACTATTTGCGCCTGATCTACTTCGCGCAGGACCTTTGGAATGTCGCGTGGTTCGATCCGGTCGGGGATGTTTTCGAAGGTAAAGATCGCCCGGCGCACCTGCTCTGCAAAACCCGCGTCGGTTTCATCAAGCCCGCTCAGCATATCATCACGGGTCGCAGCCATAGAGCTGTTCAGGATCTCACCTACCCGTTCCACCGGGTCTGATGCAAACGCCCGCAAAGGCTTGTCTTCGAGCTGACTGGCCAGCGACAACCCAATGCGGTCCACTGCCTCGGGCGTCACTGCACTGGTCAAAGAAACGGCGTAGGTGATGTGCCGCGCTTTTTGACCGGGTAACAACCCCAGCAGTTCTGCCGCCTTGGGGATGTCAAGTTTCGCCAACATGACTGCCGCCACTTCGACGCTCTCGCTTTGCAGTAGCGGCAAAAGCGCTTCTGTAGTTTGTGCCCTGATCCGCTTCCATGGATCCCCCGCCTGACGCACGCCTGCCTCTTTGCGTAAACGGAAGGCAGTTTGTGGGCTGATTTTGCCATCCAACGCTTCAAGCGCGCCGGCCATTCCGTTGGGAAAGGACAGCCCGATCTGCGCCAGCTCTTCGGCAAATTCGTCGATCACAACCGCCAAAGTGCGACGGTCCACCGTGCGCATGGCCCCCATCTGCTGCGTCAACTGCGCCTGCAAAGCCTCTGGCAGGTCTTCCAGAGGAATCTCGGCACCCTCGTTCAGCAAAAGCCGCACCACAATGGCAGCCTTGGCTTTGCGCGACAAAGCAGGAACCGAGGAGCGTGTGCTGGCGGGGGGTAATAGCTGCGCCATGATTGGGGGGACCTCTTGCCGGAGTAGGGATGTTGACCCCTATTAGCCCGGCAAGAATGAAGATCGGCTTAAATCAGTAGCTGTAAGTAACACCGGTGTTCAGTGCGGTTCTGAGCGATGTTTCAGACCAGCTGCCTTTCCCGCCCCGCGCAATAATTTCGCGCAGCTGCGCGACTGCTGCATCTGCATCACCGGCTTCGATCAGTCCCTGACCGAGATAGGAGCGAGCAAGCAGGTTGTCTGGGTTTTTGGCCAGAGCTTTGTGGTAATAGCGCATACCCAGATCAACGTTGCCCATCTTCCGATGGGTAAATCCCAGATATGTCAGCACTCGGTCGTCTGTCTGGTCCGACATGGCCGCCAGCACAGCCTGTGCATCTTCATAGCGCCCGGCATAAGCCAGCTCGCGTACGGCGCCATATAATGTGTCATCGTCCAAAGAAGCGTCTTGCGGTTTCACACATTTCTGCAGGTTTACGTCCCAAACCTTTTTTCCCCAACAGGACTTGGTGGTCTTGGTGGTCTTTGGCGGGCTTGTGGAGTCACTTCCTGCGGCGAAAGCGAAAGTTGGCATACACAGGGCGGCGATCAGCAATAAACGCATGTAGGGTTCCTCAAAAATGTCATGTTGCTAAGTGTCATGTCACAGATCTAGTACGCGAATGCGAACTGTAAACCCGCACGGATCCGATTGGAATTCACGATTCTGTTTGGTGCCGCTGGGTTTGCTCAACCGTTTACGATTGGTTTGCAGGTCTCGGACCCAGTGTCCCACGTGGATCCCTGACCACAGGACATCGCCTGTTGTTCTTGGCCGTGAATGCACCCGGCTGCCGTTGCAAGGCCGGGAAGCACGGTAAGGGCTGCGGCAATCAGAAAGGTCTTGGCTGTCATGATGAAGCGCTCCAATATGTCGATGTCGGAAAAGTAGCACAGATTTTGCCAATGTTGGAGGTTTCATGACGGACATCCCACAAAAAGGCGGAAAAGCCCTCGTTGGGTTGGGTGTCTTGCTGCAGTCTTGCCTCGCAACCGTGGCATATTTCCCCGCGCATCATATGTGCGAACTGCCACTGCCCATTGAGTTTTGAAGGCCATTAAATGGCTTGAAACGCTAATGGTTAAAGCAGGCGTCAGAAAGCTAAGCAACACCGTCGACAGAGTGATCTATGTTTGCGCAAGAAATAAGCACATGCCATCGAAAACCGGGATCTTTTGCACCCCGGTCACGTCGGCCGTGTTTATAAAACGAGACTTAGCTTTCCGATCCAAAGACGCGCGCGAAAATCGTGTTTACGTGTTTGGTGTGATACCCTAGATCGAATTTTTCCTCTATCTCTTCGGCGCTTAGCGCAGAGAGTACATCCTGATCCGCAAGCAGTTCCGTTTTAAAGTCCTTGCCTTGCTCCCAGACTTTCATCGCATTGCGCTGCACTAGCTTGTAAGAGTCTTCGCGACTGACCCCGGCTTGGGTTAAGGCAAGAAGAACCCGCTGAGACATCACCAGTCCACGAAATTTGTTCATATTGGCCAGCATGTTGTCGGGATAGATCACCAGCTTGTCGATGACGGAGGTCAGGCGCGACAACGCAAAATCCAAGGTAATCGTTGTGTCCGGTCCGATGTTCCGCTCAACAGAGGAATGGGAGATATCGCGTTCGTGCCAAAGCGCTACGTTCTCCATTGCAGGCACCACGGCCATCCGCACCAGTCGGGCCAAACCGGTCAGGTTTTCGGTCAGCACTGGGTTGCGTTTGTGCGGCATCGCAGAGGAGCCTTTCTGACCGGCAGAAAAGAACTCTTCTGCTTCCAGCACTTCGGTGCGCTGCATATGGCGGATTTCAATGGCGATGTTCTCTATCGAACTGCCAACCACGCCCAAGGTCGCAAAAAATGCCGCGTGGCGGTCGCGCGGAATAACCTGCGTGCTGATCGGTTCCGGTTCCAGTCCCAGTTGCGCACACACATATTCCTCAACTGCCGGGTCAATATTGGCGAATGTGCCAACCGCCCCGGAAATCGCGCCTGTGGCAATCTCGGCCCGCGCGCAGTGCAGGCGCGTGAGGTTACGGTCCATTTCCGCGTAGAACCGCGCGAAGGTCAGGCCCATCGTCGTCGGTTCGGCATGAATGCCGTGGCTGCGCCCGATGCGAACCGTATCTTTGTGCTCTAGCGCGCGACGTTTCAGGGCGGCCAGCAGGCCCTCAACATCCCCAATTAGGATGTCAGCGGCGCGCACCAGTTGAAGGTTGAAGCACGTGTCCAGCACATCCGACGACGTCATACCTTGGTGCACAAAGCGGGCATCGTCGCTGCCAACATGTTCGGCGAGATGGGTCAGAAATGCGATGACGTCGTGTTTGGTCACAGCTTCGATTTCATCAATGCGGGCAACGTCGAACTCCACATCCTTGGCTTTCCAGACCGCATCTGCATTGGCGCGAGGAATCGTGCCGAGATTGGCCATCGCTTCACAGGCATGCGCTTCGATCTCGTACCAAATGCGAAATTTGGTCTCAGGCGACCAGATGGCGACCATTTCGGGACGGGAATAGCGAGGGATCATGGGCGGCGCACCTTTTTGTGACTGTTCAGCGGATAGGCGCGGTCTTAGACTCCGACGCAAGGCACCACAAGACAGGAGAGACCAAGATGAGACGCTTTGCCCATCTGGCGTTTTTGCTCTGTCCGTTGAGTGCCGCCGCAGAGGAGCTTTGGGTCGCACTGAGTGGCGACGAGATTCGCACTGCACTGACGGATCGCAAACTTGCATATGAAAACGCCTGGCAGGAATTCCGCAGCTCAGGGCGCACGCTATACAACGCAGGAGCCGACAGTTGGGGCTATTGGCGTGTCGAGGGGGACCAGTACTGCAGCCAATGGCCGCCAAGTGATCTTTGGGCGTGTTATGCGATGGATCGGTCGGGTGAGATCTTGCGGTTTGTAGGGCACGGCGATGACATCACCGAGGCGCGCCATATAAAATGACAGAGCTGACTGAACGGGTGCTGGCTGATTTTGAAGGCCGCTGGTCGCTGCGCCGCCACGTCACACATGATGCTGCGGCACCGGCACTTTTTGTGGGGCAGGCCATCTGGTCGCCACACGATGACGGTATGACCTATTGTGAAACAGGTGTTCTTACCATTGAGGGCGCCCGCCCGATGGCCTCTGAACGCCGCTATTGGTGGGGACCCGATCTGTCGGTCTATTTCGACGACGGCCGGTTTTTCCACCGCGTACCCGCGCAAGGTGGAGAGACGACCCATTGGTGCGATCCCGATCACTACGAGGTGCGCTACACATTCGATCTCTGGCCGGAGTTTCAGGTCAAATGGCAGGTGTCAGGACCGCGCAAGGCCTACCGCATGCACAGCACCTATAGCCGCGCCTGATGCATCTTCGCTTGCACGGGCCCGCGCGGTGGGGCATTTAGACATAAATCGACGCGAAATGGACAGGAGACCACGATCCATGCAAGCAACAACAACTCGAAATGTACTGGCCGATATTCTGGGCCCGCAAAGCGGCACTGCGCTGCGGGTGAAACAGGCCGTACTGGTGGTTCTGGGCATCGCCGTTCTGGCCATAGCGGCCAAAATAAAAGTGCCGATGTGGCCTGTGCCCATCACGATGGGAACATTTGCGGTTCTCAGCATTGGTGCGGCGTACGGTGCCCGTCTGGGTCTGGTGACAATCCTTGGCTACATGATTGTTGGGGCATTGGGCTTTGACGTCTTTGCCGGCTCTACGGCCGAACAATATGGGCTGACCTACATGATGGGCGGCACCGGTGGCTATCTGGTTGGGTACGTTCTGGCGACGCTGGCGCTTGGGGCGCTGGCGCAACGCGGCTGGGACCGTTCGGTATTGTGGATGGCACTGGCGATGGTGATCGGCACTGTCCTGATCTACCTACCCGGTCTGGTCTGGCTGGGGCAGCTTTACGGCTGGGACAAGCCAATTCTGGCGTGGGGTCTGACACCGTTCCTGATTGGCGATGCTATCAAACTAGTGCTGGCCGCGATGCTGTTGCCCGCCCTGTGGAAAATGGTTGGCAACGCCCGCGACTGATTTTCGCAGCACAAATGAAACAGCAAGGCCCGGATGTAATGTCCGGGTCTTTTGCGTTGGCAGGCGAAGACTGTACGGGCCTGCGCCTGCCAAGTCAGATTTATTCAGATCAAGAAAAATGTTATACTCTGGTCATCATTGATTTGGCATGGGGGCATTTTAAAAATGAAATATTTCAATCTTGGGTCGTATTCAAAGCCAATAACAACGTCGTCGCCTACCGCACAGATTTGGTTTGATCGTGGGCTGGTCTGGACCTATGCGTTTAACCACGACGAGGGCCGCCAGGAACAACACATGCCGTAAGAGACGTCGTCCGCCGCCGATGGCGCGTTTTCCGCCCATCGCCCGGCTGTAGTGCGCGATGGGCGCACAACTATGGAACCAGCGACCCATGGTCCATGGTCGCATCTGGCTTCATTTAAGCAGCAGATTTGGCGTGCAGCTGGTGCTTTAGTTTCATCGCGCTCCATTTCGTCTTCTCACGTTCGAGCAGGATTGTTTGTCAGCAGTTGTACACGCCTACGGCACATCTGCGAACCGTGCGACGTCCGACGCCTGCGACGCTAACCGGAGTCAGCCGTCGCCCAATCCGTGCCTCTGCTGTCGAAACAAATCCGGGAATCCCAGGAACGCCAATCGCAACCCCCAGTTCAAGTGCGCCAACGGCCAGAACTGTGGCGAACGTCAAAGTAATGATAATGCGAAGTTGTTTCATTTGGAGTCTCCTACGACGTAGTTATCTGGAAGGTCATTGAATTGCTTGGTATAGTCTTCAACCGCGATCTCGGTGGCCCCATCCGGTGGCACAAATGTGAACGTATCATTTGAAGGTGTCTCGCCACCGCGCCAGTCGCGGACGTCGACCCGGTATCGAGGGTTGCCAGGAAGGTCACGCGTTGCGATTTCAAAGCGGCAAGGAAACGGCTTATCACCCTGAGCAATCCAGATCTGCCAATCGACTTCGGCAGCGCGGAACGCGAAATGGTCACACACCCGTCCACCAATTACGCCGGCGCCAAGATCCTTGATGTCGGTCACGTCCTCCATCAGCGTTTCATAGGCATTGGAGGTCAGGAGATCCGCAGCGGGAAGCGGGGCGCCGTAAGTATCGCGCAGCTCGTCGATCAGGTGGTCAACGGATCCCTCAATCGGAATTAGAGCGTAAAGACCGGCGTTTTGCCGAGCATGCTGAGTTGTTTCCCGTTATAGATCATTTCGATTTCGGTAAATCCGCCGGTTCGCGTCACATGAAGCTTGTCGGGACGTGAAAGGGCGACTGTGCCGGACACCGCGATGCTCAAGTTCTGACTTTCGGTCGTGACCACTTCAAGCGCTGCGTCGAAGTCAAAGACCAGGTTTTGCTCGGCCGCCAGATAGTCGGACATGTTCAACAGAATTTGCTTGGCATCGGTTTCGTCGGCCTGCACCGCTGGCCCTGTGAACGCGAGCAATATAGCGGCGACGGCAAGACCAGATCGCATTTTATGGTGTCGGTATGACATTTGTGAAATCCTTTGTTTTTCAGTTCTTGTATTAAGCCCGGAATGCTACCGCAACGTCAATTTTCCAAGGGCAATGACGTGCGGTACTTTGAACTCTCCCTTGGTTGTGATCGTCCAATCTCTTCTCGAGATTCCGGGTGAGTCCCACATAATGTCGTTCAGGAAAGTCCGAGCTCTGGAGTAGATAGACGTAGTAGTACATGGTGCTTGCCCCGGCGAAGCATGTTCCTAACTTGCCCAAGACTTCAATCACCTATTTAGATCCTGTAGTTCATCGGTTACAAAGCAAAACGAAGCCGGGTTCTTCAAGCACGTGTGCGGGGTGGAGAAACCGGTGTTTGATGTGAAACTGCGCAAGACCGGGACGC
>RCNF010001053.1_pt1 | contig 14505 bp, 10 predicted proteins | sample 2041311 | NCBI WGS metagenome assembly RCNF01 (sample SAMN09708228, study PRJNA481090) | Marine sediment metagenome, whole genome shotgun sequencing project. | biome: marine sediment; feature: ocean; material: sediment; isolation source: Sewage treatment plant 2 marine sediment (STP2) ... | reverse complement strand
TAGGTGCCGCAGGCAGCCTGGCATTTGCCGTACTAACCGGTGGCACACTCATAGACCTCGAAATTTCGGCTTTACAGGCTGAAAATAAAGGCGAAGTTGTTTCCAGTCCTCGCGTGGTCACTGCCGACCGACATGAAGCCCGTATAGAACAGGGGGTAGAAATTCCTTATCTGTCTGCTTCATCCAGCGGTGCAACCCAGGTTGAATTCAAAAAAGCAGTGTTAAGCATCGAAGTCACACCACAAATCACACCAGATGACAGAGTCATTATGGACCTGTCAGTGAACAACGATACAGTAGGTGATGTATTTGCCGGTATTCCAAGTATCGATACCCGTGAAGTAACCACACAGGTTTTAGTCAATAACGGAGACACCGTCGTTTTAGGTGGTATATATGAACAAATCAAACGAGATGAGGTAGATAAAGTCCCTTTCCTTGGCGACATTCCATTTATTGGTTATTTCTTTAGACACACGCTGGAAAGCGACGAAAGACGGGAGCTACTTATCTTTGTCACTCCTAAAATCCTTAAAGATGCGCTTTCACTTTAGATCATTACCTTAAGCTAGGTAAGGAAGGAAGAAACAAACATGAACAACCGTTTTATTAAAATAATGGCCCTGGTTGCTAGCAGTGTTATCTCTGTATCTGGCTGTGGTGATACCAGTACGTTTGAAACACCGAATACATCGGGCACTACAACAAATAACAATACTATATCGCAGAAAAACTTTACCATTTTATTTTCACCCGTCGACGTTCAATATGAAGATCAGGTAAACGGTGGCTTTACAGCTGTCACTGCTGAAGTTTCTGTTCAAATTGGTGATAATAACAACCAGCTAATAACAGGTAACCGTACTATTGTATTTAGAACAGAATGGGGGCTTATTGATCCAAGCTGTATCACTGAAGATGGCGGATGCAGTGTTACATGGCGCTCTGGTTCACCGGGCGAAATGCCTGCAAATCTTCTAAATAACATCGTTGCCTATTCTTCAAACGGTCAGGAAACTTTCCTGGATGTTAATGGCAATGGATTATTCGATGATGGTGATTCATTTGATGACCTGGATGAACCTTTTGTCGATATAAATGAAAATGGTATATTTGATACTGGTGATTTAATCATCGACACCATTAATGGGTTAGATTTAACCGGTGCTGATACCACACACAATAATGGTGACGGCTTATACAATGGTCCAAATTGTTCACACTCATCACTTTGCAGCACGACTTTAACAACTACCACAGTTTGGAGAAATGGCTCCCTGGGTTTAACTACAGATCCATTTACTATTGGTGGCACAATCAGTGGTTTAACAGGCACCGTAATATTACAAAATCGTGACAGTGATGATCTCACCGTCTCAGCAAACGGTGCTTTCACCTTTGCAACATCGTTAACGGTTGGCACCTTTTATTCTGTAACCGTTAAAACCGATCCAGTCGGGCAAACCTGTAACGTAACTGCTGGAACTGGAACGGGTATTGTAACTGAAAATACTTCAAGCGTAGTCATTACATGTAGCCCTTAAAGCGATAAATCACCATATTATTAAAGCTGAAGTAAAATAAAACTTACTTCGGCTTTTTTATTATCTTTTTTTTTATGGCATATTATTAAACAAATAAAATCACTGCTGTCCGGTAAAATTGCTGTCATTCGCCTTAAATAACCAAGGTATCAGTATTAACCGGCATCAAACCCATGTCTCTCATAGTTAGCGGGACAGCAGTGAAATAAAATCTTAAATTCTTCTCATCTACCTCCATGTTACTCAACATTGTGTAATAGAATCGCTCACTAATATTATATTTACGCATCTGATAACATAAAAACCTTTAATTAGAATAAATCACAACGTGATTAAACACACATAAACCATGCAAAAAACAAATATATTTTTAATTGGTTTAATGGGTACCGGCAAAACCACAGTCGGTCGCCAGTTATCGCGTAAATTAAAGATGGAATTTTATGATAGTGACCGTGTAATCGAAGAACGTACCGGTGCTGACATCCCCCTTATCTTTGAAAAAGAAGGTGAAACCGGTTTTAGAAAACGCGAAGCCGCTATCATTGATGAACTTACACAAAAAAAGAACATTATCCTCGCCACAGGCGGCGGCGCTATTCTAAATACTGAAAACCGCAATCATCTGATTAATCGCGGCACGGTGTTTTACCTGAAAAGCAACCTTAAAACCCTGGTTGAGCGCACCAGTAAAGACAAGAACAGGCCGCTGCTACAGGCAAACGAACCTGCACAAGCCATCCTCCAGCGCCTGCTGGAGCAACGCGGGCCATTGTATGAAGAAATCGCTGATTATATTATTGAAACGGCAAACAACTCGATTCATAACGTAATACAGGCTATTATTAAGTCCCTATAAATCTTTTACAATATAAGTAACTATTCAGCATAAGATGAAAAGGATGCAGGCCGTGATACTACGCTGAATAGTTACCAGAAAAAAACAAATGACAATATTAACAGTCGACCTGGGTGAACGTAGTTACCCAATTTACATTGATGGCAACCTGCTCGGTCAGGCTGAATTATTACGGCATCATATTCCAGGCAATAGCGCGCTTGTTGTTAGTAACGAAACCGTTGCCCCGTTTTATCTTGAAAAAACACAGGCGATGTTATCCGGGCTTAAACATGAGGCCGTTATTCTGCCCGATGGTGAAAAATACAAAAACCTTGAAGTGTTAAATCAAATTTATGATGGCCTTCTGCGCAATCGATTTGATCGTAATACCACCGTTATCGCCCTGGGCGGCGGTGTGGTTGGTGATATGGCAGGGTTTGCAGCTGCCAGTTATCAACGCGGCGTGCATCTGATACAGATTCCAACCACCCTTTTATCCCAGGTCGATTCTTCTGTTGGTGGTAAAACCGGCGTCAACCACGCACTCGGTAAAAATATGATCGGGGCGTTTTATCAACCCAAAGCAGTAATCGCTGACACCGATACGCTTAATACCCTGCCCGACAGAGAACTAAGTGCCGGTATTGCAGAAGTCATCAAATATGGCCTTATCTGTAATGCTGACTTTTTTGCCTGGCTAGAACAAAATATGCAGGCGTTATTAAACCGTGATAAAAATGCCTTAACTTACGCCATAGAAGTCTCATGCCAGACCAAAGCTAATGTTGTCGCTGCAGACGAACGTGAAAGTGGTCAACGCGCATTACTCAACCTGGGTCATACTTTTGGCCATGCCATCGAAAACGGATTAGGTTATGGAGAATGGTTGCATGGTGAAGCAGTTGCTGCAGGTATGTGTATGGCAGCGACGATGTCCAACCAGATGGGCTGGATGAGCGACGAAGATACGCAGAAAACGACCAATCTTATAGAGCAGGCAAAACTGCCCTGCAAAGCACCCGAGTCATTGACCGCTGAAAATTTTCTCGAACTGATGTCAGTTGATAAAAAAGTGCTAAACGGTGTATTACGCCTGGTATTGATGAAAGGTATTGGGCAGGCACTGATAACCGATGATTTCAAAGCAGAAGATTTAAACAAAGCTATTTCACACTCACTGCCTGAACCTGAGCACAATGACCCAAGATGATTAAGCAAAACAATCCTGATATAAATAGCAGCTATAATGGTCATTTAGTCTCGTATGCGTGTAACGATACACAGTCAATCGGCCGTCGTTTTGGTGAAACACACCCAACCTATCGCAATGAATACCAGCGTGACCGTGACCGTATTATCCACTCAGCGGCTTTCAGACGGCTGGAATATAAAACCCAGGTGTTTGTTAACCACGAAGGTGATTTGTTTCGCACACGTTTGACCCACTCACTTGAAGTTGCCCAAATTGCCCGCAGTGTCGCTCGCGAGTTAGGCCTGCACGAAGATTTAACCGAAGCCATTGCACTGGCGCACGACCTCGGTCATACGCCCTTTGGTCATGCTGGCCAGACCGCACTAAACAATTGTATGAAAGAGTTCGGTGGCTTTGAACACAACCTTCAATCATTACGCGTGGTTGATAAGCTCGAGCAAAAATACGCTGACTTTGACGGCCTCAACCTGACCTTTGAAACACGAGAAGGCATTTTAAAACACTGCGCAATCCCCAATGCAAAAAAACTTGGTGATGTTGGTCTGCGGTTTATAAATAAAACGCAACCCGGCCTTGAAGCACAGTTAACTGATTATTCAGACGAAACCGCTTATAACAATCACGATATAGATGACGGCATTCGATACGGCTTAATTAGCATAAATGATTTATTAAACATTGAATTATTTAGAGATCAATACGATATTGTAAATAAACAATACTCTGGCCTGGACGATAAAAAACTTATTCATGAAATTATTCGTCGCATGATTAATGTCATGGTAGTTGACTTAATTGATACCTCACGAGAAAACATAGCCAATGCTAATTTAAAATCCGTCGATGATATACGCAATTATAAACAACGAATCATGGCTTTTAGTGACAACATGAGTGAAAAAAAACTGGAATTGAAACAATTTCTGCACAAACAACTGTACCAGCATTATCGCGTACATCGCATGAGTAAAAAGGCCGCCAGTGTTATTGACGCTTTATTCAACGCATTCATGGAAGACCTTAAAATATTGCCCGCCGAAGCAGCAGAGCATTGCCATATATTAAAAGACAAACACGGTGATAGAGGTGTAGCTCGCGGCATATCCGATTACATTGCCGGCATGACTGATCGTTACGCTATCGTTGAATATGAACGCATTTTTAATCCGCGACAGTTATCTTTCGTTAATCTACACCCATAAAAAACCGTGGCTGGTCTAATTCCACAAAACTTTATTGATGACCTGATAACACGAAGTGATATCGTCGAAGTCATCAATGCCCGTGTGCCATTAAAAAGAAAAGGCAAGGAATTTACCGCCTGCTGCCCTTTCCATAACGAGAAAACCCCTTCATTTACCGTCAGCGAAAATAAACAGTTTTATTATTGTTTTGGTTGCCACGCAAAAGGCAATGTCATTGGTTTTCTAATGGACTATGAGCATTTGAGTTATATTGATGCTATTGAATCGCTTGCTGCTGATCAACATCTGGATGTGCCACATGAAAATAATGGCTCTCCCGACCAGAACAAACAGGATAAACAACCTTTTTACAACATATTGAAACAGGCTAGTGAACTGTTTCAGCAACAGTTAAAAAACTCAGAGCGTGCGGTAAATTATCTTAAACAACGAGGTCTTTCTGGCGAAATTGCCAAACAGTTTAAAATTGGTTACGCACCAGATGGCTGGGACTTCTTAACCAGTCATCTTGGAAAATCTCCAGACAATTTAAATAGCCTGATCAAAACCGGTTTAATCGTTAATAAAGAAAACAACAAAATCTATGATCGTTTTCGTGACCGCATCATTTTTCCAATTACCGATCAACGCGGAAGAATTATCGGCTTTGGTGGCCGCATACTCGACCAGGGTGAGCCAAAATATTTAAACTCCCCGGAAAATGCCGTTTTTCATAAAGGTTTTGAGCTTTACGGTTTGTATGAATGCAAACAGGCATTAAGAAAAATAGACCGTATTTTAGTTGTTGAAGGTTATATGGATGTCGTTGCCCTGGCACAACATGGTATCAACTACGCTGTGGCATCGCTGGGCACAGCAACTACCACTGAACAAATACAAAAAACATTTCGTACCACACATGAAATTATATTTTGTTATGACGGTGATACCGCAGGTAAAAAAGCGGCCTGGCGGGCACTGGAAAATACACTATCCGTAATCCGGGATGGCATGGTCGCAAAATTTCTATTTCTTCCAGAAAAAGAAGACCCTGACACCATGGTTCGCAAAGAAGGTAAAGATGCTTTTGAACAGCGCATTAAAAACTCAACGACGTTGTCCGAGTTTTTATTTGAGCATTTAAAAGCAGAGTCTGATCTCAGCACTAAGGAAGGCAAAGCACAGCTAGCGAATAAAGCCAATAAACTAATCCAGAAGATGCATAATAGCCTGTTTAAAGATTTGTTAATCGAAGAACTTTCATCACTGGTTGGTTTAAGTCAGCAACACCTTGAAGCAAAAATATCTTCTAATACTGATAAGAATAAGCCGCCACCAAATAAAGTAAAACCCTTGCGCGGCCAGCAAATCTTAATTAATAAAACACGCATTGCTATCGCATTACTGATACAAAATCCTGTATTAGCATCACAATACAAAATACCCGATAATTTTCAGCAGGCATTTAAAAAGGGACTGCCTTTGTTGCATACTCTGCAACAAACGATTGAATCTAATACTGAAATCTCCAGTGCTGCGTTACTTGAACGTTTTCGTGGAAGCGAGCATGAAAATGCGCTTCATACCATGTCCATGCTGCAAACACCTGAAACAGAAAACACCGACAATATTCTTGATATGTATAAAAACATTATCGATCGCCTTAGCTATGAAGACCGTGACGAATATTTCAATCATAAAATAAATAATAATGAGCAGCTAACAGCAGAAGAGCAAAAGGAATACCTGGCACTTTGTACTAAATAATATGCATTAGTTCAGGAACGATTCACCACTGAGGCGCAGAGGACACAGAGGACACAGAGAAAAATATTTAAGGTTTATTGTTAACTTCGCCAGCGGCGCAGCTAACAATAAAATTCTTCCTCTGTGCGCTCGGTGCCTCTGTGGTGAAAAATGCTTTTAATGTTTTTGGCTGCACGAATTGAGTCGATTTTTCTCGGTCTTTAAATAAATAAGAGCATCTGTTATTAATTTTTTAACGCCCAGATCATCTTGCAACAAATATTTTTAACTGTCAGGTAAGAAACAAACCATTACAAATAATAATTGACATCAATGAAATTTGATGGATAATGCTCTCAAACAGCGCTAATTTGTCTCAGATTGCGAGCGCTATATAAATTCAGCTAAAGCTAGTTTCGTAATAGAACATCGAAAACCCGTTTTAGCTGCAGCTGAAACGGGTTTTTTTATGCCCATGGATGGGTGGGCAGATAATTGCTCCTGCATTATCCGCACTTCCACCATCCATGGTGGTCGTATGTCGCAAGGAGCCAGGAAGGCGATGCGGTTATGCCCATGGATGGGCGGTATATCGCAAGGAGCCATGGATGGCGGTGCGATGAATGCCCATGGATGGGTGGACAGATATTTGCTCCTCGGTAATTGCTCCTGCATTACCCTACTACCGTCCATCCGTGGACATATGCAATATCTGCACTTCCACCATCCGTGGTGGTCGTATATCGCAAGGAGCCAGGGATGGCGGTGCGATGAATGCCCGCTCCATAAGCGAACAATTATTTAACAACGCAAGTTTGTTTACTTGCTTCAGACAAAGGTCTAAACATGAGTAGTCATTTATTTACATCCGAATCCGTTTCTGAAGGTCACCCTGATAAAGTCGCTGACCAGATTTCAGACTCGATACTTGATGCCATTTTTGAACAGGACAACAAAGCTCGCGTTGCCTGTGAAACCATGATCAATACCGGCATGGTCGTCATCGCCGGTGAAATCACCACCACAGCCTGGATTGATATGCAGGAAGTGGTCAGAAACACGATAAAAGAGATTGGCTATAATAGCTCGGAAATGGGTTTTGATTACGCCTCCTGCGCTGTTATCACCTCGATTGATAAGCAGTCTGCCGATATTGCCGCTGGTGTTAATGAATCTTCTGACCACGAACAGGGTGCTGGCGATCAGGGTTTAATGTTTGGTTATGCCAGCAATGAAACCGATGTATTAATGCCCGCACCCATCACCTATGCACATCGACTGGTTAAACGCCAGGCAGAGCTACGTAAAAATGGTACCCTGCCCTGGTTACGCCCTGACGCTAAGAGTCAGGTCACTTTTCGTTATGAAGATGATAAACCAGTGGCTATTGACGCGGTTGTCCTGTCTACACAACACGATCCTGATATTAAATATGAAACCCTGCGTGAAGCCGTTATCGATGAAATCATCACCCATGAGCTGCCCGAGCACTGGATAAGCAAAGACACAAAATTTCACGTCAATCCAACAGGTATCTTTGTCATCGGTGGCCCCGTGGGTGACTGTGGTTTAACCGGCCGTAAGATCATCGTTGATACCTATGGCGGTATGGCACGTCATGGCGGTGGTGCCTTCTCCGGCAAGGACCCCTCAAAAGTTGACCGCTCTGCTGCTTATGCTGGCCGTTATGTCGCTAAAAACATCGTTGCTGCTGGACTTGCTGATAAGTGTGAAATTCAGATTTCCTACGCAATAGGCGTGGCAGAACCAACCTCTATATCAGTACAAACCTTTGGTACTGGAAAAATATCTGACGATAAAATCGTTGAACTTATCCGAGAGCACTTCAACCTGAAACCCAGGGGTATTGTTGAAATGCTGGATTTATTACGCCCTATTTACCTAAAAACCGCAGCCTATGGGCATTTTGGACGTGAAGAAGACGAATTTAGCTGGGAAAAAACCGATAAAGCAGATGCATTAAGAGATGCAGCAGGTCTGTAGCCAGGCTGTAGCTAAGCTCTATCAATTACGCAGAAATTTGTTTAATTGATAGAGGTACCCTATAATCCGTTTACCCTTTCTGAGGAGCGCTGCAACAGACTTATCTGTCAGGCTCAGAATCAAGAATCCTTTTTTGGTATCTTTAAACAACGGCGCTCATTTCTTAACTAATTAAATTAGGAGATGAGCATGAATGCCGTTGTAGATAGCAATTCCCACAAAGATAAAACCACAGACTACAAAGTCGCTGATATTTCACTGGCCGAATGGGGCCACAAAGAAATCCGTATTGCTGAAACCGAAATGCCAGGACTGATGGCATTACGTGAAGAATATGGCAAGGAACAACCTTTAGCAGGCTGCCGCATTATGGGCAGTATCCACATGACCATTCAAACAGCTGTGCTGATTGAAACACTGATCGCACTGGGTGCGGAAGTACGCTGGGTATCCTGTAATATTTTCTCAACACAGGATCATGCTGCTGCCGCCATAGCTGACCAGGGCATCCCTGTTTTTGCATGGAAAGGTGAAACCATTGAAGAGTACTGGTGGTGTACCGAGCAGGCACTGCTCTGGCCGGACGGTAAATTACCCAATATGATTCTTGATGATGGCGGTGATGCTACATTGCTGGTTCACAAAGGTGTAGAGTTTGAAAAGTCGGGTTCCATTCCAGCCACCAAAGATGATGACAATGAAGAATACAAAGCCATTCTTGATGTATTGCGCCGTACTATCGAACCTGGCTCAAGCACCTGGCAGGATACTGCCGCTAGCGTTAAAGGCGTAACCGAAGAAACCACAACCGGTGTACACCGTCTTTACGAAATGCAGGAAAAAGATGAATTATTATTCCCTGCAATGAATGTCAATGACTCTGCCACCAAGTCTAAATTTGATAATTTATACGGCTGCCGCGAATCATTAATCGACAGTATCAAACGTGCAACCGATGTAATGATAGCCGGTAAAATCTGCGTAGTACTCGGTTACGGTGACGTTGGTAAAGGCTGTGCACAGGCTTTCCGTGGCATGGGCGCAACGGTAATGGTTACTGAAATTGACCCTATCTGTGCATTACAGGCAGCAATGGAAGGTTACCGCGTGGTAGAGATGAATGCAGCGGCAGCGACGGGTGATATTTTTGTTACCACTACCGGTAACGTTAACGTTATCGATCATGACCACATGGCTGCGATGAAGAACGAAGCCATTGTCTGTAATATCGGCCATTTTGACTCTGAAATTAACATTGCTTCACTGGAAAAATACGAATGGGTTGAAATCAAACCACAGGTTGATCATGTGATTTTCCCTGATGGCAAACGCATTATTATTCTGGCAAAAGGTCGACTGGTTAATTTAGGTTGTGCAACGGGCCATCCCAGCTTTGTTATGTCCGCCTCATTTACTAATCAGGTAATGGCACAAATTGAGTTCTACAAGAACAGTGAAAGCTACGAAAACAAAGTTTACATCCTGCCCAAAAAGCTTGATGAAAAAGTAGCGCGTTTACATCTAAAAAAGGTGGGTGCTAATTTAACGGCGTTATCTCAGGAGCAGGCTGACTACATTAATGTGCCTGTTGATGGCCCTTATAAGGCAGAGCATTACCGTTATTAATCTATAACTGTTCAGCTTGCCCCATAAATCCGCCATCTCTGCGTTAAAAAATGGTCATTTACACTTGTAAACTCACATTTTTTGCCTTGAGCTGACGAATTTATAGGGCAATCTGAACAGCTATAGCACTGTAGTAAATACTAACATGACAGATGAAAAGGGTACCCATTGTTCAAGTCCGTCAGCCGCAGGGATGCGGGTGCCGAGCCTACATTGATGTATTTACGGCGTGTCTTTAACAATGGGCATCCTTTTCATCCGTTTTAGTAATAACTACATTAATGTTTTTCTTTTAGTCAAAATTTGATGAGCTTATAAAATGAGCGCTAACAATCGTTCTACAGCAAAAATGAGTTGTGAGTTTTTCCCGCCACGCACGGAAGCTGGTGTTGAAAAATTACAGCTTGTCCAACAGTCGTTAAACAACGTCATTCAGCCTGAATATTATTCGGTTACCTTTGGTGCTGGCGGCTCAACACGTGATAGCACACTTGAAATTGTTAAACTGTTCTCAGCAAACAATATCAATATTGCGCCACACATCTCATGCATAGGCTCCAGTAAACAACAAATTAGTGACTTACTGACTGAATATAAAAACCTCGGCGTAACACGTTTAGTAACACTTCGTGGTGATATCCCCGCTACCGGTGAAGCCACTAAAGAGTTATCTCACGCCAATGAGTTAGTTTCTTTTATTCGTGAAACTACCGGCGACCACTTTACCTTAGAGGTTGCTGCCTATCCAGAATACCATCCTGAGTCGGCTTCACCACAAAGTGATTTTGAACATTTTAAAAACAAGGTTGCAGCTGGTGCAAATGGTGCCATTACCCAGTACTTTTACAATATCGATGCCTATTCCCGATTTATCGATCTGTGCCAGCGGGAAAATATTTCGATTCCGATAACACCCGGCATTATGCCAATTACAAATTTTGCAAACCTTACTCGTTTTTCGGACACCTGTGGCGCTGAGATCCCACGCTGGATACGAAAACAACTTGAGGCTTATGCAGACGACAAAGAAAGCCTGCAGGCCTTCGGACTTGAAGTTGTCAGTGCATTATGCAACCAGCTGTTAGAGCAAGGCGCACCGGGCTTGCATTTTTACACCTTAAATCAGGCCGACAGCGCTAACGCCATCTGGAAAAACCTCTCAGCCTAATCGCATACTATGCCGTGCGTATTACCCGTTTATATCACAGCGAAAATTTACACTGCGGCATAACCACGCAACTGGATAAAAACACATCCAGCCATCTGGTTCGCGTTTTACGCACAAAAGCTGAATCACCCGTTATCTTGTTTAATGGCGATGGTTTTGACTACTTATGCAAAACATTAAATAATCATCCTAAACAAACCCTGGTCGCCGTCGAATCAAAAATAAAAATAAACAACGAATCAAATTTGTTCATCACTTTAATTCAGGGCTTTTCCCGCCTGGATAGAATGGAAACAACCATTCAAAAGTCTGTAGAACTCGGCGTAAACAAAATTATTCCTGTGTTATGTCAATACTCAAATACTAAACTCACTGAAGATAAACAACACAAAAAACTGGCACACTGGCGCAAAGTAGCGATCAGCGCCTGCGAACAGTCCGGTCGCAGCATTATTCCTGATATTTCAGATATAAGCCCATTAAATAACGTTGATTGCCTGCTAAACCCGGACGCACTGAGAATTATTTTAAACCCGGAATCAAAAACGTCGCTTAAAGATATCAACGTCAAGCAGAACGAGGGAAATAGCTATAGCATAGAAATCTTTATTGGTCCGGAAGGCGGGCTAGCCGAAGCTGAAATCAGCTACTTACAAACACTTCTATTTCAAAACATTTGTTTTGGCCCCCGAATTTTACGAACAGAAACTGCCGGGCCAGCGGTGATTAGTGCACTTCAAATGTTGTGGGGTGATTTTTAAAAAGTTTTATGAGCCAATATTCAAACTTTGCCTGAGAAAGCTCAGTAATTTCCGTTAAACTTTCACAGTCTGCACCCGGTAGATGTTAAAGAAACTAAAGATATTTAGCCGCAAAGATCACTCCTCTGCAATCGCTCCCCGCTAACGATTCCATGCGCTTACGTCATTAGAGCATCTGACCTCCATGGTTGAAGGAAATGCAATAGGATAGCAGGAACAATCCTTGCCATGCACGTCAACACAAGAGAAATTTTTTTATGCTTATCGGTAATAGGTAATAGGTAAGACCTTATCCTACACATCAAAAAATTGCTTTATGATTGATCTAACAATTTAATCCTGAGATGAATGAATCAAAATGGCCTAAAAGTAGACCCACAATATTTTTAGCTTAACTTCTGAGGACGGCCAATAGCTAATGGTTAACAGGAACAAAAACGACAGCCGTAAGGCTGCCGCTTTTATTATCGTGTATATATTAGCTGGTTTTCTTAGTCATACATTGGTAACCCACTGGGTACACTAGATGGTACATCATTGCGCAGGTCTATACTGCCAGGGTCAGTCAATGCATTTAGAAAATCGATAATTCGATCAACATCATCATTACTATAACTCATTGGATCCAACTCGTTGTGTAAAGCAATAAAATCGACACGTTCAGGGTCATTCATTGTGATGAAATCAAGTGCATCAAGGTCAGAGCGTGATGGTAAAACGGCCTGAGTCTGATCATAGTTATACAGTGCGTTAACCGGATCAAGATGATGTTCCACCACGGCACGCAAGCTGTTGTAAGCACCCGCATGACCGTATGGAGCAGTTAAAGCTACATTACGCAGGTTTGGCGTGCGGAACTTTAGAATGTCAGCAGGAAGTCCCGTTGCCTGTTCGCGGCCAAAGTCTTCGTGTCCACCTGTCTTGTTGGGACTGTTACTACCTCGGCCGGCACCAATCTGCGGCATTGCAATCGCGTGGAAGCTATGGTCAGTCTGGAACTTACCACTGTGACAATCAGCACAGGCGTTTCCATTACTGTCACCGTTATAAAACAGATTCATTCCAGCTATGGCGTTCGCACTCATAGCATTTGCCTCTCCACGAAGGTATTGATCAAAAGGACTGTTGTCTGCACGCCAGAAAACGCCTTCAAATGCAGCAATAGCATTGGCTGCGTGAGAATACATAATGTCCTGTTTCGCATTAATATCAGGGAATGCTGCGATAAACATATCAACGTATTCTGGAATACGTTGCAGGCGTTTGGCAAGCTTATGCCACACACCACCTCGTCCGGCCAGTTTGCCAGCTGCGGTAGCGTTAGCAATTCTATTTTCACCTTCCTGACCAGCCATTTCGGTTGCTGACGTAACTGGAAACATTGCCTGACATGCTAATACATTTTCAAGATTAGCGGGCAAGTCAAAGCCGACCGGTGTCTCACAACTACTCGGGAAATCTGGATTCACAGACACACGTCCATCATGGAACATCACTTCAAATTCTTGTGCCCCCAGGTTATATACTGGTGGTGCATTCCTCGGAACACGTTCGTGAATGGCATTTTTTTTCACACCGGTATTGCGTGTAACGCCCAATCCTTTACCGCCTTCACCAACAGGAAGCGATAAACCATCACCGGTATCAGTTAATGAGTGATGACAAGTGGCACATGAAATGTTCTTGTTACCACTAAGAATTTTGTCATACATTAATAGCCGTCCGAGTTCTACTTTCAAATCATCAGGGTTGTAAAAATCAGCATCAGTTACAGCAGTTGGTACTTGACCACTTGCAAAAGACAAGCTACTGAAGCTTAAAAAGCCGATAACAGAAGTTGCTGTAAATAATTTTGTTATTTTCATAAATCAATTTCTCCATTTTTATCATTCCGTTTTTTACTGAACATCCTGTATGGTCAGAATCAGGAACCTGCTACTCCATTAGCAAAATCTATGCCAGTTAAATATCATACGATTTATCAACAAGATACAGACTTATCGTTCTTAATGTCATGTAAAATCCTTCGACAATTTGTGTCATATCACATAGATCCATTAACTAAATAGCACACATAAAAGCTCCCGCATTGCGGGGTCTTTTATGTGTTAGAAGAAAATTATGAAAGATGCAGCTTAATTTGATTAACTTAGTAAATACACTTACCTGGCATATTTATATTGCTAGCCCGGATATTTCATAGGAATGCAGTTGTTGGGGCTATGTTTTATAAAAATCGGCAGTGAGTCAGTTTGTACGATTCGCCGATAAAATCGTAGGAACGATTTTACATGAGCGAAGCGAGCCCGTAGGGTGAAGGGCAGGAAGACCGTAATTAAAGCATAGCCGTTCGGCACACCGCTTCGCTGCTCCATGCATTGCCCTACTACCGTACTTCCTGTACATAAGCTATGGTTA
>RCNF010001099.1_pt1 | contig 14508 bp, 9 predicted proteins | sample 2041311 | NCBI WGS metagenome assembly RCNF01 (sample SAMN09708228, study PRJNA481090) | Marine sediment metagenome, whole genome shotgun sequencing project. | biome: marine sediment; feature: ocean; material: sediment; isolation source: Sewage treatment plant 2 marine sediment (STP2) ... | reverse complement strand
ACCCCCACCCGTAATCCTCCCTGGCGCGGCATTCGCTGCGCTCTGCCTTGCCGGCGCTTTGCGCCGGGCTTCGCCGTTCCGGCTCGCGCTGCCGCCTGCTGTCTTCTGGAAGATGGAGCGTTGCTTGGGTGCACACTGGCACTCACAGTGACGCTGACGCTGTCACTGACCCCGTCACCCCCGCTTCATCTCCCGCCGCAGGACTTCCCCGGTGTGACTCCGCTTCCTCTTTGCAATCGTCTCCGGCGTCCCCTGCGCGACCACGCGCCCGCCGTGATTCCCGCCCTCTGGTCCGAGGTCGATGATCCAGTCCGCGGCCAGCATCACGTCGGGGTGGTGCTCGATGACCGCGACGGTGTCTCCCCGCTCGACCAGCCGATCGAGGACGCCGAGAAGGCGGTCGACGTCGTCGCGGTGAAGGCCGGTCGTCGGTTCGTCCATCACGTAGAGGGTCGGGCCCGCGTGGAGTCCGGCGGCGAGCTCCGAGACGAGCTTGATTCGCTGTGCTTCACCGCCGCTGAGGGTGTTCGAGGCCTGGCCGAGGTGGAGGTAGCCTAGGCCGAGCTCGTCGAGGAGCTCGAGGGGCTCGCGAACCTTCCTGACCGGCGAGAACACCTCGACCGCTTCGGAAACCTCGAGCTCGAGCAGCTCGCCTGCGTTGAGCCCCTGCCAGCGCACCGAGAGCGTCTCGGGCGTGAACCGCATCCCGTTGCAGGACTCGCAGGGCACGTCGACGTTGGGGAGGAAGGCCATCTCGACGTGGATGGCGCCCTGCCCTTTGCACTCGGGGCAGCGGCCTTCTTCGACGTTGAAGGAGAATCGGCTTGGGGTGTAGCCACGCGCGCGCGCTTCGGCGGTTCCTGCCAGGAGCTGGCGCACCGTGTTCCAGATTCCGATGTAGGTTGCGGGCACCGAACGCGGCGTGCGACCGATGGGGCTCTGGTCGATTTCAATTGCGCGTTTCAACGATGCAAAGCCCGTGATCTCGGCAAACTCGCCGGCCGGCACGTCGTTGACCATGCCAACGGCGTCGCGGGTGGCGCGGAGCAAGACCTCCCGAACCAGTGAGCTCTTTCCCGAGCCGCTCACGCCGGTAATGGCGACGAATCGCTCGAGGGGAAATCGAACGTCCACGCCGTCGAGGTTGTGGTGATGCACCCCTTGGAGCTCCAGCCAAGAAACGTCTCGGGTCGGACGCCGACGGCTGGGCACCTTCGTCGGCCGCTCGAGGGCAGCCGCTGTGACCGAGCCCTTCATCTTTCGCAGCGTGCCCTGAGAGACGATGCGCCCGCCGTGCTTCCCGCCTCCTGGTCCGACGTCGATGACGTGGTCGGCCGCGCGGATGGTGTCGGCGTCGTGCTCGACGACCAGCACCGAGTTGCCCCGGTCCACCAAGCCTCGAAGCGCGCCGAGCAGGCGTCCGGTGTCGCGCGGGTGAAGCCCGATCGTCGGTTCGTCGAGCACATAGAGCACGCCGGTCAGGCCGCTTCCGAGCTGAGCCGCCAGGCGCACCCGCTGCATCTCGCCGCCGCTCAGCGTGTTGGCCGCACGGCCGAGGCCCAAGTAGCCGAGGCCCACCTCTTCGAGGAACGAAAGACGGCGGCGCGCCTCATGGAGCGGAGTCTTTGCGATGGTCGCGTCGCGGCTCTGGAGCTCGAGACCTTTCAGTGTTTCGATCGCCTCGGAGACGCTCTGATCAAAGAGCTCGGTGATCGACATCTCGTCGACGGTCACGCCGCGTGCCAACGGCGAAAGGCGGGTCTGGTCGCACTGGTCGCAGAGGCGCCTCTCGACGGCCCGTTTCTTCCGACGTCCGCGCCGGCTCTTCTCGACGATCTCCCCGCGCCCCTCGCATGCAGAGCACTGGCCCTGCCGTGTGTTGAACGAGAAGAAACGGGGATCGAGCTCCGGGTAGCCGACGCCGCAGCTCGGACAGGCCCGCTTGCTCGAAAGCTGCACCTCGTTTTTGCCCGCGAGGGCCCAGGCGGCGCCGTCGCCCAGCTTCAGCGCCTTCTCGAGCAGCTCGAGCACGGCGCCGCTCTTGGCCTGTGCACGTCCGACGACCAACTCGACATCGTGCTCTGTGTAGCGGTCGAGCTTCATGCCGGCTTGGAGCTTTCGGATTTCGCCATCGATTCGCGCCTCGGTGAAGCCGTCTTTCATGGCTTTTCTGAACAGCTCGCGATGGATGCCCTTCCGACCGCGTACGACTGGCGCCAGCAGGGTCACTTTCTTCGCGCCGAATCGGCGCTTCAGGTCGCCCGCCAGCTGGGAAGCCGGCCGCGCCGTGATCGGCACGTCGCAATCCACGCAATGGAGAACGCCGATTCGCGCCCAAATCAAACGCAAGTAGTGGGAGACCTCGGTCACGGTGGCGACCGTCGAGTTGGCCCCGGCGCGTGTCATCCGCTGTTCGAGTGACACGCTGGGCGGCACGCCGACCACCTGATCGACCGCGGGCCGCGGGAGCTGGGGCATGTATTGACGCGCGTAAGGCGAAAGCGTTTCGAGGTAGCGGCGCTGCCCTTCAGCGAAAAGCACGTCGAACGCCAAGGTGCTCTTTCCGCTGCCGCTCGGTCCGGTGAGCACGACCAGCTCGTCGCGAGGGATGTGCACCGTCACGTTCTTCAAGTTGTGCTCACGCGCTCCGGCAATTCGGATCTCGCGGAGCGGCGGGCTCTTTGGAGCGGCCTTTTTGGGCCGGCGTTTGCGCGCGCTCTTGGGTTCAGTCCCGAGGGCGCGAGCGAGATAGGGCGCAGTCTGCGACGACTTCTTCCTCGCCACCTGCTCGGGCGTGCCCTTTGCGACGAGCTTGCCGCCTTCGCTCCCGGCGCCCGGCCCGAGGTCGATGACGTGGTCGGCGTGCGCGGCGACCTCCATGTCGTGTTCGACGACGATCACCGTGTCGCCGCGCTCCACCAGGTCGTCGAGGACCTTCATGAGTGGCGCGACATCGTTGGCGTGCAGGCCTGCCGTCGGCTCGTCGAAGACCAAGAGCGAGCCTGGCGACGCCCTGAGGAGGGCTTCTGCCAGCTTGAGGCGCTGCGCCTCGCCGCCAGACAAGGTGTTGAGCGGCTGTCCTAGGCGCAGGTAGCCCAGGCCCACGTCGAGCAGCGGCCGAAGCGCCCGGCTGATCAGGGCGTCGTCCGCGAAGTGCTGGGCCGCCTGTCGAGCGGTGAGCTCGAGCACCCCGGCGATGTCGAGGCCCATGTACCGGACGTCGAGGACTGGACCCACGAACCGGCGCCCCTGGCACTCCGGACAGCTGAACACCACGTCGGCCAGGAACTGCATCTCGACGGTCTCGGCGCCGTCGCCCCGGCAGGCTTCGCAGCGACCGCCCGTCACGTTGAAGGAGAAGAATCCGGGCTTGTACCCACGCTCCTTGGACAGCGGCCGCTGGGCAAAACGCGTTCTAAACACGTCCCAAATCTTCAAATATGTCGCTGCGTTTCCTCTCGAAGTTCGCCCGAGTGGAGCTTGGTCGACCCCAACGACCCCGTGGAGGGCCGCGAAGCCGATGATGCTGGTGTGATCGAGCGGCGCGCCGTCGGACTTGAGGCCGAGCTTGCGCTGGATGGCTGGCAGCAGGGTCTCGAGAACCAAGCTGCTCTTCCCCGAGCCGCTCACGCCGGTGACGCAGGTCATGACCCCACGCGGGAAGGCCGCGTCCACCGAGCGAAGGTTGTGCCCGGACGCACCTTTGAGCTCGATCCAGCCTGCGGCTTTGCGCCGAGGTCGCTTCACCCGACCGTTGGATTGAAGCGCCGCGCCTGTGGCCGTCTTGGCGCCGCGAAGCTCGTCGGGCGTGCCGTCGAAGACGATTTGTCCGCCGTTCTCGCCGGCGCCGGGGCCGAGCTCGATCACGCGGTCGGCGCCTAGAATCATCTCCCGGTCGTGCTCCACGACGACAGCGACGTTTTCATCCTTCGACAGGGCGCGAACGACGCCCAGAAGCCGCTCCACGTCTCGCGGATGCAAGCCGACGGTGGGCTCATCGAGGACGAACATCGCGCCGTTGAGCGTCGCGCCGAGCGCGCTGGTGAGCGCGACGCGTTGGGTCTCACCGCCAGAGAGCGTTCGCGAGGTGCGGTCCAAGGAAAGGTAGCCGAGCCCGACGTCGTGGAGGGCTCGAAGCCGACCAATCGCTTCGCGCCAAAGCAGGCCAGCGCCGGCGTCTCCGGTGAACCGGGCCTCCTGCTTTTCCAGAAACGCAAGCGCATTCGATGCGGGCAGCGCGTAGAGCTCCGGTACGCTCAACCCGTCGATGTGCCATGCGAGTGCTTCGGGCCTCAGGCGGGTGCCATGGCAATCCTCACAGGTTTCGTATTTTCGGTAGCGCGAGAGGAAGACCCGCACGTGCATCTTGTACGCGCGGGATTCCATCCACTTGAACCAGCTGCGAATCCCCCACCAGCCCTTGGGGTAGCCGATATCGTCGCCTTCGATGAGCCAGTCGAGCTGTGCCGGCGTCCAATGACGAAGCGGCTTGCCGAGCGGAATGCCTGCTTTCTTGGCGTTCTTCTTCAGCTCGCGGCGCTCCCAGGTCGTCGCTTTGCCTTGCCAGGCCCGAATCGCACCTTCGTCGGGTGACAGCTCGTAGTCCGGGATCACGCGGTCGAGGTCGATCTCGATCGTCCGTCCGAACCCACGGCATGTCTCGCATGCACCGATAGGGCTGTTGAAGCTGAAGAGCCCCGGTGTTGCGCGTCGGAAAGAACGATCGCAGCCGGGGCAGTGAAGGCCTTCGGAGAAGCCAAGCTCTTTCCCTTCCGCCGTCCAGACGGTGGCTCGGCCGGCGCCTCGGCGCATCGCGTCTTCGAGGGCTTCGACGAGTCGCGCTTGGTCCTTTGGCCGCGCGACGGTACGATCGGCGATTACATCGAGGTGCGTGCTCCGGCCGTTGGTGACCTCGCTTGGCGGCACGCCGTCGAGGTCGCGGACCTTGCCCCCGACCCGAACGCGTCGGTACCCGTCGCGCACCAAGGCTTCGCGGACGCCGATGAAGTGCTCGGCATCCGCGACCGCAACCGGATAGGTCACCAGGATCTTCTCGCCTGCAAGCTCGGTCATGACGCTTTGGGCAGCGCGCGTTGGAGCATCCCGGTGCACCAGCTCACCGCAGCCCGGGCAGTGAAGCGCGGCCGCATGCGCCCAGAGATGCTTCGCGTAGTCGGCGATTTCGGTCATCGTGCCCACCGTCGAGCGGCTCGTCCGAACGGGCGCCTGGCGATCGACGGCGATTCCGACCGGGACCGGATCGAGCTCGTCGACCGGCGGCCGGGAGAGTCGTTCTAGGAATTGCCTCGCGTAGGCGCTGAAGCTTTCTACGTAGCGGCGCTGTCCCTCGGCGTAAAGCGTCTTGAACGCCAGCGATGACTTCCCCGCGCCCGATGGTCCCACGATGGCCAGGTACGTCCCCGGTTCGATATCGAGATCGATCGAGCGGAGATTGTTGGTGCGCGCGCCGCGTAGCCTGATGGGCTGCATGACCTAGCGCCGCCCCCAGCGCCTTCGGAGGACCCACGTGGCTCCGAGGAGTACTACCGTCAGCGAGATGTACCAAGGATTGGAGAGCGGCTGCTTCGACGTCAGGCCGGCAGCGCGGCGGGTGGTCGCCGCCAACTCCGACAGAGGAGGCACGTCTTCGATGCCGAGGAACAGTCGCCCGCCGGTCTTCTTTGCGAGCGCTTCGAGCTCGGCAGGCGAGACCTCGAGCTCGGCGAGCTCATCACCGCTCTGTTCGACGATGAACACCTCGCGCGCAACGTCCTCGTTCTCCACCGAGGCGACTACCTCGTACGCCCCGGGCTCGGACGGCGCGCGCACGGTGGCATGTAGCAGCCCGTCCTCATCGGTTTCGACGACCGCAACGGCTTCGTCTTGCGCTGCGGGCTGAAACTGGAGCTCGACTCGCGTCCTGTCCATCGGCCGATATTTTTGATCGCGAAGCTTTCCGGAGATGATGAGCTCGCCACCCAGCCCATAGCGTTCCCGGTCAGTCGAGATTCTCGCCGGTTCGAGCAGCGGATCGTGGGTGAGCCAGCGAATCATCCGATCCCAAAAGAGCTCGTATTCGTCGGAGCCAACGGTGCTGTCGTCTGCGGCAAAGCGCCAGCGCCAGGACGCATCGGCCGTCATTGCCGCGACCCGCCCCCGGCCCGATTCGCCAACGACGAGGATCGGAAGCCTAGCGCCCCCCTGCAGGCGCGCCCGCGGATGTCGGAGCAAAACCTGCGCACCCTCTTTGACCCCGCTCACCATGTTGGCGCCGTACAAGGCCGGAAGCGCCCTCCAAGTCTTCCGCGTCAACGCCGGGTCCGGGCCCAGGGCGACGATCGGATGCCGCGCAAGCGCCCTGCTGACCTCCGCCCGATAGCTTCCCTGGAGTACGCCGGGCGCGCCAAGCTTGACCGGCAAAATCTGTTCAATGGCCGTGCCGGTGTAGCGGCCTTCCGCGAAGGAGCGGTCACCGCCGATCATCAGGAACGAGCCGCCGCGCTGCACGTACTCTTTGATGCGGGGCAAGTAGGACTGCATTTCGTACGGCGCGTAGTCGAAGTTCTGAAAGATGACGACATCGAAGCTGCCCAGGTGTTCGCGAAACAGCTCGTCGGTCGGAAAAGGAATCAGGGCCAGCTCGTCGGTCGGCGCGGCGGTCAGGTCCGCCGCAGCTCGCAGGATGAAGAACGACACGAGGTCGACGGAGCCGTCGCGCTTCAGGAAATCGCGAAGGAAGCGCACGTCCCAACTCGGTCGCCCGGCGACCAGCAGTGCGCGAAGCCGCTCCCTGCCCACGCGCAGAAGCGCCGCGCGATCGTTGTTCTGGGGCACCTCGTCGTTTGAAGCCGCCGGAATCAACAGCCGATAGAGCGAGCGCCCGGTCCGTTGAGGCGTCACCTCGAAGGTCAAAGTGCCGCGGCCGTCCTGGTCGAGCTCTGCGATGATTTCCTGTTCGAGACGGCTCTCGTGCCAGAGCTGCACGCGAAGCTCGGCACTTCGCAGTTTACCGACGGCACGCACATCCGCCCGGATGATCGCGGGCACGCCGACGTAAGCGGTCGTATCTGCGCGCACCGATACGATGGCCTGGTCATCGAGCGGATCGTCCCCACCCACCACGACACTGTGAACCACGGGCGGGCTCTGGCCGAGCGCAATGGTCCCCGCGCGGAAGCTCGCGTCGGCCCCATCGGTGATCAGGATGACGGAGCCGATCTCTCGATCGACGCCCTTCCCCAGCACGTAGTTGAGCGCGTTGCGAATTCGGGTCTCGTCGTCAGCCGGCTCGTAGCGTTCGGCGAGGCCATCCCAAACGGCCGCACGTACGCTGGACCCAAAGAGATAAACGACCGGGCTGACGCGGTCGTCATCCTGCCAGTCACCGATCAGCGCCTTCACCTCGTCGCGCCGCGGCCCCTCTTTGCCCGAGAGCGTCATGCTTCGAGAATTGTCGAGAACGATGGCCGTGCCACCAGCGACGTCTTCGAAGGTTTCACGCACGAGGGTGACCTGAAGGGCGAGCAGGTAGACCGCCAGGATGCCCAAGGCACCGAGCGCGCCCAGCGTGAATTTCCTCCTTCGGTCGCTCTCTCCGCGAATCGACCGCAGCTCGACGAGCCAGAGCGCAAACAGCGCAAGCCCGAGCACCAAGGCCGTCGTGTTCCCTCCCCAAATTCCGATCTGCCACTGCCAGTCCGTCACGCGAAAACCTCAGCGGCCCGAGCCACGGCGACGCATGATGAACGGCGCATGCACCTGGTCGTCTTTGTAATCGGTGCAGAGCGCGTAGATCACCAAGTTCACACCGAGTCGGATCGCTTGCTCGCGCTGCCGCTCGCCACCGGGAACGACGGCCTGGCTCCATGCTCCGAGCTTGTCACGCTGAAGCGCTCCGCCGAGGTCGTGACGCGAATACACGATGGCGATGCGATCCCCGTAGGTAATGCCCTCTAGGAACGAAGGCCCCTGAACGCGACCGATCGGCCTTGCGAGGAGATAGAACGATCGATAAATCGTGTGATCCTCGGAAATCGGTTTTAACGGGAGCGCCGGAAACGCGCGAAGGAGCTCGCGACGTAGGGCGCGATCAAATGCCTCGCCTCCTGCCGTCGCATCGTCGATCAAAACGAAGCCGCCGCGATGGATGTACTTACGAAGCCCTTCGATCGCATCTTCGCTCAGCGGCGGAAAGTCCTCACTCCCCCGCCAGTACACGAAGGGGCTTCGATAGAGCGACGCCTTGTCGAGCCTCGCTCGTCCGGGCTCGAGGATGGGCTCGACGCTCGATCGCTTGCGTACTTCCCACGCGAGACGATCGGTCACGCTTTGAGCGCCAGCCACGCCCTCGCCGAGGTCGAGCGAGACAATTTCCACATCGGTCGCATCCCCGAACGCAGCAGCCCGTCCCGGCGGAGACACTGAAAGGCAGGCCAGTACCAACAGAAGGCGACCCGACTGCACCCCAAAGATGGCCCGCATGATCAGAGGAGTACCAACCATGCGTCAAAGCGCAAGCCGGGTTGACCTGGACGCGGTTCGCTACGAGAGTGCCGCCGTGTCGAAGGGGCCAGCTCGCGCTTGCGCCGCGGTCGCGTTGCTCGCGATGGGATTCGGTTGCGAAGACAACGGTCTAGCCACCAATTCGTTTTTGCCGGCTGCGAAGTCGACGACTGCGCCCGCGGTTCTTTCGCGGACACGTCCTCTCATGAGCACCGTGTTCCAAATTCAGGTCGACTCGCCACCACCGAACGCCGAGAGCGTGATTCGTCAAGCGTTTGAAGAGATCGAACGATTGGAAACCGTTCTGTCCGAATGGCGCAACGACAGCGACGTCTCCAAGGTGAACAGGCTCGCCGGAAAGAAATCGGTCAAAGTCGGCTCCGATACCCTGCGAGTCGTCGATGCGGGTATGGATGTGTCGACATGGTCGCGCGGCGCGTTTGATCTCTCCTGGGCAGCGCTCTGGGGCCTCTACGATTTTCGTCCGGACTCGATCAAGATCCCGACCCCGCAGGAGATCAAGCAGCGCATCGCTTTGATCAACTACAAGAACATTCGGGTCAGCAAGAAGTACCAAACGGTGTTCTTGAAGAAGCGCGGGATGGCCATCGGGACGGGCGGCATCGCGAAGGGTTACGCGCTCGATCACGCCGGTGCGATTCTCCGAGGCGCCGGCATCGACAACTACATGATCTTTGGAGGCGGCCAGGTGCAGGTACACGGCAAGCGTGACGGCCGCCCCTGGCGCGTCGGCATCCAGCACCCCCGCGAAACAGGCAGCTATTTCGCGGCCCTAGAGTCGACCGGGGCCTCGTTTTCGACCTCGGGGGACTACGAGAACGCCGTATTCGATGGCGCCGGCAAACGCTGGCACCACATCATCGACACCAAGACCGGGCTCCCCGGAGACAAGTCGCTGTCCGTGACCATCATGACGTCGGAGGGCATCTATGCCGACGCCCTCAGTACGGCTGCATTCCTGCTGGGACCACAGAAGGCCCTCAAGATGCTCAGCCGTATCGCCTACCCCGCCGAAGCGGTCATCGTCGGCGTCGACTGCAAGGTCTACATGAGCCCGAAGGCCAAGAAGCGGATCCGGATGAATGTGGATCTCGTCGACGGCCGGCTGCCGAACTGCAAGCCCTAGCCTCGCTCGTCCATTGGCACGAACGCTCGATCGGCTTCGCCAACCCAAATCTGAGTGGGACGAAAGATGCGATTTCCTTCGAGCTGTTCGAGCAAGTGGGCAAGCCATCCGGCCACGCGCGAAATTGCGAAGATCGGCGTGAACAGATCGGTCGGGATTCCGAGCTTCTGATAGACCATGCCGCTGTAGAAGTCGACGTTGGGGTAGATTCCCTTGCCTCCGACCAGCTCGGCCATCTGGGTTTCGAGCTCGAGGGCGACGTCGTACTCCGGCGTGTTTCCAAACTTTGCGAAGAGCTGGGTCGCGAGCCCTTGAAGAATCGTCGCGCGCGGGTCTTTGACTTTGTAAACGCGGTGACCGAAGCCCATCACCTTCTCTTTGCGTGCCAGCCGATCTTCGGCCCAGCGGCGCACGCCGTTGGGAGAACGGTCGTCGATGCCATCCAGGGTCGAGAGCACCTGCTCGTTGGCGCCGCCGTGCAGCGGGCCGGCCAGGCTCCCGATGGCCGACGCGACGACCGCATAGGGGTCGGTGAGCGTCGACCCCGTCACCCGAGCCGTGAACGTGGAAGCGTTCATCGAATGCTCGGCATGGAGAATCAAAGCCACATCGAACACTTTTACGGCAAGGCTCGTCGGTACTTTGCCTTCGAGCATGTAGAGGAAGTTGGCCGCGTGACCGAGCTCGGTGCTCGGCTTGATCGGGTCGTCTCCTTTTCGAATCCGATCCCAAGCAGCGACGATGGTCGGGACCTTGGCTAGCAGGCGGATCACACTGAGCCGGAGGAACTCCGGGTCTGAAATGTGGTCGCCCTTGTAGAACATTCCCATCGCAGCGACGGCCGCGGTCAATGCATCCATGGGCTGGCCGCTTTCCGGCAGTGTCTTCAGCAGATCGATGATGCGGAACTTGAGGCCCCGCTCCGCGATCATCTGATCGCGGAACTCATCGAGCTGGGCCGAGGTCGGCAAGCGCCCAAAAACGAGCAAGTAGGCGACCTCTTCATACGAACAGCGCTCCGCGAGCACCTCGATCGGGTAGCCTCGGTACTGGAGCTTTCCGACGGAGCCGTCGATCAAACAGATGCTGCTGCGGGCAGCCGGAACGCCGGCGAGCCCTGGGATGTATTCTTGCACTTCCGTCAACCTCTCCACTTTTGGGCCCAAAGGCCCGGCGGCAACCTAGTCGTTCACCCAAGCCGCGCAAGCCGATGCGAAAAGCCTTGCAAACGCTGGTCGTGGGGCGCCGAGGATCAGATCTGCGGCCTCCTCCAGCACCTCCGCGCGACGGCGTGCTTCGGCCGAAGCCGGCGCGCCGCGAATCACGATGCGGAGATCAGGGTTTGCGTTGCTGCTCTGCTCGAGAAGCGTCGCCCCGGCTTTGGAGAGCATCTCCGAGAAGCGTCGGCTCGGCGTGCCATCTTCGGTGTCGAGGATCGACACCAGTCGGTCTCCGATGCGCAGCAGACGGGGCTTCCAAACCGGCGGGTCCCTTTGTTCATCGACCACGCGCAGCGAACGCTTCAACCGCGCTCGACCTCATGGCCGTCGGCTTCCCAATGGAGAAACCCCCCGGAGAGGAAGCCGACCTGCACGCCATCGGCCTGCAATTTCGCTCCCCACTCCTTGGCCTCTTCGCTTCGGCCGTAAAGCACGCGAACGCGACCGTCGAATGGCTGCAGCTCCTCTGCGCGGCCGGCCAGCTCGTTCGCTGGAATGTGGATCGCCGAGGGGATCCGGTAGCGCCCATAGGAAGCTGCATCGCGGATATCCACGGGCACCGCTTTCCCCTCCGCGATCCAGGTCGCGAGCTCCTCGGAACGCACCTCGGCCGCCGACCGAGGCATCACCGGCTCGAGCAGACGGAGCAGACCGGGCTTGTCGAGCACGCCGACGTGTTGCTGCGCCACCTTGCCCTGAGCGATGACGAGCAGCATTGGAATCGACTGGGCACGGAAGGTCTGTGCGACCATGGGGTTGCTATCGACGTCGACGTTGACGACCTTGATCTTTCCAGCAAGCTCCTCGGCGACCTGCGCCACAATCGGTGCAAGCTGCTTGCACGGCTGACACCAATCCGCGTAGAGATCCACGAGCACCGGGAGCTCCGAGCGAAGAACCTCGGCTTCAAAAGTTGCGTCTGTGACCGCCTGAACTGCCATTTCAATATCCTCTGTCTCGTTCGTCCGATTCTGTCACGATCGCCACGCCTGCGCTCGTTCCGAGGCGGTTTGCGCCCGCCGCAATCATTTTTTCGGCGGTCTCGAGGTCGCGAATTCCGCCCGACGCCTTTACGCCAAAATTGGGCCCGACCTCTGCGCGAAGCAGCCTCAGGTCGCCCTCGGTGGCGCCTCCCGCTCCAAACCCCGTCGAGGTCTTGACGAAGGTCGCTCCCGCGCTGCGGCTCCACTGGGCGCCTCGCCGCTTCTCGTCGTCGCTGAGCAGACAGGTTTCGAGGATGACCTTGACCGAGGCGCCCCCCGCGGCGTCGACCACTCTCCTAATCTCGTCCATGAAAGGCTCACTCAGCCCTTCCTTGAGCGCGGAGATCTGACAAACCATGTCGATTTCGCTCGCCCCATCGGCCACCGCCTGGGCGGCCTCGGCGGACTTGGCGGCCGGGCTGCTCGCCCCGAGCGGGAACCCGACGGTCGCGGCAATGGGGACCTGGCGGTCCGCCAGCAGTGAGGTACAAAGCGCCACGTGGGTCGAGTTGACACAGACGGCTGCAAAGCTGTGCCGAACAGCCTCATTGCACAGGCGAACGAAATCCGGCCGAATCGCGTCCGGTCGCAAGAGCGTGTGGTCGATGAGCGCAGCCAGGTCCGGACGCATGATCCCTGTTTTCTTAGCAACGAATCGGGGCTGCGACCAATCACGCACGCCTCCGAGCCTGAGGGGCTTCTTTACTGATGGACGTTACCTGCGAGCGCTGCGGCACTGAATACGAATTTGACGAAACGCTGCTTTCCGGACGCGGAACCAGCGTGAAATGCACAAATTGTGGTCACGTTTTCAAGGTGTACCCGACGGCGGGGACGGACGCCGACCGCACGACCAGTGTCTGGCGTCTCAAGCTGGCAGACGAATCGATCGACATGATCGACTCGCTTCGGGAGCTTCAACGACGCATCAGCTCCGGCGAGCTAACGCCCCAGAACGAGATTGCGCGGGGCGACGAGACCTGGAAACCCCTGGGGTCCATCCCCGAGCTCGAGACTTTTTTTGAGGCCGCCGGCGTGAAGGTCTCCGCTCCGCCCGTCAAAACCTCGAAAGAATCGAGCTTACCCCCTGGGAGACGGCCCCGGCAGCCAACTTTGCTCGGTGTCATGCCGGCAGAGAAAATGACGTCCGGCGGCGCGGCGCCGGAGGGGCTCGCCTCCGCGCCCCTTTTCGAAGCCCTAGGCGAGGCCGCGCCCGAGCCTGAGAGCGGGACCGAGAACGAGCCCTTGGACGACACGGGAGCGAAACGCGCCTCAGTGCCCGCATCGGATCCTGGAGCTGTGGCGAGGATGCCCGGGTCGTCCCCTTATTCGTCCGATTCCTGGGCGGATGCTGCGGCAGACACGGCCCAGGCGCCGGTGGTTCCTGGCTCGCCGTCGCCCAGCGCCGGAGTGGAGGAGGCCGAGTTCGAGGAGCAGCCGCTTTCCGTGGGGCGTCCGAGCACGCCGCCCCCGGCATACTATGACGATGATGACGACATTCCGGCCCTGCCCGGGCGGGGCAGCTCCCCGGTGCGTTGGCTGATGCTCATCGTTTTGGTAGGAGGCCTCGCTCTGATGTTCGCGCAGTGGCCCCGCGTGGCGCAACTGCTCGGGATTGCAGGCGACCCCGCCCTCATCGCGGCGAGTGCTGCAGACGGCGACGCGAGCGTCTTCGAAGGGCATCCGGAAGCCTATGCGAGCGCGATTGAAGCCTACGGCCACGCGATCGAATCGGGCGGGGATCGCGATCCGGAGATTCTTTCGAAGCTTTCCCATGCGTACGCCCTCGTCGCCCAGGCTCAAATCGACGATGGCGCCACGCCCTCCAGCATCGATACACTGACGACCGCCGCACGGATGACCGCGGAGAGCGCGACGGAGCTCGACCCGCGCGACTTGGACGCACGACTCGCCGAGGCCGACGCGCTCCGACTCACCGGAGACGTCCCCGAGGCGCGTCGCGTGTTGGAAGAAGTCCGGTCGATGTCGTTTAGCCGCACTGCGGAGTTCTTTCGAATCGACGCGCTTCTGACCACCGCCGAGGCGGGGGGTGACATGCAGGCCGCCCTGCGAAGCGCCCGGCAGGCCGTCGAGCTTGCGCCCGATGGTATTCCGTACCTCTTGCTCCTGGCTCGTGCGCAGCGCGCCGCGGGCGAGGACGCCGCAGCGAGGGAGCAATTGGCGACGATCTTGGCGGATCGTCCAGCGCACCCGACCGCAACGAAGCTGCTCGCCGAGCTGCCGCACAGGCCGCCGAGCCGCTGCTGGACGCAGGAGTCGAGGTCGACGCAGGAACACTGGCCGACGGTGGGAGCGGGACCGGGTCCGGGGCAGATACCGAGACCGAGGCAGATACCGAGACCGGGAGCGAGACCGGGGCCGAGACCGGGACCGAGACCGAAACCGGGGCCGTGACCGAGACCGTGACCGAGAACGCGACCGAGAACGCGACCGTGGCCGTGACCGAGAAGGTGGCCGCGACGGCAACCCCGACGCCCACGGCTCCGCGGAAGCCTGCCTACGACGAGTACGATCGATTGGCGAAGGCAGCGGGCAACAACGACTTTGTCGACGGGCGGCCGCCGGTGCGGGGCTACGACTGGTACATGCAACAGGGGCGCACCGAGCTTGCCGCCGACAACTTCACCCGCGCCCG
>RCNF010004529.1_pt1 | contig 14527 bp, 14 predicted proteins | sample 2041311 | NCBI WGS metagenome assembly RCNF01 (sample SAMN09708228, study PRJNA481090) | Marine sediment metagenome, whole genome shotgun sequencing project. | biome: marine sediment; feature: ocean; material: sediment; isolation source: Sewage treatment plant 2 marine sediment (STP2) ... | reverse complement strand
TAAGCCACTCAGCCGTGTGTGAGGGCAGGTTTGGCCAGCTATCCTGTTGGAAGAGAGAAAGAATACGTTGGGACAACTGGGTTGACGTGGAAAATTTTGTGCCCATGAATGTTGCGATTTTGGGTTTCTTGTCAGCCCGTCTTGTGACCTCGACAGTCATCTCGCGCAGGCCTTCGTAGCGCACGATCTGTCCGCCAATCAGGAACGTGTCACCTAACGTCAGGGAGGCCGCAAACCCTTCCTCGATTTCGCCCAAAGGTTTGCCGCCGCGGGCGCGTTTGAGACGGACCTTGAGCGTGTCCGTATCCTGTATGGTTCCGATGTTCATGCGAATGCGCTGCGCTGCGCGCGGATCACGCAGATGCCATAATCCATTGGCATCCTGCTGGAGCCTTTGCCATCGGTCATAGGCGCGCAAGGCATAACCTCCGGTGGCGCAGAACGCGAGACAGGTGTCAAATTCAGACCGTGTCAGGGCCGAATATGCCCCGGCACTGGTAACTTCCTCGAACAATGCGCCAGGGTTGATTGGTCCGGCACAGGCTGAGATCAGAATGTGCTGGCACAGCACGTCGCGCGGGCCGGGGCCACGGGGGTCGCCGTCCAATTCGCCTGCCTTGACCGCATCAAGCGCGGCCACACATTCAACAACTTCAAATCGATTTGCCGGCACCAGCAACGCCTTTGACGGCGCATTGTAGCGGTGGTTGGCCCGACCGATCCGCTGCACCAACCGTTTAACGTTTTTGGGCGCACCGATCTGAATGACCAGATCCACGTCACCCCAGTCAATGCCCAGATCAAGGCTGCCGGTGCACACGATTGCGCGCAACTCTCCGCGCACCATGGCGCCTTCGACCCGTTCGCGCTGAAGGCGGTCAAGGCTACCATGATGAATGCCGATGGGCAGGCCATCATCATTGGCAAGCCACAGATTATGAAAGAAAATCTCGGCCTGCGCGCGGGTGTTGTGGAAGATCAGTGTGGTATTATGGGATTTGATCTGGTCCAGCACAGCGGCAATGGCATAAGCTGCACCGCCCCCTGACCAAGGTGGTTTTTGCGACGTTTCCAACATCTGGATATCGGGGGCAGGGCCGGGGTCAGCCAACAGGATTTCGCAGGGATCAGGATGTCGGGCAAGCAGATGGGCGATGGCAGCGGGATCCTCGACCGTCGCAGAAAGCCCGACGCGTTTGATGCCGGGGCACAGCGTTTGCAGGCGGGCCAGTGCCAGCATCAACTGGTCGCCGCGTTTACTCTCTGCCAGCGCATGAATTTCGTCGACAACGACGCGTTTTAGGCCAGCAAACATCCGGGGTGCATCTTCATAAGACGTGAGGAGCGCAAGGCTTTCTGGTGTGGTGAGCAAGATGTGCGGCGGGTCAGCCCGTTGCCGTTTCTTGCGGCTTGCGGGTGTATCACCGGTGCGATCCTCGATTCTGATTGGCAGGTCCATTTCGGTCACTGGCGTCGTCAGATTACGCTTAATGTCTGCCGCGAGCGCCTTTAGTGGCGAGACATAAAGCGTGTGCAAACCAGCCTTGGGGTCACGCGCCAAATCGGCAAGTGTTGGCAGAAAACCTGCCAGTGTTTTGCCGCCGCCCGTGGGTGCGATCAGTAAAAGAGCGGGATCGTTTGCGCGCGCCAGCATCGCCAGTTGATGCGGGTGAATGGACCAGCCTTTGGCGGCGAACCACTTGTGAAATTCAGGAGGTAGTTCAGTCATAAAAGTAGTTTAGCGCCGGAGACCATTTTGCGAAGGAGATTTAGCGGGTTCGCGGTTGCATTGATTTGAGTACCGCCCGGACGGAATCGGGCAGAGACCCGTCCGCACCTTCGGGTGCGGAGTCAAGCGCACTGTCGATGTCTTTGACCAGAATGCCAATTGTGTTGTCATCGGCATGGCCATCGCGGGCAAATTCGATGTCGTCAAAGCCCGATGCCAGCCAGTTCTGACCGGAGGATGTTGAAATGAGGTTAAGTAAGGCCGCCTCGTCCAATCCAGTTTTGTCACCCCAGTCGAGCACCAGTCGGGTCATTGCGGTCGACCCGGCGGCCAACAGATTATTCAGCACTTTTGCCTGCATGCCCGATCCGAACGGGCCCATGCGGTGAAAATGTTCCCCCATGGCACTGAGGATCGGTTGTGCTGCGTCCAATTCGGCCTGCTCACCGCCCAACATGAACGACAACCGCGCTTCTTGTGCCGCAATCTGGGCCCCCGACATTGGCGCATCAATCAATGTGATGTGGTCCGGCACGCGGGCGCGCAAAGACCTGACGTAGCGCGGCGATAGTGTGGAGCAGATCAATATTCGCGACAGATTGGGAGCTGAGGCAAAACTCTGTGCGCCAACAAGAACGTCGTCGGTTTGGGCGATGTCGCGCACAACACTGATCAGCGTCGTGACCCGGGCCGCAAAATCAGCCACATCACAGGTCATTACCGGTGTAAGCACACCAAACTCTGAGGGAGGGCGAATATCGAAACCGCCAGCATCCAGACCTGCGGCACGCAATGCTGAGAGCATAGGGGCGCCCATACGGCCGCACCCGGCAACGCCAATCATTTCACAATGACTTCGTCTTTCACGAACATGTTGGCCCATGCTCGGTCAATCAGGTCAGGCGTCATCTGGAAAGGGATACCTTCAAATTCACATATCGCGATTATCTGATCGATCAGAAAGACCGGCTGGTAGTTGGCGTATACATTGTCGATCGTCGGATATTTGACCTTTAACAGATGCACCAATGCCGGCTCGTTTAGCGGCATGCCCTTTTTGCGCGCCACCATGGCAAAGATTTTCAGGAAGTTTTCCTGGTTTGGTCCATCGATTTTGATCTTGAAGAAGATCCGGCGCAACGCGGCTTTGTCAAAGATTTCGTTTGGGTGGAAGTTGGTGGAAAAGATAACCAGAGTATCGAAGGGTACTTCGAATTTTTCGCCAGATTGCAGGGCAAGGATATCCTTGCTTTCTTCAAGCGGAACGATCCAACGGTTGATCAATGCCTGAGGCGGTTCAGACTGCCGGCCAAGGTCATCCACGATAAAGATGCCGCCGGTGGATTTCAGCTGCAATGGCGCCTGATAGGTCTTTGCGTTAGGGTTGTAGACCAGATCAAGCATGTTCAGCGTCAGTTCGCCCCCGGTTACAACCGTGGGTCTTTCGCATTGAATGTAGCGAGTATCATATCGATTGCCGCTGCGCCGCAGGGAATTTGGGTCATCCGCCTGCTCTTTGGCAGCCGAGTGTACGATGGGGTCATATACAGTAATGACCTGACCGGAATACTCAATCGCCAGCGGCACGTAGACGCGATCACCAAGGGCGTCGCGGATACCGTTCGAGATCGATGATTTACCATTGCCGGGCGGACCATACATCAGGATCGAGCGACCTGCACTGACCGCCGGTCCAAGGTGATCCAGCAGCGAATTCGGCAGCACCAGATGCCCCATGGCATTAGTCAGCTGATCGCGGGTAACGGAAATGTTCTTGATCGACTGACGCTCAACCTGTTCGCGGTAAACATCCAACGGCACCGGCATGGCGCCAAAATATTCGGACTGCGACAAGGCATCGAGGGCGCGTGCTTTGCCCTGATCGGTCAACTGATAGCCCATCTCGTTGCCGCTATTGGCGTTCAGTGTTCCTGTAGCCTCGATCAATTTCTGATCTCGTGCTGCGTCAATCAGCTGTTGCGTCACTGGGATGGGCAGGCAGATCGCTTTTGCGATTTCAGAGGCCGTGTCGGCGTTTTTGCGGAAAATCGTTTTGAGCAGGATGTCCCGCATCATCACAAGTGGCAGTCGCATTTCGGCGATGCTGCGTGGTGCGGGCGGCGCGATGACCGATGATGGTTGCATATTCATGATGTGAACCAGGAAATAGCTGGTGCCGAGCGGTGTTTCTTATTCTGCATGAATTTACCTCAGAACGCGGGATTGACCTGAATTTGCGTCATTTTGCCTGCGCAATGTGGGCAGAATATGGCAATGGGGCCTATAAAACGCCGGTCAGGTGCCGAATATCGCCCCTAGCCCCAAATAGATCGCCAAAGTGCCCCCAAGGGCCATTCCCATCGGAAACATGCGGGTCTGGTCCCAGTTGACCCAATCAGGTGCAAGGCGGCGCAGACCGGAATATTTGGCGATCCGCTGAGTCGCCACGGCTGCAAGCAGGCAGGCGCAAAACAATTTGCCAAGGATAAGTTGATCGCCGAGTGCGATAAAAGGCGCGGCCGCAGCCAGAAATTTCGCATCCCCGCCACCCATGACGCCCGCGGCATTCAACACAATGCCGATCAGCAAGACGATCACAAGTTGCGCCAGACGCCAAAGATATTGGTCAAAGGGCAAGGCGATCAAACCGATCACGACAAAAACGCCAGTCAGCACCAGTACCGTTTTGTTGGTGATCCGCATTTCGCGCAAATCATTGAAAATCACAAAAAAGCAAATAGGCCCCACAAATGGCAAAAACCATAAGGCTGACGCAGCAGTAATCTGCATCTCCTAGCCAGCTTCTAGCGCGCGAAGCGAGTTTGCGGCCGCTTCAAAGTGTTGAGGATGGGTTTCGACTGCTTCGCGCAGAAGGGTCTTGCCGGTTTGCACATCGCCTTGCTTGATCGCCGAAAGCGCCATTGTATGAAGCAATTGCGCTCGCTCGGTCTGATCCATCGGGATAACCGGGAGTGTGTATTTCCGCTGCGCACCGCGGGCGAGAACAAGGTTGTTTTTGGCGGTAAACAGCCCTTTGTCCTGACGGATGGCGTCGCCAAACAGACGTTCCGCCCCCGCATAGTCACCGCGTGTGAGTTTTGAGTAGCCCCAATTGTTCATCACGCCTGCAGGTCGGGTTGTAAGACCAACGGCGGTTTCGTAAAATGTGTCGGCCTTGGACCATTCTTCACCTGCGTCGGCCACCATCGCCTCAAGACGATAGCGTTCGAACGTTTCGTAAGTAGGGGGCACTGAATCAAGGGTCTTTTCGGCGCCTGTCCAGTCACCATCGCGCACCATTGCATCCGCAAGATGAACGCTGTCAGCGGGGGTTGCACCTTCCATTCCGACCACTTTTTTCCAGGCCGAGACGCCTTCCGTACTGCGCTTCGCGCGGATCAAAGAGGCTGCCAGCCCACGCTGCAAATCAATTCGATCTGGACTTGTGCTGAGTGCCTTGGCAAAATAATTCACGGCTTCGTTGGGATCCGCAACTGTCAGCATAACATCGTTAAGATCGGTTTCATCCACGACATTCACGTCCTGAAACGCGCGCTCGACGGTTTCATCACCGGACTTTTCACATGCTGAAACGGCAACGACGCCTGTCAGGCATATGCATAGAAGAATAGGGTGGCGCATTTTTGCGTCCTTTTACTGCTCTGGCCTCGATCATGGTGTGTTACGGATCAGAAAATCGCCACTGCCCCGTCTCACCATTTTATATTCTTGGTTTTCTACGTCACTAATATCAGAATTATCGAATTTTGCGAGCGCTAAGCGCAAATTATCCCGGATTGCGTCGCTTTTGCCATTGTCCATTGCATAGGCCTTCTGAAAAACCTGCTGAGCTTCTGCCGTCTTGCCTTGTTCCATCAGAACAACACCCAGATTATTCCAAGCCTCCGGCCAGTTTTCGTCTTGGTCGATGGCGCGCAACATCAGCTTTTCAGCTTGTCCTAAACGGCCTAGGCCCAGATTGGCGCTGCCCAGCCCCAACAAGATCTCTGCGGTCAAGCCGTCCTCCAGCGCGGCGCGACTGAAGGTATCAATTGCCAGTTCGTATTGACCAGCCTGTACCAGTCGATGCCCGACCTCGGCCTCATTCTGCGTTTCTTTTCGGGTGTCGACGCCTGGCGCAAAGGGACTGTCGTCCGGACGACGCTGGTCACTAGGAGAGCAGGCGGCCAGTCCAATACCAAGGACAGCAGAACAAACAACTCTCCCGATTGTACTCCTAAGACAAACGTTAATTTCCCATTTTCCCCAACTGAGTGATCCCGTGCACGGATGGTCCGACGAGAATGATCAAAAGTGGCGGTACCGTCAGCATCATTGTGGCAAGAGTCATCTTGGTTGGCAATTTGTTTGCAGCTTCCTCAGCCCGCATCACGCGTTTATCACGCATCTCGCTTGCATAAACCCGCAGCGCCTCAGCGATAGATGTCCCGAATGTTGCAGATTGTATCAACACGGTTACGAAAGACGACACGTCCTGAACGCCACATCTTTCGCCCATGTCGTTAAGAACGTGGACCCTATCTTTACCAGCTTTCATTTCCTGGGCGACAGTCTCAAACTCATCTGCAAGGGCAGGGTAACTGGCGTGCAATTCCTTGGCCACACGAACAATACACTGGTCCAAAGACTGACCGGCCTCAATGCAGACAAGCATCATATCCAACGAGTCGGGAAAGCCAGACGTGATTTCTTCTTTTCTGGCGTCCACACGGCGGGTCACCCAGTATTTCGGCATCATATAGCCGATCAACCCCGGCGACACTGCGTAAATCATCATTTTTTGGGTGCTCATGCCCTCGCCACCACCCAGCAACGTGACATAAACGACCCCACCAATCAGACCCAACAGACCCAGCGCGAATTGCGCAAAGTGGAAGAACCGAACTGCATCTTTTGTGTGATACCCGGCTTGACGCAATTTAAGCTGAATCGCGGACAGGTCGGCCACATTTTGCGGCTCAAGAAAGCCGGCAAATCGATCCAGCTTTACGTTCCGGCTGCCTTGGCGGAGCGTTTCGCGCTTGCCAGTCTCTGTGCCAGGCGCCTTAATCTGGCGTTTGAGCTTGTCCAGCGGATCTTCGCGTTGTCGCAGCATCAGAGGCACTGCCAGCATGATCATGATCAAACCCAGCAGACCAATTGCAATGACGGGACCGAATTGGCCAAGCGACCCGGTCAGAAGCGCTTCGATTTGTCCAAAAAACTCCATTGCGATATCTCCTAGACCTTGATGTCGGTCAGAACGCGCATGACCAAGAGGTTAACAGTTAGAAATATCCCAACAACAAAACACGCCGGGATAAAGTAAGGATGATCCCTTACTTCGTCATAATAATGAGGATCACCGACGTTGATCACGACAAGTGCCATGAGGGGGAAGGCGGACAAGAATTTGCCGGACCACTTTGCTTCGGCAGTAATGGCTTTGACCCGGCGAAAAAGGCGAAAGCGCGCGCGGATCACCTTGGCAAGTCCCGCCAGAATCTCAGCCAGGTTACCACCGGACTGCTGTTGGATAGTCACAGCGACCGCAAGAAACCGCAGATCCTGCATATCAAGGCGTTCCGCCATTTCTTTAAGGGCGTCACCAACATCCCGTAGGCGCTCTCGTCGGCAATGACACCAAACTCACTGCCCAGCGGATCCTGAACCTCTTTTGCAACGATCTGCACGGCGGATGAAAACGGGTGGCCGACACGCAGCGATCGCACCATGAGTTCGACCGCGTCCGGCAGTTGCTCTTCGATCATATCGAGACGCTTGCCAGCTTTGTGTGAGACCCACAAATAGACAGCCGCAACTCCGATGGCGACAGACAAAAGCGCCCGTACCAGCGGCTCGGTCTCGGTTCCGATAGTCAGACCAAGAAACGAGACGACGGCCAGTCCGGCCATTATCATGATCAGTTGTTTTGGCGAAAACGCAATTGCTGCTTTTTGCGCTTTGTTGGCCAGCAGCGAGTACAGCGGAATGGTCCGCGATTTCATGTGCTGCTGCATTTCCTTGCGCAGCTTTGCCAGAACTTCTTCGCGACCCGCACCGCGCTCAAGCATTTCAAGGCGGCGGTTCACGCGGCTGTTAAGGCTGATAGATTTGCCAAATGCGACGAGATACAGGCCCTCGACTAGCACCAAAACGCCTACAAAAATAAGGCCATAAATAATTGCATCTGCACTCATTGCTCTGATCCCTATTCAGCTGCGATCGGTTCAAAGATTTGGGGAGGAAGGTCGAAGCCCCACATACGGAATCTGTCGGAGAAGTTGCTGCGCACGCCAGTCGCCGTAAAGTGACCGATAATTTTATTATCAGGAGTCAAACCGACCCGCTGATACCTAAAAATTTCCTGCATTGAGATGACGTCACCCTCCATGCCGGTGATTTCGGTGATTGACGTCATTCGACGTGACCCGTCCTGCAGACGAGAGGCTTGGACAATCAGATTGACAGCCGAGGATATCTGCGATCGCATCGCTTTTAGCGGCATTTCGATCCCCGCCATCGCGATCATGTTTTCCAGTCGTGATACGCCGTCGCGGGCGCTGTTGGCGTGAATGGTTGTCATTGATCCATCGTGGCCTGTGTTCATGGCTTGAAGCATGTCGATGACTTCTTCGCCACGCGTTTCCCCCACAATAATGCGGTCTGGTCGCATTCGAAGAGCGTTTTTTAGACAGTGACGCTGGCTGACTTCGCCTTTGCCTTCCACGTTGGGTGGGCGGCTTTCCATGCGACCGACATGGGTTTGTTGCAATTGAAGTTCTGCAGTGTCTTCGATGGTCAGAATGCGTTCGTTGTCGTCGATAAATGAACTCAGCGCGTTGAGTGTGGTGGTTTTACCCGACCCTGTACCACCTGACACAATGATGTTCAGGCGGGTCGCAACGGCGGCTTGCAAATACGCGGCCATTTCTTCTGTAAATGCCCCAAATTTCACTAGGTCATCTATGCCGAGCTTGTCTTTCTTAAATTTCCGAATCGAGACCAAGCTGCCATCGACAGCGACTGGCGGGACCATCGCGTTGAACCGCGAACCGTCCTTCAAACGCGCATCGACGTACGGGTTGCTTTCATCTACCCGACGGCCAACAGCGCTCACAATTTTGTCGATGATGCGCAACAGATGCCGTTCATCTTTGAAGGTGACGTCGGTCAGTTCCAGCTGGCCGTCCCGTTCGACGAATATTTGCTTTGGACCGTTGACAAGAATATCGTTGACGGTCTCGTCTTTCAGCAAAGTCTCCAGAGGGCCCAAGCCGGTGACTTCGTCGTAGAGTTCCTGATTGAGGGTCAGACGATCATCGCGGTTCAAGACAATGCTTTTTTCTTCAAGCACCTCAGCTGAGATAGAATTGATTTCTTGACGCAGATCCGCTTCTGTTGCGTGTTCAAGTGCCGCGAGGTTCAGGTTGTCCAGCAGAGCGCTGTGCAACTCGAGTTTGATATCCCCCAAACGCTCTTTGCGTTTGCGATCTTTGTCCATCGGTGCGGAAGATGCAGGTACTGCGTTGATTGGCCTGCGCATTGTCGTCGGCATCACGTCAACAGGCTCTGCCATAATGATTTCCGTGACATTCGACTTCGCCGCAGCCTCGGGTTTACCAGCGGTCCCGGATTTCTTGTACTTGGAGAACATTGTTAAAGCCCCTGCTTCTGGTTACGCTGCCTGAGCGTTGGATTTTTGACTGTCCTGGCTGAGTTCGTGCAAAGAAGCCGCCAATTTGGCAATCTCTTTGCGCAGTGGGTTCTTGGGCGCTGACATAGCCAGTGGTAGGCCATGATCGGCACCTTGTGGAACCTGCTTACCACCGTCAGGCAATTGCAGATCAATAGATATTCCCAGACTTTCTGCCATCCGTTTGACCCTACTCTTGCCATTTAGGTCGGTGAATTTTGGGGCCCTGTTCAGAGCAAACCGAAGTTTTTCGAATGGCAGATCCTCAGATTGCAGCGCGCGTTTCAGGCGGAGCACGTTCTGGGCTGACCGCATATCGAGCTCTATCATCGCGAAGTAAACATGGGCTGAATGCAAAAGCGTTTCGGACCATTGAACCAGTGTTGTTGGCACATCGACAATCACATAATCGAAATGGCGGCGGGCCATCGCAACAACTCTGTCCACATCTTCCGAGGAAATCAGATCAAGCGGGATAAGATCGGAAGGCGCGGTGAGAACCTGAAGCTTGTCCTCGTACCCCAAAAGGGCCTGACCAAATACCTCATTGTCCATACTGGCGGTTTCTGAAAGCATTTCAAATACCACTTCGCGGCGGGGCAGATCGAGGAACGTGGCGACAGAGCCAAATTGCAGGTCAAGATCTAGGATACAGACTTTTGGCGAATCCTCTTTGCTGATTGTTGCAAGCTCCCAGGCAAGGTTGACTGCCAGTGTAGTAGCACCGGTTCCACCAGCCAGACCGTGCACAACGATAAGGGCGCCATCTTTCGAATCGTCATTGCCGGAAAGGGTCGTGCTTTGCACCGCCGCAGGCGTTTCTTCTTTGTCTGGCGCGCGAACTCGATCAATTGCGGCCTGCAACTCCTGCTCAGGCAGCGGGTAGGGTACAAACTCGTCGGCGCCCTGGCGCAACAACTGATGCAGCGATGCCGGAGTAACATCCTCTGCGATAAGAATGACTTTAATGCCCTTGGACTTGGCCTGAGTGATGATTTCACCCATCAGAACAAGATTGTCCTCGTCAGAATCGTCGAGCGCTAACGCAATGAATTCAAGCTTTTCGGCATCGGGCTGGCCAAAGAACGCCAGTGCCTCAGCAAATCCCAAGTCGCCCCAGTTTTCACCCAAAGCCAGTTCCATATCTTCGATCAGAAGATCAAAGTTCTGGACGTCTCGGCTCACTGTACAGGCCACAATCGGGTTTGCGTCGGGTTGTGGCATTACACTACTCATCGCCTTGATTCCTCTTTCTTCAAAAGGGCGGCGCAGGGCAAACCAAAAGCCTAAGAAAGGCCCCCATATTGCTATCCTGCGATCACCCGCATCCGTTTAAGTCGGACGCAATTCTCCTACTGAGAGACTATTGCGGACAATCTGGGCAATAATGGGGCTAAAAAAATCCAATTGTACGTTTTTTTTGAACGATCGGCGAAAAGTGGCGGTTACTCTGCCACATCTGCTGCGATTGTAGCGCCAGTCAAAAGTGTTGGAGGAATGGCACTTTCGATGTAGTCGCGATAGATTATCTGAGCATATTTGCCATCCAGTACTGTCGGATGTCTTTTCACGAACCCCGTGACCTCGGTCACTGTGCGCCGGTTTTGGCGCTCTGGGCCCTGCGATAGGATGACAAGTTGTGATTCTCCAAAAGAGGATACAGCTTCAAGACGTGAGCGCTTGATGCCTTGCGATGTCAGAAAAGCGACAGCCGCATTGGCGCGGCGCTGGCCGAGGCGTTTGTTAAAGCTGTTTCCACCCACGGCGTCGGTGTGACCGTAGACACGAAACCGGATTTCCGGGAACTGACGGATCCAGTTGGCCTGTTCGGTCAAAATTGTACGTGCCTGTTGGTCCAACTGCGCGCTGTTAAACTCGAAGTTGATGGTCGTCGGCACCTCTGAGGCGAAACGAGTGCCTAGGTTGAGCGCGTAATTCTGCTCATCCTCTTGGATCAAGCTGTTATTAAGCGTTGCTTGGCCAAAGTTGCCATTATTATCAAGAGGAGCCCCTGCCTCGCGGACCCAAGATCCGTCGCACGCCGAGAGGATTGTAAGCCCTGCCAAAAGGCTGGCCGCTGATACAGTTTTATACATCTGTCCCCGCATTTCTCTAGTCCAACACATAGCCATAAGAACCGCCAAAGTCTTGCTTGGCGACTTCGCCTGCGGCCCCTTTTTGTTTTCTGCGCTCACCGCCAGCAACATTACCATACATGAATAGACTGTTTTCAGTTGGCGGCGTCACGCGATCGGTTGGCAATGCCAAAGCTTCGCCACGCGTGGGTGTGACCAGATGGGCCGAGACAATGATCACAAGTTCGGTTTGGTTACGCTGGAACTCTGCACTCCGAAACAGGGCACCGAGAACTGGAACGTCACCAAGCCATGGAACTTGTGAATTTTCGTCCTGAAAATCGTCAAGCATCAGGCCAGCGATCGCAAAGCTCTCGCCATCGCGCAGTTCGACGGTTGTTGATGTTCGGCGCACAGTAAACGCGTCGACTTGAAATCCGTTGAGCTGAAAGCCGTTCGTCGGATCAATTGCCGACACTTCCGCAGCCATCTCGAGGTTGATCAAATCGGCGTCTACAACGCGCGGTATGAAGTTCATCTGAATACCGAACGGCTTAAACTCAATGGAAACCGTGTCGTTATCCTGAGCGACGGGAACAGGATATTCACCGCCGGCCAAGAATGTGGCTTCTTGTCCGGACAGAGCCGTCAGGTTCGGCTCGGCCAGGGTCCGGACCATCCCTTTTTTCTCCAGAGCTTCAAGAAGGAGCCCAACTTGGACCGATCCAACATCGAAGCCAAAGACAAATGCCCCAGTGTTCTCAGTGACAGCTGGAGTCAGTCCGCCTAGGGCCTGTAGGGCGCCGACGGATGATGCAGCATTACCCGTACCGCCAAAACCATCGCCTCCGCTTATCGCGACAGAGGAACTGAGTGATTTGGACACAGAGCGGTTCATCTCGGCAAAACGCACTTTCAGCATCACCTGTTGGACACCGCCCACACTCATCAGATTGGAGACCCGCTCTGGCGCATACCGCTCGGCTAAATCCAGGGCGCGCTGTAGACGTGCAATGCTGGAAACTACACCTGACAATACGATACCGTCGTTTGCAGTCCGCACTTCGATCTGTTCACCCGGCAGAATTTGGCGCAGGCGTTCTTTGAATTCGCTAACATCTGCGGCGACCCGCACCTCGACGTTGGTGATAAGCTGCCCCGCGCCATCCAATAAGGTCAGCGTCGTCACGCCAGGAGATTTGCCAAGCACATATATAGTGCGATCCGAAAGCGACGAGATGTCGGCAATGCCGGGATTCGCAATACTAAGCTCAGCGAACGGGACTTCGCTTTCAACAACGATGGCCCGGTTCATCGGAACATTAAGATTAGCTTCCGTCCCTTTTTTGACCACACGCAGGCTCTCTGCCTGTGCTGTCATAGGAGCCAAAAGCACAGCTGGCGACATACCAACTGTTAGGCCCAAAAGGGCCGCCTTCATAAAACGATCAATTTTCATGTGACCTGCCTCTCCGATCACGCCTCATTTTTGCGGGTCTAAGTTGCCCACGATTGGGGGCACTGTGCGTCAGCTAGATTTTTATTGCAAGAATCAATGGGTTCAGTGACCAACTTTATGTGGATAACTGGCAACAGGGTAAAAAAAGCGAAAGGCACCCGAATGGATCGGATGCCTTCTAATGGGTTGAATTCTATTTAGTTTGTGCAGGGAATGGGCAGCTCTACCACTTCAGCGCCGCGGCGGGTTCTGATCGTACACACCTTCTCAACCTCTGCTTGAATGGCTGCCGCCTCGCGTTCAATGCCTAAAAGCATCCGCTGATCAACTTCAACGGCTTCGGCAACGGTGTCGTCGTCCGCGCCAACCAAAGAGAGTGACAGGCTGCCGGTCGTCTGAGCTTGTGCAAGTGCCGCAACCTGGCCTGGCGTTACAGCCACAGTTACGGTCCGCGCAATTGTAGCTTCGTCGAGTCCGCCGTTTGCCGTCTGGTCAACAGCAATCAAATGCACACCCGTTTCTATCAACTTTGTAATGTCTCCACGATCAGAATCCAGATTTCCGCTAACGCGGCCAGTCCAATAGACATCAACCCGGTCACCTGGACGCAAAAAGCCTGATACACCGCTGGTCACGTCGACTTTGATTGCATAAGCGCGCATTCCGCGTTGTAGCCGTGAAGTCAGGCCCGCGTCTTCGCCAGGTTCGGTTACTTTCACACCCATAACCGCTTCGTCTTTTTCCATCGCGCGAATTACGACACGCAATATATCGTCACCTTTCGAAAAAAGCGTGTCCATTGTAGTAAATGTCCCCTCGGGAATGGCATCTTCTGGCCACTTCACAATTCGAACCGCCTCTTTATCGAGAATCTCGCCATATCTAAGGGCTCGGTCTGCGACCAGGACATCCACTGTCGGGACAATGTTTGCGGCGGCCTGCCGTTCAATGGCCAGCGCCGTCTGATAGGCCTGAATGTAATTCTTGGCCATATATACCGCCCCGCCAGCCAAGGCCAAGCCTGCCAACAAGACCAATGCAAACACGCTGCGCATGAAAAAACCTTTCTCGGATATCGCCCGCGATGAGCGGGTCATAGTGCCTCTTATCGCATATAGCAGACAAATGTGGCCAAAACAGGGAAGAGCGGAAAATTGCCATTCAAATGTAGCGCAAAGGATTCAGTTCGACATCCGGGTGCGACGACGCAGGGCGGCAAGGACCCTGCTCTCTGCAATAGTTCGTATGGTGGCTTAGAATGACCAGGTCGACAAATATAACTCGATTGAGTCCGTTAAGCCGGTCGTACCAGCTGCCATTGACGTAAATATTGCCACGGCCATTGCGACGATTCCTGCACAAAGAACAACCCAGTCAACAGTAACCGCACCGTCTTCGTTCTGAATGAAAAGCTTCAAACTTTTTAACATGTGACAATCATTCCTAGCTAAGGCACAGAGTCAATGTGCGGCGTAGCCCCCGGTGTTTTCCCAAAAGAAAGGCCGCAACCTGTTGTAAGGATGCGGCCTCTGATTGATCAGATGACCAAAACTTAGTTAGGGTCTTGT